>Ga0209542_10001620_pt1 | contig 52282 bp, 42 predicted proteins | sample RifCSPhighO2_01_FD_184028 | JGI IMG/M metagenome (GOLD analysis project Ga0209542, IMG submission 184028) | Soil microbial communities from Rifle, Colorado - Rifle CSP2_plank highO2_0.1 (SPAdes) (version 2) | ecosystem: Environmental > Terrestrial > Deep subsurface > Rock core/Sediment ... | reverse complement strand
TTTTTTATTATTATCACCGTAGTAATGAAGGATTTTTAAGCGATAAAAAATTGCCAATGAATCCCAAAGAGACTTCAAAACTGCGCTAAGTAGATTTTGCGAGACAATACTATCCTTTAAGTTTAAATAAAGCTCCACCGGTGCTTCAAAAATTCTTTTGTAACCAAGAGAGTATGCAACGGCAAGCATTTCTATATCAAAAGCAAACTTCTTTACTAAAAGTCTTGGAGCAACATCCTTGATTACTTTTTTTTTGAAAAACTTCATTCCTGTCTGAGTATCCCGCACGTTAAGACCAAAAAGCAAACGGATAAATACTTGAGACACGAAACTCAAAACTTTTCTATTAAAAGGGTAATCAACCTTTGACGCCGGATGACGCTTGCTTCCAACAATAATATCCGCGTTGTACCACTCAAAATGCTCAAGAAGCATAGATAAACTATTAGGATTAATATCCATACCGGAATCCATAAAGCCAATAATTGCTCCCTTCGCTCTTACCATGCCGTATCTTATGGCATATCCCTTGCCTCTATTTTTTTCATAGCCAAAAACTGTAATATGAGTTGATTGGGTCTTTTTGGCGTTTTGGTAAGTGTTATCCAGCATACCATCCACAACCACAATGATTTCGTAATCGTAACGAAGCTGCTTCAAAACTTTTTCTATACGATTCAAGTCTTTTAAGATTGTTTTTTCTTGCTTAAAGGCGGGAATTACAAGAGATATCACATGACTACCATTAGGCTGCGCGATCATAATGCTTAAAGTAATATAACAAAAGTAAGACTAGAAGTAAACTTGTAATACCAAGCGAAATAACAATAACCTCAAGAAATGTTGTGTGGTAAACCCAAATTAATCCTGCTTGTAATATTGCTCCAAAAAACACGGGGATAAATACTTTTGTTTTTTTTATAGACAGAAAAAAATTAGTGCATATAGAAAGCATTGAATAGGAAGTTATGTAAATACCAAAAATCCCAACAAACGGGGCAGCAGAGATTACCCCTTCTTCTTTGCTAAAAAAATGCAATACGAACTCCGGAAATAGAAAATAAAAAGTTGTCAAAATTACTGAAGCAGAAAAAACTAATAACAGAGAAAAAATAAATACCGAATTATAACTCTCGCCCTTAGTATGTTTTTGGACAATAAGCGGAAACATAACTGTTCCGATAGGAGCGGAAAAAAAGAATATAACTCTCCCAACTAAAGAAAGCGTCGCGTATATTCCTGCCTGCACAGGGTCAAAAAAGTGCTTTACCAATATAATATCTGTTGAGATAAACGATGTAAGTCCCAAAAGCGCTAAGGTTGCAGGGGCTGCGTATTTGAGTACTTTCGGAAAACTAATAACAGTTTTTTTTATTTTTTTCGAAAGCAAAAAGGGCAAACGAAAAAAGGTAAGTAAATACGGAAACAAACCGGCAACAAAAAATGCCCACATAGCGCCACTAACTCCAAATCCGACAAAGACAAAAAAAGCTCCAGTTATAAGTTTGGAAAATGTCCCCAAGGAAGTTATGATTGAAAGGAAAGTAAAATCCATTTTTGCCTGAATCAATGCCTGATTGATAACGACAACAAACCCCAAAAAAATATTAAGTCCAACAAGAATAACAAATAAGTCATCACTAATTCTAAAGAATTGCCCAATGTTCTCACGATATAAGACAAAAATGGCAAAAATTACTGCCCCAAAAATAAAAAGAATTTTACTCATGCTCAGGAATAGTCCTCGCACCGAAGACAAATCTCCTTTAGCAAAAAACGGTCCCGAGAATCTAACAACCGTTGGGGCAATTGCTGCTGCAGAAAAACCAAAAAGTGAAATCACCGAAATAAGACTTGCCAATATGCCATAGTCCGAAAGCGTAAGGTTTCTGCTCATGAAAAGATTAAACAAAAAATTAAATATGTTTGAAGAAGATGACCCAATAAAAATTATTAGACTTCCAAAAATAAGAGGACTCTTTATAACCCGATGAATTTTTTTTCTCATAGATTTTTCCGTACATTTTCCCATGAGAATAAAGACCCATCAGGCAACATTATTTGCGCTTCTTTGAATGGAATCCTTCCCTCTTCTTTGGGATTATAAAGCGCTGTTGGAAAATTTAAAAGTATTCCTGATATACCAGATACAACTAAAAATCCATGTAAAGTCTCTTTAGGAATAAGTAAAATATAAGGATCTTTATCTGCCTGCATATAAAAAAGGTTCAATACTCCTTTAGTTGGAGAGTTTTCCTTATTGTCTGCAATAGCAACAATTATACTTCCTTGTACTACCAAAAACCTGTCTTCCTGAACAGTAGGATGATAATGCCAAACATCCTCGTCTCGCGCAATTCCCGGAGCGGTAATCGAATAATATTGCATCATGAATTCGCGGCCCTTCCCATAAATTTCCTTCCAGTCCGTTCTTAATGTTTCAACCAAGACTCCGCTTTTATCCTTGTTTATCTTCAAAGGATAAAGCAAAACATCCTTAATTAGCCTAACCTTATCCTTATTCGCAAGATTAATAAGTTCCATATATCAATTCTATTAGAAACCCGAAGGTTTTGCAAAACCAGAATATACCTTCATGGTTTCTTCTGCTGTTTTTTTCCAGGTGAATTTTTTTGCCCTTAATAAACCTTTATCCGATAGAGACTTTTGCATTGATTTATCCTCAAACACCTTTTTAATCCCGCCGGCTATGTCGTCTATGTTATACGCATCTACAAAATAAGCAGCATCTCCTGCTATCTCTCCTAATGATCCTTCTTTGGATGAAATTACAGGACATCCGCAGCTCATTGCCTCCAATATTGGCAGACCAAATCCTTCATAAAGACTTGGCATCGCAAATACAGTAGCCTCGTTATACAACAAAACCAAATCTTGTTGAGGGATAAAACCTAAGCGAATAATTCTTTTATCGAATTCTACGCTTTTTTGGACATTCAATAAATCCTTATTCCAAGGATTCAATCGATCGAAATCTTCTCGCATCAACGCTGAACCTACCATCACTAATGCTAAATCAATTCTTTTGATCGCCTCAACAAGTCTTGGCAAGTTTTTATTCCACGTTACATCACCAACATACAACACGAACTTCTCGGGTAAATTATATTTCTTGCGTAAACTTTGAAATTTTTCAGCCAAAGGCTGATCGTCCTTTGGACGAAACTTTGAACTATTAAGCATCTTAAACTCATCTCCTGCTGCAAGATGTATCGCATAAATTTTATTTCCGGAAATCCCTGCATGCTTTATTATGTCATTTTTCGAACAAACAGAATCGGTAATAATTCCATCTACGTGCTTAAGAGCCTGCTTTTGAAGTTCCCATTTAATTTTTCCCCTCACACCTTTTGGAAATTCTTTTGGAAAAATAAGAGGAGTCAAGTCATGTACTGTAACTATTCTTTTATATTTACTAAAAATAGGAAGAGTTAAAAAAAACGGTTCAAAATAAGGGTAATGAACTAAATCTACATCTTTGGGTAATTTTTCTCCTCGTATAAAAAAAGTGTACTTGTTATTTGGATAGTATTGTAATAAAGACCTTTTAAGATTTTCTATATAGAAACCAGTACCTCTTACTCTATGGGCTATTGATTTAGGATTTTTAAGAGGGGTCATGTCTAAGGCAATATTCATAGTTCGATTTCACTCACTATGACCCTGAGCGCAGTCGAACGGGTCATTTTTTAATTGTACCAGATAGTCTTGATGTAAACAAAAAAATAAGAACAAAAAACGAAGCTATCGAAATAACAGTTGCTGCGTTTCTAACATAGGTGTTTTTAAATAAAAACTTAACTTCGCGTTCTCCTTTCGGTACAAAAAAAGAAATAATCCCATTTTTGTTCTTTATTTCTGCTTCGGACTTATCTATATACACCTTCCATCCTGGAAAATACGCTATATTTACAAGTATTTCCGAATTACTTTCTGCTTTTATGTTAAATACATAAAACGTGCTTTTAGCACTTTTTTGCTCAATCCTGCCACCCCCTCTTAAAAACACTGCTTTTTCTTTTTCTTTTTTGGGAATTGTTTTCAAAAAAACCGTGTTAAACGCATTTCCCGGACTATTGGTTCCGTCAATAAAATTTGATCGTGTTAAATAATAATTATCATTTCTATAATGATAATAAGCCGGTTTTGCATAACCAATTCCCAGAATAAAGGAGAGAAAAATTAAGCATGTTGTTAAAATTTTTGATTTCCAAAAATAATTAATACTTCCAGCCAGAAACGACGAAATAAGTATCTCAAGACTCAAAAATCTCCATGGAAATTGAAAATAATTCATAAGGGAAATGTGTTCCCAAACAGACTTGGAAATCTTGAGCATCAAAAAGAAAATAAGAATAAACCACACAATAAAAAACGCTATAATTAAACTGTTCTCATTCTTTTTTCTATAGATCAAAAGTATTAATACAGATATAGACACTGCAGCCAAATTAGCAATTCCTATCTGAAACGAGAGTTGATCCTGTAAGCCTCCCGCCGAAAACCCCGATCCCCACGATGGAATAATTAACTGATACAATTCGGGAAAATGATCTGAAAAATTAAAAATCTGAAGCCCTGTTACATACTGTCCTTCCAAAAGAGCAGGTAACCAAAAAATTGCTGACAAACCAAGTCCTAATAATATTATGTAGACAGTATTAAGTATTAAGTTTTTTTTATCTTTTGAATGATAAATTAAAAAAACAATATATGTTATACAAAAAGGCAAAAACATTAATGCCAGAATATTGTGAGAAAATATTATTAAACTCAAAAATACAGAAGAGCTTAGGAAAAAAATTCTTTTCCGATTCTTAATAAATCTTGTAATAGACCATAAAAAAGCAGGAAAAAATGCTAACGCCCATACCTCACCAACCGACCCCCTGATATAGATATCCAAAAAATGATAAGGCGAAAAAGTATAAAATACTGAAGAAACAATTCCGCCTAATTTTCCCCAAAATTCTTTCGCCCATAAATAAAAAAAAGCTGCTCCCAAAATTGACGCAAAGAACATACTTGACTTGAATGAATCAATAAAGCTTGCTCCCAAAAAATGCAAAAAAGAAGCAAAATAATTTGATAATGGATACGCGTAGTTAAAAAGTGGAACTCCATATCCGTTATTTAAATCCGTCGCCCAACGAGGATACAAATTTCCGTCTTGCAACGCCTGATAAAACTCGTAAAACCTAACCACGTGATATTCTCCATCATGCGTTGGAGGTAACCCTTTATGAAGAATAGAAAACCCGGCTATAAAACCAAACAAACCAACTATTATTAACGGGAAAATATTTTTAACCATAATTTATCTCTGAGGAAAACGTATATTAAAACAAAGAACACGGGAGTTAAAGTTACAGAGATTTTTAAAAAAGGCGTTACGCCAAAATGAGTCCCAAACAACATAAAAGGTACATATCTTAATAGTAAACCAAAAGAAAGAGCAACCGAAATGTATACAAGTGTTCTTTTTTGAAAGACAATGCTTATAAACGGCAAAAACCAGATTGCGTACCAGGGGTAAATTTCTTCACGAATTGGAGACAATATAAATGCTCCTGCCATTAAAAGGAAAGAAAAATAGAAAATATTTTTCCAATCAATTGGTTGCTTTCGGATTGTTTTCAAAATTATATATATAAAAATTGGAAACAAAAATATAACTGAGTATTTAATAAATATAGAAAATATGAAAAAAATAAAAGCTGGAATTATGATCTTTTTCTTCATCAACAAATAAAAAGAAAAAAGCGAAAAAAACATCATTACAATGTCATTATGGCCACTCAACAAGGTTTCTATAATAACAAGCGGATTGAAAGCAAAAAAAGAAACATAAACCAGGTTTTTTGATATTTTCCAAATAAGAAAAACTGTTCCAAGATAAAACATGCTAACAAACAATTTAAAGCTAAAAAGAGTAACAATAAAATTTCCAAAGCCTGTAAAATATGGGATTGCGGATATTAAAATCCAGGATGGTCCATAAAGGGCAATTTTATTTGAGGCATGAGTAAAGGATAAAAGCGGATCTCCAGCAAATTCAATCGGCATAATAATATATGGATTTTCATAATAAAAAAACAACACTTTTGACGTTGATATATAGTTAAAAATATCAAAAGACAGCATAGCCGGATACGAAAAAAGTAACAATGCTATTGTAATAAAAATTAAATAACGCAAATCTTTAAAGTCTATCTTTTTTTTACTTATCAACTTCAGAAGCAAAATATACAAAGTAAAAAAAATAAGTAGGATTAACAGGTAAAAAAATGTTGCCGAGTATCTATGCTTATATGCAAATCCTGAATAAAAATCTTTTAGATAAGTAAGATTTGAATCTATAAAAAAATAGGAAAAAATAGTTAGACTTAACAACGCAAATGGATACAAAATAAAAAATAATTTTTTCATCATAGACATGATTGTCTAATATAAATTGCTTCCGTTAATTTATTTCTCAGAAAAATTTTGACGGGCTGAGATTTCTCTGGACTCCAAGTAATCTCTTCGGGCACATGCGTTTTAATTTCATTCAGTACTTCGATGTGCTTCGATGCTGCTTCTTTGAGTATTTTTTGTAAACGATCAATGTTTTTATTCTCTTCCTTTGCTTTACCTAAATATTTTGGAGAGTTTTTGAAATACATGTCAGATTTTTTAAGAGCTTCCTCTCCCAAAAGATATTGCTCATATTCAAATAATGTCTTTGCCTGAACTAAATATTTGTCTGACTGTTTTAAGTTGTACGAGAACTGTCCAAAATTTCCAAAATACCAGTATTGTTGTATTTGTTCTGAAAGCAAACGAATTTTGTACAAGAAACTTCCCGGCATCGGAGGAGGGTAGGGTAAAACATAATTCGACTGAGCAAAACTTACATTAGTGAAAATTTTAAACAGTGATAACGTCAGTAACGGTATCCAAAAATACCTTATCATTTTGAATTTTTTCTGTGCCATTTCAATGCTGTTCCAACAATGGTCTCTAAATCTGAATATTTAGGTTTAAACCCTAACTCTTTCATAATCTTTGATGGATCAGACACTAATACTTCCGGATCCCCGCTTCTTCTTTTTGCAATTTTTACCTTAAAATCAATCCCGCTTTGCTTTTTAACCATGCTTAGGACATCTTTATTTGAATTTCCTTTTCCTGTGCCAACGTTGTAAAAAAATCCACCTTTTTCTTTTAGTAATTTTTCAAGAGCAAGAATATGCGCGTCTACAAGATCAATTACATGAATATAATCTCTAATACATGTTCTATCAGGAGTGTTGTAATCTGTTCCATACAAATAGAAATCTTTTTTTGCAAGCGCTGACTTAATTGCCAATGGAATAATATGTAGCTCTGGTGAATGATTTTCTCCCATGCTTGCATCAAGCGCTGCTCCGGCTGCGTTAAAGTAACGAAGACTTACAAAATTTAATCTTTCCTTTTGTTGAAAATCAACTAACATTTCTTCGACCTTAAGTTTACTTTTTCCGTACGGGTTAATAGGATTTTTGGGGTGATCTTCGGGAATTGGAATTTTGATTGGATTTCCATATATGGCAGATGTTGAGGAAAAAATAAATTTATCTACTTTTCCAACTCTTATCATAGCTTTAACTAAGTTTTCTGATCCTTTCGTATTATTCTCGTAATATTTCTCTGGGTATTTTGTTGACTCTTCAACAGATGTATATGCTGCGAAATGCATGACAGAATCAATATTTTTTCCGGAGAATAAAGCGTCAAGCATTTCGGGACTTTTTAAATCACCTTGTACAAATTTCGCCCGTTTATCAACTACATCTCTATGCCCCCTCTCAAGACTATCAAAAACAATTACATCGTATCCCTTATCTAATAGGGCTTTCGCCATAAAGCTTCCAATATATCCCGCTCCGCCGGTAACAAGTATTTTCATAGTTTACAAGTTTATAAGACTTAGAAGACTTAAGACTTAAGACTTAAGTTTCCAATATTTTATCAAGGAATTTAGCATTTTGCTAATTTCCTCTGCATCCATCTGTAAATTATCGTAGGTAGATTTCGAAATATAGCCTAAATCTGTGGAAAGAATTAGATAGTATTTAACCTCTTCTAAGGATCCGTTTGAAAGATACAAAAACTGAATAAATTCTTTTTTATGGTTTCTTGCATTTCCTTCTATAATATTTGCAACAATCGAAACACTAGCTCTTCTGATTTGACTTATTAATCCATATGTCTCGTGTTGAGGAAACGTTTTAGTAATTTTATAAATTTTAATTACGAATTGATGAGCCTTTTTATAAACTTTTAAACTTTCGAATCTGTTTGCCATAATGTCCTTACGTCTTAAGACTTACGTCTTAAACACTTTACATACGCAACAGGAAACCTTAGCGCAGAAAAAAGTGAAAATACAAATCCCTGCCAATTATCCATAAACCCTTTATGTCTGATATAAGTTAACAAAAACCAATGCATTGGTTTAATAATAAGATAAAAAAATCCAAAAAACAATCTTTCAACAAAACTTCTTTTCAATCGGTCTTTTTTAATTTGACCAGATATCAAATCCGTGTATCTATTCCACTTAAAAAGATACTCCGAAAAATTTTTATAAGGGTAGTGAAGAAGCGGATTTTCAAGATAACCTACTTCTCCATCGACAATCGCCTGCTCATGAACGTCTTCTTGAGGTAGTCTTCCTTTACCTCTCTTATAAAGACGCAGTGTATAATCCGGGTACTGCCCACCCTTCATAAGAAATCTTCCCAGAAAATAATTTTTACGCGGCATCCAGTATCCACTGATTGCTGATGGCTCGTGGCTGATGGCTTTTCTCAGTTCTTCTTTCAATTCTTGCGTAACGCGCTCGTCTGCGTCCAGCTGTAAAACCCAATCTTTTGTTGCCATATCAATGGCCTTTTGTTTGTTAATATGAAAAATTGGCGGATTGTCTGTTACTACCACCTTTGCCCCATATTTTTTTGCAATCTCAACTGTTTTATCAGTCGATGATCCATCAACAATTATTATTTCATCAGCCAGCTCTTTAACCGAATCCAAACAGGCTTTAATGTTTTCCTCCTCATTAAATGTTGCCATGACAACAGATAAAGTTTGTTTTTTCATAATTTATTTATTAATCTGCCTAAGCTTAAAAATGCCAATACGCCAACAATGCTCATTAGAGTAATTATATCTGCAAAAAACCTCAGTTTTGTTTCGCCAAATGAAGCAAGAACAATATGCTCTCCTTTTGGTACATAAAATGTTATTAATCCCCTGCTGTTTGGATCTTGGAACTCAATTGGAACTGTTTTCCCATCAACAATTATACTCCATCCTGGAAAATATAGAGTATTTTCTCGAAACTTAGTATTATCAACGGCAAATATTTTGTAGGTATGATTTGTATTTTTTCTTTCCATTTCTTTGATCGTGGCCTTTCCGTCTAATATCTCTATATGAGATTTTGGCTCTTTCTCCATGAATCTAACAGACCAGATTGGGCTGCTTTCTCCAGTATCTGTTGTGCCGTTATAAATACCGCTGAAAAAACTATCGTCTTTGTATAAATATCCTTTTGCATGCATGTAGTCTTTACTAAAAAACAGTACTACAAAAATGAAAATACCAACTGCATATTTTTTATAATTTTTAGGAACTGCCGAAACTACTAAGGCACCCAGTAGCGCGCTACTGAATACCACAAGTGACAAAAGTCTCCATGGAAACTGAAATTTCTGAAGAAGACTAATATTCTGCCAAAGGAAAGACGATTGGGAGATCATTAAAAATAAAGCAATTATTGTTACCAACAGTAATCCTACTATAAACTTTTTATGCTCTTTCACGGTTTTTTTAAAAAATAATAAAACTACACTTCCAACAATAATCATCCAGTGCACAATTCCTAATTGGACGCTAAATTGTCCTGTTCCGCCAAAACTCCACGGACCATATAAAAATTGTTCTAAACTAACAAAACGTGATGCGTATTCACCTTCTGTAACAATATCCCGAAGCGTATATTTTCCCTCAAAAAACGCAGGGACCCAAAAGAATGCAGACAAACCAAGACCTAACAATAATAAAGATATAAGACTTAAGATGTAAGACTTAAGGTTTTTGGACGAATAAAAAAGATACATTCCATACAATAGAATAATCGGCAGAAACATAAGACTTATTGCGTTATGAGAAAGAAGAAGCCCGGTAAGAGACAACCCGCCGCCAACAATAAAAAAGTGCGAATATTTTTTAGATAACTTGTACAAAAAGTAACAAATAAGAGGAGGAAAGATAAACGCGACATGCTCCCCTATTGCACCCCTAACATATAAATCTACGAATCTATAGGGAGCAAACATATAAAGTATTCCCGCTACCATCCCTGCATGAGATCCAAATAAATTTTTTGTCCATAGATACATTGTTAACCCGCTGATCAAAAATGCAAATCCGAAGACAATCTTTGTGCTATCGATTAGTGAAAATCCTAAAAAATGAAATAAAGATGCCGCATATGATGGGAGTGGATATAAAAACATTAATATTGGATGGCCATATCCCCAGTTAAGATTCCCTGCCCACCTTGGAATGATATTTCCTTCAGATAGATTCCGATAAAAATTAGCAATACGCGCTACATGATCTTGTCCATCATGCGTCTGGGGTAACCCGGAATGAAATAAATCCAAAAGCGGAATTATAGACAGTAATACTATAAAAAATGGAATAAAAAAGTTCTTATTGCTCATTCTTATTTCCAACAAAGCGTTTTTGCACCATAAGCCCGCTTGGCAATGTTTTTGTATATATTATATCTCCATTCTTTATTACTGTTTCAAGCCACCCTTTATAGCTCCATGGTTTTTGGGGGTCAACTTCCATCAATAAGTAAAATGTTCCTTTTTTCTCCTCGTAAGGTTTGTAATTGTATTTTCTTTCCCCATGCCACCAAATAAGATAATCATAAGCATATGTATATACAGGGGGTGTAAAAACCAAAAGACCAAATTTTTCTCCCTTTACGTCATTGTATATAAAATCAATAGCCGCAAGTTTGCCTTTTATTTTTGCAACCCCTCCATCGTTTGGCGGATTAATATATAAAGTGTAAAGTCGCTGCCCGGAATAGAAGATAAAAATAGCGGTAAGAATTATAACGCCAAATTTGCCCATCCTCCATAACCAAGCTTTACCTGTCAATATCCCGAAAGGAATAATATACATGACCTGTAAACCGGTCAAAAACCAATATCGAAGAGGAAATGGGTAAAAAATACCAAGTCCAATAATTATGCCAGTAAGTCCTGAGATCATTAACATAAAATGCCACTCATTCTTACTAAATAACTTAAGTTTTTTCTGAAACACAAGAGAAATAATCAAAGATAATAACGCCAATTTAGGAAGATATTGCAACAATCCGTCTCTTACAAAAGTCGTTCCGAAGTTGTAATAAAAAAGAGATATATGACTTTGAATTAAATCAAAATAATTTCTATTTTCTCCTCCAACAAAAAGTCCCCGATCACTTCCAGAAAAAATATTTAACACAGATCTTGTCATCAAAAAATCATGCCGAAGATCAAACAAAACCTGTGGAACGAAAAAAATAATACTGATGATAAGACCATAAAGAAAGTGTCTTTGACGAATATTTTTTTTACTAAATAATATTAAATAAAGTAAACTCGCCAAAAGGATAAAAACAGCCAGTGCTGTTTGAAAATGAAACATTAGGGAAATTAATGGCCATACTGCCAAATGAAATCGTTGCTTTTTGAGAACAATCAGCTCATAAAAAGAAAAAATATAAAGTACAACAAGAAGCCACATCGGGTGAGGATTCCACGCATAAGTTGCAGCCGCGACAGCCTCCGGAGATATCACGAATATAAAAAGAGTAAAAATTGCCGCTCTTTGTCCAAAAAGTTTTTTCGTCCACAAATATGCAACAATCAAAGCGCTAACGCTTATTATCAGCATCAAAACAACAGTTCCCCATGGATTACCACCCAGGATAATTGTTGGAACTGCCAACAAGTAGTACCATAATGGTCCTTGAAAAACTCCCTGAAGACTGGTATATGGCCCTATTAATGTCAGACTATGGTCAAATACAATGCGTTTTACTGCCATCATATCCCTGCCTTGATCTATTAAAAAAAGAAAATTATTTGATATTGTTTCTTGAAAACGAAGTAAAATACCTAACAAAAAAATAATTGTAACAAGCTTTTTATTCATTTTTTTTCAATAAAAATATCATGGCCATTCCAAGATTAAACTTTTGCCGATTTATTACCTCAAGATCGCAAGATTGTATCATTTTTTCCAACTTTTTAATGTTAAAGCTATGCAGATGAGAATCATTCCAGACTTTCCCCCAAAGTTTTCTCCATATATACCATACTATCGAAAAGAGCAGGTTTCCGGAATCAAGCTCTATGATTGCTATTCCTTCTTTTTTCAAAACCCGTTTTATCTCCAAAATTGCGGATTTCGGACTATCCAGATGCTCTAATACTTCTGTACAGATTACTAAATCAAAGGAATTTTTTTTATAGGGTATTTTATGGGCGTCTGCAACTTTAAATTCTATTTTAGGATAGATTTTCTTCGCGTATCTTATCCCTTTATCGTAAATATCAATCCCAAAACATTTTGATTTTGGAAACTTTTTGGAAATATTTGAGATAAACCAACCGCTTGCGCAACCAATATCCAAAATCGACTCAGGCGTTCCGGATATCAACCGAAGCACTATTTTCAACTTATTATTGTGCCAGATTCTTTGAAAAACATTTCTCTCAATTCCTTTTTGATAATAGTCAACAGGCACTTGTTCTATTACATGATTGTGCTTATCATTCATAAATACATCAATTCCCTTTAATTATCTTAATCCCTAATTCTCCATTTAGATAATCTACTGTTTTAATAGCTCCTACATTTTCGGGAAAATCTTCGCTGTTGCCTACATAAAGAATATTCTGATCTTTAAGTTCCTTGTCCCATTTGATTGGCCGAAATTCGTACTTTCCAAACGAGTGAGTTTCCGCGAAGCCGCCTGATTTTGTTGCTCCCAATTTTTGATAAAACTTTGGATCGTACTTGCTATAAAAAAGAAAAAACATATATGATTGATAGAGGTTGTCTTGATTGGAAAATACAATTTTACCGTATGATTTATCGTATTCCAATACAAAAGAAATCGATTTTGAGAGAGCGTACTGAAAAGAATCCGATTGCTCTTTTGGAAATATATAAAAATATTGCTTATAAAAATACGAAGCGTTAGCAACAACTATTAAGAAAAAAACAAAAATTATAGCCCTGTACAAAAGAATATACTTGCTATTTAATATATTCCTTAAAAAAAACGTCGTTTGCAATAATCCTAATGCAATCAGAATTTGCGGAATAGGAAGTAGATTATATACTCTCATGGCATGTGGCGATGCAGTAGTAATAGATGCTGCAATTGGAGAAATTAATATCCATGAGGATATTAGCAATTTTATTTTTTTGTCAAGCTTTTTAGTAAAAAATAAATAAATTATTCCAAGGATAATAAAGGGGAATTCCCATCTGTACATAAGTCCTACCTCAGGGGCTTTAAAATCTTCATTAGCGTTGTTCGTAAATAACCAATAAGGATTAAAATGAGACAAGTAATTGCTTAAAAAAATCTTGATTGTAACAAATCTATTGTTATTTATTATTTCTCTTAAAATATCTCCTCTTTGCTTAGCAATAAGTCTATCTTTTGCGGCATTTGTATACGACTCATCATTTATATTAAAAGCGCTTGTTGCCTTAAATCTTATCAATCCATTTGGAGAAAATGTAGCAATCAAAACAGGAACTACGATGATTAATCCCAAAAAAGCTGCTAAGAATACCTGTTTTTTTCTTTGTATTAGCTTTTGAAAAAAAATAAAAGAAAGAGCAACAATGATCAATGGCACAAATACTTTTTCGCTCTGATATGAATAAAATGAAAGACCAAAAAGTATTGCTGAAACATATAGATAAGTACCTTTAGGGTTGTTAATAAATTTTAAGAAGAAAAAAATCGCAAATAATCCAAAGGCAAAACCCGCGTTGGCTTCATGCCCCAGTCTTGAAATATAAATATGCCATGGTGAAATTGTTAGAAGGAAAGAGGTAAATAGAGCTAAATTATCAGCGTAGTTCTGCGTTTTGTTCTGCGTTTTTCCGCGCTCACCAAATAATTCTTTGACCAGAAAATATGTTGCGATTATTGTTGCTACAGAAAGAATTACCGAAGGCATTCGAACCGCAAATGCGTTTAGCCCGAAAAACTTAACAAACGGTATTACTAAATAAACGTACAAAGCGGGCCGCCAATCATCATATGCTCGAAGAAGAAGAGGAAATTTATTACCATACTCATCAGCTCCGGTCTTCAAAATTGAATACGCATTATAGCCAATCGAAACCTCATCTAAAGAAACACTGGGCGGAACATTGGAAAGATTATACAATCTCAAAAAAACAGCAAGAAAAATAATCCCGGCGAAAATTGAAAATTTTTTTATCATCCTTCAACAATCTTAATTGCCTCTTTACCATCCAGAAAATATATTGTTTTGATAACGTTTATGTCTGGAAAATCATTTGGCCTTCCAACATACAATGTTTTTCCGTCTTTTTTCTCCTTTTCCCAAACAATTGGCCTAAATTCAAATTTTCCAAAATAATGATTTTCCGCAAATCCTCCAGATACACCCCAAGTTTCTTTCTGATATAAAACCGGCGAATATTTAAGATAAAACAAGAAAAATATGTAGGATTGATCCAAATGCGGTTGATTTGACACAATTATTTTACTATATTTGTTCTCAATTTTTTTAACTTCATCTATAGCTCCCTTATATCCATACTGCCATGCCTCTGAATAAAAATAGTTCTGTTGAACAAAATATTGATTGAGATAATAAACAAAGTTTAATATAGTTAATAAGACGTAGGACGTAAGACCCAAGAGTAGTAGGTATTTTCTTAAATCATAAGTCTTAAGTCTTAAATAAAAACCTCTGAAGAAAAAATAAGCTTGAATTATTCCAATTGCGGTAAATATCTGAAAGGTGGGTAAAAAGTTTAATGTTCGAACCGAATGCGGCACGCCTGTTGTAACAGATGCCGGCACCGGAGCAAGTAAAAATAATCCAAAAATTAACAATTTTAATTTCATATTCCACTTACCAAATAGCAAATTGTAAATACCAACAAATAAAAATGGAAATTCCCATAAATATAAAAGGCCCATTGAGGGCGCATGATGACGATTCTCATCTCCGGATAAAAACAGCCAGTATATATTAAAATGAGAAAGGTAATTATCTATAACAGATTTTGCATGAAAAATTCTTCTATTATCAAAAATAAGCCCGATAAAATTTCCTTGTTCTTTGTTAATCAAATTCCTTTTTGATAAATCATTTAAATATTGATTATCAGCCGAAAATACAGAAACGCCTTGAGCGCGAGTTAACGCCTCCTTTTTAGTTAATGTGTAGTTCGCTATTGGAAACGCGATAACTATTCCGGTAATTAATGATAAAATCAGATATTTTTTTAGCAACTTAAATAATGTATTTCTATAAATAAAAACTAATAAAATAAACAACAGAGGCACAAATACTTTTTCACTTTGATACACGTACAAACTTAACCCGGCGCATAAAGTGTATAACAAAAGAAACAATGGTCTTTTAACTCCTTTTATAAAAAATAATACAGAAAAAACATTCAGAGCTAAACCTACATTCGACTCAAACGCTATACGGGAAAACTGGATATGCCACGGACTAATTGCTAAAAGAAAAGATGCAATAGGCGGAATACTTTTCCTATCTCCAACTATTTCTTTTAGAATAAAGTATACCGCGATAACTATTGATATGCCAAACAAAGCAGAAACTAAACGAACCGCAAATACGTCAAGACCAAACAGAGAAATAAATGGAATAACGAAATATGCGTACAAAGCAGGCTTATAATCATCAAAAGAACGTAGTATTATCGGAAATGAACTGCCGTATTCGTCTTTTCCTGTTTCTTTTATTGAATACGCGTTGTAGCCAAGCGCTGCTTCGTCCCAATCAGGAGATGCAGGTACATTACCAAGTTGCCATAACCTTAAAAAAGATGCTGCCAAAACAATAACAACAAAGATTACCAGCTCTATTTTTTTATTAAATTTCATAATGTATATGCTACTAACACTGGTTCACCATTTAATAGATAAAACGTTTTAAGTATTATTGCATTGTCGGGTAATTTGTTTTTAATATCTACATATAATATTTTTTTATTTTTGCCAGTTATTGAATTTACATCTTTTGCAAAAGAGTATTTGCCAACCTTTTCAACATTTACAAACCCAAATACTTCTCTTTCAATTTTAGCCGTCTTCCTAAACTTTTCCGGGTCAGTTTTTGTATAAAACAAATAGTATATATAAGGTCTGCCTAATTCTGTTGTAATTTTGATTTCGTCAAAGTTTTGTTCCTGTTCTTTAACAAATGCTATTGACTCCTTATATCCATATTGCCATTCTCCTGAATATTCTCTTGGATAATGCACATAGTATCCATGCAAATAATATAAAATATTAAATATTAAAAATAAAAAACACAAAGTAAATATTAAATATTTGATTTGTATATTTGCTATTTTATATTTAATATTTGATATTGTGTTAATGAACATGAAAACTCCATACGCAGTGAAGATCTGGAATGTCGGTAGGACCGCTTCTATTCGTAATGCATGAGGGGTTTCTCGCGCAGTCGCCGCTGGCGCAACACCAATAATCATCCATAACAAGATAAACCACCTATATGGAGCTTTCCATCTAAAAATAAATAGTACTCCTGTTATGAAAAACGGTAATTCCCACAAATATAAACTTCCAACGTCCTGGGTTGAAAATTTTGGATTACCATCTCCGCTGATAAAAAGAAACTTGGGTTTGAAATGATCGAAATAATGTTTTAAATATTCCGTAGCGTACACAAAACGTCTGTTGTGCAAAATTTTTGACCACCACGCATTATTGTCATTTTTAATTTCCTGGTTGGTAAGATTAATAACGCCTATATCGGAAAATATATTTACTTCCTTAAACCTCAAGCCTGCTTGAGGAGAAAATAAAAATCTTACAATAGGAAGTATTAAAATTATTCCAAAAATGACGCTAACAAATAGCTGAGTTTTATACCGAAGTATTTGTTTTACATGTATGAGAAATAAAATCAGCAATAAAATTGGAGCAACGATTCTTGCAGTATTGAAAATGTATATTGATATTACAAAAGAAGCAACAGAAAGAGGAAGGAACCACATTTTTTCTTGTACACTTTTAAGAAATAACCATACTCCGCATACGATAAAAAAACTAGATACGTTTGCCTCAAACGCCGCGCGAGAAAGATTGATATGCCAGGGACTTATTGCCAAAAAAAACGCCGAAAGAAGGGCTAGTGGCTCTTCGTGTTTTTTGAATATTCGGTTCACCAAAAGATAGGTAATCAGTACAGTCAACGACCCTAAGATGGCTGATGGAAACCTCACTGCGAATTCGTTTAATCCAAAAATCTTAACCGGAATAACGTCTAAATATGCATAAAGCGGCGGCTTAAAATCTCCAAAAGACTCCAAATAATTCAAGGGAAGAAATCGACCGTGTTCGTCCTTCCCGTCAATTCCCAATGAATATGCATTATATCCCCACGCGACTTCGTCCCATGTTAAAGATGGCGGATTTACTCCAAGATTATAAAAACGTAAGAAGGATGCAAGAACTATTATAAATCCAAGTAAAACAGTTTTGTTCCCAAAAATGCGCTTCATCTTCTATATTCCATACACTCATGATATTATATATTAAATCTGACCTTTGGTGTAAATAATGTTAAGTTTTGTATTATTTCTAATAGTTATCGCTCTTTCCTCAATCTTTAGATTAACTAATTTAGGTTTAATTGAATTCAAGATAGACGAAGCAAGTAACTTATTCCTGTCTGCAAGAGTATTATTTGGCCATACTCTGCCGTCGGGAGGCATTGCAACCAGTACCGGTATATTAAATCCACCTCTTTTTAATTATTTGCTTTTACCCTTCACGCTCATATCTGTTGACCCAAAATTTATTACATTTATAATTGCATTTAGCAATGTTCTTGCTATTGGATTCTTATTTTTGATGATTAAAAAGTACTATAATCAAACCCTATCGTTTATTGTTTCTCTTCTAATTGCTTTTTCTCCTTCAGCTATTATATTTTCACGTAAGATTTGGCCGCCAGACATAGTGCTTCCCTTCGCTGTTGTGATCTTCTACAGCATTCATAAAATAATTATTGAAAAGAAAATAAAATTCTGGATACCACTGAGCGCTTTTCTTTTGTACGTTATTCAACTTGATCTAGCCTACGTATTTTTCGCATTTATTTTATTTTTGTTCTTAATTTTATCAAGACCCAAGGTTAACATAAAATATATTCTGTTTGGACTTATTATAGGCATTATCCCTCTAGCGCCTTATGCTTTATACCAACTAAAAAATAATTGCCCGGATTGCCCCATGGTCTTCTCGGTAGGAAAAAAGCTTGCAGTCCAACGATCAATTAATTTATTCACAATACCTTTGAAAATCACAGGTCAGGGTGACCTTAGATTCGTAATGGGTGATGATCTTATTTCTTTGACAAATAATTCTCCGCTTTTAAATAAATTGAGAAATGTTTTTTATGTCGAATATATTCTTACAGTACTTGGGATATTTATCTTCTGGAAAAAATATCCAAAGCTTCGTTTCCTGTCATACGCTATATTTTTTGTACCAATATCTTATTTTATATTCCGTCTTGAGTCTTCGATACATTATTTTGTAATACTTATGCCCTTTCTTTTTTTCTTTATAGGAATATCCATATATACCTTATTAAATTCAAAAAACTTAATGCTTAAATATTTGTCTTTAATTATATTCTCATTAATTATTATTACTTCGACAATTATTAACTTCGGTTTTTTCGATCTTTTAAATAAGAATCAAGGATTTCGTGGAGATTATGGCCAATCGCTGTCAAAAACATATCCTCTAGCTGAAAAAGAATTTGAAAATTACAAGCAAAGATACGACTATAACGAAATTTTAATCTCAAGCTATATACCAAATTCTGTAATGCATGGCTCATCTTCTTTTGCGCAAATGCTTTATCCAATCTCTGAAACAAAGATTAATTTAGAGTACATTGAAGATAATCTAAAAAAGTTCCCGAATGATCCCCGGATAACACACGGGCTTATAGTTTTTTATACCTTAAACCCAACACGAGAAACTTTGGATGTGCTTAGAAACAAACTTACCGATATTCCGGCTTATCAGCCAATCTACAATGAAGTTAAATTGCTTTATCTACAAAGAAGCTATAAAAAAATATATCAAGATCTGGCAGTTCCTTTTACTTTCGAGTATCCGGAACACTGGACACTCATTGAGCGCCGTGAAATAGATTTAATAGAAGTATCCGACGAAAATTATATTTTTTCTATACAAAGAGTTTCAGGTGATCAAGCCGTTGCCTTAGATAATTTTAATCCTAAAAACAATGAGGTAAATATAATAAAAATATTTGACAACGAAATAAAAAAGAAAAATTGTTTTGTTAACAAAAAATATTGCGGAACTATATATGAAGCATCTCAAATAGATGGTTTTTATTATCTGATTGAGTACAGGATAAAACATGGCTACCAGGAACTGAAAGACAACAATAATCCCTTAAAAGTAATGGATGATATAGTTGATTCATTAAGAAATAATGAAAAATATAAAAAGAGAATATAAAATTACCGGAATTTTATTTACAGTTGTTATTCTTATACTCTTCTGGCAGTTTTTTTTAAAAGGGCTCTATCCATATCCTGGGAATTATATGCTTGCATGGTATGAACCATGGAAAACAGATAATACAAAAGACCAGACAATAACTATAGCTCACAAACCTGTTGCCGACGATACATTTCGTTATCTTTATCCCTTTAAAAAATTAGGCACAGATATGCTAAAAAAGGGTACAATTCCGCTTTGGAATCCATACAACGGAGCCGGAATGCCTCTTCTGGCAACATATCAATGGGCTCCGCTTAGCCCATTCAACATACTTTTTCTTTTACTTGAATCAGGATTGGCATGGTCTTTTTATATCATTATACAAGCTTTCCTTCTTAGCTTTTTCACTTATATATACTGCAGAAAAATAAATATAAGCATATATGGTTCTGTGTTTTCCTCAATTATTTTTCTCTTTTCAGGATTTGTGATTGTGCGGCTTGTTTTTGGCAACCTGATATATCCTCTTATCGCTTTACCCATTCTTCTTTATCTTGTTGAAGACTTTGTTGCAACTCCAAAGAAAACCAAAAAAGTAATTCTTATACCAATAGTAATCACCTTCATGCTTGTTTCCGGTCATCCGCATATTATGGCATATGTATTTATTGCATCCGTTTTTTACATTTTCTACAGAATCTTCAACATAAGAAAAATTATCTTCATTATATTACTGTTACTAATTGGTGTGGGAATGGCAGGCATTCAATTGATGCCAACAATAGAACTTTTTTTTCATTCAAATATGACCAGCGAATCCTCTGTTTTTATATTTAATAGGTTTTTGTTACCCCCTTATCATCTCATAAATATTTTCATATCTAATTATTTCGGCAATCAATCAACTTATAATTATTGGGGTAATGGAGATTATATTGAAACAGTTGCGGCTATTGGATTAATTCCTTCATTTTTTACATATATTTCTATTGTCAGCAAAAATCAACTTACAAAAAAATATAGATTTTTTTTCATGGCATTAGCAATTGTGACAATACTTACTACTATTGATTGGTTTTTAACAAGACTATTATTTAAGCTCCCAATTCCAATAATTTCCACAAGTCCTCCATCCCGAATATTTGTCCTTACATCTTTTTCTTTAAGCATATTGGCTGGATATGGTTTTGACGCATGGAGAAATGTTCTAAAGTTATCGCGTAATTTAATATTAAAAATATTACCTTTTATTATCCTTGTCTTAGCCATTAATATAACAACTTTTGCATTGTACAAATTTAACATTGATTGCAACAACGAACTCATTCCCAACTGTCGATTAATTGCTCTTCGTAATACATTTCTTGAAAATTTGATTTTTATTCCTACGATTGTACTTTTTTTTGTATATTTAAAAACTAATACAAAAATTATAAAAAAAATTATTACTATAGTTATCATATTTCTAGTTTTATCTTTTGGTATTTATAACAGCAATAAGTTTCTTCCTTTTTCTCAAAAAGAAACGCTCTCGCCCAATCATGTTATATTCGATGCAATAAAGAAAATAACAAATTACGATAGGGTTTTCGGATTCGGAGAAGCAAACATCAAAACAAATCTCGCGACATTCTTACGTTTTTATGATCCACAATATTATGATCCTCTTTACAACAAGCGCTATGCAGAACTCATAGGTTTCTCAAATACAAAAAACGAATCTTTGGTGTTAAGCAGAAGCGATATTGAAATCTCAAATGATATTAATCTTAATGATAAGAAAAATGAAAGCCGCAATCGCATCTTAAATATCTTAGGAACAAAATATTTCATATACAAAAAGTCCGAGAATAAAAACAACAAAAACATAGTATGGCAAGACGAAAACTGGCAAATTAGCGTGAATAAAAACGCCCTTCCTCGCGCGTACTTAGTAAGTAAATTTGAAGTTGTAAAAGACAATAAAAAAATACTTGAGGAATTATTTAACCCTTCATTTAATCCAAAAACAGATTTGGTATTGGAAGAAAAACCAGAGATTTCTTTAAGTCAAAAAAACAGCCATCCTGATTTATTTATTCAAAAATATAGCGAACTGGAAGTTATAGCAAAAACTAACTCCAGCTCTAACAATATGTTTGTGATATCGGACAATTTTTATCCAGGATGGAAAGCGTATGTTGACGATAAAGAAACCAAGATATACAGAGCTAACTACACCTTTAGGGCAGTTGCGTTACCCGCAGGAAAACATATAGTTAGATTTTCATACAAATCCAACTCTTTTAAGATTGGAATTGCTATATCTATATTCTCGATTATCATATACATAATAATTGCAGTCTATATAAATAGATTTAAAAAAAATGATTAAAAAATATTCTATAGCAATCATTTTTTTAATACTTACCATTGCCCTTTTTTGGCAGTTCTTCCTTAAAGGTCTTTATCCCTTTCCGGGAAATCTTCTGCTTGGCTGGCACGAACCATGGAGATCGGAATATTTTATTAATGGAAAAATAATCATCCCCAACAAACCTGTTGTTGATGACGCCTTCAAGCACATTTACCCTCTACGCACTTTGTCTATAGATATATTCAAGAGATTTGAGCCTCCCCTATGGAACCCGTACAACGGCGCGGGCATGCCGCTTTTAGCCGGAATCAACAACGGAGTTTTGGATCCATTCAATATTCTTTTTTTACTTTTCTCATATCCGTTTGCTTGGAGCGTATACGTTGTATTGCAGCCCATGCTTGCCGGCATTTGCATGTACCTATATTGTAAAAAAATTTCAATGAATAAAATTGCCGCATTGTTTGCATCAATTGCATTTATGCTCTCTGGTTTTGTAACTGTTAAAGTAATATTTAGCATATATGGACTCGCGATAGCAACGCTTCCTTTATTGCTCTTTCTTGTGGAATCCTATCTGCAAAATGGTGCTACAAAACGCACATATCTTATCCCGATCATTCTTTTTGCAATGATCGTTTCAGCTCTACCACAAGTTTCGCTGTATATTATTGTTCTTGCATACCTATATTTTCTTTTTAGAATTATACAGACCAAAAATTTAATCAATAAAAAATTAAAACAAACTTATCTGATCACGCTACTCTTTATATTAGGCTTTGGGCTTTCATCCGTGCAACTTTTACCGACTTTTGAACTTTTCCAGCACGCAAGTGTTGATACTCAAAGCTCCTCCTTTATTATTGAAAAATTTCTAGTTCCATTTCAACACCTTTTATCTATTCTTATCCCCAACTACTTCGGCAACGAAGCCATATATAACTACTGGGGAACTGCGGATTACGAACAAACAATCGCTGCTGTCGGGCTAATTCCGTGTTTTTTTGCGTTCCTTGGTCTTGGAAGATACAAAAAAATGCATAGCGCTCAACCCTTTTTTGCTGTTGTAGCAATTCTAACTGCTGCTCTTGCCGTAGACTGGGTAGGATCAAGGCTATTTTTTTCTTTGCCGATACCGATTATCTCAACCGGCGGACCAGCGCGGATATTCTTACTTACAACATTTGCCATTGCTGTTTTAGGAGGTTATGGATTTGATAAATGGCTTAAATATAAAACTTTATCAAAAATGCTTGCCATAAAAATTTTCTTATTCCTAACTTTAGCTGGAACTATTCTTGCGATTACATTTATTTATTATCATAATAACGTACCCTGCAGGTTTGGAGTAATTACAAATTGTCGTATAGTTGCTTTAAGAAATACGGTCCTTGAAATTGCGGCATTCGCAGCTGCATTAATACCGTTTTCTGCCTACTTTCTCTCCAAGACAAAAAAAATAAAAAATATAAGCATTCTCTTTATTCTTTCCGTAACAACTATTATAGGCATATATAATGCTAATAAGTTTTTCCCATATTCCCCAAAGTCTTCTTTTTTTCCAAATCATCCACTCACTAATGTCTTAAAAATTAAAACTCAAAATACAAGATTTTTTGGTATAGGACAAGCAGCATTTACACCCAATGTTGCAACAGTTCTTCATTTATATGATCCGCAATACTTTCATCCTCTTTACATTAAGCGGTATAGAGATCTTTTGGAATATGCTAACAATGGAAAATATATTATTAACCTTCCCCGGGGAGAACCACATATTCGCACCGAGTCAAATCCCAACCCGTCGCTTGAACAAAGGAGGAATCGGCTGCTTGCCCTACTTGGCGTATCTTACCTTATTTTCAGTAAAGAGGAAATTCCCATATCCAAAGCCCAGAATGTTATTTGGGAAAATAACAACCGCTATATCACTTACAACGACAAAGCGCTTCCGCGTGTTTTTCTGACAAGAAAATTTGACGTTATTAATTCAGAAGTAGAAATCTTAAAAAAACTTTTTGATCCTAAATTCGACGTAAAGAATAATGTCATTTTAGAAGAAACCCCACCTTCTTCTTTTTTCCCATCTAACGATGCAAAGGATCAACCAGTTATCAAAAAATATTCTGAAAACGAAGTTGACATAACAACAAATGCTACCTCAAATGCAATCCTTGTACTTTCTGACAATCATTATCCGGGATGGAAAGCATATGTTGATGATAATGAAACCAAAGTATACAGAGCGAATTATACTTTTAGGGCAATTGAAATACCAAAAGGAAAACACGCTATCAGTTTTAAATATCAACCAGTATCGTTCTATACCGGATCTGCCATATCCGCAATTGCATTATTTGCTCTTGTTTTGATCTTTTTTGTCAAGATAAAGAAGACTAAACCATATTGCTAGCAAATCAAAAAACGTCTTAAGTACTGTTCGTAATTTTGCAGTTTTTGATACTCCAGACCTTCTTGGTCTATATATCGATTCTGCTTCAACAATCTTCATATGAAGTCTTTGGGCTTTTATAGCAATTTCTGCTAAGAAAAATACGCCATTTGATTTTATTTCGATTTTAGAAAAAATATTTTTTTTGTAGATATGCACCCAATTGTAATCTCTAAACTTAAGACCAAATAGTACTTTTACCAATATTGTTAGACACCAGGAAAGAAATTTTCTATAAAGAGTATAGTCACTTCTCTCTTTACGATATGTTAATACCAAATCCGCATCCTTTGCTTTTTTCAACCCGGCAATTATATCCCTAACATATACTTGCCCATCACCAGGCAGATACGTAATCAGATCAAACTTTGCAATTTTTGCTCCGGAGAGAATGGCTGCGCCTAATCCAAAATTTTTTTTGTGCGTTACAACTCGAATATTAGGATATGTTTTACATAACTTCTTTGCTATTCTTAAAGTATCATCAGTACTTCCATCATTTACAATAATAATTTCGAAATCTTTTAAATATCTTTTGGCATCGGTGACATTTATCTTTATAGCATATTCCATGTTAAGCGCTTCATTAAAACATGGAACAATTATTGTAAGATCAATATTTGAAGATAATTTATTCATAGCTGCAGATTGTAATTATGCTTAAAAACATAATTATTATAACATTTCTGCTAAAATACGCTTATGGTAAAAGTAGGACTTATTGGCTATGGATATTGGGGCCCAAATCTTGCGAGGGTAATTAATGAATCTTCTCATTCAGAATTGGTATATTGCGCTGATCTTCTTGATAAATCATTAGAAGATATAAAACGAAAATACCCAAAAGTCAAAACAACGAACAATTATCAGGATATTTTAAGTGATTCATCGGTTGACGCAGTCTTTGTTGTTACGCCTACCAGAACTCATTTCAAAATCGCAAAAGACTGCATCATGGCTAAAAAACATGTTTTTGTAGAAAAACCCCTTGCTTATTCTTCTCACGAAGCCCGAGAGCTAGTTAAAATTGCAAAAAAGAAAAACATTAAGTTAATGGTAGGACACTTATTCCTTTTTAATTCTTCTGTTATCTATATAAAAAACCTTCTGCAAAAAGGGGCTTTGGGAAAAATTAGGCATTTGCATTTCCAAAGACGCAGTCTTGGTCCAATTCGAAAGGATGTAAATGTTTTATGGGATCTAGCGCCTCATGACTTTTCAATGCTTTTGTACTTTATTAATGAAAAACCCATTTCAGTTGTAGCCTCCGGTGAGTGCTACTTGCAAAAAGACACTGAGGATGTTGTTAATATTTCAATTAAATTTGAAAATAACATCATTTCAAATTTCATATTGAGTTGGATTGATCCAATTAAAATACGAGATATAACTATTGTCGGAAGTAAAAAAATGATATTATTTGATGATGTACAAATTTCAGAAAAAGTAAAGATTTTTGATAAAAATGCAAATGTAATTAAGGCTACGCGTGGAGTTAGCTTTGGGGAATTTCAAATTGCTCTTAATTCAGGAGGTATTTATATTCCAAGAATTGTTAACAAAGAACCGTTAAAAGAAGAGTTAAATCATTTTATTTCTTGCATCAAAGAAAACAAAAACCCGATTACGGATGGGAAAAATGGATTGGAAGTAGTAAAATTACTTGAAGCTTCGCAAAAGTCTTTACGTAGTAATTCACGGGTTGTTGAAATAAATTAACGTATGAAATTAGTTGTGATAGATGAACCAAAAAAAACGATACACGATGTTCGTATTGGAAACCATGTGAAAATATATGACTTTGTTAATTTATACGGGTGCGAAATAGGCGATGAGACTCGAATTGGGACATTTGTTGAAATTCAACAAGGAGTAAAAGTAGGCCGAAGGTGTCGTATTCAATCGCATTCATTTTTATGTAAGGGTGTAACTATCGAAGACGATGTATTCATTGGCCATGGAGTAATGTTCATCAACGATAACAATCCATCAATTGAAAAAACCAGAAATAAGACTTGGAAACTTGAACCGGCGTTAGTAAAAAAGGGCGCGGTAATTGGAAGCAACGCAACTATTTTAGGAGGACTTGTTATAGGAAGGAATGCAATTGTGGGTGCAGGCGCAGTTGTCACAAAGAACGTTCCGGCACGAACTACTGTAGTTGGTAATCCCGCAAAAAAATTAGAAAAATATAAATAGAAAATATATATGCAAAAACTGCCATTTGTTGATTTAAATATTCGACATCAAAAGATTGACGCTGAGATAATAAAAGCTATTAAACGTATATTAAGCTCAAGTACGTTTATCCTTGGGGATGATGTTGATGCCTTCGAAAAAGAATTTTCAAAATACTGCAATGTAAAATATTGTGTGGGTTTAGACAACGGAACATCCGCATTAGAGCTAGGAATGCGATCGCTCAATATTGGCGTAGGGGACGAAGTTATTACTCCTGTTAATAGTTTTATTGCTTCTTCATCTGCTATTTCAATGACTGGAGCATCCCCTGTATGGGTAGATTGCGATCCCAAAACATACAATATCGATCCTTTAAAAATAGAAAAGAAAATTACTAAAAAAACAAAAGCAATAATGCCAGTCCATCTTTATGGTCAACCATCAAACATGAAAAAGATAGTTTCGATTGCAAAAAAACATAAACTGCATATTATTGAAGACGCGTGTCAAGCACATGGAGCGTTATATGGTGGAAAACGTGTTGGACATTTTGGAGCATACGCCGCCTTTTCATTTTATCCGGGAAAAAATCTTGGAGCTTTCGGTGATGCGGGAGCGTTGGTGACAAACGATAAGCGTATATATGAAACCGTCAAAAAGATGAGAAATTATGGACAATCGAAAAAATACCATCATGATTTCATTGCTTGGAATAGGCGGCTGGATACGCTTCAAGCTGCAATTTTGAGAGTAAAATTAAGATATCTTGATAAATGGAATAAACAAAGAATAAAACATGCGCATACATATAATCAACTTCTAAAGGGTGCTGACGTTGTTAGGCCTTATCATGATTCCTCTACTACCCATGTTTATCATCTTTATGTAATTCGCGTAAATGACCGCGATAGACTACAAAAATATTTAAAAGAAAAAGGAATTGCGACAGGAATTCATTATCCTGTCCCCATTCATTTACAAAAAGCTTATCAACTTAGAGGCGGGAAAAAAGGGGAATTTCCTATTTCTGAAAAATATGCTCCTCAATTACTATCTCTACCCATGTATCCTCAATTATCAGAAGAAAAAATCCAATTCATAGTAAATGCAATCAGGCAATTTCAAAAATTCACGATTTCTTGAATTTGATTAGACAATTTCTTTGACCCTTTTTCTAATCTCTAACCTCTTTAATGTACTTTTTTTCAAGAAGCTTTTTTACCACTTCTTCAACGTTTTGCCTATCTACATAAACCTTTGATTCCAAATTATCTTTATCACTATTTCCTACCGGATTAATGAATCGATACAAAATATCTCCATTACGGTATTCAAAAAGACTAACGTAATTTTCGGAAAGGAACCGTAGAAAAAATTCGCTGTAACTCTCAACTGATTTTCCCAAATAAACAAAACCCTTGTCAAACACAATAACCCTTGGCTTATTCTTTTGAAAATCAGCCAGCATTTCTGTTCGTATCTTCTCTGACGCGCCAATACCATAGACTAAAATATGATATTTCGAAGGAATTTTGCTATTGGTATAAAAAAGTTCCTCAAATTCAAAAGGCCCAATCCATGCATATTCATCTTTACTAACTATTGCGTTAACCATCGGAGCAATTTTTGGTCTGTCGTATATAAGAGGCATATCGCCCATATATTTCGAAACAACTTTTGAATTGAATTTAAAAGTTAAATGTAACAAAGTAAAAAAACCATAAATTCCTAAGAAAACAAGAATAAAACCAAACACTATCTTTTTTGCAACAGCTATATTGGCGTTAAGCGATTCGTAAAGTTTTGGCAGCAAAAAGAATATGTTAAAAAAAGAAAAAATGTTATATACCGCTGATTGGTAGTCTGTTTCCTTTGAATTCAATGGATTACTTCGAACATTGGTATAAATTATAGTAAGGATAACAAATGCCGCAAGCTTGTAACGTTTATTTAAAAGAAGATAAACAACTAAAGCAACGTTGCCGATTGCCATAGTCAAATTTACCGGAAATGAAAAGTCAAACTTAAAAGCGCCCAAAAGCAGTGTGTAAAAATTTACAAAAAACCAATGGGCAATAAGAATTGCGTAACGTACCGGATTAATAAATGTTGATTCCGAAGGACGAGGATAATTATATATGTAGTATTTTGCGTTAAAAATATAGTTTTGATATATATAGTCTGACAAGCTTTGAGTGACAAAAAGATACAAAAAAAACAACAAATGAGGAAAAAGAACTATAGCCAACGGATAAACATTTTTAAGAGTAAATAATGGCCTATATCCATTATCTCTAAAGTATAAGTATAAAACAGCGATATGTGTAACAACAAAAATATATATGTAAGTCAACGACGAATACAACCCTATAGACGACATTACAGATACGGCTGAAACATCAATAAGCGTTATGGATTTTTTGTAAGTTGTTTTTAAAATAATAAGCGCGAATACCGGCAGAAACGCCAAAGCGGCAATATTGTCGGCAAGAAGCATTTGAGTCCAGTAATAGGTTGCCGATATTGCCAAGAATACTATAAAAAAGGGGTAAAAATTTAACGCTTTTGCTCCAACTTGCTTCTTCAAGAAAACAAAAGTTGAAAAAGCAATAGCAATCAATAGAAACGCGTAAACTATACGAAAGATAACAAATGACTGACCGCTAAAAATCCCTACTAACGCTGCAATAAAATATGGAACAGGTCCATGATGTGTAAAAAAACCTGCATAAGGAAGGCTTCCATGGAGTATACGCCACCCGCCCAATATATTGTCGAATTCATCAGGATATGATTCATGAAGACTATTGGCAAAGAACGCAAAGATAACGAATAAGAAAACACCAAGCTTCCAAAAGTTCAATTTCATAAGTTTATTTTAACACAGCTGCGACATATACATCTTTTGCGTACCTTCCGTCAATAACGGCAAGCTTTTTGAACTTGCGTTTATTTCGTTCAAATTCTCCTTTTGTAAGAATAAACAGTGTTTCTTGCCTGCTTTCGGTTTTTACTAAAGAATAAAAATCTATATCGTGAGGACCAAAGTATATTCCCCCTGTGTCCCACTGCGCACCGGTAAAGTAATATTTCCCAAAATGCTCTATTGATCCCTTTCTTTGGTACAGCAAAGGATCGTATGTCTTCCAAAACAGAGTAAAAATATACGGTCTCCAATAGTACCCTGATATATATATTTCTTTATATTTATGCTCATTCTTTGTAACGTACTCGACCATCTGCTTATATCCATCTCCAAAATTTATTGCGTTATTTTGAGGAAATTCTATGAAATATGAGTTTAGAAAACGCAAAAAGAAAAAAATAAACACAACAGCAAAAACCGATAAAGAAATAAATCTAATTCTTGTTCCCTTCAACAAATTAAAAATGCCAACAAACCCAAGTCCTGAAAGAAGAGAAAATATTGGAGCATTAGGCAATGTGCGAAGAGCATTCGGTTGATTAAATGTAATTGCTCCCGCAAGAGGAGCGGAAGCAAACCATGCAATGATTACCCATTTCATCGGCGTTTTTAAACGGAATAAATAATAAATTCCTAAGAAAAAAAATGGAGCCTCAAAAATATATAAAAGACCTGCTGATGTGGTTCCATTTAAAAAAATGTTATTAAAAGATATGTTCTTAAGATAGTTTTCCATAACCGTAATTGCTAACGCAACTCTACGGTTGTATATAATCTTATTAAAAAGCGTATTATTTTCTGCAATGACACGCGCGAATTTAAACTCTCTTCTTATGTAATTATCATCATTAATAACACTTACAATGTTTATTCTTAAAAATCCTCCGCTTGAAAATATAACGGGTAAAAGAGGCAACAATACTATGACACCAAGAAAAGATAATAAGGTTATTTTTAAATGCTTTAAAAGACCTCTCCAATACATAACGATAAATGCCAATAGCATAAAAGGCAAAATAATACGCGTAGAATAGTAGAAATAAAGCGAAATCGCGTAAAAAATTCCGGCAAAAACCAGATAGATTATTTTCCTGCTTGAGGCTATAAGAAAATATGATCCCAATACCAAAAAAAACGCTGCGCCGTTAGACTCAAATGCCTGTCTTGAAAAATTTATATGCCAAATGGAAATTGCGAAAAAAAAACTTACAACTAATGATTTAGTCTTGTCCTTAGTCAATTCCTTCACCAGAAAATAAAAAACAAAAACCGTAAGTATTCCAAAAAGAGCAGAGGGTAAACGGACTCCAATTTCGTTTAATCCAAAAACTGCAACTGTTGGTATTGAGGCATATATCATTCCGGGAAGTTTGTAGTCATCAAACGAACGAAATAGAAGAGGAAAAGTTAATCCATACTCATCGCGTCCGGTCTTAAGAATTGAATAAGCATTATAGCCTATCGCTGCTTCGTCGTGTGAAAGACTTGGCGGAGTTCCTGATAAATCATATAATCTTAAAATACCGGCAATAAGAATTATAAGTATAAGAAAAAAATTATTCCGAAACATAAAACACCAAAGAACTATCTATTCTTTTTATTTCCGAAAGCACCTTAGATATAGACCCAGTATCTTTACAAAGTCCACTGTTTACATACAAAGTATCTTTTTCTCTTGTGTTTATAATTATGTTGCCTTGTTTAATATTCCTTAACGGACATTCGTCTTCGCTAAATATATATTTATCAAAACTTATTCTATCAAAATCTCTTAATTTACTTGACTTAGCTGTTTTCTGGAATAAATCAGGGTTATATTTGCTATAAAATAAAAAGAAAATTGTAGGAGCCGACTCCCTATTCGTGACTACAGCCTTTTTGTAATTTGGCAATAGATTGTTTACTTTTTCTACCAATTCTTTGTATCCGTCTTGTCTATACCATGATCGATAAACTCTTGCCTGAAAGTAATACTGAACAAGGTAATAAGAAATACTAAAAGCGATAACAAAAATACATGCTAGGATAGCCGGCTTAAATAGCTTAAGGTTAAAAGACCTTGCCAGTTTTAAGAAAATCAATAAGCCGAAAGCCGAAAGAATAGAATATGCCGGGATGACAAAAACAGTCCTTTGAAGATTTGGGACATCATCAAAGGTAAGAGCGCTTCCTATTGGTGAAACTAAAATCCAAGAAACTACAAAAATACCGATTTTTCTGTGCTTATTAATTAAGTAAATAGCTCCAAAAACAATTAATGGCAATTGGAATATATACAAAAGCCCCATTCCGGGTACCCTGTATCTGTCAGGATATCCTTTGTCAAGAAATAGGAAATCAAATGAAAAGTGCTTGAAATAATTTTCTATAAATAAATTTCCGTAACCAATTACTTTATTATGAAACACACGCGTTACCATGTAGGGTAATCCCGCTGATCCGTCATTTGCGATTTGTTCGTTTATAACAAGCTGTGTTAGGTTGTCATGGAAAATGCTAAGAGTTCTTATCCGAAGAGACAACTGGGGAGAAATAAGAACAAAAACAAGCGGAACAATAATAAATGCCAGGTATAAAGCAATGAGTATAATTTTATTTTTTATAAGATTAATATTGTTGTTAAAAACTAAAATCATTATAGGAATAAAAACAGGTAGGAATGCTCTGGGCGATTGATAAATAAATAAAGTTGCGCTAAATAAAATAAAAGAGATAACAAGATATTTCCATCGTTTACCAACTGACATCAGATAAAAAAGAATCCCGGCGACAATAAAAAAAGTTACAATAATATTTTCTGTTGCTGTTCTTGAAAGATTAATATGCCATGGTGAAATAGCAAGTACAAATGAAGAAAGTAAGGCAACTATTTCAGCGTGCTTCAACGTTTTGATCTGCGTAGTTCCGTGTATAAATAATTCTTTCACAAAAAAATAAACAACAACTATTGTCGCTGATCCAAATAACGCAGAAACAAACCTTACAGAAAACTCACTTAATCCAAACACATATATAAATGGAATGGATAGATAAGAATAACCAACAGGACTATACAAAAAAGATTCCGTATGGATGGGCAAAAAAATTCCGCTCATATCCATACCTGTTTTAAGTAACGAGTAAGCATTGTAGCCCAAAAATGCCTCATCTCTATGAAGACTAATAGGAAAACTCCCTAAGCTATAGAACCTAAAAAAAATGCCCAACGCTAAAATAATTATTAATGTAAAAGAAAATCTATTCATCTTTTTCTAACAAAAGAAAAGCAGAATCTAAAAACAAAAAATAAAAAAATTGCAATTATAGAAAATAGAGATACCATATCGGCAAACAATCTTATCGCAGACTCTTTGAATATAACTTCTATACTGTGTACGCCTTTTGGTACTGAAAAAGTTATTAGGCCTCTATGATTCATATCTTGAAATTCTACGGGAACTTTCTTTCCATCAATTTCTGCTTTCCATCCCGGAAAATAAAAAGTGTTATCAAGGACTCTAACATTTGTTTCCGCATCTATAGAAAAAGAGTGACGATTGGACTTTATTTTAAGATTATTTAATTGACCGCTTCCTGAAATTACTGATATTTTATTCTCTGGAACTGAAAATGGGTCCCCACCGGTCCATATCGTAGTTGTCGCCCTGCGATAAACCGTCGAGCCTAAAAAAGAATAATAATACTTGTCATCCCTCTTATTTTGAACATCCGTTTTTGTATAGAAAAAACCAGCTATTAACAAAAGTATAGATAAATAATAAATTATCTTTTTATTTTTGGTTTTAGACATAACATAAGAACCTACTACCGCTCCTGATAAACTTGAAAGTGCTGTAAACCGCCAAGGAAATTCTAAAAATCTCAAAGGAACTATCTTGCTCCAAAAAACATCAGATAATGAGGTAGTAAAAAAAATTGCAGCAAAAAAAATAAGCAACCAAAAACCAACAAACCTTTCTCTGTCTCTAAAAAAATGAATAATAGCAATAATAATAAAAATAAATAAAATTATCCCTATTTGCGGCGAGAGGCCATTTTGAGCGTTTACATCAGGACCAAATCCCCACATGCTATAGATAAGATACAAGAAAGGCGGAAAATGCTGTCTGTACATATCTCCAAATGCGGAAGTACTGTTAACATACCTGGACTCTACAATAGCCGGCAACCAAAAATACGAAGAGACAAAAATGCCAATCAAAAAAAATACAAAAAATGACATTAGATTATATTTATTCTTCATTCTAAATAAACAATACAAAAGTATAACTGGAGAAAACATAAGTGCTGTTCCGTTATGAGCTAGTATCAAGAGCCCGTACATTATCCCTGCTATAAAAACATCTAATATTTTATTTTTATTTCTTATCTTCTCTATCTGCCAAAAAATAAATGGAACAATTGCGAGTCCAACAGTTTCTCCAAAAGCTCCACGGACAAAAACATTAAGAAAGTGGTAAGGAGCTAACCCAAAGAGCATTGCTCCAAAAAAGGCAGCCTCTTTGCGAACCAGTTGTGATAACCAAAGAAAAAAACCAACTCCGCAGAGTACGAATGAAACACCAAGTACAAGTTTAAATGAATCTTCTAAGTTTAACCCAATTAAGTGAAACATCGTTGCTGCGTAATATGGCAACTGGTAATTGAAGATAAAAACCGGCGTGCCAAATCTAAAATTCAGATCTCCCGCCCAACGTGGAGGCATCTGACCATCCTGAAAAGCCTTATAATAAGCTCCAATTCTTGCTATATGGCCATCCCCGTCGTGAGAAAGAGGAATCCCCGGTTTTAAAAAAGGAAATAGAAATAAGACATGAATAAATATTAGAATAATTATTAAATTCTTCATGCATCAGTGTTTTCCGGAAAGAAATATGTTGTAACAAAAATTAAGGATAGGTACCCCAAATGGCTATTATTGAAGTACCGGGATAAATACCAAAACACAAATAGGAAAATCCCATACAAAAGAATTAAAGTTTTAACATCCTTATGTTTTTTAAAATACTTTACAAGAAATATCAATAAGGGTACACATATAATAATTTGCCAAATATGGAATGGGTAAAATACATAAACATCTTTAATAAAACCAAAAGATTCCAATAGCTTTCCCAACCCATAACCAGAAATTGGATAACTATGTTCCGTACTGCCAGATAAATAAAATATAGCGCTATCTAAAAACGCTTTTGGATTCCACAAAAAAAATGGAATAGTAACGGCAATAAACGATACCGCAAATGAAGATATTGTTATCAAAGTTTTTTTTAGATTCTTTTCTTTGAAAAAAAGATACGCAAAATAAAAAGGCAGAATAGGCCATGCCGACTGTTTCACTGCAAAAGCCAACGCGATAGGTATTCCTGAAGCAAAATATTTTTTAATATGCAAAAGATATAACCCAAAAAATAGAAATGCGAACATATAAGTATCAGATCTACCCTCTAGAGCATATGGCAGCATTGCCGGATTAAACGCTAAAAGTACAAGGAATAACCGTTTTTTGTCTTGATCTTTAACAAGAATTGAAGCAATAATAAGCATGAATAGGAATAAAGCAAGAAGTGGAATTCTTGCGTCAAAAAAACCAAAGACAAAGTTGCTTGCAAAATAAAAAGGTATTGCAAAAAGAATGTAAAATGGAGGCAAAACAAAGTGGTATAAGGCCGGATTTACATCTTTTTCAGAATAGTGCCACTGCTCAAGAAATGTGCCAAAATAACTAACTTCGTAAGGATTTTTACCATCTAATAAAAATCTTATCGCAATTTCCTGCTGCAGCGGCATGTCGTGGATATTATCAATTGGATGTGTTCTATGCCTTGTTATTATCGCGGATACAAATGTGCTGCCAATAACTACTATTATCATTCCCCAAAGCAATAAATTTTTTAGTTTAAGAAATAACGACTTATTTACATTTAATAAATCAACTACAATATATGAAAGAAGTCCCAAGAAAATTAAACCGAAAAGCCAAAAAGGGGTGTCTTCCGGGCCTATTCTGTATCCCATTATAAAAGGAATAACCAATGCAAATAGCAGGACTGAGTCTAATTTAACGTTTTTCATCAATTAACTAATCTATATTTTAGCAAAGAATAAAAGGTCATTAAACCATCTCTAATGGTATGTAACTTTTTTCCTTCCTTGTAACTTCTGGGCTCTGTCTTAATTGGCACCTCTGTAATTTTATAGCCATACTTTATAAGTTTTGATGTAATTTCTGGTTCAAATTCAAATCCTTTGGCAACAATGTTAATCTTCTCAACTGCTTTTCTTGGAAAAAGTTTATAACACGTTTCCATATCTGTAATCCATTGTCCATATAAAACGCTCGTTAACAAACTTAAAAATTTATTGCCCATATAATGCAATAAGAACTGAGGCGTTCTTTCGTCTTTTCTAAAGTTGGGCAACCTCTTAAGCCTTGTTCCATATACAACTACTGCTTTTTTTTGCAGAATTGGATTCAAAAGTAAAGGAATATATTTAGGATCATATTCCAAATCAGCATCCTGTATCAGGATATATTCACCTGATGAATTATCTATTCCGGTTCTAACCGCCACCCCCTTACCCTGATTTTCTAAATGACTAACAATTTTTATCGCCGGGTTTTTTAATAAAAAATCTTGAATCAATTTTAAGGTCTTATCAGTTGACCCATCATTAACAATAATTATCTCTTTATCTACATTTGGAATTTTGACGCTTATTACTCTTTTGAGTATTTCAAGAATTGTTTTTTCTTCATTAAAGACCGGAATAATAATTGATAATTTCATAAATTAACTTCCACCCTGCTTTTTCTTAAAAATAAATTGTTCTTTTGTATTGTAAATCATTTTGTAGCTTAAATCTTCTTTAAGCTTTTCGATCGTGTTTTCTACAGCGTGTTCAATTCCGAAAAAACTGTTTGAACTTTGTCCTTTTCTATTATCTATCATTATATATTCTGGATTGTATTTTTTATAGTCAAATCTTAACAGATATACTTTTTGGTGCGTAAATCTTGCCGCTAAATTATTTTGCGTCATTACAGAAGCTTCTTTTGGAATTTTTTTAATCATATCATTCAGATAATTAAAGTTTTTTGTATGCTCGTAAAAACTTGGATTATATGCTAAGCCAAATGGTCCATGCAATATAAATCTATAAAGAAATAAAGCGTTTAGAATAATAACTGCCCAAACCAGATATAAAAATTTCGAAGTAAATTTTATTTTCTGCAATTTTTTAAGAGCAAACACAGACGAAATAGCGAGAATTACAGCGCTTTGTGAATTGTAATGCATCCCCAAATCCCATCGAGTACAACAAAATTGCGGTATAAATCGTATTCCGTAATCCTGCAAAATCAGAAACCAAAAAACTGGAGAAATAATTGGAAGAAATGAGAAGCTTAAAAAACTAAAAAATAAGGTTTTCTGTTTTAATGGGTGGTCAACAAAAGCAAAAATATTATCAATCACACCTCCATGAAAAGAGGGAGAATAAAGATAGGTTCCATTGGAAAATAAAGGAATAATTAATTTTATGCTAACGTACCCCCATATAAATGAAATCGCAATAGTAATTATTGCGATCCTAAACCATTCCTTTCTTAAAAAAATAATTGCTATTCCTATCCCTGCTCCCAAAAGAAAAGTTGATTCCTTAAAGCCTAATGTAACAATAAGAAATATAAAATATAGCTTGACCCTTTTATTAACTATTGCCCAAAAAGTAAGCATTAAGGGCAATGTCATAATAGTGATTTCATGAAAATCTGTAATAACAGCATTCTGGAGACCTACAAAGAGAAAATAACAAGTTAAAATGCCTAAAGCCAACAGTCGATTCTTCAAAACTTGCTTACCGATTGAATACAAAACAATTCCGCTCAATCCTACGACTACCGCTTGCACAACAAGAATCATCTCCTGTCGATCTGTTAACCAATAAAGCGGCGACAACAAGAAAATACTCGGACTAAAATGATCCGCGAAAATCCATTTTCCTCCTACTGCAAGATGATCGATAATTGGAGGTTTTAAGCGAGATACACCCCAAATTGCTTGATCAAATATTCCAAAATCATAATAAAATACTTCGTATTGCCAAAAACGATTTAAAGATACCAATATACCTGCTGCGATAAAACAAAGAGAAAATATGTAGGCAGCAACATCTTTGTATTTTTCAACCTTCATTATGCTGTATAAACTCGCTTATGACTTGCTTGTCAGATTTGATAAAATATTTCTGAGAATGATTCTTGGATTTTATCACCCTAGGTAATCTTATAAAAGCTTGAAAAAACCCCAAAACAAAAACCCATTCTCCATTAGCAAGTGTCTTTATAAAATGGTATGGCAGCCAAAAAACATGAAGTAATTGCAATTTTGGATCAGTTGCGTTTTTCCAAACGAAGATAAATTGATTTTTATAAGCGATCGTTTTTATTTTAAATGAAGAATACGCACTTTTAATAGCGCCCTTTTCGTGCTCGTGAACAACAATACTTTTTGGTTCAAATAGAATTTTGAATCCTGACTTAATAGCCCTATATGATAAATCGATGTCTTCCCAATAAAAAGGACTGTACAATTCGTCAAAACCTCCAAGCTTATCCCATATTGACTTTCTAAATGCGCCGCTTCCGCCGTTTACCCAAAGCGTATTAATTTTATCAACTTCACCTCGAGCATGAACAAGAAATCCCCTTTGCCACTTTCCTATTCCACGTCCCCGCAAGATTGTTTTACCATCTTCAATGCTCTTATCCATGCACCCGACAGCAAAAACATCTTCGTCTTTAAAATGAGAAAGAAGAGGAATCAAAAAGTCTTTTTCAGGCCTAACATCGGTATTTATTAAAATTACAATTTCACCCTGTGATTCCTTAACGCCCCTATTAACCGTTGATGCAAACCCAAGATTCATATCGTTAATTAAATATTTAATAACTATTTTTGATATTTTATATGTATTTTTGATTTTTGATATTTGATATTTGATTTCTTCAATCGAGTTATCTTTTGAGCAATCATCCACAACAATTATTTCCGTCTGTCCACCTTGTTGTTCGTGCCAATATTTCGCTGCTTCAAAAACCTTCGGCAAATTTTTCCTCAAAAGCTCCTCGCCATTATAATTAGGAATAATAATGCTTATATTCATAATAAAGAATTGTAAAACATTACTGCGTGTTTTCCTTTCGGAACAACGACCCCTCTAAAATTATAATATGTTTGTAAAATTTCTGTTTTTATTCCATCTATATTTACTCTCCATGTTGGATAAAAACTATCAGTTAAAACCAGGAAGCCATCTTTTTCGTTTTCTGTTTTTATGCTGACTTTATTGTCGGAATATTCAATAATCTGCGCTTCTCCTTTTGACCATCTTGGAGATGTGTCTCTTGAGATAAGAGATTTTTGCACTATCGAACTTTTCCCAAGATTAAAATTATCTTCAAAGATTTTCTCTATAACATCATATTTATCATCTACAAATTCTATATTTTCAACAAAAAATACACGCGGTAATACGTTATTATTTTCGTATATTCTTGTTTGCCCTTCCTGAAAAACTTTTTTAAGTTTTGGTGAATCCAAATCTGTAAGACTTAAGATGTATTTTACTCCTAATAAATCAATAATTTTCGAATCGTAATTATGCGGAGTTATAATACGATTGAAACCAAATGGTGAAGAAATATTTGGTTCTCCCCTTTCTGACGCGGCGATCAACTCTGCATAAGGATTTAGGTACAAAGGATCATATCCGTCAACACTTTGTAATTTATACATAAGCGAAAAGTTTGGGGGAAAGATTCTGGAATCTGTAGTCATAAATCTATAAAAGCCAAGGTTTTTTTGTAAAAATGAAATAATTTTTGTTTGGGGGAAAAGATATTTTTGGTCGGTAAACGGAGTAAATTTATCAAAAAACCTTAATAGATCAAACACTGTTAACCCTACTATAATAAAACAGATAATAATTATGATTTGCTTTTGTTTCTTGAGGAAATAAGATGTAACAGTTAATAAAACAAAACCGCCAAATAATAGTGTTGGCAGCATGAGATTTCTTTTCGAAACTAAAATATTTTCTTCCGAAACTAAAGGAAAAAAATCTTTCCCATAAAATATAAAAACCCAAAGAGAAATTAAAATAAAACCGATAAATATAAGCGGATATATAATACCTCTCTTTTTTGCGCGGATAAAATAATCTAATCCAAATGCCGCCAAAATCGCTAGCGAAAAATCTACAATAAAAAGAAGACGCGTTGGCTGAGAGGTTGATATAAACGGAATCTGTAAAATATATGGAAGTTTTGCTAAAAAAGTTGGTAAAGCAAAAATAAGAGGCACAAAAAAAATAGTTCCAAAAAAGATGGTCTTTTTATCATGCCTGAAAAACATCGCAAAAATCGCCATTATAATTGGTGCTATACCAACATATCCGACAAATTCTCCATAATTCCAAACACCCCAATAATTAAGCGTTGTTGGATTGCCAAAAAAATCAGGAGCAACAAATTGGATTAAATGCTGCCATGGGACAAACCACCCGTCTTTTATCCATGCCGCTTGATCAACTTCTCGAGCAGATAACAGAATGAATTGAAGTGTTGGAATCCACTGAATAGAAGTAAGAATTATGAATAATGAATTAAGAATTAAGTATAAAAACAGGATTAATTTGCTTCTTCCAAGCTGAATCCATCTTGCAAAAAAGTATGTAATCGAAACAATATAAAGATAAAAAAATATTTGTAAGTGTCCAGCAAAAAAAGAAGACACCAAAGAAAAAACAAAAACAAAACCCCATAAAATAATTTTTTTGTCTTTGATACTTGATACTATTTTGTCTATCGACAGAAGCATCAAAGGCAACCACAGTCCAACGTGTAGAATGGTCCCCCATTCCATCCACGCAACAGAAAATCCACAAAACGCAAATACCAAACTGCCTAAAAAACTCGCGAGCCGGTGCATAGAAAGATTACGAAGATACGAGTATAAAAATATTCCCGCTAACAATGGCTGTAACATTATTAATACCGACCATCCAATATTAATGGGTAATATAAAAAAGAGTAAATTGAATGGATAGAAAACAGCTGATTGAAAATTTGCCAAAAGTGGAACCCCGGAAAAATTATATGGATTCCACAAAGGAAGCTCGAATTTCTTTAAAGCTGTAATTGCAAGTTCTCGCCAAGGATACTGCTGCCTTACAGGGTCTGTAATAAGGGAATTTTTAAAAGGAATTCCGTTTGGGTAGTCTTTGGAAAACAGGTCGCGAAATGGATGATAAAGCCCAACAATAGTATCTGATGGGATAGGCAATTTGTTTTCAAGAAAAAAGGGTTTGAAAAAAAATAAAACTATAAAAACAAATAAAGCAATTGGTAAAATTCCTAGTTTCATCTTATAAAATGATCTTGTCCAATTCCTTACAAAACCTCTCTTTGCTAAAGATTTTCGCTCTGATTGCTGCCTCATTAGACATTTTCTCCCACAGCTTATTATCTTTTGTTAAAGTCTTTGTTTTTTCCATAAGCTCATCCGTTGTATCCCACAAAAATCCGTTTTTTCCGTTTTGTACAATTTCCTTTTGTCCGCCTGTATTAATAACAACAGGAACTGCACGAGCACCCATAGCCTCAACCGTTGAAATCCCAAAATGCTCTGCGTATTCCGGATGCGCTTTCAAGTCTTCACCGAAACCCGAAGCATGCCAATATAGTTTTGCTTTTGAGTATACTTCCCATAGCTTTTTATTGTTCATGTTTATTAAAAATTCAATCGGGTAACCCTTTGCCGCCTCTTGCACTCTATTGAAGTTTTCTTTATCTTCGTCATGAACACCAACTGCCAATACAAATTTCCAATCCTTAAATCCTCTATCCACCATTTTTTTAAAAGTTGCCACCATAAAGTCTTGTTTTTTATAATCGGTTGTTCCAAGATTTCTTGCCCTAAACCTCCCGACATGCAAAATAATATTCTCTTTTTTCATCGCTTTTGCATTAAGAGGCACCGGAGGATACAACACTACCCCTTTTTGAGCAATTCCCGCATTGACAAATGACCTACTGTATTCTGAATTGAAAAAAATCTTACTAACCCGTGAAAGCTTAAGCTTAGATTTAAACGACTTATCATCCATCTTGGATAAAGGCTGTTGTATATGAAGATATAATTTTTTTGACAAAACAAAAGGCATGCTTCCATCGCTTAAAATAATAATCGCGTCGTATTTGCGTGTTTCTAAAATCCTTTTGAGAAATCCGTAAGACTTGGAAAAAATATTGGCTTCTACCTTACAGCGGGAAAGGTCAAGGGAAAACTGCTCTTGAATCTTTTTGACATCAGATCTATGATCCCAAAAAATGACTACATGGTGTATGTTCGACAAATACTCGGCTATAGACATCATGTATCGCTCTCCGCCACCGATGTCATCAAGATAAGGATCAAATATTCCAACCCGCATTATACTATTCTATCAACTCTTGCATTGTTTGAAAAGTTATGCTATGGTAAATATGTGAATCCATCGAATGTTCCCCAAATTAACCCAATTATTGTTATTGTTATTTTTATTTGGACAATTTTCTGGAAAATAATAGCTTTGTGGAGAGCCGTGAAACACAATCAGAAAAACTGGTTTGTCGCGATCATAGTTGTTAATGGGGCAACAATTGGGATACTTGAGATAGTTTACCTTTTTGGCTTTGCCAAAGAAAAATTAACTCTTAAAGAACTACGCACTTATTTTCGCCTTAAGTCTTCATCCGAGAGTCCAAAATGATGTCCGATTTCATGAATAACTGTTGCTCTGACTTGCGCTTTTATTTCCTCATCGCTTCTTGCAACTCTTTCTATTGAATTTTTGAAAATTGTTATCTTATCAGGTAGAACTCCTGAATAGACTCCTCTTTTTGTCTGGGGAATTCCTTCATAAAGTCCAAAAAGTAGAGACCATGAAGGAACTCTTAGCTTTCGAAGCTGCTGAACAGAAGGCGTATCTTCTACAACAACTGCGACATTGTTAAGTTTTTTCCCAAATTCCACCGGCAGCGAATCAATCGCCTCCCCAACCAATTTCCTAAATCTCTCATCATCCATGAAAGTATTGTACCAAATCCAAAACAGAATATTTACAGCCCTTGACAAATAACCAAGCTTGTTATAAATTGAGGTTAATATGCCAGAAATAATTCAAACCAACCCAAAGATATTAGGAGGTCAACCGGTAATCAAAGGAACACGGATTCCTGTTGCCAGAATTGTAGCTTTAATTGTCCACGGATATAAAATCAAAGATTTCAAAAAAGACTATCCCTATCTAGATATAACGAAAAAAGACCTTAAAGATATTTTTAAATACTATTCAAACAAAATTGCGTAAATACAAAATCTCCCCTAAGAAAAAGAAGAAATTTCGTATACTCTTGGATTCTGCATTTGCAAAACCAGACTCTTTTCCCAAACTTAAAAAGAAAGCTAATTTAGCCCATGCAGTGCATGACTTAGGATTATCTGCTCAGGCAGAGGACGAAGAAATTTACCAAAAAGCAGTCGAACAGAATAGATTTGTATTAACAATTAATTTTAAAGATTTTAGAAAATTTGTAAAAGAAGATAAACCTGGAACTTTAGGCATTGATTCTCAGCTAACAAATCAAGAAATAGACGAAAAAGTTACCAACTTCATTTCTGGAAAAGACCCCGAAGATTATAAAGGCAAAGCCACAAAGATTTAAAGACCCCAATTTATCACAATATACTGACGCGTGAACCCATATCACATCCGATGTGTAGAAAGGCATACATGCGTTTCTCTTCTTGTCCGCAATTAGCAATTGGCATATAATGAAAATATGGCTGATGATAGGTCAATACGAGACTCGCTGGCTCGCGACAGAACACATTTGGCAAATGAGAGAACGCTTTTGGCTTACATCCGCACAGGTCTTGGCTTCATCCTAACAGCAGCTCTGATCCTTCGATTTAGTCCAATAGAAACAACTTATTTTCTCTCAGTTATTTTGCTAGTTTTGGGATTTGGGCTACTGATTGTTGGTGTTTTCAGGTTCTTTAAATTAAAAACAAAAATTGACAGAGAGAAACATTAATTTCTCTGTCCTATAAACCGGAAATTTTTAAGCCATCTCCTACTTTTAAAGCTGTTATCTTAAAGAAACACCCAATTGAAAAGTCTACTTTTATATGAAGCCATATCATATCCGATGTGTAAATAATACATCTGAGTCAAAAGAGTTATATTTTTTACTTGCTTTTTCTTAGAAGCTTGAGGGCATATTCAACCAATATGCTTGGTTCATATCTGCAGATATCCCTAATATAAGTTGTTTTGGGATATGGTCAATTTTAGAAGTTTCAATCATCTCAAGCTCAAAAGCAACAGCTCTATGATTTCCTTCAATTACTGTGCATACACTATTCAGGCTCAATGATATTAAGATTATTTTTTCCTTAAACGGATGTTGCCCAATATTGCTTTTTATTTGCTTAATATGATTGAAGTCTACGCCCCATAAGTCAGGCATATTATTTTTAACTGATAATGCAGCCTCTTTGAGGTTTTTTCCCAGACCAAAAGTCTTGTTCCAACCATCTTCTCTAATAACAAGTAAATTCTCAAACTCTTGAATTTCCAACTCTATAATATACCATTCTATATTGAGTGGCAACTGAGCAAGCAATGGATATCTCCACTTCCACAATAGTTCTTTCCGAATATAATTTTCTTGCCAGTTATCTAAATTTGGACTTACTATTAATCCATTAAATTTATCCCTGACTGAATTGTAAAAAGGCTTATACCATTCGGATGAAAGAAATTCTAATTCAAACTCAGGCTCTTTTATTTTGCTAATTATTTTCAATTATTTTAAATTATAACAAAAATGTTCCGTGTCGCACAATGATTGTCTGGCTAACAGACAACAAACTCCACATACTTATTTAAAGAGGAATTCGACAACTGATTCGCCTTTGGGGACGATAACTGCGCGGAAGGAATAATCTGCTCTGTATATTTTGGAACTTTTTCCATCAACTCTTGCCTTCCATCCCGGATAATAATTGTCTGAAAGGAATAAAAGTGCCGGGCTATTGGATGAAGTTTTAATAACTATTTTGTTTGGCGTATAGGAAATAATTTTGGCAGAACCTGTAGCTCCTTTCTCAATTATCAGATCTGGTGCTTCCTCTAAAATTAGAACATTCCGAAAATCAAAATCATCACTATAAAATCTCTTTATTATTTCCTTGTCGTCTTTGATTACTTCATAATTGTAAAAAAGTGTTGCTCTTGCAAGTACCAGTTTGTTTTTAAATAATTGAAATTTATTGTCCTTATAAACAAGGTCATACCTTTTTATATCTTCCCAAACAGGATACGCCCAACCTTGATTGGTATCCGCAATTGGATGAAAAACAAGACCAACACCCAAAAGATCAAGCACCCTATCTGTATACTTTCCCCGTCTATCTAATTTGACAACAGATCGTTCGGGTTTTACAAATTCTCCACTGTAAGCCGATCTTATAAACTCCCCATATCTTCCTATATATAAAGGATCATATCCCTCCAAAGACGGAAAACCATAATAAGTAGTAACTTCTGCTCCAAGATTGCCATAGATTCTATTATTTCCAATATTTTTCTTTATTGCATCTATAACCGGAACTTGAGGATACACTAATTGAACAGGATCGAAAGGCATCCATTTCTGGGCAAATCGAAGACTATCGAAAGATACGGAAAATAGAAAATAGAAAATAGAAAATAGAATTAATTTTTTGTTTATTGTCCCCGCAAAAACAACAACTATTGCTCCGATAAATAACGCTGTTGGCAGGACGAAGTTTCTCTTTGCAACAATCAACCATTCGGCAGGATATATTTTCCCAAAAAATAACAAAAGCCACATAGTAACAAAAAATAGTCCGATAAGACCAAACATTATCGTAAGTTTTCTAGCGTCTCTAATCCCCCTAATTAACCTATCAAAACCAAACCCTGCCAAAACAGCAAACGAAAAACTAAAAAGAACAATAATTCGGGATAATGCGCTTGTTGACAAAACAGGAATCTTAAGAGAAACAAAAAACTCCGAAATCGGACTATTTACTGCAAGAATAAGTGAAAAAATACCAAGGATGGCAAAGAAAACTACAATTTTTCTTCGGACTTTCCAAATTGCAAAAATAGCTAAAAGAAAAGGCAAAATACCTATAAATCCAGCCCATTCGGCATAATGCCCAAACCAATCATTACGAGTTACCGGATTGCCAAAGAAATCCGGAGAAATAATAGTAATTAGATATTGAAACGGTATGGCTTCGCTTATTTGAAAAATTTCGCTTCGAACAGACTCACGATAAAGCTCAATCGATGGCAATATCTGCGGCAAAGAAAGAAGTATGCCGACAAAAGTGGAAAGTATTAAGTAGAAAGTACTGCGTATATTGCGGATGGCTAAGCCTTTAAAAACTAAAAAGGCAATAAGAGCGCCTAAGAAATATAGACTCATCTGAAAATGCCCGGAGAAAAAAGAAAGAGGAATAGTTAAACATAATAAAATTAAATATCGAAATTGTTTTGTGTTATAAAATTTGTTAATTGCCAGCAAAGCCAAAGGCAAAAGACTAATTGCTAAAGACAGCGTTCCGTACGCCATCCAAACAACGATAAACCCGCAAAACATAAAAGAAATACTACTTATCAATGAACCTACCTTGCCCACCCCAATCTGCCGAACAAAAAGATACATAAATAATCCCGCTAAAAATGGCTGCAACAAAATTAAAATACTCCATGAATGGATAAAGGGAAAAATAAAAAACAGAAGATTAAAAGGCGACAAAACAGCAGATTGAAAGTTTGCCAAATGCGGATTACCGGAAAAACTATAAGGATTCCAAATCGGTATTTGACCGCTTTTAAATGTTTCCATGCTAAACTTTTTCCATGGATAAATCTGGGTATGAATATCCGGCATTGCGTTGTTTTTAACCGGACCCAATAATTCCTCATAATGGCTCCAGGGTGCGAAAAAATTAACCTGATACGTTGAAGAATAAGGAACTTTCCCTTGAAGAAAATAAGGGGACGCAAAGATAAACCAAATAACAAAAATGAGCCCAAATGCCCAAAATCTCAAAAAATAATTTTTCACTTTTAACTTTTAACTTTTAACTTCTGTTGAATTTCCCACAACCTAGCATATGTTATAAACATACTAAACATCTGATAAATGCTCTCTATTAATCCAACAGTTCCCGCCTTATACCCTTTTTGCCTGATGTACCAATCAAAAAAAGATGTTGTCATAATTCTTAAGAATCTCCACCAAACCATCTGTGGATGTCCTGCTTTAAATCGCAACTCTGCTTCTATTTTTGACCACTCAATTGTTTTACCAAGCATTAACGTAAGATCGCGATGCGTATAATGAAGTAAATAACCATCAAGCTCCCCTACTTTCCCATGGATTATCGGGCTTTCATGAAGCTCCCCTTTCCATCCTTTAAGGTTTTCCTTTTTAAAAAGCCTTTCAAGTTTTTCAATATACGGCCATTCATTCTTCGCAGAAGTTCCTAAATAAAAATTTTTCCTTTTCAAAGAATAAGCATTTAATTTACCAATGCGATCGCTGTCTTTTGTTAAATGCTTAATCTCGTCTTTTAGCTCGTTTGAAACCCGTTCATCAGTGTCTACATACAATACCCAATCTCCTTTTGCCTTTTCCAATCCAAAATTTCTAAGCTTAGAGAAATCATTTGTTTCGAGTGGGTAAACTTTAGCTCCCATTCTTTTGGCAACCTCAACTGTCCTATCTTCAGATCCTCCGTCAACAACAATTATTTCATCGCAAAAAGATATAGAATCCAAACAATCCGCGATAATATTCTCCTGATTTTTTGTAATAATAATAGCCGAAATCTTACTCATACATTAAAACTTCCCCTCCCGGATCTTCCCAAATAAAAATCCAATATTCCTCTTTTCTGCCAATATCTCCCTTTTGCTAAAAGTTTTATGCTCTCCTTAAAAAGCGCCAGTTTTGATCGCAACCTTGCGTATCTAAAACCAAACAACATTCTGTTTCGTGTTATATAATAATCCTGAAGGCTGGAACCCGAACCTCCGGCTGACCCTGCATTTTTGTGCCAAAGAATTGCTTTTGGTGAATATATAATAGAATATCCTCTTCTTCTTATTCTCTCGCAAAAATCACTATCCTCATAGTACAAAAAAAACTTTTCGTCCAAAAATCCAACTTTTTCAAATATCTCCCGTTTAACCAACATGCAGCAACCAGACGCAAAATCTGTCTTTTCAATTTGGTCGTATTGCCCACGATCAACTTCATCAACTCCCCTATGAAATCCTATAACATTCTTCCAATCCATTTTTCCTCCCGCATACCAAAATACTTTTCCTAAATCCACTTTTTTATATCTATCTTTATGGAATTCAAATCCGGAAGCAAAATAAATTTTGGGCACAGCAATACCTACATCCTTATCTTTTTGAGCCGCGCTTAATAATTCTTCTACTAAGTTTTTATCAACAATCGTGTCGTTGTTTAAAATCAAGACATAATCCGCTCCGTTTTCCAGCGCATATTTAATTCCTACGTTTTGCCCGCCGGAAAACCCCAAATTCTTCTCGCCCCTAATAATCTTAACGTCAATTCTGAATTCTAAATTCTTAATTCTAAATTCCGTATGCGATGCATTATCAACTACAACAACTGTTATCTTGAAATCTTTTGAAATAATTTTATCTAACGAAAGTAAACACTCAATGGTGTTACCAGCTCCATTAAAATTTATAATCGAAACAAAAATATGCCTCATGCTATTTTTTTGAATTTTCGTAAACCCTTATAAAACAATCTTTTCAGTGGATGGTAAGAAGTTTCCAAAAACGATGTTATAGACCAATAATGAAATTCCTGTATGATTTTCCTACACTCGTTATAAATATCCTTCAGGAAATGCGCGCTATTTTCTTCCCTAAATCCCTGCCTCTCCCACACTTTTGCAAATACTATTTCCGCGTACATAGCCTGAAGCATACTTAGCACCAACCCATGCAATCCGTCTTTATAACCTTTTTGCGCAAAAAACGTTTTGAGAAAATCATTTACCGGAAATCTTATGGCATCAATCCATCCCAAAATTTTACCCGACGCTATAATCTTTTCCACCTCGCTCTCTGTATAAATTTTATCCATTTTGTAAAGAAACTGAGAAATAGTAGAGTAATTAAGATGCTCCAGCGGACTTTGCAGCTTTTCAGTTTTTCCTTCTACGCGGATGTACTCATGAACATGTCTTTCCGGAAATTTCCCCTTACCCTTTCTGAATAATCTTAATTGGTAGTCCGGCCACCAAATTGAATGTTGTATCCATTTTCCAAAAATTATATTTTTGCGCGGTATCCAGTATCCGCTTACCTGGTCATTAGTCTCTTGTCTTTGGTCTATGGCAATTTTTTCCTTAATCTCATTTGCAAGTTCCGGTGTTACTCTTTCGTCCGCATCAAGACTTAAAATCCAATCTCCTGTTGCTTTCGAGAAACCATAATTCTTGTTGACATTAAGCATTAAATTATTCTTACGGGTAAGTATTTTACCCGTATACTTTCTGGCAATCTCGCGGGTCTTATCAAGAGATAAATTGTCAACAAATACGATTTCTGCTGCCAAACCCTTTACTGATTCCAAACAATCTTTTATTTTTGCCTCTTCGTTATATGCAGATATAACAACCGAAAGACTATTCATAAATGTACTAGCTTATTGTATCAGGAGAGTGGCTTTTTTCAAAGTTTTTTAAACTGTTTGGTAACAAATCTAATATCGGATTTTATTTCGGCCTTTGCCATCAAATATAACAAACCAAAATACACAATTCCGCTGAAAAGTACAGTAATAAAAATAGTAAAAATATTAAGAACCAAAACAGATACTATTGAATTCAAAATTACACCCATTACAAGACTTGCTACAAGTGGCTTAACTATTTGCTTAAGCGCATCAAATTCTATGTATTTTTTTGTTATGATTACAACAGCAACCACCGATACTGAAATAAGAGCAGACACTCCCGCCACTCCATTAAAACCATAATATATAATTGCTAATGGAGTCAAAATCCACGTAGAAATCGTCCAAAAAACCATTAGATATAATGTTACTTTTATCTTACCGATTGCATTCAACGCGTTAGTCAAGGGTGTTGTAATAGAAGAAAGAGCCGCGTTGATTGCAAAAAATGTCAGAGACAAAAGTGCCGGCTCCCATTTCTGGTATTTTGGGATAATGTTTATAAGATGAGGCATTAATATTACAATACCAATAACGGATGGGAATATTAAAAGGGAAACTGCGAACAATGATTTCTCAACAGCTATCTTCAGGTGGTTTTTGTCGTGAGCTAGCCGCGCAAAGGAAGGAAACATTATACGAATAACATTATCCATAACCAGCCGTAATGGCGAGAATGCCAATTTTTGCGCAACACCAATATATCCTACTTGAGCAAATGGAAGAACTTTACCTAGATACACTATTAGTAAATTATCTTTGATAAGAGCTAACAAACTATTTGCCTGAAATGGAATTCCATAAGACAGCAGCCTCTTTGCAGCAACTTTTGAAAATCCAACCTGTATACGCCATGGAGAAATTGCATAAATCGTTATAAGGCCAAGTATTCCTCTTACTAACACCGCATATGTGAAGCTGGATACCCCAAATCCTTTTATAGCAAGTACCAATACTATAATGTTAAAAGAAAATGTTTCAACAATTTCCGGAATTACTAATTTTTTAAATTGTAATTTTCTCTCTAATATAATAGAAGGAATGGTTTTTAAAGAGGACATAAAAAAAGCGATAATCAGAGCTTGATAAAGATATATTCCTTCATTCTTAAGGTCATAGAAAGAACTAACTGCTTGTGACGATAACAATGCGATCAAAACCACAGAGATAACAAGAATTTGCTGAATTGTGAAGGTTGTTTTTAGTTCTTCTTCTGTAATATTCTCTTTTTTTTGAATTAGCGCTGCTGCAAGGCCGACATCGGAAAAATAGGATAAGAAAACAATAACCGAGGAGACAATAAAGAATATCCCGTAATCTGACGGGGCAAGAAATATGGTGAGAAGTAGTCCTACTATTTGAGAAATTATTTGAATAATAAATGTACGGGAAACTAACGCAACAACACCATGAATAGATCGTCTTGCAACTGTCGCAATATCAAATTCTTCCATAACGCAAATCTAGCCAAAGCTTAAAACTTTCCCGGATTGCCCGGATAATAACCCTCAAATTTCCTCCGCTCTGATCGCCATAAAGTCGCGGGTAATGAGTTACATCAACTTCTGCGATTCTTAAGCCTGCTTTTTTTGCTTTTGTCAAAATTTCTGTAGTAATCATAGCGCCCTCAGATTTAAGAGGCGAAATTTTCTCAATTGCGCTTTTTCTGAAAAGCTTAAACCCGCAATCTATGTCTCTAAAGTAAAATCCAAAAAACACAAAATCCCAAATTTTGAGAAGCTGCATAAGAATTCTGCGCATTGGATGATCCCGTCTTTTCTTTCTGTATCCAATAACTATATCTGCGAATTTTATTTTTTCTATAAATTTTAAGCTTTCGGAAAAGTCAAACTGTCCGTCTCCATCGTTAAAAATAACTAAATCGTACTTAGCGTTTTCAAACCCTTCGCGTAAAGCCGCGCCATACCCCCTGTTTGGTTTATGGGAAATAACTCTTAGATGCTTTTGATCTTCAACTGCTAATTTGTTGCATATCTGAGACGTATTATCAGAGGATCCATCATCTATCATGATAATCTCCCAATTAAAAGCCAACCGCTTTGCGATTGGAATTGCTTTTTTAACTACATTTTCTATATTTTTCTCCTCGTTCCAAAACGGAAAAAAAATAGAAAGTTCTTTAACTGTTTTGTTCACCCACTCTTCCCTTTCTTTCTAAAAACAATTATACCAAGAGTAAGGACTATAGCACCACTAAATGTTATTACATTCGAAACCTTTTGCATTAGTGTCTCTTGAGGAGGAATTGCGGGCATTTTTATTATTTCACTTTCCGATTTGGGTTTTTTAAAATTAGGTGCCAAAAACTCATCCGAGATTTTCGACGCAGTCCACTTTAACGCGAATTCGCTGGTGTAATCTAAAGGTGTCTTTGCCAATATAGTCTGTGGATTAAACAATTTAATATTGAAACTAATTAATAGAAATATTAAAATAGCCGAAATGTATACTCCATATTTTTTGAATAATTCTTTGTTTAAAAATACCAATATAGAACCAGAAAGAAATGATGAAAAAAATGAGGCAAGCAGCAAAAATCTCCATGGATATTGGAAAAAAACCATCAAAGGTAT
>Ga0209542_10001618_pt1 | contig 52311 bp, 48 predicted proteins | sample RifCSPhighO2_01_FD_184028 | JGI IMG/M metagenome (GOLD analysis project Ga0209542, IMG submission 184028) | Soil microbial communities from Rifle, Colorado - Rifle CSP2_plank highO2_0.1 (SPAdes) (version 2) | ecosystem: Environmental > Terrestrial > Deep subsurface > Rock core/Sediment ... | reverse complement strand
AGCTACTTGAGGTGAAGATGTTGAGGTTAGATTTCCCGAAGCGTCGAAGGAAGCGAGCATGCTGGACGGCGTGCCGGAGAGGCGGAGATTGGAGAAGACGTTTGTGCCGGAGAAAGTGTTGTTGTCTGCAAGAAGTGTGGAAGAAGCAAATGCCCAGGTGGAGGTTGAGTATGAATATGCAAGACCTGATGAGTTCACCGCCAATCCTCCAGCGCTCAAACCGGTCAATGAGAAATTGCCGGAGAAGATGTTTGAACCGCTGAATGTGTTTGAGTCTGAAAGAAGAGTCGACGACGCCGAACTCGGCCAGCTGGCATTACACGTTCCACCGATACACAGCCAATCGGTTGCGATGCCGGTTGATGAAAGACGCGGGAGGGTTGAAGTTGAAGTTGTCGTGGCGGTGAAGTATGCAGACACCGTCTCGCCAACGACGGAAAGTTTGGAATATGGTGAAGTAGTGCCAAGACCAAGATTTCCGGAAAAATATCCCCCGCCGATTACTTCCAATCTGGCGGCTGAAGTGGTTGAACTCCCACCTATCAACAAATCGGCTGAAGTGGTGGAAAGCCGATAAAAATTATTGCTGTTGCTGTAAACAAGATTAACATCGCCTGTTCCGCTGCCACTGCCGATTCCCGTCCAATTGCCGGCCGAGTTTTTAAATTCAATCATTCCGGCATTGTCACGCAGACCGTAACCGGCGAGTCCCGAAGTGTCGCCGAAATTTAGATAACGATCGGCGCCGGAGAGGATGACATCGCCGAAAATATCGAGCTTGGCAATCGGGCTCGTCGTGCCGATGCCGATTCGATGATTGATGGAGTCGATGTAAAGCGAGTCGGTATCAAAAGCGACATCGCCGGAAAAGGTCGAGGTCGAAAATGATGCGCCGGCCGAAAGGGTATTACTTATCGTCACAGCGCCGGAAAAATCGCCAGTCGATCCGGAGAAAGCGGCGCCCGAGATTGTCCCGCCGTTCCACGTCCCGCCGTTTATCGTCGGATTATTCAGAGTTGAATCATTTATCGTCGAGGTGTTGATCGTGATGCCGGTCAATTGATCGATTCGATTTGATTGGGCGACGGCATTATAAACATTGTTAACATAAACAGTGTTGCCGTTCACCGAGCCGGTCAGTTTGTAGATTTCCTGGCGCAAGCTCGAGTTTAAAGCCGTGAGCATGGCATCGACTTCCTCGCGCGAAACGCTGGGGTAAGCCACGCGCTCGGTCACTGTTTTTACGACTGTCCGGGGGCCTTCAACTACAAGATATCCGGAAAGTCCGTTTGGATTGGCCGCTTTAGATTTTGGCGGAACTCTCAAGACAATCTCCGGACTCGGAGTGTTAAAGAGCGACGCAAAAAATCGGCCGCCGTCATTGATCCAGCCATTAACAGTTTTGTTGAATGATTTTGCGACGGTTTTCGCCGGTAAAAGCGGATCGCCGATAACCGCCGCCGCCGTGTTTTGAATTGCGCTGCCGGTCTCATTCAGACTTGCCAGGAAAGTTTTTACGACAGTCTCGTTAAATGCCAGATAAACATCGTTGACCGACGCGCCAAGCGCCAATCCGGTATTCTTGGCAAAAACCAACGGGCTCTCAAAGATTTCATCCTTGGCGAAAGAAACCGTTAAGGCGGCAAATTGCAATTTATTTTTTAATGATGACTCGATGGCAAAGGCTTTTCCTTTTACAAAATCTCCGACTGAAACGCCGACATCCGCAAAACCCGCCCCGATTTCTTTTGAGGACAGACGGGAAACGTCAGCGATAAAATTTTCCGAGCTCTCAAAGGCGCTCGCTAAAGCTTTGACCCCGTCGTCAACATAACTTGAATTTTGAAAATGGTATGCGCCGAAAACCAAAACGATGGCCGTAAGCATCGTTACCGCTTTGTGGATAAAATCGTGAGATGGAACAACCAGGACTTTGCCGGTAAAAAGTTTTCCGGCGCGGAGCGAGATTTGATCGGCTGCGTATCTTAATTTGCTGAAGTTGTCGCCTGAAATCGCCGAGCGATTTTTATTTTTTGGAACAGCTTTGAAATAAGATGATTTCTGTCGGACCAGAGGAGTGCTGCCAATTTCTAAACTCGATTCGCTTTTTGCGATTTCTTGTTTAACAACCGGGGTGACGGATTTTTCATTTTTGACCAAAGGAAGAGAATTTCGGGAAATCTCTGCCACAGAAGCGGTTACCGGAAAAACTTCAATTTTCTCAACATCTCCGATTTTGGTCGCTGTCGATTCAGTCGGGTTTTTCTCAATGATCTTGAAAGGCTTGCTGTTTCCGTTAAGCTGACAGTGACTCACAAGGGATTTTTCATTTACAAACCAGCCTCGGCCAACCCTTTTACATTCAAGTTTTCCTCCGCGACAAAGCTGGCCGATATAGTCGGGATCATAGCCGGAGAGTTTAGAGGCATCTCTCGCTGGTATGAATTTTGTTTCTTCAATTTTGATTCCGACCATCATTATTTAAATTCAGTGTCCTTTAAAAAATTTTATCTATATATCAATGTCCTTTTTAAGTTAGTTAAATTATACCAGCTTTACATCCGAGATTTATCAAAAAACTGTGGATAAACAAGGTCATCTCGGCAATCCGAGATTTAATAAATTACATCAAAAAGACAAATTTTTTAGCTTTAACGATAAAAAGCTGTTTTTTGGTCAAAAATCGCTAGATTTTAAGATAAAAGACAAGTAAAAAGTTTAATCCGGCCCAAAAGAGCTGGCGCTAAAATTTTGATCCAAAAATGAGTGAATTTTTATCAAATTTTTTATAAAATTATAAAAAATTTAAATATCCATTTATAACCTTATTTTAAGGCCTGAAATTCATCACTCGGCCCCAAAGCGCCGGCGGACGTGAAATTTTTATAAAATATTTTATCAAACGATTTTAATAGGCTGGGGTTGGAGGAGTTCAGACAAAAAAGAGCTTTTAAATATTTTAAAGATTTTGGGAGAAATTTCTCCTGTTTCCGGCAAAAATTTGAGAAAGATTTTATGAGGAAGATTATTGTGATTTATTTTTAGTTTCACAGCCGAGATATCCTTATATTTACGGTCATCTCGGATGACTGGGAGTAAAATTATTTTTTATAAATAAGTGTTTCACAAGATAAAATATGACATCGATTTTAGTTGGATTCCTAAGCTCTAAAATTCAATTATAGGGAGTTTGAATTTAGACTACGTAAAATCGCCTAACTTAGAAATGAAGCGTAGGCGATTTTTGAGGAGAATTTTAAATTAATTTTTTATACTGGAAATCAAATTAAAGCCTTAGTCAATAGCTCTTTTATGACTTCCGGCCTTGCTGAACCCTTGGTTTCCTTCATCACCTGCCCTATTAAAAACTGGAGCGCGGTAACTTTTCCGGCCTTATAATCAGAAACAACTTTTGAATTTTTCTCGATAACTTTAACGACTACCGCCATAATCGATTCCTTGTCATTTTTCTGAATCGCTCCCAAAGCTTCGGCGACTGACTTTGGATCGCCGCCGTCTTCAACCAATTTTGCCAGCGTATCTTTGGCGCCGCGAGAAGAAAGAATTCCTTCGCTGATCATCTTAATAAGCGCCGCGAAAGATTCCGAATTTATTTTATCCATCGTCTTCCCCGCTTTCAAAAGTCCGGTGAGATCCGATGTAATATAATTCGAAGCGAGCGTAATCGATTTTTTGTCACCAGCCAATTTCGAAACGACATCTTCAAAAAATTTTCCGAGCGGAAGGTCATTCACGTAAATCTCGACATCTTCTTTTTTAATCCCGAAATCTTTCTGATAACGCTCCCGCTTCTCTTCTGGCAACTCCGGCAATTCGTTTCGCAAACTTTTTTCATCAGCCCAAGAAATTTCTTTGAGATTTATTTTCGGAAGATCGGGTTCCGGAAAATAGCGGTAGTCATGCGATTCTTCTTTTTGTCTTTGCGAAAAAGTTTTTTGTTTTGTTTCGTCCCATCCCCGAGTTTCTTGGACCACCTTCTCCCCCGCCTCAAGAAGAGCGGACTGTCTTTCGATTTCGTATTCAATCGCGCGTTCCACCGCTCTGAAAGAATTTAGATTTTTCACTTCAACCTTTGTTCCGAGTTTAAGGTCAGACCTTTCCCCAGATTTAAGGTCTGACCTTTTTACTGAGACGTTCGCCTCGACTCTCATCTCCCCTTTTTCCATGTTGGCTTCCGAGACGCCGAGAACCCGCAAAATGAGTTGCAATTCGCGCGCAAAATCTGCCGCCTCTTTTGCATTTTTTATTACTGGTTCTGTCACCAATTCCATGAGTGGCACGCCGGCGCGATTGTAGTTGACCAGAGAAAATTCTCCTTTGTCATGACTTGAGGTGCCGGTATCTTCTTCAAGATGAATTCTGGTGATCTCTACGCCATTTAATGAGCCGCCGGAAATCAACGGATACTTATACTGACTGATTTGATAGCCCTTTGGGATGTCCGGGTAAAAATAGTTTTTCCGGTCAAATTCGGTGAATCCGGCTATCTTCCCTTTTAGGGCGACCCCTGTCTTTAAAACGTGTTTCACCGCGTCTTTATTGATGACTGGCAACGTCCCTGGGTGTCCCATGCATATCGGACAAATGTTCATGTTGCTGTCCTTTTGGTCGGGATTATTGGCGCAGCCGCAGAACATTTTGGTCTTGGTTTTAAGCTCGGAATGGATTTCCAAGCCTATTGTCGGTTTATATGACATATATAATTAGGATTTTACTTCAAAAATTCTTAAATAACAATTATGTTTTAAATTATCAATTTTCAATTACCAATTATCAATAAATTTTCAATTATTTAATTTTCAGCAACTTCCTTTCGAGATCATGTTTTCTATTGTTTGAAAATTGCAAAATTGATAATTGAAAATTATCTTTTTAAAATTTTGGCCAATTTATCCGAAAAATTCTTGATGGACTTATCATCCAAAATAGAGACTTTGAATATTTTTGCTTTGGTCTTTTCGAGAGTTTTTTCGATTTTTTTTATCGTCTTTTCGTCAACCATGTCTGTCTTAGTAAGAACGATAATCTCTTCCTTTTCGGCCAGTTTTTTATCGTAAACTTTTAGCTCTTCGCGGATAGTTTTATATGCGGATTTCACATCGGCATTCTCAAGCGAGATGCAATGAATCAATATTTTTGTCCTTTGGATGTGGCGGAGAAACTTATGGCCGATGCCCTTTCCCTCCGATGCTCCTTCTATCAATCCCGGGATGTCGGCAAGAATGTAACCGAAAAAATCTCCGAGGTTCGGCTCAAGCGTCGTGAACGGATAATCGGCGACTTTGCTTTTAGTGTTTGTAAGAGCGTTCAATAAACTGGTCTTGCCGGCATTCGGCAATCCGATCAGCCCGGCATCAGCGATCAATTGGAGCTCGATATAAAAATCCGCTTCATCACCAATCTTGCCGAGCGTCCTTTCTTTTGGCCGAGTGTTGGTTGAGCGTTTGAAATGCCTATTACCTTTCCCACCAGCGCCGCCGTCTAAAACTTTTATTTTCTCGCCCTCTTCCAATAATTCGTAACTGCGATAAGTATTTTTATTGGTAACGATAGAGCCAATCGGAAGTTCAATCGTGAGGTCGTCGCCTCCCGCGCCATGTTTGCCGTAGCTGCCGCCGTCATCGCCGCGCCTAGCTTCAAAATTTTTCTCGGCGCGGTAACGCGACAATATAAACATCGCCGCCTTTGCCGCCGTTGCCGCCCGAAGGTCCGCCAAACTCTTTGAATTTTTCGTGCAACCAGCGAACCACCCCGGCCCCGCCCTGGCCCGCCTTCAAATGCAGACTGATTTCATCTATAAAAGCCATGGGTGTTATATTACCCGACCATCAAAGAAAAAACAAAGCTTACAGGCTTTGTTTGTTAAAATACTCTAAACCGAACCTATTGGACAATCTCTATTAAAGGGCCCGATTGGCCAATTTTACGGCACCTTCCTTTGATTTGGCCACAGCCATAAAGCGCTTATTGTGGCAAAATATCGCATCGGAAACACCTGTTACTTTGGCTAAATCCCCATCGCGCTTCCCGGCCCATTCTAGGGGTAAATCTTTTCGATTTATGAAATTATTCGGATTGTCACGGACACATTTCAATCGCCAGTGCATTTCGCCATCAGTCGCTTCGGATTCCGGCTCCACTACAAAAAGCGGTTCCGGATATTTTTTCAGAATATCGAACCAAAAATAAGAATCGTTAAAAATAATCAATCTTTTATCTGCTGCCTTTTTATAAGCTTCTTCAACGATGGCTCTGGTTGAAAGTTCCTCGCCGGCGACAGCCATCTCGCTTTTTAAAACTTCAAGAGCGATGAGTACGGCTTTCTTAAAAGCCCTGTCGATTGTAAATTGCATCGGGTGGCCGGTCGGATTCAAGTTCATGATGGTCATGCCGATCGTAAACGGCAAAACGCTTCCGGTGACAGGTTTCAGTTCTCCGATGCCATTGTCGATCGCATCCACATATTGGACAAGGTCGCGATCGACGATTGCCGCCACTTCTTTTGATTTTGTAATTTTTTCCCCATATTGTTTCCAAACTAATCCGAAAGAAGCGTACGGCACCCCATTTGTCCGAACACCCGCGCCGCCCGCTTGATGATGATCGAAGCGATTTTTATCGGGATCATAAAAATTTCCGACGTCGACGACATAATGGGCTTTCTCAATAATCTTCGGATCGCGCGTCCGAACGGTATTAATTTCGCCGTTTAGAAGAAGCGAGAGCGCGGCGACGGCAAAAACATCGTCAGAGTGGAAACTACCGTTATGAGTGGCAATCTTGACCCTGTGATTGGTAAGAAACATTTTATTTTAAAACTAACGAGAAAGTTATTTTTTATCCAACTTTTCGTGAACCGAGGAGATATCTTTTTCAATCCTGTCGAGCCTAAGGGCGATATTGATAAGAATGGCTTCCTCCTGCTTTATTTCCTCCTCGGTCTTTTCAGTAAGTTTTTTTTCGTGTTTAACGCCGGAAAGGATTATCCGGTCGCCGATAAAGAACGAAACAAAAAGACCCGTGGCCATCATGACCAAAACGCTGGCCAATAGAGACCATTCCGGTGAAATTTTCAGCTTATCCGCCACTTCCCATACTCCCCTCCAAAAGACTACGATCGCAACGCCTCCGATAATGGCATAAAATGTCGGATAATGACTTAAATAACCTCGAACTCTGTCTTCTAATTTATCGAAAAATTTGAAAAAATGCCGCATAATCTATTTATAAAAATTTAACGATTAATGAAAAAATTGAAGTATTTTAAGAATCTATAAAATTTACTTTAGCACATTTTTAGTTTTTTTGCTTTTTTCCGATTTAACCCGGCTCACCTTACCCACTAGCCACGAACTGGACTGGACCTTACCGCCATAACCGACGTTATAGATCATTTCACAGCCGATTTCGTCGCAAACCGATATTTCCGGAACGTTTTTATCAGTCCGGTCACCGCCATTGGCAAAAATATGGGGTCTGACGATTTTTAATTCCTCACAAACACTCATATCGTTCGGATTTTCAGGATGACTGGTGAAAATAACCCGATCAACAGCTTCAAACGCCTCAATAATTTCTTTCCGCTCATGTTGGGGCATAAAGACATATCCCTTCTTGGACTTGAGCCAATTGTCATTGTTTACTATCACCACAAGTTCATCGCCCATAGATTTGGCCTTATTGAACATTCTGACATGGCCAATGTGTACCGGATCAAAACCTCCGGAGACGGCCACTACGATTTTTCGAGCTTTTTTAAGTTTCTTTGTGGTTTGTGTCATGTCGAAATTTATACCATATTAAAGGGAAATGGAAAAACTAGGCTTTGAAGACTTCATCTTTATAATTTTTCAAGAAAGTCGGAAGCTGGGAATGAAGCGGCTCTGGAAACTCTTCAATCTTAAACCACCGAACTTCTTCAAATTTATACAGTTCGCCGTTTTTCACTTTAGCTCGATCGACAAGCACTTTAAAATCTAGAGCGATCCAGTGGCTCTTCTTGCCGTCATTTTCCCTATGAACATCTCTATAGCCTAAAAATTCGAAATCCAACACGTCAGTCGAGTATTCTTCCTTGATTTCTTTTCTTAAAGTATTTTCGACAGTGTCGCCAAATTCCAATCCCCCGCCGCCAATGTCCCACCGGCCTTGCTCGTCCCGACAATTTTCACTTCGTTTATTCAACAGATAGTTGCCTTTGCCGTCATGGCAGAGATAGACAATCGTAACGCCCGTATAATCTTCGCCTTTTTTCATCAAAAAATTATACTGCCGATAAGTAAATACGCGTAATTTACAAATTCTACTTATAGTGGTAGGGTTTTGCTTGGTAAGTCGGTAAACTTAAAACTGTTCTATGAAGCCTAATAAATTCCTAATTGTTGTCCCTGCCCGGAGCGTTACCGCCAATCAAAACCTTATGGCCCGGTTGGCCGCTCAGATGGCATTTATCAAAGGTCAAAAGGTGACGATGATTGTCATGCCTGAGAGCGAAGAACCTCCGGTGACCCAAACTGCCGAGCTGCTTCGAAATGAATTGCAGAAAATCGAGATCGAGCCGCAACTCGAGACAAGATCCTTTGCTTTCGAGGATAAATCTCAATCGGTCTCTCGAGAAAAAGCAAAGGTGGTGCTCGACAAAGCCCTCAATCCGGCACTCGATGCCGAGACCTTAATCATCGTCATTGACCTGTCTTACGCCGAGAAACTGGGACGGGTCTTCATGATTGATTACCTGAAAGCCGAAGGTCTTAATCCAAACATCATCGGCCAAGTACTCAAGCCGGGTGAAGCCGGCATCGTTAACTGTGAAGAGCAGATCATGGACTGCCTTCATCCGGAAGGATCTGAAGCGTGGGCAATAAAAGCTATGGCCGGTAGAGCGTGATGACTTTTCTCAGTGGGTGCATTCGCATCCACTTTTTTTTAAAAAAATTTTAAAAAAATTTTACATTCTCTTCTCATGAATCTATTCTAGAATTCTATAGAATTCTAGAATAGATTTTCCTCTGCGCGTAAGCGCCAACCGAACAAAATTCCCGTCATGTCTTTTCATAACCAAACCCGAGGCTTCGAGTTTCGCAACGTGCTGCGCGGTGTTTTTCAATTCTATTTTCAAAACTTCGGAAATTTCAATCACTGACAATTCCGGTCTGTTTTTAAGGAGAAGCAAAACCGCTAATCTATTCTTATGGGCAACACCTTTGAATATTTTCTCCGCTTTCTTTAAATCATTCATATTATTTTTTATTTGAAGTCTAATACCTCGCGAGCTCTGCTCGCGAGGTCGAGACGGAAAATCAGTATCGGCGCCTGCCTGCCGGCAGGGACGGGCGGTAAACTTTATTTAAATAACTATTCTAGTATTCTATAGAATAGTTGAATAACACTCAAGTGCGCTCAATTAGCCATTTTTCTATATTTTTCGATTCACGATTTCTCCACTCGGCTTTGGCTCTGATTAACTCTAAGATTTGGGAAACCGTCCGTTCAACGCCGACTGATTTCTGTTTTTTGAAAAAGCCCTCGATTTCGTCAGCAACCCTGCGGTCTGAAATTGAACCCAAGGGTTCAATCACTTTTGAAATAATGTGCCCCCCGGCCCCATAAATTTTAATGAACTTTTGCCAATTCTTTCTCACAAATTGCCATGCAAGCAATCGGCCTTTTGAATTTCTGGCCACGCTTCGGAAAATTGAAAATAAATCTTGCGGCCGGACCGCCTTAGACAAAGAAAAATTCAGAGCTTTGTTGAGCAGGTTTTTATCGTTAAATGCACCGAGAGCTTCACCTATGCGGTTTTTTTCGTCGGAAAGACGGGCTTCTTTATAAAACTTCGTCAATTGAGCAAATTCTTTTTTGCCGCCGCATTTAGCGATAATAAGGTAAACCGCACCCCGAATATCCTTATGCGGCGCTTTGCCTTTCTTTATATATAGGGTAAATTGCTTTTTTGCCTCATCTATAATTGTTTTGTCGCCATTTGCGCCAGCTTCCCAAAGAGCCATATCCCGAAGCATCGCATTGGTAAAAGGCTCACCTCTCTTTGGATTCCAGCCTAACTTTTTCGCCAAAGGCGAAAAAGTTAGGCGCCTTAATTCTTTTATTCTGTCGCTAAAACTTTCTTCGGAAAATACTTGGGCGAGCCTACCCAGTCCGCCGGAAATCTCAACCCAAACGACATATTCCTTTTCATTCTTATAACTTTCAATCAAATTTAGAGCTAAAGTTGTTGGCGATTGTCCCGACTCCGCCAAAGCAAAACTGTCTCGGATGAGACCTAGACGATCGACGGCCGGCAACTTCAGATTTTCGATATTTTTTAAAATCGATTCTGGATAATCAACTCGGATTAAACTGGTCTCGCCAAAATTCAATTTACCGCCAGAAAAACCATTTAGCCTGCCGAAGTGTTTTGAAAAAAGTTCGCGTCTGACTTTTCTGCTCTTGTTCTGCCAAATGACCGGCACATTCCACAAAGTCTTATCTTTTGAACTCTTCCTCGAAATCGGACTCATAAAAAATCGCGATTGATTAAATTCAAATCCTTTTCCGGTTTTGTGAACCGATAAAATCGGATAGCCCGATTGTTTTGTCCAATCGGCCATAATCTTGCCTACCGGCTTCCCCGAAACTTCTTCGAGGGCTTGCCAGAGATCCTTAGTCTCGGCATTGCCGTAAGAATGACGCTTCAAGTATAGAGATAAACCTTTTTGAAAATCCCGCTCACCCAAATACTCGGCAATCATTCTTATAACTACTGCCCCTTTCGAATATGACACAGCGTCAAAAATTTCCGAGATTTCATTCGGATGATTGACCGGCACTTCTATTGGATGTGTGGTCGCCAAGGAATCGAGCCGAAGAGCAATGCCTAATTCCCTTGAAACAAATTGCTTCCAAATCTGCCACTTTGGAAAAATGTTATCAATCGCCAGATATTCAATATATGAAGCAAAGCCTTCGTTCAGCCATAAATCAGTCCACCATTTCATAGTTACCAGGTTTCCGAACCATTGGTGAGCCAGCTCGTGAGCAATGACCAAGGCCACCCATTGCCGATCCTCGGCCGCCGTGTGATCGGGGTCTACCAAAAGGGCCGATTCGCGATAAGTGACCGCGCCCCAATTCTCCATAGCGCCCGAAGCGAAATCCGGAATGGCAATCATATCGAGGACCGGCAAGGGATATTTGATGCCGAAATATTTTCCATAAAATTCAAGCGACTTCTTTCCAACTTCCAAAGCAAACTCCGCCTGTTTCTTCTTGCCATGAGTCGTAAAAACCCGGACAAGCACGCCGTCCTTATTTTTTCCTTCGACTGATTCCATTTCGCCGGAAATAAATGCGAGAAGATAGGTGGACATTTTCGGCGTTGGGGCAAACTCAACAACTTTGTAACCTGCCTGCCCCGAGGCTTCGGCAGGCAGGTGTTCGCCGATTTTTATCGGCATCGTATTCGAAATCGCCTCATGATGACGCGGCACAATCATCGTTACATCGAAAACCGCTTTGGCTTCCGGTTCGTCGATGCAGGGAAAAGCTCGCCTTGCGTCAGTCGATTCGAATTGCGTGGTCGCCAAAAATTTTTCCTTGCCGTTATGATTGTAACGGCTCTTGTAAAAACCGCGCATGTCGTCGGAAAGTTTTCCGACAAATTTAAGAAATAGTTCGCCTTGGCCCTTTTTGCAAACGCGCGCAAAATTCAAAGTTATGGTTTCTTGCTCAACACTATACGATATATCGTATAGTGTTGACGTTTGAGCAGTTTTTAGATTCTTAAAATAAACATCGGAAATTTTTAGATTGACTGAATGCAAAACGATTTTTTTTGTCGGTCTTTTTAAGGTCAAAAAAATCACCTCCTCGCCCCTAAACGTGTGGTCTTTAAAATCCGGATGGATAATGAGCTTATAGCGATCCGGCTTTAGATTATTTAAAAGTCGCTTATGCGCCTTATTTTTCGCCATTAACGCAGTTTACCCTAAAAACTTTTTTAAAGAAACCCACTTTATGGTTATAGGATAAAAAGCAACATGTTGTCTAAAAACCGACAAATTTATTATTTTCTGAAAAAGTTTACAGGGCAAGCCCTACTCTGTAGCCATCTTCAAGGTAAATAGCCTCGTTAACGTTATGAGCCGAAACCGCTTCTCGGAGCCTCCTAAAACCATGCGCGCTCATAAGTTTCTCGGCTTCATTTAAAGTATAAAAGCCGTGGCCCGAGAGCTCACCCTCCTGAATAATGATTTTTTTCTTATTTTCTTCATTTAAAATTCCGCAATAAAATACAAAACAAATCGCGCCATTTTCTTGATCATAGGCCTTGCCCGGCAAAAAATCGACGGCCATAAACTCAAAACTGGTCCAATCAAGACTTATTTCTTCCTTAATCTCTCGTTGTAGGCCAGTTTTTGGTGATTCGTTCAACTCCACTCTGCCACCAGGCGTAACGAAGCCGCCGGTATCATTTATTTTCACCAAAAGCACTTTACCCTCTTCATCAAGAAAAATCCCCCTTGAAACAACGACCTTCTTTGTATCTTCGGTTTTTGCCATTAAAAATTATACTGAATCTACTTCCTGAAGCGAATAATCAACGACTTTATCCTTCTCATCAAAAGTGTAGCGGCCGTGAAATTTTATGCCCCGCATAAAGTATGGGAACCAGTAAACATCGTCCGACCACATCTCACCAAAGGGAATCTCGTCGGCATAAAACCATTTCGGCGCCATTTCTTCCGTTTCGATGGGCTCACCGTGGAAACTTGTTGATTTAAAAACATGAACTTCAAGAATCTCCTCCGGTTTATTCCTCCAGCTAAATTGGTTCACTCCGATTTTTTCCAAATTTTGGACCTTTATTCCCGCCTCTTCCATCAATTCCCGATGAGCGGCTTCTTCTATTGTTTCACCTTCATGAACTTTACCGCCAAAACCATTCCAACGCCCAACGCCCAAGCCACGTTTTTTCATACCCAAAAGAAGCCTTGGGTGATCGTGAATAATAATGAGAGTCGTTAATTTCTTTGTCTTATCAGACATTTTTATAATTTTATCTCAAAAGAATGCCGACAGCGACTCCGATGACTATGGCGAAACTGCCGACCAAAATCATCCTGATAACCCTTTTTACAACTCTCGCCTTGGTCAGTTTTGCGCTCACCACGCCAAGAATAAACAGAGCGATGATCGACAATATTATTGAAAAAGCCATTCCCCAGAGCCCTCCTGTGAAAAAATACGGCAAGAGCACCCAAAAACCGGCGACAATATAAGAAACGAACATTATCAATCCACCTTTTACTGATATTCGATCCTCTTCTTTTTCCTTTCCGTTTGGCTCTTCAGATGAACTCTCGGATAAAAAACTGCCGACACCCATTGAAAAAGCTTCCACGGATATCAAAACTATTCCGCTCAATATCAAATATGACCGGTCAGCGCCTCCGGCCGCCACGCCCGCCAAAAAACCGACAGTCGAGACCAGTCCGTCCTCCACTCCAAAAACAAAATTTCGGACATAAATCGGTAAAATCTTACTCATCTTGCAGTCGATTTTTAAAGTAAACTTTGTCGACTTTTATGTTAAGCATCGAAATACCTCTTATTTGTATTATAACTTACAATCATCAAACGACTAGCCTCAAAAAGAGGCCCGGGCAGATTATTCAAGGAAACCCATTGCCAATCGGCGGTTTTATGGGGCTCAAGATTTTTCGGCTCTCCGCTTTGCCAATCGGCTGTAAAACCTATTAGAACATGATGTTTATCGTACTTCTTGATATTGGCCACGCACTGAAATTTTATATTTTTTACTTTAACTCCGCACTCCTCTTTGACTTCCCTTAAAACACATTTTTCCAGTGTTTCCCCGTATTCCAACTTCCCGCCCGGAAAACACCAGGTGCCTACAGCATGAGAACTTTCGCCCTTCCTTTGCCCTATCAAGACTTTCCCCTTCTTCCAAATCATCACGCCCACCGCCGGTAAAGGTCTTTGTTTATCGGTTTTCATATTTATTTTAGATTCAATTTGATCAATTCCGAAACTTCTTGAAGTTCCTGATCGGGGGAAATATCTCTCGAGCCCGGTCGATATAGAAATTTTCTCGGGTCATATCCACATATTCCCGTATCGCCCGTCGTCCTCGGCACCACGTGAATGTGAAGATGCCCGACTGATTGCCCGGCTGTTTCACCTTCATTCCAAGCGATATTAAAGCCTTCGGCTCCCAAACATTTTTTTAAACTGACTTTTAATTTTATGATAAGACTCTTTATGGCGACAATTTCCTCCGTGGATAAATCGTCAATCTTTGCTATATGTCTTGCCGGGCAAACTAACGAATGGCCGGGGGTGATCGGAATATTCGTGGGAAATGCCATAACTAACGCATCTTTATATATCAGTCTTATTGATAGATTTCCATTATCGCAAAAAGGGCAATCTGTATTTTTACTCTGATTTCCCATTCTCATATTTTTTCCTGTATTGATTAAGACTCAGTTCATTTGCTCCACCTGCATAATCAGATTCTTTTGATTGAACTGGATCGTCCTCCCAACCACAAACATTACAAATCTCATAAACTCCCTTTTCCTCCAACGTAAACTGTCCACAACATGGACAGGAGACTAAATCATTTGTTGGTTTTGAGTCTTTATTTACCATGGCACTTCTTGTATTTTTTTCCTGAGCCGTCCCACACCAAAAGTTCATACGGCCTCCCGCTTCGTCCATAAAGGGATGGGCTATTCGCCCACGCACTCGGCCTGGGATTGGTACGGGACTCCGCTCCTTTAATTTTAATTTCAAACATTTTTTCCATGACAATGTTTATACTTAATCGGCGTGCCGTCTGGTTTCTTCGCTCCGCAAGGACATGGATCATTCCTCCCAACTTTAGGCATACCGCCCGGTGTTGCGACCCTATTGCCGCCATGCTGTCTGTCGGACTGCTCGTCACCCGAGCCGATAAGCTGGGCCTGTTCATGGACTTCCTGCAAACGTCTTTGCTGTTCGCGGATTAAAGAAGGTTGGGCTCCCTGCCCTGAGCTTGTCGAATGGGCGATGGCCGGCAATAAAGAAATCACTTGAGCGCGAGTCGCTTCCTCCATTTCTTTGAAAAGCCGGAGGCCCTCTCTCTTGTATTCAACAAGCGGGTCGCGTTGGCCGTAAGCCCTCAAATTCACACTGGAGCGCGAATAATCCATAAGTTCAAGATGGTCCACCCAGAACATGTCGATAGACTGGAGCATAATGCGGCGAAGGATAGCGTAGAAATCTTTTTCGGGAACGGCCGTCTTTTTCTCTTCGGCTAGTTTCTTGGCATCTTCATTGTCGGCAATCATTTCAGCTAATTTCTCATCAACTTCGAGATCGGTGCCAAGGAGAATTTTTCTTCGGCGTTCATAGACGATTTTCCGCTGGTGATTCAGGACATCATCGTATTCCAGAATATTTTTTCGGGAATCAAAATTGAAACCTTCGATTTTCGTCTGAGCGGTCTCAAGCGATTTTGAAATGACCCGATGCTGAATCGGTTCATCTTCCGGAATGCCGAAGGTGCCCATCATTTTTTTGATGATGTCCGAGGCGAAAACCCGCATCAAGGAATCTTCCATGGAAACATAAAACTGGGTCGTGCCCGGATCGCCCTGTCGGCCCGAACGGCCTCGGAGTTGATTATCGATGCGCCTCGCTTCATGACGCTCGGTACCGAGCACAAACAAACCGCCTAAACCTTTTATCTTTTCGGCATCACCTTCCGGCGCCGGCACCCCGCCAAGCTTGATATCGACGCCTCTACCAGCCATGTTGGTCGCGATCGTTACCGCCCCAAACTTTCCGGCTTGAGCGATGATTTCGCCTTCCCGTTCGTGATTTTTGGCATTTAGGACCGTATGCTCTATGCCTTCCTGCTCCAAATAACCCGACAATAATTCATTTTTTTCGATAGAAACCGTGCCGATTAAAACCGGCTGGCCTTTTTTATTCAATTCTTTGACTGTTCGCGCAATCGCCTTAAACTTACCCGTTTCGGTCTGGAAAATCTGATCCTGTTTATCATTACGGACCATCGGTCGATTGGTCGGAATGGTTATAACATCAAGACCGTAAACTTTGTAAAATTCTTCGGTTGAAGTGGCGGCTGTGCCGGTCATACCCGAAAGTTTCTTATACATTCTGAAATAATTTTGGAAAGTGATTGAAGCAAAAGTTCTTGATTCTTTTTGGACCCGCACGCCCTCTTTAGCTTCAATGGCCTGATGGAGGCCCTCGCTCCACCTTCGGCCCGGCTGCAATCTTCCCGTAAATTCATCGACGATTATGATCTCGCCATTTCGAACAACATATTCTTTATCGAGATGGAAAAGGGCTTTGGCCCGAACAGCAGTTTCAAGATGGTGAACATATTTGATGCCTTTTTCGGTATAGATATTTTCTACACCGAGAATCTTCTCGGCTTTTGAAATACCCGGGTCTTTCATTTTTATTGCTTTGAATTTCTCATCCACTTCAAAATCTTCTTCCTCTTTCATCTTATCGGCGATTTTGGCAAAAACGGCGTAGAGGTCTTCCGATTCGGAAGTCGGCGCGGAAATAATCAAAGGCGTTCGGGCTTCATCTATTAAAATAGAGTCGATCTCATCGACAACGGCATAGTGATAGTCTCTCTGGCGCAGCCGCGCAGGGTCATATTCCAAATTATCGCGGAGATAATCAAAACCATATTCATTATTCGTGCCGTAAGTGATATCAGCGTTGTAGGCCTCCTGCCTGGTGCATGGCCGAAGAAATTCATAAACAACTTTGAACGAACCGATTTCATCGCGTTTTTCATCCACTTCCCTATGCGCCGGATCGTAAAGATATGACGATTCATGATTGATAACGCCGATTGAAAGCCCGAGCGCCGAATAAATCTGTCCCATCCAAACGGCGTCGCGGCGAGAGAGATAATCGTTGACTGTAACAACGTGAACACCTTTACCTTCCAAAGCATTGAGATAGACCGGCAAAGTCGCCACCAAAGTCTTGCCTTCGCCGGTGCGCATTTCGGCAATATTGCCCTTATGGAGCGCTATGCCGCCGATCAATTGGACATCAAAATGGCGCTGTTTTAGCGTTCTGGAAGCCGCCTCTCGAACTGCGGCAAAAGCTTCGGGTAAAATATCGTCTAGAGATTTCCCTTCCTCAAGCTGTTTTTTGAATTCATCGGTTTTTCCGCGCAACTCATTATCGGACAAAACCGAAAAAGCCTGACCCTGGGCATTGATCTTATCAACTAAGGGCTGGAACGACTTTATTTTCTTGGTATTCTCATCGGGAAACAAACCTTTTAAAAAAGAGGCCATTCGGGCATATTATCATAAAAATCCATTAAAGTAGAGGAGTTTTAAAACAAACCGAACCCCCCGCACAAGCGGAGGGTTCGGTTTTGGAGTTTAGCGGCGGCGCTTAGACTTTTTTGCCTTCTTTGTTTTCTTTGCCGCCTTTCGTGCCTTTTTCTTTGCCATTGGTCTTATTCGAATGCCATCTTGAAAAGATTTCGCCCTGGCATTCGCTATTTATTTTTAATAGAGTTGTAAAAATTTTTCAAAAACTTACCCGAGAAAAATTTCTACGTCGACCTTCTTCATTATAAAAAACATTGACGCGCATTGAAAGCGTTTCTGTAAAAAATCTGTGGATAACTTTTTAAAAAACTGACTGAAAAAATTAGAACGGTTCTAAAAATTCATGGAGAAGATTTTCAAAATAGTCATTGGTGTTCAAAAATATCTTTTCATTTAAATGATCGAGCGGTTTGGCTTCGGCTGTATATTCATAGTGACCTTTCAGCTCGCCATCTCTAAAAAGCCTGACATGATACTGAAATTTTTCTCTGACGATTTTTCGAACGCTGAAAACCTCGCCCGGATCTTTCCAAGCCATGTAAGCTTTTGAATAACCTCGGCTGTAGAGATGTTGAAGCAGGGATTCCGCCGTCCGGCCGGCGCGCAAATGTCCAATGAGATAAGGCTGCCTGAAATTGTGCCAGCCGGTAGACTGGACCACGGCTGTGACGATTTTCATAAATCTATATATAAAACGCCAATAAAAAGTTTTGTATTTATCGGGGGTATTTTCCTCGCCGATAACTTGGACCTCGCGTTCAATCTCGATGCCTGTGCGCCTTTTTACGTCAGCCGCCACTTTATCGGCAAAAACTGAGACTTCATGGGCCGTGGCTTCGCCCAGATTCACCAAAACCAAAGGCTGTTTTTCATACAAAGCGACATGGTTTATCTTGCGGCCCTTGAAATTGCAAGCTTTGTCGAGGATCCAAGCCAAAGGGACTTTTACATTGCCGTTATTCGTCGCGAAAACCGGTATCTCCGGAAAACTCTTTCTGACATCGGCAAAAACATTCTCGCTCACGACCGGATTCTTAAAAAAAGAACCAGCCGTGCCATATTTGCTAAGCGGCGGAAATTTCTCCGAACGGATCTTTAATACCGCCTGACGAACTGATTTCAAATCCGGCTTTGACGCATTAGGCGCGCCAAAATACTTTGCAAGGTCTTTATATTGAATATTAGGCTTGCCTAATTTTAAAAGTTTAAAATTCACGGCGACAATTATATAATTTTTTCCGTTTTCATGCTTGAACAAACTGTCCCGATAGCCGAAACGGCACTGTTCTCCGGAGATCGTCCGAAATTTCACAATATCAGCATCAAAAATTTCAACTGAATCGATAACGGAAGAAACGTCAACGCCGTAGGCGCCGATGTTTTGAACAGGCGCGCCGCCAACCGTCCCGGGAATGCCGGAAAGATTCTCAATCCCCCACAAACCCTTATTGACAGCTTCGGAAACAAAATCATCCCAACCCTCGCCTGCTCCGACTCGAATTTTCGAATGGGTTTTATCGTCCTCAAAAGTGACGCCGGAAATAGCAATCTTTATAACTAGGCCTCCAAACCCATAATCGGAAATTAAAACGTTTGAGCCTCCGCCCAACACAAAAATCGGCAATTTTTGTTTTTTTGAAAACAAGACGGCTTCTTTCAAATCATCAAGAGATTTGGCAAGGCAAAAGTATCTGGCCAAACCGCCGATTTTAAATGTCGTTAAATGTTTTAGTGGTATATTTTCGTCGATAATCATGTTTGCACCGGCTTATAGCCGGCGGGGCTAGCTCCAAAAAGAATGTCTTATGTGAGTGCAACCGCCGGCCGTAAGCTGGGACAAACGCCAGCTTTTAAAGGCATTATACATCGCATTCTACATAACGTTAAGGGCTGATTTTAGCTTAAATTTTTCCTCAAATTTCCTTCCTTGGCAACGTGACAGAAGACCTAAATCCAAAGAAAAATTTTTAGAGTTTACTCGCTTAAATATCCTTGTTTTTGTCCGTGTTCTCAAAACTTTTCGATGTGACAGAACCACGTACCAAGAAAATCAAGTCCTTGATTGTAACAAAATAAAATCCCCAACGAACTCTTTCGTTGGGGATGTAAGGGAACAAATACTAGGGCCACCACGGCGGTTGCGGCGGAAGCGGCGGGTCGTAGTAGATGGTGCCGTCTGACATTTCAGACTGCAACAAAAGGAAATTTTCGCACTCAAAAATCCATAACTGGTAGGATACGAGAGCTTCATTCCCAGCGAAGAAATCAGCGTACGCCCAACTTGTTTCGCAGGTCACAGTGTCGTAGTACGTTAACATGAGTGTCCCAACCCACTCAAGGTCTGAGTACGTTTTCCAAAACGTATGGTCGAAGGTGATAATAAAGTCCAACATGTTCGTTGTCAGGGACGATGGTGGGTCAAAGACGAAGAACCCGCCATCGTCCCCGTACACTGGGTCGGTCTGCCAATACGCGAACTGATTAAATGCGACTGAGCCGGGATTTTCCTGCACAGGAGAACCTGGCGCGAAGATCAACTCGATAGGGACAATCGCCGCCGACAACGACAACGATGGGCTAAGGTTAATCCATGCGACCAACGCTAGCACAGCTAGCACCGACAGGACGTTTCTTTTCATAGTTCAGACTCCGTAGGTTTGGTTTGTTTTACTTTTGTTTCTGTTAGGGTACAGTCGAGTTCAAGCTATTTAACTCGATTTTCTGTCCTTTTTTAGGCTATCACAACGGATAATTTTGTAAAGGAATGTTGCGCGTTAATCTCTGTTGGTCTTTAAATACTAAATACTGGTCATGACATCTAGCGTACTGAAAATGTTTCATAGGAATGTTTTCAGTACGCACCATTTTTAATGAAGAAAATGAATCTTGTTTTTAGCAAACATCCCCCCCCTTTAGAAAATCCGACCTGATCCGCCTGAACACTAAATTCGGCCTCGCGATTGTTTTATAAAATTACTTTTAAGTGAAGCGGAATTTTACAATACTTAATCCCGCCCTAATTTTTCGAGAAATTTCGATAAAATCCCCTTCCCGCATAAAGGTATAGTCTATCCGCCCCCGCAGATTTTATTTGCAAAATCGAGTAACCATTTGATTTCAAGAATTAGACTAATGTATCGGCAAAATTAGGGCGGGATGCTAAAAAATTATAGCTGCTCCGCTCCTTAATTTTTGGCAAACGTAAAACCCCCTTTCGGGGGTTCCACGCAGACATTGGTTGGGTGACTAGCATTGCTAGCACTCACATGGCAATAGCTTAGCATAGTCGGTCCGGGAAGTCAAGAAAATTTCTAATTATTCTAATTGATCTAATTTCCCTGCCTGTGGCAGGCAGGGAAAAAAATCCCAATCACCCAATATCTAAAAAGTTTCCGTTTAGGGTTTGGTGCTTAGAATTTGGTGTTTGTTTAGATTAATTAGAAATTAGGTTAATTAGGAATTTCCTACGGGTTCCTCCCCGCTTGGATTTCCTTGATGTAATATTCTCCCTGTTCTTTGAAAGACGGGTTCTTTTCTATCGCCTCCCTAAGAACGTTTACAGCCGAAGTCCGGAGACCCGCCCCTAAATAAACTGACGCCAAGCTCATCATATTTTGCAAACTTGAATCCTCCGAAACAGCCTTCTTCGCCAACACAATGGCTTTTTCAAAATAATTATTTTGAAGGTAGCTTTGAATCAGCCTTAAATCCGCCGGGATATCATCGCCGAAAGTATTTTTCAATAAAGCTTCGGCGCCGATTAGATCCTTGTTATAAATCATTGTGATGGCATAAACCAAAGCCGTCTCGGAAATTTCGGGCGCGCTTTCATATGCCGACTTCATAACTTCTAAAGCTTTTTGCTTTTCATTGGCCTGCAAATAACTTGAGGCGAGAGATATTTTGATTATCTGTTTTGCCGGAGACAGTTTTAAGGCCGATTCAAAACTGGAAATGGCTTCGGATGTCGAACCAATGCTTGAATAAAGTGACGCTAGAAATATATGATTGCGGGCATCATTGGGCACGGCCTTAATTTGTTTTTTTATCTCATCTATAGACAACGCCAGAAATTGAGACTTCATATCCTCTGTTATAGCGGGATTTTTTGAACTGATGATGTTGGTAGCGGCCTGCACAAGCTGTTCCCTAATCTCCTGACCACCAAAAGAGTTTCTATTGATGGCTGATTTAAAATAGTTGATATTCTCAGTGATGCCTTTTGGCTGAGGACTGAGGGCTTTTAACAGATCCTTTGCCGCAGAAATATTTTTAACGTTTACAAACCAAATTATTACAGCCAAAACAATGATAGTGATCGGAGCGTAAAATTGAATAACTTCAGATTTCTTGGGCTCAGACAGAGATTCGATCTTTTTGATGTTAATGGAACGGTCGCTGTGAAGGTAAGCCAGAAATGAAAAGAAAAGGATATAACTGACAACGTTGTCAAAAACAAAGACATTTTGAAACCAGTAAGCGGCCAAAAGCCCTGTGAGCAGCGCCTTTTCGGTGACCGAAAAATTAAACTTTGAGTCGGGAATTTTTTTAAAACCCCAGATATACAAAAATGCCATAACCAAGATCGAGTAATAGCCTAAAAATCCTAAGATGCCGCCGGCAACCAGCCAATCAAAAAGGATGCTGTGCGTTCGGTCAAACCATTGCTCGCGACCGTACATATCGGGATTGTAATATTTATTGAACACGAAATTAAATCCCTCCTGGCCCCAACCCAAAATCGGGCGCTCTTTAAAACCCTGCCAGGCCATATTCCAAACCATAAATCTCGCCTGGGCATCGGAATTGCTCGCGGAAATACTTGTGAGTCTCGCGAGCGAAGGACGGGACTGAACAAAATCGGTATTACGAATAGCGAAGAAAATACCCGATAATGCTATCACGGCTACCGCCACTCCGATTGAAATTTTCCGGAGTGTTTTATTTTGTTTTTCAAAAATCGCGATGATAACAGCGGTCAAAATCAATCCGCCAATAAGGCCGAGAAGGGCGCCGCGGGTGGCAGTGCTATATAAAATTATCAGATTAAAAATTATCGTAACACTGTAAATGCCTTTCCACCACTTATTATTTTCTTTGGAAAACAAAAATAGCGCCAAGAAAATCATCATGAGCATATAGCCCGCTAGATAGGTTGCATTGCCGAAAGTGCCGTCTAAACGAACTCCACCTTGATTTATGGTGATTTTGCCGGCTAATTGGAGAAAGCCGTAGGAACTCATCACGATGCTTGTCAAAATATTCAAGCGGAAAAAATTGGTCCAATTCCAAAATTTTTCATTTATCAAAGTCGCTCCGGCAACAAGGAAATAGAGCGCCATGTGAAATAAAGAAACAAAACCTTCCATTCTTTCAAAATTACTCCAAAAAGCCTTAAGCGGATTTTCGGCAAAAATGTCGGCAAGTAAAATTACAAATAGAAAAACACCGAGCGCTCCCAAAATCCAAGAAAATTTTGGGCGGTAATTCTTATCGCAAAGAGCCAATAATAGCCAAGCGCCGAAAATTATCTCGACTATTATCCTAAAGGCAAAAGCCTTGCCGGTGATGAACGGAAAAAACATTGAACCGGTGACGATAAAAGGAATCACAGCCGGTATGGCAAACACGCCGATTGCAACGATCCAACGCAAAATCTTATTTAAAGTCATAGACGTAAAATATAGCATAAAAACTTATAACACAAAACTTGTAACTCGTAACAAAAAAACAAAGAAAATCGGCACGCTCCAGGGATGGAACGTGCCGAAATGAGATGAAAATCTATACACCCTGATTCAAACCATCGTCTGGATTGAGACCGAGACCGAGGTTAATCGTCTGGAGCCGCCTCTTGAGTTCGCCAAGAACTCGCTGATTTTCCATGGCATCCAAATGGACATCCTGGTCTCTCTCCATGAGGCCAAACGGGCCGCCGAAATAACAGCGGGCTTCTCTCTGTTTGATTTCCGCCAGAATCGCCTGCTTGGTTTCTAAAACTTCCGTGTTTGTCATAATCTGATGTCGTGATGGTTTTTGGTCTAATCTTATCTTCATCTTGTAAGCGCATAATCACCAAAAAGTGCGCTGAGAAAAACCCTTGCCAACTAACTTAAACCTTATCATAAATTATAATATTTGTCAAACCAGAAAGATTAGCCCGATTACGATGCCGATAGCTATAAATAATTTGAGCCAAGGCTTATTTTCTTTGAAATAAAAATCGCCTGAAAGAGTGGCAAACAGTACCGCGCTTGAACGTGATACGGCGATAACGATCGACGGCAATAGAAAAAGATAAGCAAAACTGCCGATAACCGAAGCCAGGCCGACCGCCATCGCCTGCAAAAAGAATACCGGCTTAAGCAGGAATTTGAAGGGATTTTCTTTGGCTTTAAACAAAGCCATGAGCAAGAAGAATATTGTTAGGGCCGAAGAGACAATTATCTGCTCGGCCTCGACCGAATTGAAATTACTGATGTTGTATTTATAAAGCGACAAAGTAGCAACCGGCAGAGTCGAACTTAAAAGCAAAAGCCCGAGTCCCCTCTTCTCAAATCTGCCCGATAAAATGATAAACGAGGCGATGATAGCCGTAATTATGATTATTCCGAAAATCTGCTTCGGCGAAATGGCGTAGCCTATAATAAGATCAGCAATGAGAAGAAGTGGGATCGTGAGAGTCCGGATAAAACCAAAAGTGCTCCTATTGGCTCTGGCTAAAGCGGTAATCGTAACCCAGCTTAGAATGATTTCCAAAATTATCCTTGTAATCAAAGTTGGCAGAGAATCAACGGAAAATCGAAAACTGCCGCCTGAAAAAGCTGTAAACAAAAAGAACAGGACGCCGAAAACTAAAGTCAAAAAGCCGGTCGTGTAGATACTGACCTCGCCGGATTTCATTTTTTTCTTGCCGATGATATCGGAAATTTCCGACAAGAAACTGCTGCCGATTACTAAAAGAAAACCAAACATTGAGACATTATAACAAATCGGTCAAAGAAAAAAGGCCGAGGATTGCTCCAAGGCCTTGCGATACTATAAAGAACCGCTCCGAATTTAACTGCCCATGACACCCTTCAATCGCCGCTCGGCAACAGCGCAAACGTGCTGAGCGCCAGTTTTAATCCCGGAAGGTATTTCGCTGCCACTTACCACTTGATTGAACTGAACCAGCGCCAGAAACGCTGTAGCGCGGTTCTCATTTGATTGACTGATGTCGACGACAATCTCCCTCAGAGCAGCCATGTCTCCAGAATCGACCGCCCTGACAAGATTGGCGGCCGGCTCCCAAGCCTTGCCGAGCTTTTCGGCGGCGGCCAAATACGTGGCCACCAAAACGCCCCACTCCGGACTGCGAAAGTCGAGCCAAATGCAGGCCTCGATCATGTGCCAAGGACCATTGCCTTGGCCCCAAGGCACTTCCATGGCTGTACCCTTCACCAATGCGACAAGCCGGATGTAACTTTCCCTCAAGGCGGCAATTTTCGATTCCGCGTCCGGCTGGCCTTGGACCAGTTCGTGCTTGAAAGTATAGAACTGGCTCATGAAGTCACCGATTGTGCCGCCGGCTATGTCGCCATTAGAACGAGCCATTCCGGCTGACCGAAGTTGGGCTCTGGCCGCCAATTCGAACCTGCCGTAAGCGGTGCAGAAAACACCAAAATTGTATTCGAATAGCGATTGACATCGCACCTTCCGAGGACCGTCAGGCAAACCGTTGATGGTTTTCACCAACCCCTCCTGCAATCGATCGAGAACGACCCCGCGGGACGGATTGACTGGCAGGAGACGCTTCCCGCGAAAAACCGCCAATTCCGTCAAGGCGATTACTTCCGGAGACACGTCGTCGGAGAGCTTAAGCTCGCGAAGAGCCCGACTCACCAACTCAGCATAAGTGGCTGGTTCATTTCGCTGGTTGATGACCAGCATATCAACGTCGCCGAGGAGTTGGTCTGTCCGCCAACCGACCCGTAGATTGTTCGGGTCAGGTTGAGTGGTGTCTGTTCCGGCTCTGGCTACGATCAAGTCAACCAGAGTGCTGATGTTCAATTTGGTCTTCATTATTCGTTCTGTGCGTTGTTGGTTTGTTGTCGGTTTGACCTCCTGCTTTTAGCAAGAAACGTCAAAAAACTGCTACTGCCGTAAAGATAGCATAAATATTACCACTCGTCAAGTAAACTTGGCCTGAATTCAGACCTTGAAGATTGGCTCTTGTTCGTACGTTAAATACACTTATCTTGCGCTATAGTACAAGATAAGTGTATCCTACTAATCAAGTTAGTTATCTCTAAACCACTCGCCCAGTCCGTCAGTTCTGACTTCCCCGTCCTGCCGGATAAAACTAAAATGTTCGGCCATTTTTATCGAGGCCAGATTGTCGGGCCGGATTACTGCTTTGAGTTTTTGGCCTTTGAGTTTTGGAACATTTATAAGTTCGCCGAGCATTTTCTTCCCCATGCCTTTGCCTCGCGCCGATGGCGCAATCGTCCATGAAAGCTCGAAAATAGATTCGCCGCCATTTGATTCTCTATCGATTCGGCAAGTGCCGACCGGAACGCCATCTTCATAAGCGACGAATAATTCCCTGTCGGAATTATCTAAAGTTTTTTTGAGCCAAGCTTCATGATCAGCTAATTTAATTTCATCAGTATTTATCGATTGAGCCCGAGTCAAAGGGTCATTCCGCCAATCCAAAAGCATTTTGGCATCTTCAATGGTCGCTTTTTTTAAAGTCATATGATTATCCATTATTTAACTTACTAAACCTTTTGAAAGCGGAGTTCCCTTTTTTATATCTTTCTTGGCTTTTCTCCCAATAATTTTATCAAAATATTTTGGCGGAAGGCCATAACCCGGCCGGATAGAACGGATATTTTTGTCGTTAAATTTTTCGCCTTTTTTAATATCGGCGACAACAAAAAGCGACCTTCTGAAATTCCGATTATATTTTTCTTCAGGCGTTTGAGGGCCAAATTTTGGTTTACCGAGCATGACTTCCTGAATCTTCGAAAGCTTGATTTCTCCACCCGAAGCAAGAATCGCTTCGTTCCGGCGGATTTTATCAACCATTTTCTTGAATTCTTTTTCATCAAGCGAGAACCTATCATCCAACGACCGACCGTTGAGGGAGGAAGTACTGAGGCCAGCAGGCCGAATGTGAGCCTTGCCATGCTTAAGAACCAAATGCTTTTCAATAACCGAGGCGCCGAGAAGGGCCGCCAATTCCGGCGCTTCAATCCCGCCCATATTGTCGGAGAGGCCGACCAAAACGCCAAATCTTTTTTTGATATCCAACATAGTCTTTAAATTGGTCTTTTCGGGAATGGCTCTATCTTTATATGAAGTGGTGCAATGTAGAATAATGATATCTTTGACTCTGGCTTTTTTTAAAGTTTCTACCGTCAGCCGAACTTCTTCCAAAGTCGAAAACCCGACCGAAACAATGATGGGTTTGCCTGTCTTGGCCACTTTCCGAAGCAAGGGCACATCTATCGATTCATAGGCGGCGATTTTATAGGCCGGCATTTTCAATCTTTCCAAAAAATCGACGGCCGTCGCATCGAAAGGCGTAGAAAAGAAAATCAAACCGAGATTTTCGGCGATTTTTTTCAACTTCGGAAACCATTCCCAAGGCGTATAAGCTTTTTTGTATAGGTCATAAAAAGTTTGGCCTTTCCAACTTTTTGGATTTTCTTTACCGCCAACCCAAAACCATTTCTCTTTTGAATCTATAGTCATGGTATCAGGAGTATAAGTCTGAAGTTTAATGGCGTCCGCACCGGCTCGGGCGGCCGCTTTGATAATCGAAACGGCCTTTTCAAAACTCTGGTCGTGGTTGCCGGACATTTCAGCCACGATAAAGCAGGTCGCCCGTCGATCCCCGTTGCGAATGAATGGAGTATTCGCGGGCGACATCGGGGCTGCTTTTTTGGAATAAGAATCGGCTCCGCCGATACTGATTTTCCGCCTCTCGACCCCGCGGCCAGCCGACGGGGTCTTTCGGCTTCCAATAAAAACTCTCTGGCCGTTACTAATCAATCTATTCCCTATTTTGATTGTTCTGTTTTTTTGCATAAAAATCACTCAAGTTTATATGTGCCGCTTTTTATCTGTTCAACTCCTTTTTTTTCGTTATTCAAACGCTCAATCATAGCTGGCGTGTGTTTTGATTTATCTATAAAATCTCCCCACTCGGCTTTTTTATATTTCATTAAAACATCTTCCGCGCCCACGAGCTCAGTTTTGCCGGACAAATCATCTTTTAATTTTGTATACTCGATCATTGCCTTGATTCTCGGCAAATGATAATCATTCGATATTATTGAAATCTTTCCGGATAACTCTCCGGACTTCATCATATTTTTTACAGCGGTAAGCTGTTCGTAGGTCGAACCGCTCTTATTCTCTTCAATGATATTTTCCGCCGGAACCCCCAATTCGATAAGCTCCTCTTTTATGACTTTTGATAAAGTCAGGTTATCCGGCAATCTTCCTTCAACATGACCTTTGCCGCCTGAAGCGATGAGAATGAGGTTTTTATTTTCCGCCCACAACGCCGAAGCGGCGACGACTCTCAACCGGTCGTTCAAAAGGCCGTGCCGACCCATTTCCTTTTCTCCCAAAGTTGTGCGCCAACGGCCGCTCTTGTCCTGTCTCAATCCGCCGCCTAAAACAACGAGATGCTCCATAATGCTATCGAACCTTGAATATATTGGTAATCAATCCGCCTTTGATATTTTTTCTCAGGGTTTTTTGGTCAAGCAGATTTCTTAGATTGCCGAAAACTTTATCGTAAGTCTTAATCAGGAATTTCACGTCATTTGGCGAATGGGCATAACTCATATTGTGAGAACCGTACCAAAGCACTCCGGCTTGGAGCATCTCCTGCTGGACATAAGTTTTGATTTCCAGATCGGAAAAACCATTGGCTTCATGGAAAGAAAAAATCTGCCAAGGCGCTTGACCTTTCATTCCGATGACATCTTCCAAGTTATGGGTTTTGACCAAATTTTTAACTCCGTTTTTAAGCAATCCGCCCAAAGTCCAAAGTTTTTTGATAACCGGTTTTTTCTCCATTTCTTTAATCGTGGCAATAGCCGCTGCCAAAGAAAGGGCTTCTCCGCCAGCGGTGAAAGAATAGAAAATATCGTTTACCTTTTCCATATATTTTCGCTTTCCGACCAGTGCGGAAATCGGCATGCCGTTTGCCATAGACTTGCCAAATGAAGAAAGGTCCGGCGTCACGCCGTAATACTTTTGCGCGCCGCCCAAATCCCAGCGAAAACCGGTGATGACTTCATCGAAAACCGCCAGGGCGCCATTTTTGTGAGCGACATCAACAACTTTTTTCAAAAAATTATCTTTGGGCGGTTCATAATTTTCAGGTTCCAAAATAACCGCGGCAATCTTTTTCGGATATTTCTTAAAAAGGGCTTCGAGCGATTGGATATTGTTATACTCGAATTTATAGGTCATTTTCCTTGTACTCTCCGGTACGCCGAGATTTCTTGTTGTCGATCCGATATACCAATCATGCCAGCCATGATAACCGCAAACCGCGATATAATCCCTCCCTGTAACGGCTCTAGCTACTCTTATTGCGCCGCTTGTCGCATCGGAGCCGTTCTTGCCGAATCGGGACATCTCCGCAGACGGAATATGTTTTTTGAGAAGTTTCGCCAACTCATACTCCAAAAGGGATGGCAGAGAAAAAATTATGCCTTTTTTAAGCTGGGCCTTGATGGCATCATCGACAGCTTTATATTGATAACCTAAAACGACAGGCAAAAGACCATTAATCATATCGATATAGCGATTACCGTCCACGTCATAAATATAGGCACCTTTTGCCTCTGTCGCGAAAAGCGGCGCCTCGCCTTTTATATATTGATAAAAACTTTTGCTGAAAGTCTGCGAGGCATAAGGAATGACTTCTTTTACTTGTTTAAATAATTGATTGCTGTTTGTAAATTTTTTCATACGAATGAAAATACTAATATACAAATAAACTAATCTTAACTAATGACTACTAATCTGCGATTACCGAGTTCATTCGTATACATTCGTAAGATTGGTATCATTAGTATATTGGTCAAGCTTGTAAAGATTTATGGATCGGAATTACTGTTTAACTACTTTATCGTTTTTTAATGATTTAGCAAGACCTTCGTTCCTTTTTATATGAAGGTTCTTTTCCAAAATCTCCGGGTGAGCCTCGACGAACCTGACATAATCTTCATAGCCAAAATCAGGCGGAGTATTTTCAATGATAAATTTCATCACTTCAAAATCTTCCGGGTTATCGACGGTGAACCGGAACTTGGAATAATCTGTTTTTGATTCTATATTGCCTTTTTTAAATTCCGGATTATTTCTGATAAAAAGAGTAACGTGCTCGCGCTCCGATTGGAGCTTGGCTTTTTTGAAAGCTTTCTCCAAAACACCCTTCGAAAATACTTCCGCATCCATACCGTCAGGGTAAGTCTCCTTGAGAATATTGGCGGCATAATCAAATTCCCCTTTTTGATACAAATCAATAATTTGGTCGATGACTTTTGGATCAATCAAGGGGCAGTCGCCTGTCACCCTTACGACTGCCTCATATTCAGGATATTTTTTTGCCGCCTCGTAATATCTCCCTAAAACGTCATTCACCGAACCGCGATAACAATCGATCCCCTCCTTGAGGCAAAGCGCTTCGGTCGCATCATCTTCCGGTAAATTGGTGGTGGCGACAATTATTTTATCTATTTTTTTTGAACGTTTGACCCGATCTATCACGTAAGATAAAAGCGGGCGGCTTTTTATCTCCTTGATAATTTTGCCGGGCAATCTCGTCGAACCCATTCTGGCTTGGATGATGCAAAGGACTTTAGTCATAATTTAGACAATAACTTAAAACCAGTTTGGCCCTGCTTAGATCATTAAAAGTTTCTTCGCCTTTCTCCACCCTATCAAAAAAGTATTGAAGCTCATCCTTATACATTTGGTTGGTATCGTAATTTTTTATCGAAAAAAGCTTTTCCGCCTTGTCTTTGGTTAAAAGCCAAACATCATTGTCGTTGAAATCCCAATAGAGACTGCCCGCCTCGCCCAAGACCAGACAATTTCTCCTGTATTTTTTTGAGAGATAATCACACCGGACAGTTCCCAATACGCCGTTTTTAAATAAAAATGTTCCAACCGCCTGATCTTCGGTTTCGATTTCGAGACTGCCGCTCCGGCCAGAAATAATCTTATGCTTTAGAACCTCGGAAAAATCATTTAACCAGAATAGGAGGTCAAACTCGTGAATATCATCCAAAATAATCCCGCCGCCGAGCGCCTTTTTTGCCGCGTAATTTTTCCGATAATCCTGACCTTCCCGCCAATAAGGCAGATAATAGCCGAACTCGTGGGTAATCCCGAAAATTTTGCCGAGTTTACCGCTCTCAATATAGTTTTTGATAAACGCTAAAGCCGGATGAAAGCGCATATTGGAGCCGATTAGCGTTATAAGTTTCTTTTCTTTACAAACGTTTTCCAATTCGGCGAATCCATCCAAGCTGTGAGAAACAGGCTTCTCGATGAAAAGGTGGCAGCCGGCTTTTGCCGCCAGAGTGGCATGTTGCAAATGGAGCGACGTCGGGGTGCAGATAAAGACCGCCTTAAAGACTTTTACGGTTTCGCTGCTTAAATTTTCCATTTTGGCGATTTTTGGATAATCCTTGAAAGAGCTTTCATTTTCATCATAAACAAATACCTCGCCGAATCCGAGGGCCGTCAGATTTTGGTAATGCCTTTTGCCGATTGAACCAAAACCTATGATTAAAATTTTCAACTTTTTATCCATTTTATTTCAAGCTTTTGTTTCTTTGTTCTTGACCATAACGATTTCATCGTAAAAAATTCCATCGTGATTTATGGATTTTGGATTGAATTGGATTTGCTTAAAACCGGCTCGTTCGTAAGCCTTTGAGGCTTTTATATTGTCGGTTATCACGCCGAGCTCCACTTCATTCATACCAAGCTCATTTAGAGCATAGTCGGAAATGAGCCTGGTCGCTTCCGTTCCCAGACCTTTGCCCCAATACTCTCTGTCGCCGATCATAATGCCAAAAACGGTTTTTTTATTTGCCCAATCTATCGGCTCAAGTTTTACATTGCCGATATGGATATCAGTCTCTTTATCGAAAATCCCGCAAAACAGGATGTCGGGGTCTTCTGTTTTTTCTCTTACGTATTCCCTGAGTTCATCCATATTACAACTCCTGGTTTCAAGATACTTATTGACTTCAGGGTCATTGAGCCAAGAACAATATCTTTCGGTGACATCGCTCATCGCGACCGGCCTTAAATAAATTTTCTCTCCGACAATCTTCCCTATTTTTTGTTTATCCATTTTATTTTTGTAATAATAAGTCTTAACCATTCTTAAACTCAACTAATTTTTTGTCCTTGAATCGGGAGACGTAATCATAGACCTCATTGAAAGGCAGGTCGTGCTTTTCAGCAATTTCAAAAATAGAAGTTTTGCCGTCAAAGTATCTCGGCAAACAATCCATCAGATAATTCCATTTAACCGTCTTTTCGCCGGCTTTCTCGCCGAGCGAAGGATCGGTGCCCGGTTTTAGGTATAAATCATATTTTGGGTTGCTTAAGGCAAGCAAACCATCGAATTTTCTCACAATAAAACAGTTTTTCTCGAAAATTTCGATGATTGACATTATTACTTTAAGCGTCTCCTCGAGCTTATCTTCTTTAATGATGCGGATGTTATCGCTGTCCAGATGGTATTCGGGATAATAAAAATCTTTCGATTTACATCGGGAAAGCGAAATCATCGGCACTTCGATGCCCGGCGCTTCCCAGACGGTTTCATCATTACCGACGATTTTTCGGAAAGGCGCGCTCCAATAGCCGCCGGTTTTATGGCGGAGCACGTGGCGAGCGAATTTATCAATCTGGCTCTGCCCTGTAAAGCTCTCTTGAAGAGCAAAAATGGGGTTATCGTGGCCCACCATTTCCATAAATATTCCGCCTCTTAAATTTTTAATATCTTTTTTGGGCAAAGAGGCGGTGTAGAAAATCGTGCCCATATGTTCAGGAGCGATAATGAGGCGGTAGCTCATTTTTGTTTTCCCCATTTTCGCCAATCTCTTCATGGCTTCGATAAAAACAACGTAGCCTGCCGGACCGTCATTCAACTGGGCGGCATGGCAATTATGGGCATTGAAAACAATGGTGTCTTTCTCGCGGCCTTTGTGGATATACTCCAGAACTTTCATTTCGCCTTTTTCGTGAATTGTTTCCAAATCAACTTCATATTCTCCCTCGTTAAGGCTTTCATATAGTTCATACGGCATGGAAAAACCCCAGTTTTTCAAAAACGGTTTGTAGTAAAGATCGCAATGATAGACGATGTTTTTTGGCGCGTCTTTTTTGAAAAATAGATGCTTTTTAAGTTCAGCTAGATTAATCGTGCCTTTGAAAGATTCTGAGGAACCGATGACGCCAAGCGGATGTTTGGCCCCGTCATAGATGATTTTTCCGTCTTTTTTAATTAAAGCTTTCTTTACTTCCCATTTAAAGGGAACTGCCCAACCATTATGCTCAAGACCTGATTTGAATTTGAGCGCTTTAAAAGACAATTCTTTAAGAAGAATCTCATTTTGCTTATCGGCGCCATCTGAAACTGGGGCTGCGGCTAAACCGCTTATTTTTTTTAATATATCGATCATCGCCATATTATTTTTTCTTTAATCCAGAAGCGTTATAAACAGCCTTGAATTCCAGAGCTTTTTCCAATTCTTTTACCGGGGTGAAAAATCTGTCGCCTAAATTGATTTCTTCCTTTATGTCTTTATTCTTTTCGTCTAAGACCGATTTGACTTGGATGAGCCCGCCGACAGTCGCGATAGAAATCTCTTTGGCGTCTTTCCGAATAACCAATCCGGAAGTGAACGGATGAAATTTTTCGTCAGATTCCGAAAAATTCGAGTCTTTCAGGAAAACTTTTTTGCCGTTTAAAAAAGTGCCCGCCCCGGCATAAGGATCGTCGAAAGCCGAAATGAAAAGATGGATTTCCTCGCCGCTCCAACTCCAATTTATCAATCCGTTTTTCAACGTCGACAAGAAAGGGTAATAGGAGCTTTCCGATTCATTGAGTTTTGTCATATTAAATTCTTTATTTTTCTCGATTTCTTCTAAAAATTCTTTTAAAAAAGCTTTTTCCTCGGCCAGGCAATTTTCAAAATAATCAATCGGCTTTTTGACGCTACAGGGTAAATTATACTCTTTTCGCTTTATAATTTCTCCGCGGTGAAAAGTCTCCTCGCCGCCCTCTATCACCTGAAGATTGGCGGCCGCTTTTTTATTTCGATGGAGAATCTGCCAGCTATAATGGGCACCGCCGCGATAGCGCGGCAAATCAATGCCCATGAAATCGAGGAGGTGGCGATTTTCAAAAAGTGAAACAGTATTTTTTTGAAAAACCCAGGCCGCTCCCATCGCAACGCCGAGAGTTCCTTCGGTGATTTCTTTCGCTAAATTTTTATCACCATTGATGTCATCGGATTCGTAATATTTGATTCCCGATTCGATAAAGACGTCTTTCAAAGTCTTCCCCCGTTCATCAACCGATTCCTCAAGATGTCTTTTTGCGCTAAAAATCACAAGTTCGTATTTGTCGGACTTTTTCAAGATTTGGGAAAATTCCGAGACTAACCTCGCCCCGCCGAAAATGATTATTTTATTGATCTTATTGAATTTCATTTTTTAAATCGGTCGAATTGGCACGCCGGCGTTAAAAATAAAAGATTTTACTTGAGTCAGATTTGAATCGGAAAAATGAAACAAAGATGAAGCGGCGGCGGCCGAAGCTCCGGCTTTGATAGCCCGAACGCAGTCTTCCCTCGTGCCCGCCCCGCCGTTTGCAATGACTGGGATATTAACGGCTTCCGAAACTTTTTTAATGCAATCCAAATCATAGCCTTTCATCATTCCCTCTCTATCGATCGAGGTCAAAAGAATCTCTCCGGCACCGAGCGAAACCGCTTTCTTCGCCCAGTCGATCAAATCCAAACCGGTATCCTTTTTTCCTCTATCCGAAAAAACTCGGTATTTTCCGGGAGAAACTTCTTTGACATCGATTGATACGACAATGCACTGATTGCCGAATCTCTTGGCTGCTTTTTCGATGAACGCGGGTTTTTTGAGCGCGATGCTGTTTATCGACACTTTATCGGCGCCGGCCTTTAACAATTGTCGGATATCATCGAGGCTTCTGATTCCACCGCCGGCTGTGATAGGCACAAAACAATTTTTTGAAACAACTTTCAATGTTTCGACTAAAAAATTCATCCCGTTTTTCGAGGCTTCAATGTCGATAAAAACCAATTCGTCGGCGTCCTGCGAATCGTAAATCCTGGCCGTAGTAGCCGGAAAGCCAACATCCCGCTCGCCGCCTTCGCCAAAACGGATGGGCTTAACCATTCGTCCTCCTTTTAGCAATAATACGGGTATGAGTCTGTTTTTTAACATAATTTTAAGGCTTCCAATTCCACAATTTCATATCCCAGAGCTTCTTGTCCTCTTTTTCTTTCGAAAAATCATGGACATAAGGAGGCACGCTATGAGACGTCGCGATATCCCGCCACGCTTTTTCGGAAATTCCGAGAATCGGCAAAAGATAATCCAGACTTGGGGGGCGGCGGCCCTCATATTTTTTAATAAGCTTTACGCCCTCTTCCCTTGTCATCCGACCATTCCTGATATCGATGCTCGCAAGGTGAGTCGCCCTTGCATAGCCGCGCTTTATGAATTTCAAATAATCCCTCGGGCCTTGGAGCTGATACTCTATTTTTTCATAAGGATATTCCGGGGGAACGCCTTCAACCTGATCACCCTGCCAACCGAGCTCTCGATTTATAATTTCATAATTCTTTTTTACATCCCAAGGAATAAACGAACCCAAACAAACCGAGCGGATATTCAAAGATTTTAAATCCTTTAAAGCCGGATATCGATAAGGATCAAGGTCTCTAGCCGTTACTTTTCCGCCTAAAAATCCCTCCATATCTTCGGCCGTAATGCCGAGATTTACGAAACGATTGAATCGGCGCTCATCGACTTCTTCCGTATCTTTATAGCTGTAATAAGCCGTGTATTCGGCCGAAGGCTCGCCCCAAAATAGAAGCGGGATTTGATGTTTTACGGCAATCTGCATCGGGTAAGCAAAACTGCCGGCATGAGCATGCCAGTCAAAATCGCCTTTCCGTTTTAAAGCTTCATTCATCAAAAGCCTGACTACCTTCCAGTCGCTCCTAAATTTCAAAAAATCCACACCGAGCGCTCTTTGAGTTTTTTCATTATTCTCTATTGTTCTTGGCCGATAAAAACCGTGGTCAAAACTGACGACCAAAGGCTTAAGTTTTAATTTTTTTACGATATACCAAAGAGTGAAAGTCGAATCTTTGCCGCCGGAAAAAGGCACGATGCAATCATAAGCTCCCTTTCCCCGAGCCTCCTTGATTAAGGCCTCAAGTTCTTCGCCTTTCTTTTTCCAATCGATATCTTCTTTTACTTTAAAATTTCGGCAAATATTACAGACTCCCTCCTCGTCAAAAACGATCGACTCATGGGTTTCCGGCAAAACGCAGCGGGTGCATCGGCGCAAATCGTTCAATATCTTTGTTTTTGAAAAATCTTTTTTCATTTTTTTATTTAGTTAAAAAATTCTCGATGAGTTTTAAACCTTCATGCTGGCTTTTCTCCGGATGAAATTGAACGCCGAAAATATTTTTTGATTCGACCGCGGCGGCGAATCTCTCGCCGTATTCGCTCGCGCCGATTATCATTTTTTTATCCGCCGGAGCAAAATGAAAACTGTGGACAAAATAAAAAATCGGATGATTTATCCCCTTGAAGAGCTCGCTTCGCCCAAGGACCTCGACATCGTTCCAACCGACATGCGGCAGGCGATATTTCTTCGGGTCAACGGTAAATCTTCTAGTGACGCCTTTTATCCACCCCAAGCCTTTGGTTTTTCCCCCTTCCTCGCCCAATTCTGCCAGAATCTGCATACCGAGACAAATTCCCAAAAAGGGCTTTCCCTCGCCTACGACTGCCTTTTTCAGGGCCGTGACAAAGCCCAATTTTTTCAGATTTTTCATGCACTGATCGAAAGCGCCGACGCCGGGCAAGATGATATGAGAGGCTTTGGCCAAATCTTTCGGATCGGAAGATAAAAAATTTTCGACCGATAAAGCATCGAGCGCATTCTTGACCGAACCGGCATTGCCCATGCCATAGTCGACAATCAAGACCCGCTTTCTTGATTTTTTTTCCGGAATATTCGGCATAATTTATTTTTTACCGGCAAAATAGCTCTTTATCTTGTCGGCGATGAAAACCACTTCTTTTCTGGCGATAGTCGGAAAAATCGGCAAAGTAATGGCTGTATCTGAATACAAATCAGCATTTTTGAGATTGACGCCTCCAAAGCCGTTCTTTCGGTAATAGGGATGCGAATAGACCGCCGGATAATGGAAATTTACGCCGATATTCTCGCCGCGAAGATACTGGTAAAGAGGCAGCCGGTCTTTTTTATCCTTCACTCTGATCACATACAAATGCCACGCAGATTTTAAATTTTTATTTTCTTTAGGAAGAACGATGCCCGGCTCGGCCTTAAGCTCGGCTTCGTACCATTTCGGCACGACCCTTCTCTTCCCAATAAAACGGTCGAGTTTTTTGATTTGAGAAAGACCAAGAGCGGTCTGGATATCGGTTATCCGATAATTATAGCCGAATGATTCCATCACATTGAAGCCGTTTTTATCTTTAAAAACACCGTGACTTCGAAGAAGCAACATCTTGTTGTAAAAATCCTCATTATCAGTCAAAACCGCTCCGCCCTCTCCGGTTGTTATGGATTTGACCGGATGAAAACTGAAAATGCTCATCGAGGAAAGATTGCCGATTTTCCGGCCGTGATAGCTTGCGCCTAGGGCGTGGCAAGCATCCTCGATTACGGATAAATTATGTTTCCTGGCGATCTCCAAAATTCTGTCCATCTCGCAAGGCACTCCGGCAAAATGGACCGGAACGATAGCTTTAGTCTTGGGCGTTATAAGCTTCTCAATCTGCTCTTCGTCGATATTATAAGTATCCAATCTGATGTCGCAAAAAATTGGCTTAACACCGATGGCGAGAAGCATATTGGCCGTCGCCACGAAAGTATTCGCCGTAGTTATGACTTCATCCCCCGCTTTTAACCCGAGAGAGAGATAAGCGATATGGAGCGCGGCTGTGCCAGAGGAAACCGCCACCGCATATTTGGCGCCGACGTAAGTCGCTAAAGCTTTTTCGAAATCCTTAACATCGGGTCCTTGGGTCAACCAATCGGATTTTAAAACATCACTGACAGCTTTTATATCCCCTCTGTCAACCGTTTGCCGCCCGACCGGAATGTATTTTTTATTCTTTTTGTTAATCATCTTGTTCAAACGACAATTCTTATTGATCTAGCGCGACTTTGATTAATCGTGCTTATTCTTGGATGAAGCTAAGCGTTTCTGAAGACCTTCGATGAATTTTCTGAAATCATCATTTGAAAGCCATTCTTTGTTGGTGTGGCTTTCATAAGAAAAATCGGGAGGGAGCTTTCGGCCGATTTTAAAATATTTTTTAAAACGAAGGCCGATATTGAACATCTCGCTATTCTCGGGCAAAATCACGTAATATTTATACTTACTGAGCTCAATGGCGTGACAAGCCTCTTCTTCAGAAAGCAGTACCTCATGGATCTTCTCCCCCGGACGGATGCCGATGACATGGCGCTTTGCTCCGGGCGCCAATACGTTGAACAACTCGGCGAGCTTCATGCTGGGTATCTTCGGCACAAAAATCTCTCCGCCTTCCATGTTTTGGAGAGCGAACAAGACCAACTCGAAGCTTTGCTCGAGATTGATCCAAAAACGCGTCATTTCCTCATGAGTGATATGGACGGTGTCCAATTTTTTAGTTTTGATTATCTTTTCGATGATGCTGCCTCTACTGCCCATGACATTGCCGTATCTTACCGCGCTGAATTTTACCCGATTGCCGGAATAAGAATTGGCGCTCACGAATAATTTTTCGGCGCACAATTTGGTGGCACCGTATAAAGAAACCGGCAAAGCGGCTTTGTCCGTTGAAACCAGAAGAACTTTATCCACTCCCTGATCAACCGCTTCCTCGATAACATTTTGAGTGCCGATGACATTCGTCTTTACAGCTTCAAAAGGATTGTATTCAAGGGCGGGCACTTGTTTTAGAGCGGCGGCATGAACGACGATATCGACTCCATGAAAAGCTCTGGCCAGACGCTCCCGATCACGGATGTCGCCAAGGAAAAATCGGAGGCGCTCATCTTTCAATTCTTCCATCATCTGAAATTGTTTGAATTCGTCTCGGCTGAAAACAATGAGCTTTTTTACCTTTGAATTCTTTAGAAGATACTCGACGAAATTGCGCCCGAAAGAGCCCGTACCGCCGGTAATCAAGACTGTTTTATTTTTTAGAAAGTCTGTGGATTTCATTTTTTTTGGATTATTTTAAAGAAAAACAATAACATAATAATGACGCTAAATCAATCGTTTTAAGAGCCCGCTTTTTTTAAGAACTTCAGACGATTCTTTGATTATTTCGAATGGTAATTTCGACCGAACAGCAATATCAACCAAGGAATTTTTTCCGTCGGAAAAACTCAAAATCCAAAACATCGCGTGCTGCAAAAGTCCAAGGTTTCTGGCTCCGCCGATTTTTGAATAGAGCCCCCATTTGCCGAGCCGAGGCTCCGCTTTCGGATTTTGGTTAATTAAAATCTCATCGCTCTCGAGCATGGAAACAATGTCTTTATAGCGGGAAAGCGAATTGGCTAAAAATTCAGGCTTCACAAAATCCAAATTGTCATCAGAAGTATGATATTCGCCATAGAGGCCATAAAGCGTCCGGACCAGTGAGCCGATCGGCAGATTAAAACCGGGCGAGCTAAACTGCCTTTCATCGCTGCCGTTCGGAGAAAAATCAATAATCTTGTGCGCTTCTTTGCTGTCAGCTAAAACTTTTTCCGCGACCTTATCTATATAATGACTGCCGGCCTTCGTCCTCTGATAGGTCATAACGCCCGAATCCCCCAAGCAGGTGGCGACATAACCTCCTTTGATATTTTTTATTTTATCTTCGTTTTGAGAAAGCCAGGCGATTGCGCCGATAGTCTCCGGCACGAATAAAAACCTGTAAGAATAGCGTCTTGGCGACCGCATTATTTCTTTCGCCAAAAAAGTCAAAAGGACCGGGCCGGTCAGGTTGTCATTGGCCAAAGACGGGTGGCAGACATAGGTACTGAACAAGATCTCCTCGGCCGTCTCACCTTTTATATAAAGTTCGCCATATGAAAGAGCTCCGTCTTTCAATGTCGAATCGATTACGACTTCGTAATCTCCGTCTGCCAATCTCTCAAATTCCGAGTGAGCGAGGCAAAAGCCCCAATTTTCATTGTAATAGGAAGTAAGATAAGGAATGGCTTCGGGCCTGTCGGGCAAAGTGAACAAATGGGGCTTCAATTCGGCAAGATTCATTTTTGAACGAATCGGAGCGCTGTAATTCAAAACATGGAGATTGTTCTTCTTAAAATCGACGATTTTTTCGCCGGCCGAATTTTTGATGTATGCGTCTTTTATATTCCATTCTTTGGGAATATTCCAATCGAAAGCTTTCGCGCCCGAAGGCACTTCTTTTATCTCAAGGGGCAGATGTTTCTTGATGGTTCTCAAAGTTTCCCTCAAACCGTTCCCCGTAATGCTCCGGCAAATCGGATATAACTCTTTTATTAAATCATACATCTCGCTTCCTGACTGATTCTCTTCCTTTACCCTGACACCTTCTTCTTTTTCAACTTTAAACGCCGCCATCATCGTCTTTGATTTGCCCTTTAATATAGACGGGATATATCGGGTCGTACCGGCAAAAGGCAGAAGTCTCCCGTATAAAAATTGGAGCTTCCTCGGCAACTTCCAGATGAGCGGAGATTTTTTTACGGTCCAAAGACCGATGAATTCTTCCTTGAATCCGAATAGCTTCATGAGATAAGAAAGATTGGTCGGATTATAGGGCTTTACATGCGTCGGATCATCGTAAAAAATTATCGGCGCCTGATCAAAGTTCGGCGTAATGAGCACGATTACGCCGTTATTGCTTAACACTCTTTTTATTTCAGTCAAAATATTGGACGGGTCGGTTATATGTTCGATGACGGCGTACATAAAAACTATATCGAAAGAATTATCTTTGTACGGCAATCGGTCTCTCTCGAAATTAACACCATTATTGATATCAATACCTGTGGCTTCTATCCCCCTGCTTTTGCAATACTTAACGAAGCTCCCGTCGCCGCAGCCCAAATCCAAAAGTTTTCCGAAAAAAGGCTTTTTTAAAACCGAATCGAAAAAATTGCCAAGAGTTTCAAAGACTCGGCCGTGTAAATAGTCCTGATTCAAACCGGACCGATCCTTAAGATACTTATCGTGATAAAGTTTTTTAATGTCGTCGGTCATGGTTTTTAGATTAATCTCTTCTCTTCAAGCTCGGTCAGACCGCTGTTTAAATAATAATTCACGTCTTTATCCAATTTTTTATAAACCTCCTTGAATAATACATCGGATTTTACCGAAGCTGCGGCAGAATTGCCAATTTTGACTTTTTTAAAAAGATTTCGTTTCGCCAGATCTTTAGAGGCAATCGAAAAGTGACTGACGTTATTTTTAAAATCAAACCGCCTGGCGTAATAAATAAATTCATCTTTGTAGATTTTGGATTTATTTTTTATCTCTATAATAAAGGGCTTTTCAAAACGATAGGGTACGCCGTGAATATTCTCAATGTAATGAAAAAAAGTGCACGACCTCGTCCCTAAAAGCAATATTTTTCCTCCCATCTTGTGAAATCTCTCGAAGATAGAATCTTTGCCGAGAGAATGGCGGCCAATCTTTAGAAGCGCTTTCTGCTGTTTGCCCCAGATTGCCACTGAAAATATCGGCTCAACTGTCCTTCTGACTCTCGCTGAATTTCGAAAATACTCCGTAAGCGCCCCCACCGTTGACGGCGTCTTTTCAACATCAAAAAATTTCCCCGCACCAATGCTATAAGTGAAGGTCGGCATGATTATCGTTCCGCTCTTTCCGACCGCCTTCTTTAAGACATCGACAATCGATCCGAAAAATAATTCCCGATCGGCGACGATTATTTTCCCGAAGGCTCCGACATCGGAATGGACAAATATGACATCGCCGGTTTTTATGCCGATAGCTTTTATCGCCTTCGCCAAATCAGCAGCGGATAACTTCCCGCTTTCGGCTTGATAAAGAAAAATATTATTTTTGTTATTTGTCCCTTTCGCCATATTTATAGAGGCCAGCGATTAATGGTATAGGCCGGATCAAAATCGATTACGCCTCCGGAAACCGATTTAGCTCCCCCTTCGGACAACCATAGAATATATTTGGCGACATCGGCATGTTCAATCAATCTATGAGAAGGTGTCTTCACTTTAACTGAATCCAAAAGCCGCGGATCAACGGGAGTTGATTTCATAAGGCCCGATAAATGCCCGAGTCTGATGGCCTGAGTCGAAATGCCGTATTCTCCCCATTCAACAGCAAGCTCTCTTATCAAACCTTCTAGTCCGGCTTTCGATGAAGCGTAGGCTATTCTCTTCGGATAAGGATGCGTGACCATAATAGAAGAAATGACCACGAAAGTGGCCTCGCCGCTTTTCTTCATCGCATTGAATGCGGCCTTAGCGAACAGAAACGCCCCTTTGAGATTGACATTCATGACGTTGTCCCACTCTTCCTCTTCCAAATCTTCGGTGCTTTTTACGACATTGAGGCCTGGCAAATATACCGCCAGATCGATTTTCTTAGGAAGATTTTTGTAAGACGCGGCGAGGGTGGCGTCCGGATGATCTTCTTTGAGCCAAACGGGGTCGAGTTCGTAGCCATTTTCCTTGAGGACTTTTACGACCGCTCGGCCCAAATTTCCCGTGGCCCCGATGACAACTGCGATTTTTTTTGAATTTTCTACGATTTTATTTTTCATATAAAATTTATTTAACTTTCTCCCATTCCTTCTTCTTGGCCAAATAAACCCAAACGTAGGAAACCGTTACTCCGGGTAATCCTGCGATTGGATGATAGCCCATAGGCACGACGCCGAAGGACTTATCTTCGACCAGCCAGGCCGAATCGACAGGCGTATTGTCGAACCAGACGCCTTTGCCGACCTGAACCGCCTTTTTTGGCCCCCCTTCCAATATGTAGAAGAAAATCTCTTCAAAACCGGCTTCGGTATTGAGCTCAAAGTCATGCGGCAAACTTGACCAAGTGGCCACGCCGCGATGCTTGGTGATCCCAAGACGCATATGAGGCGCCGGACCTTTGGGTTTCAAATAATGATAAACGTCTCTTTGCCAGTTATTTTCGCCGACCACAATCGCTTCGCAGTCTTTCTCTCCTAAAACGGTTTCTTTGCCGGCATTTGAATAAACGACTTTTTTGATATTGTTCCCGTCGAGATAAACTTCGGCTTTTTCATCGCCCGCCGAGAAAGTCAGGACTCCGTCCTTAAATTCGGCGCCTAAAGTTGAAAGCCTTTTTTCATTGTTCCATTTGTTAGACATGGTATTTAAAAGTTAAAATTAATAAATTAATAATTTTTTATTCCGCAAGCGTTGATTTAACCTCCCTCTTTCCTCAATTTCCTTCTTAAGACCTTCCCGGAGAAAGTCTTCGGTATCGCATCGACAAATTCGATTTCGCTCGGCGATTTGAAAGCGCCGAGCCCTTTCCGGCAATATTTTAAAATCTCTTCAATCGAAGCTTTTTGGCCCGGCTTTATGACCAAAAAGCTTTTTATGGTTTCGCCGAAAAATTTATCTGGCATCCCGACCGAAGCCGCTTCGGAGATTTTCGGGTGCTTGATCAAAACTTCGTCTATCAAGTTCGGCGAAATGTTGACGCCGCCTTTAATTATCAAATCTTTCTTTCTTCCTACATAATAGAATAAACCGTCTTTATCTTTGTAACCCAAATCACCCGTCTTAAAATAGCCATTTTTAAAAGAATCCTCGTAAAGTTTTTTATCTTTGTAATAACCCATAAAAAATCCCGGCGTTTTTACGACAAATTCGCCAACTTCGTTCGGTCTAACTTCTTTTCCGGCATCATTGAATATCTTGAGGTCGATAGCATCGAGCGGCCGGCCAATCGAACCCGGCTTCCATTTCCCCTTAAACGGATAGTCGGCGATAAGATGGCCGGCTTCGGACAGGCCGTAAAGGTTGGCGAGGCGAAGGCTGAATCTTTTCTCAAACGAAACTTTGATGCTTTCGGGAAGCGGCGCCGAACCGCAGGCGATATAAGGCAGGGCCAGCTTTTTCCTTTGATAACCCAAATACTTCGTGTTCAGAATCATAAAAATGACGGTCGGCACAGCTTGAATATAATTAATTTTATATTTTTCGATGATCTTCCAAAAATCTTTCCGGATTTTCATGAAATTTTCCGAAAATATGAACGTCCCGCCTTTATACAGAACCGGCAAAACGCTGTGATGGACCACCGATGTATGACCCATGGGCAAGATGCCGAGGTGGATGCTTTCCTTGTGATGATCGAATCCATGACACATGAGTAAAACCAGATTCATCAAGCCTTTATGGGAGAACAGGATGCCTTTCGGCTTGGCCGTGGTTCCCGAAGAATAATAAAGACAAGTCGGATCATCGGATTTTAAGTCAGTTGAGACGGCTTCACCGGAGAATTTGCTTAAATCATCGATGAACGAATTCCGGCCTTCAAACCTGATTGTAAAAATCTTGCTTTTTCCAAAGTCTCCGCCTTTATGTTTTTCTTCGATGATGGAGAGTTTCGGTTTGATGAATTTCACATTGGCCGAAAGTTCCGTTACCCCCACCGATGACGGAATCGGATTGATGACGCTCCCCAATCTCGCCGAAGCGAAGTAGATTGCCAAAAATTCAATCGAATTCCTGACGCATAGGATTATCACGTCGCCTTTTCGAACGTCTTGCTTATGCAAAAATCTGACGGTGGAATTCACCAGTTCGTTAAAGGCCGAATAAGAATATTTTCTCTTGATATCAAGGCTCTCGATGAATGTCTTATCGCCCGACCGTTCTGACCAATAAGCCAAAGCTTCTGAAAGATTATTAAAAATCGGCCGAACAACGGTCTTATCGATCTTTTCCTCTTTAGGGATATTTTTAACGACCAGTTCGAAAAATTTTATCGGGCTGTCGGCATCCATCGCTTCATTAATCGGCAAATTGACGCCAAACCTATCCTCGAGAGCGGAAATCAGCCTCATATGCATGAATGAATCCCAATCCCTGAAATCCCCTTGGGTCTTTTTAAAATCAAACTTGCCCTTCCGGAGCTCAGGAAACAGATTGCCGAAAACTTTTTTGACTTCTTCTTTTATTTCCCCTTTTTTCATATTGCTAGGCTGGCAATGGCCGCTGTTAAAACTTTATCTTTGGAATGGGATATTGAGACTTTGACATCGTAAGATTTTAGATTGCTTCTGCCAATCGTCACTTTTGGCAAACCTTTTTTGTCGTTTTTAATCTCAATCTCAGAAAAATGGATGGCCGGCACTCCGAACGCGCCGAGGGCCTTGATGACCGACTCTTTCGCCGAAAATCGCCCGGCCAAATGCTCGGCGCTATTTTTTTTGGAAAAACAAAAAGCCAACTCGCGCTCGGTGAAAATTTTTCCGAGAAAGGTCTTATCCGACGAAAGTTTAAGACTTCTAAATCGGCCGACATCTTCGATGTCCACTCCGATATTTATATTATTGGAAAGATTATTTTTCATTTTCTTAAAAAGTCAGACTATGCTGAACCATCTTGAACAACCCATCGACATTTTCATCTTTGGTCAACTTCGATATTTTATCAAGCATGTTTTCAAGATACGCGTGGGATGATCCTTCGTCCAAACATTTGAGATAATTAAGGACCATATCCTTATCGACCTTAAAGCCTTTATTTATTTTATCGAAAGCCGCTTTGGCCGATTCGACATCCCGCACCCGAATCGCTCCCTCAAAATCCCGATACCAAGGCAGACCGAAATTAAGAACCGTTTTGCCCCGCATCGCCGCTTCCCAACCGGCTGTCCCGGCTATCAAAGCCACCGCCTCGGCCTTTTCCATCAGCTCATGGCTCCCTGTATCAATGGGCACCAACCTCACTTTATCGATTTTTGAAAATTCTTCGTAATAGCCGCGATATCTAGCGTTATTGTAGGCCACGCCCGTTCGAAGCACCCACTGCGAAGGATGCTCTTTAACGTAAATTTCCCAGCCGAAAGGCAAAGCATTTGAGAGAATTTTAGCCGTTAAAATTTGATTTACAAAAACATCGCTTTGGGGGCTCGAAGTCCGCTCAGGCTGAACGCTTAAAGGAAAATAAACGAATTTCTTGCTCCAATCCGGCGCTATCGCAAATTTCCGATATTCCCTCTTCAGATTCGGGCCGAAGCGTTTCTTGAGCGAATGAGTGGCAGTCCACCAAAAAGAGCGGTACTTGATGCTTGTCCATAAGCCTTTGATTGGAAAAAATCTTGAGAGCGTGCGCATCCGATTCTGGAACTGCATATAAATCGGCGTATGATCGGCTTTTTTGTTTGTCTGCCAAAAATAATATTCCTTCAAATCTCCGCTTAAATCATCCGGAGTGAAAAGCTTGCCCTTATTCCTCTTCAGGGCTTCATGGAGGTCGGGGCTGCCTGCTTCGTAATCATTATAGACAAGCATTCGGTCGGAAACCCAAGGATTCTCGAACATCACCGTCTTCAAGCCTCTCATTCGGGCCAAAGTATATAAAATAAAAACATAACTGCTATGCGGCACCGCCGGCATCACGATTGCTTCAGGCTTATATAAATCCAACACACCATTCCAATACCGGACCATCTCATAGTACATGGATTTCCTTTTATCGATTGGCATGCCGTCAAAACCTTTATTCATCATGGTCATCACCAACGACTCCGTCCTGTAAAGTCTTTCGATAAAATCTCGGCCAGGCGGCGGAAATTCGCCTGAAGGCACGCCCTCTGCGGGAATCGCCGACCAGGCGTCAAAATGATTATGGAGGATCATGTCGGACCGGCTCCCGATATCTTCAGGATCGCAAACCCAATAAGGGATTTGGTGTCCCGCTTTTTGGAGCTTGTCCATCAATTTTTTTGTTTCCGGCCCTGGCGCCGGCCAGACAAAGAAAAGACGCATGCTATTTAGCCGTTTTATTTAGCTTATAAAAATACGATTCCGGATTATTGAGAAGCGCCGCCGGCTCGCCCTCTTCGCAAACCCCGCCGTTATCTATGACCAAAACCTTGTCGGCTTTCATGACAGTCGAAAGACGGTGGGCGATGACGATGACCGTCACCACGCCTTTCAACCTCTCTATGACAGCTTGAATCTCTCTTTCGGTCTGATTATCGAGGGCGCTCGTCGCTTCGTCCAAAATCAAAAACTTCGGATTGCGGGAAAGCACTCTGGCGATGATGACTCGCTGCCTTTGGCCGGCCGAGAGCATGATGCCCCGCTCGCCGATCTCCGTGTGAAATTTTTTAGGAACACTTTCGATAAAATCATAAATATCGGCCATCTTGGCGGCTCGGACGATATCCTCGTGAGTAACCGTCTCATCGTAAAAACGGATGTTATTTTCAATCGTGTCATTCAACAAAAAGATGTCTTGGGAAATGTAGCCGATATTCTTGCGCCAATCGCGCAACTCGACATTGGAAATCGCTTTGCCATCTATCAAGATCTCGCCGGCGGTCGGATTGAAAAATCGCAAAAGCAGGTCAACGACCGTAGTCTTGCCGACGCCCGAAGGTCCGACGACCCCGACCATCTCTCCCTGATGAACGGTGAAATTCAAATCAGTGAAGACCTTATTTTCATTTGGGCTGTAGGAAAAAACCACATGTTTGAAATCTACCGATTTTGAGAATGAGAATTTTTCCTTCCCCCCGTCCTTTTCGCGATTGAGAATAGATTGGTCTTCAAAATGAAGCACTGATTCGAGATAAGGAGCATACTCGCTGACCGATTGGAAAAGCTTCTGGAGCTGCTGAATATAGATAAATATCCGCTCGATGAGATAGACAACGGCGGCCAAAGCGGCGATGCTGAAATTCGGCGTTTTATAAGAAAAAGCGAAAATCACCAGCACAAACATTAGGCCGATCGGCTGCAAGAGCGAATCCGGCAAAATGCCGAGCAAAAATACTTTAAAGCGCAATCTTTTGAGCGCCGCAAAAAGAGCCCGCCCTCTTTCCATCACGGGGTTTTCGGCTATCATCGCTTTTACGGTTTTCATGCCAATCACATGCTCATTCACGAAATGAGCGATTTCCCTGTTTAAATGCTCGAGCGAACCGGAAAGACGTCTGGTGTGGTCCAAAATCGGCTTGAAAAGGAAAAAAATTATGAAGGCCAAACCGATTGTCACAACCGTAATCGGAAAAGAAATATTGATAGCTACCAAAAGATACATGAGTAGCCCGCCGGAAACCATCACGATGCCGGCAATCGCCTGAAGGAGCGACTCGCTGTAATGGACGTTGGTCATGAGGACTGTTTCAAGATGTCCAAGTTTCTGCTTTAGTAGATTCGGCCAGTCGGAACCGATCATTTTGCCGAACAGCATGTTTCGCATCCTCTCCGAATAGTTCATGGCGATTTTCACTTTCAAATAATTATTGAAAAGCAAGGCGGCCGCCCGGACCAAGAAAAGGATAAAGATGAAGACCAAAAGATATCTTAGGCTGAATTTAATGTTGGCCAAATCAAAAAGCCCCTCGATGAACTTTGAAATAAAATCATTGCCGTGACTGCTGGCGCCAGTGATGAACGAAAACAAAGGAATGACCGCGTTGATGCCGACACCTTCAAGCAAGCCGCCGAACACGCCAAGCACGGCGAGAAGCGCTATGGGCCATTTATAAAAACCGTAGCCGCGATTTAGGAGCCGCAACAATCTATAAATTTTTGTGGCTTTTAAAAAAGTTACCATTTGTTGATTTTTGAAACGACTTTGCCCTTGAGCTTCATATAAGACTCCTCGGCTTTATGTTCCATCTCCGGAGAAATTATCCTTAAAATCTCTTTACCGAGGATTCGATATTGTCCGCCGACTTTATTGGCGCGGATAAGACCTTTTTTCAAAATCCGTTTAATCGTGCTTTTGCTGACTTTAAGCAGCGACTCCGCTTCCTTGGTCGTATAAACAGCATTATGTTTGATTTCGGTTTCCATATGTACTATTATAGCTAGGTATCAAAAGGTGTCAATAGGTGTCACGGCATTAACTGTCCGCTTTCTCTAAAATTACGTGATATTATGTTTAGGCATTAAATTACAACCTAATTATAGCAAATTATATTTATCCCGTTAGAAGCGGCTTAAGTGAAAATTTAAACTTTATGGTAAAAAATTTAAAAAAGGTCATAGTAAAAATTTACTTAATAATTATTTCGAGCAGAAACAGCCTGGCTGTTTCCTGCTTCTAATTGGGATGAGTCAAAATACAAAACCGGTAATGCTCTATCTTGGCTGCGGAAACGATCGAATGAAAGATTTTATCCACGTCGAAATCAATTTATGGAAACACCAGACCGGCTATCCCGATGTCTTAGCCGACATTTCGGAAAAAATCCCTCTGGCCGATAATGTCGCCGACTTGGTTTTCTCCCGCGCCACAATGGAGCACCTGACTTACACCGAATTATTGAATTGCCTTTTGGAATCCCGCAGGGTTTTAAAGCGAGGCGGAGTTGTGCGAATGGTTCTCCCCGATCTGGATAAGCTTGTCGAAAATTATCGCAATAAAGTCCACAGCACCGACATCGAATCCGGTCCCGATATGCCAAACTCCGACTACGTAGAAACTTTTGTCGCCCAAATCACTTATCACGACCACTTTTACAATCACACTTTCGAAACTATGCGCCGAGCGCTCGCAAAGGCCGGCTTCGATAACATCCGAAGATGCAATATCGCCGACTCAATCATCAAAGTCGCGAATGAGGAACTCAAAAAAGCCGAGGTGGGCAGGCATTATGAAATGATTATTGAAGCAACCAAGCTCGATCGCGAACCGACCGCCGCCTACACGCCCAAAAAATGGCCTAGGAATATTATTCTAAAATTCTTTGCCAAATATCTAAATTGGAGAATAAGCGCTTATTCGGACAGAAAAGCCAAGTTCCCGCATAAATTCTGGTTCAAGGGATTGTTTTTCAATGAACAAAGGCAAATGAAAAAAGTTTTCCCTTGGAATATCGTTTCGGAGAAATAATATGCCTGAAAATAGCAATCTAAAGGGTAAAAGAATTTTTATCTTCCAACAAAGAGGTTGGGCTATTACCGTCGGCCAATTTTTAGCCAAACATCTTCAGGAAGAAGGCGCGATTCTTGGCGCGCTCACCATCAAACCGACGACCCACGAATTCATAACCAACCAGAAAGAAGTTCGATACGAAATGATTGTCAGTAATGATGAAATCAAAAGCAATCCCAAAAAATATTTAAACGGCGACACCTATCCCCTCTCCGAAATCTGCGAGGCGTTAGGCGTAGATTCAATCTGGCCGATTGTGGGAAGCGCCCGAAATCACGTTCATTCATATAAAGACAAATATTATTACGGCTTCAAACAAAATGTTTCCGATGAGGAAATCGTCGATTACGTGATGGCCACCTACAAATCCATCCGCCGAGTTTTCAACGATTTCAAGCCGGATGTGATTTTGAGTCCCACGTACGGCTCAATTCCTCACTTAATGTTCAATCTTATGGGCAAAAAGACTGGAATTCCAATGCTGGTTTTGACCGATGCAAAAGTCAGAGGAAATTACTTTTTCTCCTATAACTACAATCATAATGAGGGAGATTTGTTTAATCGGACTGATGAGCTGAATGAAAATAGGGCGACGAGCGCCAATCTCGAAAAAGCTCGAAAATATATCGCCGACTTTAGGAAGAACTTTAAAGCGCCGGAGGGCTATGAATTTTGGAATCCGGGAAGCAAGAACCGGACGCTCTGGCAAAAAATTCGCCACTTCCTATCGCCCTTTTATCAAATCTTCAAATGGTATACCGATAAGGAACAAAGAAAAAATTATTGGGAAAGCATCGGACCTTGCACCGATTACCGCCCGCCCTCAATTATTCTTCGCGACCACTTTGCTTATGACCGCTATTTTAAATTTACGAACAATTATAAATACCAGCCGCTTGAATCATTAAAAAAATTCGCCTACTTCCCGCTCCAGACCCAGCCGGAAGAATCTATCGACGTCTCTTCGCCGTTTTTTACCAATCAAATCGAAACGGCCCGCCAAGTGGCCATGGCCCTACCCGACGACTACACTTTGGCGGTCAAAGAACATCCCGGAATGGTTGGGATGCGCTCGCCTTCATATCTTGAAAAAATCGACCGAACGCCGAATGTTAAACTTATTGATTACCGAATCCCTTCGGAAACAATGCTCTTGAAAGCGGCAATCGTTATTTGTCCTGTCGGCACGACTATCGCCGAAGCGGCTCTGCTTAAAAAACCGGTCATCCAGCTCGGCAACCTTGGCACAACTCTCAAACTGCCGAATGTTTGGAAACATACCGATATGAGCAGTCTCTCCTCAAAAATCAAAGAGGTTTTGGCAACCGACTTAAAAACAAAAGAATACGAGCGGCGTTTGGAAAATTATGTTTCGGCTGTTTATGATACTTGTTTTGAAATAAATTATAACGGCATCTGGGAAAGGGACGCTAAAGAAGAACAGAAAAATCGACTCTGGGAAATCTATAAAAAGGAAATTGAGAAAAATCTGAATAAAAAAATAGTAAAATAACTTGTCCCGTTAGAAGTTCATGAAATTTCTAATTATTCTAATTGCTCTAATTTCTAAACAATACCCAATGCCCGAATGCCTAATTTAAGAAGTCGAGTTTTTTGTTTTCCGTTTGTGATTTGTGAATTAGACATTTTTTAGGTCAATAAGAAATTAGATTAATTAGGTCAATTTTAATAAGTTTTGATTATTCGTAGTTATTCGTATCATTAGTATAATTCGTAGATTAGTATTATTCATTCGTTAATATGAAAATCAGCGTAGTCATTCCAACTTGCGATAGGCCGATAGAATTCCTAAAAGAATCGGCGCTCTCGGCTTTAAATCAAACCGCCAAACCTTTTGAAATAATCATCGTCAATAACGGCAAGTCCCCTATCAAACTGCCCGATGATATAGCGAGAAGTGTGAAAATCATCAATGCCGCTCCTTACATCGGCGCTTCTGCCGCCCGAAACTTTGGCGCCGATAAAGCCCTCGGCGATTTTATCGCTTTTTTAGATGATGATGATTTGTGGAGCGACAGATACCTTGAGAATGTCACCAAAGCCCTCGAAGAAGGTGCTCAGTGTGTCATAAGCCGATTGGATAAGAAAATCGGCGATAAGATCATTCCTTTCAAAAATATCGACGGCAATTTGACGATTAAAAATCTCCTTCTCTACAATCCGGGAATTAACGGCTCAAATATCGTCCTCTCCAAAAAAATCTTCTTTGAAATCGGCGGCTTTGACCAGAAATTAAAAACTTCCGAGGATAAAAGCCTCGTCATTGAATTATTGAAAAAAAATATCCCGCTTAAAACTTTACCCGACAATCAAGCGATTCTTCGCGAACACGCCGAAACCAGCCGTTTATCTGATTCAAAAAGATTGGCCGAGGGCAAGCTTCAATTCTTAAAAAAATACAGC
>Ga0209542_10001617_pt1 | contig 52311 bp, 54 predicted proteins | sample RifCSPhighO2_01_FD_184028 | JGI IMG/M metagenome (GOLD analysis project Ga0209542, IMG submission 184028) | Soil microbial communities from Rifle, Colorado - Rifle CSP2_plank highO2_0.1 (SPAdes) (version 2) | ecosystem: Environmental > Terrestrial > Deep subsurface > Rock core/Sediment ... | reverse complement strand
TTAGCTGTGAAAATTACAGATACTAATTGGAAGAAAAAGCTCAACTTAACTAGGGATATTAATGATGCGACAGAATTACTGATTTCTGGCCTACTCAGAAAGAGGCCAGCGTAAATACCCAGCATCTCTCAACCCGCAACTTATTTAAACTATTTTTCATTTCTAAACTTATGGTTGTATTTAGCAACGTTAAAGCAGAACGATTAAAGCTGCTGGAAGAGACTATTAAGCAAGCTCCTAAATCGCCCTACGAATTATTACGCTTAAAAAAAGGAAAAGTTACTCTGATCCTATTTAATTCTGGCAAATTACTGCTGCAAGGAGAAACTTATCTGGTCGCTGAATTAGCGGAAGAATTGATGTTTTTAGGTATTGGAAAGTTGGTCCAGAGTCAAATGTTTAAGCCGGAGGAAGGACTAATTATTGGCAGTGATGAATGTCTTAAGGGGGACACTTTTGGCGGGTTGATAGTAGCCGCCGTAAAGGGTGATGAGGATATCAGAGAAAAATTAATTGGTCTGGGGGTGGCTGACAGCAAGAAGTTAAGCGATTCAGAAATAGTAGAAATTGCTAAATTGATAAAAGAAGTTGCGTCTTATGAAATCAAATCCTTATATCCTGAACATTACAATGAAGATGGAAATGTAACTAAAATGCTTAATCGGCTGCATAATAAGTGTGCACTTAAACTTCTTCCCGGAAAACATGTGGTGGACAAATATCCTGGCTGTGATGTGGGTGATATCGTTGTCTCCAAGGCGGAAAGCAAATATGTTGAAGTGGCAGCTGCCTCAATTTTGGCTAGGGATGAATCCATACGACAGCTGGATGAATTAAGCCGGATGGCTGGGTTCACTTTACCTCGGGGGAGCACTCATGTAAAGGAAGCCTTGGAGAAGATAAAACATAAACGATTGGATTTCAACCAGCTGGTCAAGACTAGTTTTAGCAATGTAAAAAAGTATTTGTAGGTCTAAAAGTTTATTCTATAAAGAAGTTTGAAAAATAGTAATTTTGGCAAATATATCGTTTGTTTAATGCCAAAATTACGTTTATTTCAAATTCTCTTTAGAAGTTTGCGGATAAATAATTTAATTATGCAAACTTCTCTATATTTTGAATCTCCAGCTTAAGGTGAAGTTTCCTTAACTAAATAAATCATTAACCAAATCAATATTACTCCACTTTACCCACCCATAATTTTATATAATCTCATTCTATCTCTGTAACCATGTCCGGAGAACAGCCTAAACTTACTGAACAGCAGCGCCAGGAACTGGAAGAAAAACTTAAATCCATGTCTCCCAGCGAACTGGCTGAACTGCAAAAACAGCAGTGCATTTTTTGTCAAATTATCTCCGGAAAAATAAATTCTCAGAAAATTTATGAAGATGACCGCTGCCTGGCGGTTTTGGATATCAATCCTGCAGCTAAAGGGCACATTTTAATTTTACCAAAGGAGCATTACTCCATTATGCCTCAAATACCAGATAAGGAACTAGGGCATTTTTTTATCGTTGGTAGGGCCTTGTCCCAGCTGTTGTTAAAGGTTCTAAGAGTAAGCGGAACAAATTTGTTTATTGCTAACGGCTCAGCGGCTGGACAACGTTCGGCTCATTTTCTTTTTCATGTAATACCTAGGAAGGAAGGCGACGGAGTGATGGAATTTTCAGAAAAAATAATAAGCAAGGAGATGCAGCAGAAAGTTAAAACTGCTGTTGGACACAAATTAAATTTATTGTTGGGGGTAAACGATCCAGAACCAGAAACCGCCGAAAACGAACAAAAACACTCTAACCAGGATATAACTGAACTTTCTGAATCTAAAATTAAACCCAAATCTACCGGAAAAATATCTCCCCCCACATCTTCCAAAAAATCTACTGTTTCTAAAAATAAACCTGCTAACCAAACTAAATCCCAACCCATTCCCACACCTGAGGAGGAAGCAAATCCAAATAATGGTCCCAAAATCGATTTGGATGACATTGCTAACTTGTTCAAATGAGCTGCGACCTGTGTGATTTACTGGACCGGGAAGAAGAAATAATTTATCAAGACAATGACTTAGTAGTTGCGGTAAGAGATTCGGTGCTGAGTCCAGGGCAGATTACAATATTCCCTCGTAAACATTTTACTATTTGGGAGATGGTGCCTAATACTATTTTAGAAAAATGCAGTTCTTGGGCTAAGAAAGTATGCGTAGCTGCTTTTGAAAGTTTAGGTTCGCAAGGAACTAATATAATTATTCGTAACGGAGTGGGAGCCGGCCAAACTGCTCCTCATTTTAGTGTTGAAGTAGTGCCCCGTCAGGAGGGTGACGGTTTAAATTTAATCTGGGAACCAAAACCGTTGATGGAAGACGAAATTGAATCGACTTTTTTGGCCTTAAAGGATGAATCCGGTAAACTAGTGCTGGAAGAAAAAAAATATGGATCCAGAAAAGATGAAATCAACAAAATTAACACTGATTCTGATGAAAAAAAGAAAGATAAACCTGGGGTGAAGGAAGATTCTTCTTCTGGGGAAAAACCAAAAAATGATCTTAAGGAGAATTATTTGTTGAAATCTTTACGTCGGAGACCGTGAGTTTTTAATTCGAATTTCCAACGCAATCTTTATATAAAAACCTCCTAATTTATAGTCTATGAAAATAGATTTCTACCCCTACGATTTTGACTATAAGATTGTAGGCGGGAAAGTGTACCTTTGCCTTTATTCTAAATTGGAAAATGCCCCTAAATTTGAAGTGCCTAATACCAGTCCAACTAAAACTGTAATCGATAAAATATGTTTAATTCAAGAGTACAGGCCTTACTTTTATGCTGGAATCGACGGTATCAATACTGAGGAATTGGCTCAAAGTATTACTGCTCTTAACTCTAAGCCTAACTTAAACGCGGCAATAACTTCCTGGGAAAAAGTAGAAAAAGACTTGGTTGGGTACAAAGGTTCTTTTTGGAAAATTTATGTTGATATACCTAAGTCTGTGCCTATAATCGCTTCCGAATTAGAGCGCTGGGGGGTGAAATGTTATGAACGGGACATTTTATTTGTTCACCGTTATATGCGGGATAAAGGTATCCTTCCCTTAGCTTTAGCTTCGGCCGAAGGGGAGTTTATAACTGAACTTATTCCGGGGATGAAAATTCCCTTATTCTTAGCTAAGGAAATAATCTCTGGAGATTCTACTGCCGAAACTAATTGGAAAATATTAGCTCTGGATATTGAAACTTATGCGAAAAAGAAAGAGATCGATCCGGAGAAAAATCCTATACTTATGGTTGCATTACACGGCTATTACTACGGAGAAAAATACGAGAAAGTGATAACTTGGAAAAATATACCTTCCCAACTTGGGTGCGTGGAAATAGTTGAAGATGAAGTAGCTATGATTAGGAGAGTTAAAGAAATAATTAAAGATTATAACCCGGATATTTTAACTGGATATTTCTCTGATGGGTTTGATTTACCTTACCTTAAACTAAGAGCAGATAAGTTTAAACTTAAACTAGATTTTGGTTTAGACGGTTCAGAGTTAGATTTGGGGTCAAAATCGTTCCACTTTTCTTCCCGGGAAGGGGAAACCAGAATTAGGGGTATTCTGCATCTGGATGTGTTTAAATTTATTCGGCGAATTTTTGGCATGAACTTAAAGACGGACAGTTATAAGTTAGACAGTGTGGCCGAAGAATTGTTAGGCCAGCGCAAGCAAGAAGTAAACTTGGATGAATTAGCTCCAGCTTGGGATAATTTTGATGAAGCTAAATTAGCTAAGTTTATAGAATATAATCTGCATGATGCTTATTTGACTGCAGAATTATGCCGAAGACTGCTTTCAGATATGATTGAATTCAGCCGGATAATTGGTCTTCCAGCCTTTGATGTCATTAGAATGAGTTTTAGTCGTTTGGTTGAAAGTTATATTCTAAAACGGGCTATAGAATTTAATGTCCTAGCACCTAATAAGCCTAGCAATACTGAGATCGCCAGCCGAGTTGATGACCACATTCAGGGCGGTTTCGTTTATGAACCTATCCCTAATTTGTATTCCGATATTGTGGTATTTGATTTTCGCTCCCTTTATCCGACTATAATTACAGCCCATAATATAAGTCCGGAATCTTTTCATAAAGAAGATGGAAGAGATAAGATCTTTGTGCCGGGCAAAGAGCAGTTTTGGTTCTCCTCTAAGCCGGCGTTTCTGCCCACTATTTTGGGTGATATCATAACCAAGCGGTCTAAATTAAAAGAAGAAATTAAGTTAGCCAAGCAAAATAAAAATAATGATCTAAAATTCCTGGAAGCTAGATCTTATGCTCTAAAAATATTGGCTAATTCATTCTATGGTTACCTCGGATTTTATGCTGCCCGGTGGTATTGCATTGAAGGCGCGGCTTCTACTACTGCTTTAGCCAGAGATTACATTCAGAAAACAATTAAGAAAGCAGAGCAGGACGGATTTAAAGTAATTTATGCTGACACCGATTCCTGCTTCCTTCTCTTGGATGGAAAAAGTTTGGACCGAGCCCTGCAGTTTAGGGATGAGGTCAATGATGATTTACCCGGACAGATGGAGTTGGAGTTAGAAGGTTATTTTACTCACGGAATTTTTGTGGCTACTAAAGGCAGCATCCGGGGGGCGAAGAAAAAGTATGCCTTAATTTCTCCCGAAGGGAAACTTAAAATTACTGGTTTTGAAACGGTGAGAAAAAATTGGTCTCCCTTGGCTAAAGAAGTTCAACAAGCTGTACTTCGTTTAGCTTTAAAAAACAAATCTGCGGAAGCGGTAAAGTATGTTCGAGAAATGGTTAAAGAATTGAAGGACGGAAAAGTTCATTTAGACAAGCTAATCTTAAAAACCCAGATTACTCGTGAATTAGAGTCTTATAATAATTTAGCTCCTCATGTTTATGTAGCCCAAAAGATGGTGCAAAAGGGAGAAAAAGTTGGTCCAGGGACAATTGTTAGGTATGTGATCGTTAAAGGGCGGGGATTGGTTCGGGATAGAGCTAAACTTCCGGAAGAAGTCCAGGAAGGCGGTTACGATTCAAATTATTATATTACTCATCAGCTTTTACCGGCAGTTAATTCAATCTTAGCGGTGTTTGGTTATTCTGATGAAGATTTAATCAGTTCCAGTTCCCAGAAGGGATTGGGAGCATTTTTTGAGTGAATAAATTAGTAATCAACTCTAAATAAAATTAAACTACTCACTTAACTTTAGCATCGCCTTCTAATAAGGCCTTAAGAAGGTTATCTTTTTCATAAAATTTAAGGATAGTTGTTACTAAGGAAGGCGAAACTCTATCCGCTTCAACAGCGTAGTTAGTCCAACTGCTATAATCGTGCTCCCAATTAACGGAAGTGTTTTCACGGCCAAAATGCCATCCGGAAATATTATCCCTGGTTCTATTCTTAACAAAATGATATCCCATTTCAGCATAATTCTTAAAGTTAATACTCTCCCTATCAGGATTAGGATCATACCTATAAATGATTAAATCACCAGGAAGTATCTCATCAAATTCAACCGTGCTTCTGTATCCACTTTTCACTTTAATACCTCCCTCCCTGCCCAATTCTAATCCCTCTGGCAATTGTTTTTCATCCATAAATTAAAACCTCAATCAAATATTTCTGCTTCCACCGCTGGTGAAACATAACTGTAACTTGATCCAATTACCATCCCAGTTAGAGATGAAGGCTGATACAGTTCAAACTTAGATTGGGCCAACAACTCCCGGTCGTAATAGAATCGCTGTAATCCGTCCTTTTGAAAAGAATAGGTTATTTCATGCTTAGTACCATCAAATAGGCTAACTCCTTCAATACTTAGCTGGGGTGTTCCAGTCACGATAAGGTGCTGCTGGGGGTAATAGATAATAGTTAAACCTGGGACTTTCTCTGAAACAAACAATAGAATTACATCATCAATAGGATCACGGAAATAATTTTCTTTAACCATCCCCGTGAAAGTTCCACTATTAGAGGTGGGAAAATCAATCTTATCTCCTGTTAAAGGATCATTGAGATTATAATCAGCCGTAGAAATAATTTCGGTGACTGTTTGTCCGGTAGGGTGGGTGCTTTTTGCTATCCCCCATAAAGATACAGCCATTATGGTTACTAGGACAATAACTAACAGGGATGAGAATAGGATGTGTTTCTTGATGGAAACATTAACTTCATTCTCACTCCTTTTTATGTTGCCTCTTTTTAACTTCACCTTAATAAATTATTTTTTTAAGTATATAAAACTTCTGGACAGCACCTTCCAACCCATATTTTTATAAAACCACCTTCATTTTTAACCTAAATGGACGTAGGCGGGCAGGCAGTAGTGGAAGGAGTAATGATGCGGAATAAGGAAAAATCAGCCATAGCTGTAAGACTGGAAAACGGAGAAATTAGGATCAAACAGGAAAAAAACAGTCCCTTTCCTCAATATTTTAATTTTTTCTTCCTGCGGGGGATAGTGGGATTAGGGTATACTCTATACGATGGGGTGAAAGCTTTAATCTGGAGCAGCAACCAGCAGCTTGGTCAGGAAGAAAAGTTATCTAAGAAAGAAATTATTTTAACATTGACCTTTTCCTTTGTGGTGGCGATACTATTTTTTGTAGCTGTGCCTTTTTTCTCTGCCAGATTGATACAGTCGGAAGGGGTAGGCTTTAATTTATTGGATGGGCTATTTAGAACTGTTATTCTGTTGGGTTACATCTGGGGTATATCTTTAATGAAAGAGGTTAAAACCTTATTCCAGTATCATGGGGCGGAGCATAAGACTATCTATTGTTATGAACAAGGTGAAGAATTAACTGTAGCTAATGTGCGCAAACAGTCCCGTTTTCATCCTCGATGTGGTACAACCTTTATCTTCCTTGTAGCTATATTATCAATTGGAGTATTTTCTTTAATATCCGGTCCAATTTGGATAAAGTTTACAGGACGGATAGTTATGCTGCCCCTAATTGCGGGGATAGGTTATGAGGTCATTAAGCTGGGGGGTAAGCATTATAAAAATCCACTGATGAAATGTATTTTGGCTCCAGGCTTATGGCTGCAAAGAATCACTACTAAGGAACCGACGGATAAGCAGATTGAGGTTGGTATTGCTTCCTTAAAAGCAGTAGTAGGTAATTAATTTCTCACAATAATTATTAATAAAATCATTATTAAATAAATTTAATTGTAACCATTCTAATCTAAGCTCATTATCCAACAGCGTGTTCACAATAATGCTCTATTCTTCTATTAATCCGGTCATAGAACGTCTTACTTGACATTTCTTCAAATCCAATTTTAAAAGTGGAAAATCTTCTAGTTTCTAAAAATTTCAAATGGTGAAGGTACGTAGGCTGTTGAGGGGAGGAATAATCAGTAACTTGGATCAGTCGCTTATGCGATGAACTAGGTACTTTTGGGCCGTTAGCTTTAGCGGCATAATAAATTAGTGTTTCAATTTCTTCATCAGTAACCAAATTTGGTAGGTTTTCTCTAACTTCCTCTGCCAGTCTTTCATCATATCCGCCATTTATGGGTCGGGACACACATTTATCATAAGTGTCTACCCCGTCGTTGACTAATCCCCCCAAAAAAGCTGAAACGGAAGCTTCTAAACCATGCTTCCTATGCATTTCACCGGTTATAATGAACGAAGCGTCATCGGACGTACCTTGTCCTTTCTTTCTACGTAAATACACACTCTCGGCTTCCGGATCTTCATCTGCGGCAAAGATACCTTTAACCGCCATACTTTCTAAAATCTCATCGGTAATTTCTTCTGTGGACAGATACTCCAGGGCAAAATTGTTCCAATCCATGAGCTTATCTTTGTAAACCAAACGGCTCTCCCCGCGGCCGATTACCAGCGGCTGATTATTGATGGTAGTACTAAACCTATTTTCGGTTCTTTCCCTCCAAAATTTATTATCCATCAGTCCAGCATAGACAATACCTTTTAGAAAATATTCCGGAACCACCCGGACATTACGTAAATATTCAATCCCTAATAATGGCCTTCCCCTGATTACCAATCGATCAGTTTTTCCCAGCTTTATCTTATCTACACATTCAAATACATCTTCAATTAAACCTTGCCGCAGATCCTTGATTTTTCTGACATCTAACCCCGCAGCTTCAATCACGTCAGAAATCATGGCATTAGGAAAGCGGACCGGTTTGTTATTTTTCTTAAACAGGTGGTGTCCGTTCTGGGCATGGCCCAGAACGGACTGGAACAGCAGCGAAAACTTAATGTCTTCTTCCAATGGAAGAGTGCTTTTCTGGAAAGAATTATTCAAATCTTTTATTACCAACTCTGAAAAGTACCGGCTCTTAGGCGCACCAACATAGTGGCTTCTACCAATTAATTTAAGCATGTTTTTTTAAACCGCTGACCTATTTTAAATGTTTCTTGCATTTTGATTATATTCAACTTTTATTATGTTCAAATTTAAATCCTTGACTTTACTAATTTAATTCACCTAATTAACCAGACTAACATGCCCCTGCTTGCTAATTCTAATCACATTATCTACAAAACTCTCAATTTTTGATTCATGGGAAACCACAATTATCTGTCCTAATCTTAGCCGTTCCAAAACTTCCCTTACTTTATCCAGCTGTTCAGTACTGAACCCATCTGTAGGTTCATCCAATATCAGCAATTCCTTAGTCTTAATACTGTCAATAACCTGGTTTATGACTTTGTTTAAGGCCAAGCGGTACGCTAGCGAGGCTGAAGTCTTTTCCCCTCCGCTTAAATTGTTGAAAGAAGTGTCGTAGCCGTTTTGCTGGATAAAAGGGGTGAAGGTATCATCAATTTGAACGTAAATGGTGTCATCATCAATTAAGATGGAGAACCATTCTTGGAACAGTTGATTAAATATATAGTGGATATTAACCATCACTTGCTTTTCAATAGTGTAAGTCAATTTAATAAAATGCTGGTCCAGCCAGTGGTAAAGTTCCTGGCAGCGGATTAATTGAGATTCCTCTTCCTTAATTTTAGAAATTTTAGTTTCAATCTCTTTAGTTTGTTTGATCAATTCTTCCTCTTTTATATTTACTTGTGCCAACTTAACCTCTAAACTTTTTTCTTGATCTAGCAATCCAGATAATTTTGTTCGCTGCTCCTGCAATAATTCACTATTATCTGTCCTCAAATTAATTTCGGGGACAATCTCATTTAATTCTTGTTTTATTTTAGTTAACTGACTAACTGCTTCCGCTTGCTGCCCTGACATATATATCAGCTGTTTATTCAAAGAATCATTTTTGACCAGAAGCTGAAGCAGGGTTTGTTTCTCATTCAATTGCTGGGATATTTCTTCCAGCTGTTGTTCTTTAAATTGATTAAGAAGCAGCATTACAGCATTGTTATCCTGCACCGTTAGTTTTAATAATTCTTGTTTTTGATCAAGGGATTTAGTTTTATCCTTAAGCAGTTCTAATTCGGTCCTAATCCTTTCTGCCCGCTGCTGTTTTTTGACTAGCTCTTCGATTTGGGTAGAGATTAGTTCCTTTTGTGACAAAACTTGCGATCTTCGTAATTTAAGATCAATCAACACCAATTCACCGTTTTTAATAGTTTCATTCTCTTTTTTTAATAGATTATTTTTATGTTCTCCAGGAACTGATTGTAAACAAGTCGGGCACAAGTCTAAGGAACTAAATTTTTCTTTACGGTCTTGGGCTTGGTTTAGGAGAGCAGAGTTGGTGGCTATATGTACCGATAATTCTGTTAAAGTATTATCTAATTCTATTTTTCTGAGTTCTAATTGTTCCCGCAGATTAAGTTCTAAGTTTAAAGTCGAGAGAATATTTTCTTTCTCTAAAATAGTTGAAACCTGCTCTTTTAGAGAAGATATTTCTATTTGCAGTTCACCAATCCTTTTCTGCAGCAAACTAACTTTCTGCTGGAGAGAACTTCGCTGGTGCACAAATTCAGTGCGTCGTTTATCCAATTCCTCAATTTGGACATAAATAATTTGTCGATTTATACCGGTTGGGATAGGCAATTGCTGCTGTTCTAATTTTAATTCTTGAGTTTGTTTTTCTAGATTTGACAGTTGATTTTGTTTATCTTTCTCCAGCATCTGCAAGGCCTTTAATTTATGCTGCAATTGGTGCCATTCCTGCTGTTGTTTATCAATGCTTAATATTAATTCCTGCTGCTGCGTGACCTTGTTCTTAACCTCTTGTATTGCAGGTATAATTATTTTTTTTTCTAATGCTGTATTCTTCACTTTTTCATTTAATTGAGCTAGATTTTGTTTATGTTCCTCCACTGGTTCAATTTTTGATTTAAGAACGGCAATCTTAGTGCGCATTTCTTTCAAATAAATCCAGCAATTTTCCCGGATAGTTTTGTATTTGTCAAGATTAAAAATCCGCCGAAGAATATTCAATCTTGATTCAGCATCATCTAACAGTATCAGCTTCATTTCTTCCTGGGGGGTATAAACAGTATAGCGAAAAATGTAATTTTTGGCTTTAGAAAACAACTCTTCCGGATAACCTAGAAGCGAAAGTATCTCTGCTTTCATTTCCAGGGGCATTAGTTCTTTCCGCACCTTATTGATAGTTATTTCTCCGGCAGTTTGTTTTATGCCGGCCTTTTCTTTCTTGAGGCCTCTTTTAATTACTATGTCCTGTCCATTTAAAACTAGATTTAATTCTACTGAACCTTCCCTAGCTCCGTTTCTAAGCAGCAGTTCAGCTGGAAGATCCGGGCGGGAAGATCCAAACAGGGCAAATTCTATCGCCAGTAAAATGGATGATTTTCCGCTGCCAATATCTCCCGAAAGAATAGTCGAGCCGGGGTTAAAGGAAATTGTTTCTTCCCTATATGACCTAATATTGTTCAGTTTTAGCTGCTTAAGAAACATTATTTTTAAAGTCTAAAAATAATTTAAATACATTGTGGTGGTATAATAAGAAGGTTGGAGATAATATTAACTCCTTAGTAAATGATAATGTTTGTTAGATTTTTTTTTTATAATTTTCCCCAACTTAACCTTCCTAAGCAAATTGGCATTGGTAACTACGGTTATTGAAGATAAGGCCATGGCAATTTCCGCAACTACCGGGTGCAGCAATCCGGCTACTGCTAAGGGTATGGCAATAACATTATAGGCAAAAGCCCAGAACAGGTTTTGTTTTATTTTCCTGAAGGTGGCTTTGGATAAATTTATTGCTTGGACAACGCCCATTAATGATCCGGCCGCTAGGACGATATCTCCCGTTTCAATGGCTATATCAGTTCCTGTTCCCATTGCTATACCCACATTACTTTGTTTTAAGGCTGGAGCATCATTAATTCCGTCTCCTACAAAAGCGACCAGGCCTCCTCTCTGCAGCTCTTCAATCTTTTTTGCTTTTTCTTCAGGAAGAACATTAGCTATTACTTCCATTATACCCACTTTCTTAGCGATGGATTTGGCCGTAGGTTCGTTGTCCCCAGTTATCATCACTGTTTTATACCCTTTTCGATTTAAGTATCTGATTGCTGCTATAGAATCTTCCTTAACGGCATCGGCAATCCCAATTATTCCTATTGCCGTTCCATTTTCAGCCATAATTATAGTTGTATAACCGCTGCTTTCAAATTCAGCGATTTTTTTCTCAAAATTTTTCAACTTAATTTTTTGTTCGGACATTAATCTACTATTACCTATCACAAATTTTTTAGGTCCAATATTGCCTTCTATTCCTCTGCCCCGTAATATTTTAAAATTTTTGACTTCCTTATGTTTTTTTAAGTTGGCTTTGGCTACCACGGCTTTAGACAAAGGATGTTCCGATAATTTTTCCAGGCTGGAAGCGTATTCTAATAGATATTCCTCCTTAACTTTGCTGTAAATTTCTACAACTTCGGGCTTTCCTTTGGTTATTGTCCCAGTTTTATCAAATACAATAGTATTAATTTCCTTCATGGTTTGGATGGCTTCTCCTTTACGGATTAATATCCCATTTTTGGCTCCCATCCCTGAGCCTACCATCAAGGCAGTAGGGGTAGCTAGTCCTAAAGCACAGGGGCAGGCGATAACTAAAACTGCTACTCCCACCCCAATGGATCGGCTTAAATCCCCAGAGGCCAACAACCAGGCTAAAAAAGTTAAAACCGCTAAAATAAGAATTGCTGGAACGAAGACCGAAGTTATTTTGTCAGCCAACTTTTGGATTGGAACTTTTGAACTTTGAGTTTCTTCAACCAATTTTATAATTTGGGATAGAAAAGTGTCTTGGCCTATTTTGGTCGCTTTGATATACAATATACCATCTTGGTTGATTGTAGCTCCAATAACTTTGCTTTCTTTGAGTTTCTCTACTGGAAGGCTCTCTCCAGTAACCATCGATTCATCTACTGAACTTTCTCCTTTTATAACTAAACCATCTGTAGGTATTTTTTCTCCCGGTTTTACTATTAATATATCTCCAATCTTAACTTCTTCAATTGCCACTTCTAATTCTTGATTGTTTCTCAATATTCTAGCTTTCTTTGCTCCAAGCTCCAACAGTTTGCGGATTTCTTTAGATGCCTTCCCCCTGGCCTTGGCTTCAACATATTTTCCGGTTATGAAGAACGCCATTATCATGGCTGCAACTCCAGAATAATCCTGCACCCAGCCTGTAAAATAAAATATTCCGGTTAAGTAGGCAATAACTGTACCTAAGGTAATTAAGGAATCCATGTTGAAATAGAATTTTACTAACCCAATAGTTCCGCTCCTTATTGTATCCCACCCCAGGATAAAAACAATTATAAATCCGAGAATTAAGGTTATCAATGTAGTTTGAGTTCTACTCACCACCATAATCCCCAGCAGCCTCTCCGCCAGCATAATTATAATTATGGGCGCGGTGAAGATCCAGGTCCAGACCAATTTTTTTTTCCAACCTTTAATCTCGCTGTCTTCGACTTCTTCCGGGTGGTGGTTATTTTTGGGTTTCATTTTATTATTCTATTTTGGATATTTTATACCCCGTCTTGGAAACAGCTTTTTTTATATCTTCGACTGAGACTGAATCTTCGGCTTCTACTGTACCTTTCTTTAGCATCAGGCTGACGGAAGCATTCTTTACTCCGGTTATTTTTTTCAAGCTTTTTTCAATATTTCCGGCGCAGGAAGAACAATGCATCCCTTCAATGGTTATTTTTAATTTTTTCATTTTATCATCCCCATAACTGTTCTCATATTTTTATTGCTTTTTTTTGATAGTTTAGGTTGCATGATTTATGTTTTTCACACCAACTTTGACATTTTTGAGCAATACTTTTTTCTCTGTAAAACCACCCGCATTTCTCACACTTGTAAACAATATTTCCTTCTAAGTTTGTTTCGGCTACCATATTATTAATTTATAAGTTTATATTCCACCAGCTTGCTACGGGTTTTTTTATTTATTACTTATTTTCTCTTAGCTGGGATTTGCAATTTTTTAACCAGCCAGACTATTAAAAGGACAAGAGCGATAACTATCAATAAAGGTATTATAAAACCAAATATTCCAAATCCAAAACCAGTTCCAAACATCCAGTTCATCATTCCGCCAATTCCGTAATTGCCCCATCCCATCATTCCAAATCCACTGAAGAATATAAATAGAACAAACCCTCCAATTAGTGCAATTATTAGTATATTTTTTTCATTATCTTTCATTTTATCATCCCCTCATAACTGTTCTCATATTTTTATTTGCTTGGATCTTAACCCTCACTCCACTACCAGTGTTCCTGTACCCATACCCATACTGCAGGCAAAAGTATATTTTCCCGGTTTTGTTGGGACAAACTGGATACTTTCTTGGGGTGTTTTAAGATATTGGCGAATCCCTAATTCTCGAATAGTAAAATCTCTTAGGCATCCCCCTACACTTTCATCTAGGCTTATGCTTACTGGAACACCGACCTTAACCGTGATTAGATTGGGATAATAATTATAATTTTTAAAGCCTATAACTATTTTCTGGATTTCAGAGCTGGAGTATTCTGTAATTGCATCGCCAGTAATCCCGTTAGGGTCGTCATTTTTTAAAAAAAGATACCCGGCAGCTATAACTAGGGCCATTATTCCAATAAGATAAATATTTTTTTTAATTTTCATTGCATCAGCACACTCCTTGGTCCAAATATCATCAGCAGGATTGTGGCTGCCATAAGCAGGACGCTAAGTATTATTGTCCCAAGTTCACTATTATTATTAATTCTCTCTGCTTCTCGAGTTTCTTTATAGATTAGATAATGCAGCCCCATTATAATAGCTCCTGAAATAATAGTTACTATTATCGCAGCCGTCTTTAAGTTATCATTAAGCATCATAATAGCAGTCATTGCTCCCATTAAACCACCCATGAAACCAGCCATGATACCTTCCATTGCCCCCATTATTCCACAGCAGCGGCCATTCCATAATCCAAAACCTATTCCTATAGTCATTCCGGATACACTTCCCCAGAACATTCCGTTAGTTGCACCAATATAAAATCCTGGCAAAAAGCCGGCGATCATCCCGATAGTCATTCCAATCATCATTCCACTCATGCACTGAAATTCTGTATAGGACTTTACTTGCCGGGTAAGAGATATTATCAAGGCATAACCTATCATTGCTCCCAATAGATAAAATCCATATCTGGAACCAAAATTTTCAATATACCTTAATTTTAAAAAATAAAATGATCCCAGCGTAATAATAGATGCAACCAGGGAAATAAATATAGTTTTAATTAATGCTTCTCCTTCTTCATCATTCATGATCATTATTAAATTCTGAATATATTCTTTTAATCCCATACCTCTTGTAAAGTAATACTTATATAAATCAGTTTTTGTGAAACTAGTTTCAGAGGCAATAGATTTTTAAAGTAAGTTTGTAATTTAATAATTTATGGAAAACAAGTATGTTGGCTACCTGCTTATATGTGTATCATTGTTAGTAGTCTTAGTAATTCTCCTGTTCAATTCTGCTTTAAAAGATATTGTCAGCACTTCCTGCGGTGAAGAGCACTCTATAGTCTGTCCAATGAATAAAACTATAGACCAGCAGACTTACCTCGCTTTAGGTTTGGTGGTTTTGATAGTAGTGATTGGGCTGATGCTGATATTGTCCAAACCTCATATAGAAATACAGAAAGAAACAATTTTTAAGACAAAATTAGTGGAGAAGAAGCCGGAACCAAAAATTATTGATATTTCTGACTTAAAGTCCGAAGAGAAACAGATCTTTGAATTTATCCAGTCTAATAAAGCCGTCTTCCAAGCAGATCTAATCGAGAAAACTGGCTTAGGCAAGGCCAAAATGAGTCGGATCATTGACCGTCTGGAAGGGCGTGGTTTAGTGGAAAGGAAGAGACGAGGCCTGACTAATGTAGTTGTTTTGAAGGAGTAATCTTTACAATATGATCAAAACTGTCAGCGAAATATTTATATAACTTAAATCTATACTACTACCTATTAATTGAGGTGATATTTATGATGGATTATGGAAGTTTTTTCCCGTTTTTTGGAGGTTTATTTGCTGGAGGAATAATTTTAATGTTAGTTCTGATGTTAGGATTATATGTTTATAGTTCGATGGTATTGATGACTATAGCTAAAAAAACCAAGACTAAAAATCCGTGGATGGCTTGGATTCCAGTCGCTAACATATATTTAATGACTCAGATAGCTGGATTGAACGGTTTATGGACCTTAGCTATATTACTGCCTCTAATACCATTTATAGGTTCATTAGCTATGATGGGAGTTATAGTTTGGTGGTGGTGGAAAATTGCTGAGAAACGGAAATTCCCTGCCTGGCTAGCTCTGTTGATGCTAATTCCCTTAGTTAACCTGATTGTAATGGGAGTAATAGCTTGGGGTAAGAAATAACCTTAACCATCTTTTAATTTTATTTTTATCCCTTATTTAATCTTATATTGTCATGACCGCCATCCAAAAAATAGAAGCCCGAGAAATTCTAGACAGCCGAGGTAATCCTACGATTGAAGCTACTGTTTATACCGTTAATTTTAAGGCCACTGCTTCGGTTCCTGCGGGAGCTAGTACAGGAGTTCACGAAGCCAAAGAACTTAGGGATGGAGGCCCAAGATACCTTGGATTGGGGGTGTCTAAATCGGTTAAAATTATCCAGCAAAAAATCTCTCCCCAGTTGAAAGGGGTAGAGGTTACGGATCAAGGCAAGATTGATAATCTAATGCTTAAATTAGATGGGCATGATGATAAAAGCAAATTAGGTGCCAATTCTATTTTAGCAGTTTCATTGGCTTGCGCTCGAGCAGGAGCCAATTCCCAGAAAATTCAGTTGTTTAAATACCTTAATAATTATTTAACTCAAATTTCCGGCTCATCTAGGCCAATAAAGCTTCCGCGGATGTATTTTAATATTATCAATGGCGGGGCTCATGCCGATAACAAGTTGTCCTTCCAGGAATTCCTGATTTCTCCAAATTTGAATAGTGCAAGTAAAAATATCCAAGCGGCCAGTGAAATCTATCATACCTTAAAAAAAATTATGCAGAAGAAAGGTTTAACTACCAATTTAGGCGATGAAGGCGGATTTGCCCCGGTCAAATTAAAGAAAACAACAGAAGTGTTAGATCTGCTGGTTAAAGCGGTAAAAGAAGCTGGTTATGGTAACAAATGTTCTTTAGCTTTAGATGCCGCCGCTTCCCAATTTTATCACAGAGGAAAATATTTGATTGATGGTAGAAGATTATCCAGCAGTGAATTATTAGGCTATTATCTTAGCTTAGTCCGCAAATATCCCCTCAGTTCTATTGAAGACCCCTTTCAACAAGAAGATTTTGCTATGTTTGCTCAGCTTAAGAAAAAATCCGGAATACAAATTGTGGGTGATGATTTAACGGTAACTAATCAGGAAAGGATTCAAGCGGCCATTTATGAGGACAGCTGCAATTGTCTATTGTTAAAGGTTAATCAAATTGGAACCTTAACTGAAGCTCTATCCGCGGCCGATTTAGCTTTTAAAAATGGCTGGCAGGTGATGGTATCCCACCGCAGCGGAGAAACGGAAGACACGTTTATTGCCGATTTAGCGGTTGGATTGGGCTGCGGACAGATTAAAGCGGGTGCTCCTTGCAGGGGTGAAAGGACGGCGAAGTATAATCGGTTGTTGGGGATTGAGGGGATGGAATGACTCCAAGCCCAATGTTTAAAAGAGTGATTTAAATGATCGCTTGGTATTTAGTTGGTGGATTTATTTAAAATCTGAATTTCTCACTCCAAACCTTTTTAACCTACAATAAATAATACCCATCCATGGTCGAAAAATTATTCTTGGATATCTGCGCTAAAAACTCTCATCTGGACCTTTCTAAAATTAAGGAAGCCTTAGCCTTTTCTAAAAAAAATCTAGTTGAAAAGAAACGGTTGTCGGGAGAATCAATCTTTGACCATAACCTGCGGGTGGCTCTAATTTTAGTAAAAAACAAATCTGACCAGGAAGTCCTAATTGCTAGTTTATTGCAGGGAATAGATCTAAACGTTAGGCCAGATTTCATTAGCGAGGGAATTATACATTTACTTTCCGGGATAAAGGAACTCCAGGAAATTAAACTTAAAAATAAAAAATTGGAAGGGGAAGTCCTGCGCAAATTAATTCTGACTACTTTAAAAGACGTAAGAGTAGTATTAATTAAACTGGCCTTAAAATTAGATAATCTGAAGAGCATCTCCATTTTTCCTGTCGAAGAGCAGAAACGGATTGCCGAAGAAGTGCTGGAAGTTTACGCCCCGTTAGCTTACCGTCTAGGGGCGGACAAAATTAGGGTCCAATTGGAAGATTTAGCCTTTCAAGTCCTCAATCCGCGGAAATACCGGGAGATAGTGGATTATCTGGAAGAAGGGCGGGAAGAGCGGGAGAAAGAAGTGGAGAACTCAATAAATCTAATTAAGAGTATTCTCCCGGCTGATATCCTCCTAATTTCTATCAAAGGACGGTCCAAAAATATTTACAGCATTTATAAAAAAATTAAGTTTCGGGGAGTAGGGCTGACTGAACAATATGATTTGTTAGGAATTAGGATAATTGTTCCTGAAATCAAGGATTGTTACGCTCTGTTGGGTCTACTTCACGAAAAATTTGATCCTATCAGCGGCCGATTGAAAGATTACATTGCCAATCCTAAACTTAACTTTTATCGTTCGATCCATACCGGGGTAAAGCTGCCTAATGGAAAAGTTTGGGAGATTCAAATTAGAACTCCCGAGATGGACGAATTTGCGGAGGAAGGTCTGGCTGCGCATTGGAAGTATAAGGGCATTAAATCTGAGCATTCCTTTGAGAAAAAAATTTCTTGGCTTAAAGAAGTTTTGGAGTTGCAGAAAAGTGAAAGTGATAAAGACAATTTAGATAATTTGAAAGTGGATATATTTGGTGATAAGATTTACTGCTACACCCCTAAAGGGGATGTTAAAGAACTGTCCTTAGATTCAACTATTTTAGACTTTGCTTTTGCGGTGCACGAAGATATCGGCAGCAAATGTGTTGGAGCTAGAGTAAATGGAAAATTTGTTCCTCTGAAACAGGTTCTGCATTCCGGGGACGTAATTGAAATTTTAACTAATAAAAATCAGCGGCCGCGTAGATCTTGGATTAAGTTAGTTCAAACTTCTCGAGCTAGGCAGAAGATCAGGAAATCGTTAAAAGTAAATGAAAACTTATCGGCCTTCCATTACCGATCTTGGAAACCCGTGCTTAAGGAAGAAAGCGGGGTGCTGGTTAATTCAGAAGATTTTCCTAAAGCTGTCTGTATTTTGGCTAAGTGCTGCCATGCCCTGCCGGGAGAAAAAATAGTGGGAATTGTTACTAAGCGCAGGATGATTTCAGTGCATAAGGAGGACTGTCGTACCGCGATAAAAGAACAGGGTAGGTGGGTTGGGGTGAAGTGGAAAGATACTTTTAATCAGAAGATTGAGTTCCAAGTTGAGTCTTTGGAACGAAGCGGTCTGCTAGCTGATTTGCTGCATACTATTGCTTCGGCCGGGTTTGAAGTTAAGGAAGCTAAGGCCAAATTGGTTAATATTGGTATGGCTTTATGTACTTTTTTAGTCGTTCCCCGGGATTTGGATCAATTGAAGAAAATGGTGGAACGGATAATTAAGGTTAAGGGAATAAGAAAGATTTATTTTGAGTGAGAGGGTTAATATTGTAATCTTAAAATAGACTACTACGCCACTACTTTTATCATATCCACCACTCTGGAACTATATCCCCATTCATTATCATACCAGGCTACAATTTTAAGAATCCTTCTATCTACCACATTAGTTAATTTGGCATCAAAGATAGCCGAATGGGGATTATGGATAATGTCTGAGGAAACTAAATCTCCTTCTGAATATTGAATTATCTTGCGGAAAGAATTGGCGGATACTTTCTTAAATAAGGCATTCACTTGCTGTTCGGTAACATCTCGTTCTGTTTCAATCGTAAAATCAGTAACACTTCCATCTAATACTGGTACTCTAAAAGCCAATCCTCTAACCTTTCCCCGTAATTCCGGCATAGCTTCTACGGCCGCTTCATCTGCTCCGGTGGAGGTAGGAATAATGTTAACTGCCGCCGCCCTAGCCCGGCGCAAATCCTTGTAGGGACCATCCACCACATTCTGGGAAGCGGTATAGGCATGAATAGTAGTAAAAAAACAGCGTTTAACTCCTATGTGATCCTGTACTACCTTAAGTATAGGTGCTACACAGTTGGTGGTGCAGGAAGCATTGGATATGATGTGGTGATTCTTTTTTTGGTATGCTTTATCATTAACCCCTAAAACTAAAGTTATGGTGTTAGTGGGGCATACTTTCTCGGCTTCACATTTGCAGGGGGCGGAAATGATTACTTTTCTTGCTCCCGCTTTCAGATGAGTAGCTGCTTTAACTGGATCAACAAATTTTCCGGTGCTTTCTACAACCACGTCTATCTTCATTTTTTTCCAAGGAAGTTTTTCTGGATCCTTTTCGGAGAACACTCTGATCTTCTTTTTACCGATATGCAGAAATTCTTTATTGGCCGCTACTTTTTCTTCAAATATTCCGTGCACCGAATCAAATTGCAGCAAGTGGGCCAGAGTTTTGTTATCGGTAAGATCATTCACTGCCACAAAATTTATTTTTTTATCATTCCATCCGGCCCGTAGTACCATCCGGCCAATCCTTCCAAATCCATTTATGGCTACGTTGATCATTATAGTTAACAAAGAAGTTTTGGTTTATATAGTTTGGGGTGGGAGGTGTTTTTTGGAATGAGGACAATTTTAAACTGAAAGGGATTCCTTATTTCTGGTGGGGGAGCTTCTTCCTTTTTTCCTGTTCTGCAAGATAATTCTTTCTTGAAGTTACTGGACGACCTAATTCTTTCTCAGCGTCTATTCTCGCATTTCCTGCTACTCTTCCGCCTCTTTTAGCAGCATCTTTGCTTTTATCAAAAGTTTCTGGTTTTTCATCTTGTGAAAGTTCGGTTGTCATACGTTCACCAAGCATTGTAAAAATTAGCTCTAAATCATTCATGTGATCTCTTAAATTGGCTTTTGATTGTTTTGGAAGATTTTTGAATTCTTTGTATTCGCTCGGAGTCATTCCAAAGGTAGCTTTAGAAATCTCTGCTGTAAGAATGGCAAAATCTCTTTTTTCTTCAATACCTCTTTCTTTCCATTCATCAGTCAGATTTTGCCTTATGGCAATACCTCTTAATCGCTTATCAATCCAATCTTTAGGATAGCCCTTTGCAGAGTAAATTTCCTTCATTCTTTCCTGTGCAAGTTCAGGGTTTTCTATTTCATCAATTCGTTCTTTTCCTACTTCTGCAAGCCATCTTTTGAAAGGTTCAGCATTTTTACTTGGAATTGACTGGATAAGCCTAAAAACGTCTTTAGTATTACCAGCCAGAACCGGTCTATTTTTGCCTGTTTCAGTCAGCATTTCTACCTGGGGACAATTTGTCCCTAGGTAACTTCCAAGCTCTTCATCTCTTTTACGCAGTTTTTTCAGATAATCCGTAGGATTAACACTTTCTGTTAGAGCTTGGACTATATCAACTAAAGAATAATGCCACTCTTCTTTAAACCAGCTTCTTCGTATTTTCTTACTTTGGAATACTACTAATGCTTTGGATGTATCTGTCATGCTTACTTAAGAAAAGACGTAGTTTAAATATTCTACCTGTACGTGTCCAGTTGACAGTGGCTTTTTATTTAAGTAGCAATAGGTTATTTATTGGTGATAATCAAAATTTTGGCGTTTCAGGGGTTTTATATCTAATCCCATCGGGTTCCTACTCCAGTCCTTTCAGAAATCTCTCAACATCTCTCCAACCAATATCCGTTCTATAATGCAGATTGTTTCCTTCAATGTTTATGTGTGCCATAGCAGAATAAGCCCTTTGTTTTGCTTCTAAGATATTATCTCCTTCTGCAACAATACTAAACAATCTTCCACCATTGGCATAAAATTTTCCATCTTGAACATCTATGCCAGCACCAAACATCACAACCCCCTTCATTCCCATTGCTTCTTCAAGTCCATAAATTCTCTTTCCTCTTGCTTGAGAATAATCATTTGGATAACCTTTTGATGCACCCACAACACAAACTCTTGTTTTATTATCTTGGTGAATTTCTACTTCGTTCAATTTTCCTTCCAAACATGCCATTATTACATCAACATAATCAGTTTCTACAGAGGGTAAAAATACCTGGCATTCTGGGTCTCCCCATCGTGCATTATATTCTATATTCACTGGTTTTCCATCAACAACAATTCCCCCCAGATAAAGAATGCCTCTATAAATATTTCGAACTATAAACTTTTATTTAAAATACTCTTTAAGGTCTGCATATGCATAACCATCTTTTGTTTGTGTCTTAGGAGCGAACATATATTCCTGAACTAGTTGCCGATATCGTCTATTAACATCTTCATCATAAACATCGTAAGAGTTCTTGCCCCTCCATATACCTGCATGAGAATCATCTTCCTGCCTTTTTTTAGCTTCTGCACTTAATTGGACACGTGCTAAATTCAAAAAAGCTTCTCTAGCCTTACGTACTACTAAAGACAAATCCTTTTCTAAACTAGTCCGTTCTTGCTCTGCCGATTGATCCAACAGATACCCTAACATTTTTTCTAAACTCATATTTAACTTTTAAACAAGGCTGATTTATAAACTTTTCCTTCATAATCCCTACAAAATAGTCATCTTTTCCAGAAACTAATTTAAATAGCTCTGTTATTCTTAATTCCATGTCAGACCCCGTCACCATCCCCAGTACCGAAACTATCGAATTTAAGCCTGCGTTTATTGAACGCTATTCCAAACTCACTGATTTTGAAGCCTTCAAAAAGTATTCTTTAGCCTTTCTGCGCCGTTCGATTCGGGTTAATACGATTATAGATTCTGTTGCTAATGTTAAAAAATCACTGCAGGCCAAAGGCTGGATTCTCGAGCCCATTCCGTGGTGTAAGGAAGGATTTTGGATTTCCAATCCCGAAAGAAGGGATGTTGGTAATCTTCTGGAACATCATCTGGGAAAAATATATGTGCAGGAAGCAGCATCGATGATCCCTCCGTTAGTACTCCAACCTTGGCCTGGAGAATTAGTCCTTGACATGTGTGCCGCTCCCGGGAGCAAGACTACCCAGATGGCGGCCATGATGGAAAATAAAGGACTGCTTATAGCTAACGATTATAAGGGCCAGCGGCTGCAATCATTGGGCATTAATCTTCAGCGCAGTGGATTGACTAATACTCTGATAACTTTAATGTACGGAAATAGGTTTAAGGAATTTCAGTTTGATAAAATATTAGTTGATGCACCTTGCTCTGGAACGGGGACTATTAGAAAGAGTTTGAAAACTATCCGTATCTGGAATGCTAACATGATCACTAAACTGGCTAAGCAGCAAAAAGAACTGATTGAGGGGGCGTTTGGCAACTTAAAGCCGGGCGGGGAAATGGTTTATTCTACTTGCAGTGTGGAGCCGGAAGAAAATGAAGGAGTGGTAAATTTTTTATTAGAAAAGTATGCTGATGCCAAAATTGTTAAGATAAAATTACCTGGATTAAAAATATCTAAACCGATTATGGAGTTTAACGGGGTTAAATATAATTCCCAGGTGAAATCTACTCTCCGCATCTGGCCGCAGGATAATGATACTGAGGGATTTTTCGTAGCCAAGATACGAAAAGTAAAACCAAAATAATTAATTATCCAGACCCCTACTCTAACCAAGAAATGTTTTAATACTACCCGCCCTTTAAGAAAATAATGTTTGGATTGCCGCCGGAATTAGTTTCTAAAGTACATAAGCACAGCCCGCGGTTCCATAAAATTATCCAAAAATCACTTAAACCTAAGGATGAACCCATTTTAATAATCAGCGACCGGGGGTTAGGTCAAAATTCACTGGCCAGCATGTTTGGATACGGGTATTATCATTCTACCCTAAACAAAAAACTTAATGCGGAGATAGTATTCCAAGAAGTAAAAAAAGGTTTCATGGCCGCTGACGATCACGTTACTAAAGCTATAAATAAACTGGATAAGAGTAGTCTAATTATTGTAGCCGTTTCCAACAAATTAGGCCGGATTGGAGAAGAAAAAAGTTTTCGCACCTTATGTAAAGAGCGCGGCCATCGGTTTTTATCCGCTACTGGGTTAGGGGACGTGAGTGTAAATCATTTTGACCTCTTCCTGGAAGCTATGAATATAAATTATCGGCGGTTAGCCAAGAAGGGTTTAGCCATCAAGAAAAAGTGGGATAAAGCGGAACAAATACATGTTAAAACTTCCGCCGGTACGGACATAACTTTTGACGTTTCGGGGAAGGAAGCTATTGCCAACATTGGAAAATATCATGAACCAGGCGAGGGAGGCAATATGCCGGCGGGGGAAGTTTATATCCCGCCTAAAGGCATCACTGGAGTTAACGGAAAAATAGTGGTGGATGGAAGTCTTAAAACCGTGAATGGATCTTTATTGGTCAATTCTCCTTTGACTTTAACTGTGAAAGACGGGCGGGTGGAAAAGGTGGATGGGAAACAAGCTAAGTTATTGCTGCAAACTTTCCAAAAGTTTGAAGACCGGGCCCAGCATCCCGAACGAATAAGATTGATTAGCGAGTTAGGCGTGGGCATTAACCCCGGAGCAGTACTTATTGGTTCCATGATTTTGGATGAGAAAGTTCTGGGAACTGGGCACATCGCTATGGGAAGCAATTCCTGGTTTGGCGGAGATATTAAAACGGTGTACCACGGAGATCAGGTATTTAAGAAACCGGTATATTATATAGATGGGAAGAAGATGGAGTATTGATTCATCTCTCCCAAATTTCTTCCTTCTCCACATCCACCACTTTAGACGGCCGGCCTTTCTTCTCACCTTCGTCGATTAGAAAATCAACTTCCTTCTCTATCTCCTGATTAAGATATTCTGGTGATAACATAAATTCTTCACCCGATTTATTTACGGAAGTGGTTACAATTGGCACACCTATTTCCACTGCCAATTTACTAATCCAATGATCTGGATAACGGATACCGATAGAATCAATTTTTGGAATAACATTTTTAGCTAGGCAATTCTTATTACGCAGTTGTAAAATTAAGGTGTATGGCCCAGGAAGCTTAGCCAGCCATTTTTTGGATTTAGAAGTAATTATACAATTTTCTTCTACCCACTCTAAGCCGGGGATTATTATTGAAAATGGCTGTTCAGGGCGGTTTTTAATCATCCTAATTTTGGCTACCGCTTCTTTGTCCAGGGCATTGCAGCCTATCCCATAAATCGTATCGGTGGGATAAATAAAAATTGAACCTTCTTTGATTTTCTGAATTAAACTCTTCCGGTGAAGATGAAACTGTTCTGTAGTTATTATCTGCATAAGAAAGTGAAATAAGGGGACGGTTTATAACATTTTCCGTCCCTTTTCACTAGGTGATAGAGGTTGTGCTTTGGCTAAAATAAATAATTAATTCTTGCTGCTTAACCAATGGTAGTGCCGTAATCACTGCCATAGTAATCTTCTAAGTAAGTTTGTTTTCCACTTAGAACCGCCGGATGCGTCTCTAAGTTATCCTGGCTAAGGCTGTTATATTTTTCTAACAGTACAGAAATCCTGTGCTTTATGTTCATTGTATCCATCCCCCGCTAAATTGATAATTGAATGATTCTTCCATCGGTAAAACAGTTCGTTTGGTTAATTCTCTCAGTTGCTGCTCAAATATTTTTTTTATGGTTGTGGTTGAAAGATCGACCATTGCCTATCACCTCATTTTTTTTCTTTTTTTGATGAAATATTACTGTCTGGGGTGGTTTATATAGTCTAGCCGAACCTGACCAGTGGGGGTGTGGGTATAAATAAGAACTACTGAAAGCGAGAAATTTTAAGGAATTACAATGTTAGGCAGGGGACAGGAAGTTGAATTATTGAACTTCTAGATCCACAAACACTAACCCTCTTAGCACCCAAAATTACTAACTAAACAAATTTAAATTAATCCTAAAAAACTAAATTAAAACTCCATTCACTGCTCCTTCTTGTCCGGGTCGGCTGGTTATCCTGACTTTACCCAGTTTAGTCTCCACTACTGCTCCTTTAGTAAGGATGTTACGCCGTACTAAGTTAGGGTTGGCTGGATTTTCGATAACATTAACGATTTCCGTAACTACAGTTTTGCCCTTTTGAGCTACATTCACCTTATTTATGGCCAAAAGGGATAATTTTTGATGAGCTCCAATTGTTCTAATTTGGCGCACCCTTTTCTCCCCCAATTTGGTTTGAGCAGGGAAACCAGCTAATTCTTGGTTTTTCTTGCCCCGATAGGAGATGTATCTGCCTCCGGAAACTTTTCGCTTAGGTCGGGATTGAGTTCGGGCCATTTTAGGGTTTAATTAGGCAAGCTATTTTTAAATATTTTGGTTGTTTGGGCGTAATAGGGCGTTTGGGTGGATTTAATAGCTAGATTTTATTCTATCTTTTTATACCAATTATGGTCTTTTTCTGGCTCAAACCCCAGTCGTTGAGCAACTCCATCATATTTTTTTAAGGCCTCTTCTAATGATAAATGATGTATCTTATGCTTGGTTTTTATCCAATAATTATTTCTTCCGCCTTGAATTCCTATCCTCTGGTAACCTAATCGTTGTCCAATATCACTCGTCACTCCAACTAATAATTTTTGCCAGTCTAAGGGCATTAATCCTCGGGAAGAGCCTTTTTTTATTTTTCCTTCCTCATCATTCAGTACTACACAATTCTGTCCAATTTTGATGGTTTTAATGGTTTTTATGCCTTGGAGTTGATAGATCATTATAGTCTGGATATCACTGGGAGATATCCCCACTACTGCATTGAGTTTTTCGTGGTAAATTAATCCCAATCCTACTGGGGAATCTAACCACACTACGTATTTCTCGCTTTTATTATGGTTATATCTTTCAAACCAAGTAACTTCACGTCCGGAAGGATAATCTTCAGAAGTTGTTAAAGGAGTAAGAGAATAATGTTCCAACCTTTGGTCTGACAATTTTATTCCCTCTCTAGCATTTTCCCGTAATTTTTTCGGCAAGTCAATAGAATCTGCAATTCCCCCTTGTATAGCTTCAATTAATCCAAAAATATTTTTGACCATTGCGGCTTTATCATTTCTCAAAACTCTCCACGCCGTCAATCTGGCCTTCTCTAATTTTTGTGGATCTCTGCCCGTAATTCTTTGAATGCCTTCGGCAATAATATCTTTCCGGGTTGAATAAGGGTGCTTAACCCAGGTCCACATCAAGGCATCATCCCCCAGTTCTCTATGTACTACTTCGGCAGGAATATAGGCTAAGATATTAGATAAGGAAAAATTTTTAACATCAGAATCTAATGTTTCCATTGAAAAATTAATTGGCGGATTAAGCTTCAAATCATTCAAACAGTCATAAAAGTCATATCCTTTGATTTCAAATTCTTCTTTTATTCCATACTGTTGCCAAAGTCTTTCGATAACTTCAATAGTGTTATTCATAGAGGATCAACTAAAAAAAATTTAATCTTTTCATTTAAACCTTCCTCTCTCCGCTCCAAAGATCTTTTCCCTTAACTTGCTATTGCCATTCCAATCCAAGGCTGCTTCCAGCACTTCCTCCAATATTGTAACGGGAACTATTTTTACTTTAGCCAACTTATCCTTATCAATGACAATATCCTGTAAATTGGATTTAGGCACAATAACTATCTTAATCCCTGCATCAATGGCTGCTTCCACTTTAGATGATACTCCACCCACTGGCAGGACTTCTCCTCGTACCGACAACGATCCGGTCATGGCTACTTCCTGTTTTACAGGTATTTCTTTAAATGCTGAGATAATTGAAGTGGCCACCGCAATGGAAGCCGAATCTCCTTCTACACCTTCATAAGTCTGCAGGAATTGGACATAAATATCCCGGGTTTCTTTGATATCTTCTCCAAAATATTTCATGATAATGGCCGAGACGTTTTTGACTGCTTCTTTAGCGATATCTCCCAATTTTCCAGTGGCGATTATCTCGGAAACTTTACCTCCAAAGGTAACTGCTGATTCAATAGGAAGCAGGATTCCCGAATAGGCCGAACCGCTGCCAATTACTGCTAAACCATTAACTCTACCTATCCGTTTTCCAGTGGTTATTATAACTTCATATTCTTTTTTTCGTTCGATGTGCTTATCAGCAATCTGCTGTTCCAATGGTCTAGCGATTAATTTAGCTCTGGCCACATGATCTCCGGTAACAGCGGCCGAATTTTCTTCCTTAGCCAAATCTCCCGCCGCTCTTACTAAACCTCCCAATCCTCGTAAATGCAAGGTAAGATGTCCTTTGCGGTTGGCTCTACGTTTAGCCTCTTCCATAATGGCTTGAACGCCAGTTAAATCAAAGTGGGGTATCTTGCCTTTCTCCTTAGCCACTTCTTGGGCCACAAATCTAACAATTTTAACTCTATTTTCCTTAGTATCCAGCATGGTTTCATTCACGTAAATTTCATATCCATAACCTCTTATTCTTGATCTTAGCGCTGGATGCATGTTTTTGATAGTTTCTAGGTTTCCGGCGGCCACTAGGACAAAATCACAGGGGACTGGTTCGGTTCTAACCATGGCTCCTGCTGATCTCTCCGATTGGCCGGTAATGGGAAATTTCTTTTCCTGGAGGGCCGACAATAATTCCTGCTGAGTCCGTGGATGGAGTGTGGCAATTTCATCTACAAACACGACTCCTAAATGGGCCTTATGGATCATTCCGGCCACTACCCGCTGGTTGGCCGGAGTTCCCAACCCTCCTGATTGAAAGGGGTCATGTAGCACATCTCCTAGCAAGGCTCCGGCATGAGCCCCGGTAGCATCAAAGAACGGAGCTTGGTTTTTGCCAAAATTGTCCACGATAACTTTAGCGGCGATAGATTTTTCTGGTTTGATAAATCTCTGGCCCATGTTGATCATCATGCTTACACCTACCAATACCAGCATGCCTACGATTAAACTGGAAGCAGTCATGATAGACGCTTCAATAGTTCCAAATTTACTGTAATACGACCAAGTGAACCAAGGTGCAGCCAGCATAGCTAGAAATACAATCAGCATCAAGAAATTATTATTTTTTTTAAGCTGCTTGCTGTCAAACTGAGTGCGGTTGACTTCTTCCCTTCCTTTGCCGGCCTCTACTTCCTTGATTAACGGATAATTATCATCGTTAGCGTTGGGCAGGCAGAGAATGTCCTTCAACTCGGATTTAGGCAGCAATTCCGCTAGAGCCAGTCCCAGCATGGATTTACCGGTGCCCGGTTCACCGATTAACAGAACGTGCCGGCGCTGCTGGGCAGCTTTTTTGATAATTTTTACGGCTTCATCTTGGCCCAGGACTTGATCAACTATTTTCTCTGGAATTTTAATATGCGCTGTAGTTTTCATTTATAAAAGTACACCCTTCCCTCTGGATTAAGCTGGGTTACTTGATTTAAAAACCTTGCGGTATTTTAGACTTAATTTTAAGAAACATTTATAAGTGAGTCTTTTTCTAGTGTGTTTATGATAAACATGGCAGTGGATTCGATCCGTAAGCAAGGGGAGAGGCTGTGCATTGATCGATATATACGCAATAGGACACTTTTATTATCACAACATTTTTTTACAAAAGACCCTGGTGGTGATAGTGTTCTTCCTTATTTGTTTGGAGTTCGAACACTGGATTTAGAAGTAATACGAGATTTTGCTTTTGATCTACAGATTGATACAAAAATCAAGTCGTTAGCTCTTTTCGGCTATAATGCTTTACATTACAATGAGGTCCTTTATCATTCCATTTTAGCTGAAGGAGAGTTTCAGAGCCGTTTTAAGGACTTAGTTCAGGGCATGGTGGATGGTTATGCCACATTTTTAGAGCAATATCCTCGTATGGAAAGAATAACTGTAGAAGAGTCAGGAATGGTTTTGGAAGAACTGGGCTTAATTAGGGAGGTAATGGGTATGAGTCCCGCAAATGTATCCCCACTGAGATCAAGCAAGGCAGTATTCCAGTGTGCACATTCCTCTGCAGAACTCTCTAAAATCTTTAGAAGCGAAGCTTATGAATACCTTAGTCCTAGTAAGGATATAATTTGGGAGGAAATGGCGCGAGCTAAGCGAGCTCCTCCCGGATCGTCAATGAGAACTTCTTATTTTGATGACTGGGAGTATTTTCAGAGTTGTTTACCAAGGTAGGAATAAGTTTGAATTTCAATAGAATTTTACTCACTCCTTCTTCTCTTTCAACAGACTAATTTTAATTTCACCAAAAGCCCCTTCCTGCTCCATTTCTACTTTGTGCTGGTTTTCCAAATGCAGCAGCGGAACAAAGGTGTATACTTTGTCTGATTTTTGGGCATTAGCGGGCAGAAGTTTAGTAAAAACAATTTTTTGGTTTTTATCCTTATTAGAATAATAAACTACCTTGTGATAAACATCACGGATGACTTCCATGATATCATTTTTCCGGTTGGGAAGGTTGAATCTTTGCGGTCTTATTTTATCTAAAATTTTCTTTTTAGAAGTTAATGCCCGCTGCAAGGCTTCAACTAAATCGTGGATCGAAACTTTCCTGTTCCTAGGCTGAGGATTTCTGGGGATAAGGGCGTAACTTTCACCCTTGCCTTTTTTAACAGTCTGCGGTCCAAATCCCAGTTCGGAAAAAAAGTCTTCATCAAAGGGCATTTCTTCATCATTTTCCTTAATCAGGCTGTCAAAACGGGCGATATCTTTATCTACTAGATGAGTTGATTTTATCTTCAGCAGAATTGCAGCGGCTAGAACAATCTTCCCGGAAACTTTAAGATCGTGATCCTGCATCTCTTTGATAACTTCAATATATTTATGGGTAAGCAGGGTAATGTTGACGTTCCAGGGGTCCATCTGCTCGGTTTTAACTAAGTCATAAAGAATATTCTTCCAGCTGATCTCTTCTTCATTTAACAGCAAATCAAATATCTTTTCCTGCATCTTAGAATAAAATGTTTTTCTGTTTTTAAATGATGTGGTTTTTTGTAAGCGCCGGGTGTAGTTATTTGCTTAAGGCTAATACTTGCCTGTGCTGTAATCTATCTTGGCACCGTTAGAATTAATTATTTCTGTTGAAAAAGGATAAAACGAGGTTACCTCTATTTGCTTGGAATTAAAATCTTCGCCTGAAGATATTACCTCTCTTCCTTCAGCCATCATACTCAAAAAATTGGCTAAATTATACTCGTTTTCTCCGCCTCTTCCGGTAGAGCAGGACCATAAGAATATTTTAGCCTTGGGATTAAGGTAAGACAGCGGAATTTCAATTTCTATATCTCCAAAATCCAGGGTTTGGGTTTCATCACTGCCGTTAGATCCTAAATATAATAAATGCTGCTTACCATGTCCCGCCAGAACCAACAACTCAATGTTAGGAATAGATCGTATTTGAGTATAAACCTTTTCTTCATATTCGACTATGGAAGTTTTAACATCGTATACTCTCTGTAGATCATTAAAGAAATCTAGCGATGGCTTGTTCTCAAATGCCCACCCAAAGTGATTATAATCATGGTAGGGAAATATGACTACAGCATTAGGTTTGTTAGTATCTTCCAACACTCCTACTATATCTGTTAAAGAAAGATTTAGCTGTTGGGACCTATAAATCTGTATTCCATCATATCCCAACTGGTGCAGGACTTCGGCTTACCCTGGTACTCCACCTGCTTGAATAAACGCATTCAGTCCATGTTCATCAAACAACGGCCGGCCTAAATTATCAATTAGTTTTTCCACTTTGTTTTTATCAAGGTAGAAAATAGACTCTAGAACATTCCTTGTGCTTTCACTAGTGGACAAACGATCACCTCTTATTGATTTAGCCTTTATTTCTGAAGAGATCAAGTTGGAGTTAATGTCTATACTTCCTGCCGCTTCCTCCCTCTTAGAATTAGAAGGGCTGGAATTATCATTACACCCCATAGGAAGCAAATTAAATAAAATACCTAACACCGCTTGGTTAAATTTTCCCATCTTTAAAAAAGAGTGGGCCCGGCCGGATTTTCGCAGGAAAAATTCCCTCTCGAACCGGCGACTAACGCCTAACTTCTCCAATTATGGATTGTAAGGGCGCTGTCATAGCCACTAGACCACGAGCCCAATATTTTACTGGTTGATGTTCTTTATTTAAAAATGTTTTTCTTGTTTTTGGATCTGGTGCGTAAAAATCATTAAAAATTACCCTATTTCCACTTCCATGGCAAGTTAAACCTTCATCAAGCGGCTAAATTCCAATGTTTTTGGGCTATTTTACATAACTCTTCCTACTTCAAAAAATCTTCTTCGTAACTAATCCGTTCATTTATTTCTCCTCGTAGATTAGAACTTATAAGCTCTTTAACTTTATCTTTAGGATAGTTAGCTAGCAGCCAGGCCAATTTAACTAAAGCCGTATTAGCCAGCATATCCTTGCCGGGTATTATTCCTAAATTTAGCAGATCCCTGCCTTTGTCATACACATTTAAATTAACTCCTCCAAACAGGCATTGGGTGGTCATCACCACGATACAGCCCGAATCTATTACCTCTTTGATTGCAGGATAAATTTTTTTATGAATTTCCGTCTCTGGATTAGGAGCTTGCCCCGGGGCATGTCCTAGTCCGGTGCCTTCAATAATTAGTCCTTTATATCCTTTAAAGAAAGAAAACTGCTCCGGAAACATGTTCAGATGGATTTTTAACAGACCAACTTTCTCCTCCAGTTTAGGTTTGATTAACAACTTATTTTTATCTTTGGAAGATACATACTTCGAGGTCAAAAATTCAACTTTTCGGGTATTATAATTTACTTTGGCTATAGGCTCAGAATTAACTGCCTTGAACGCATCCCGCCGGGAAGAATGCAATTTATAAGTTTTAGCTGCCGGCAGAATTACACAATTTAAGTCCTCATCGTTTCCATGCATGCAGATACCAACTCCGGTAAAATCAGACTGGGCAATAAATTCGGCGGCGCAAATTAAATTCATGCCGGCATCCGAACTTCCCCGATCTGAGGACCGTTGCGAGCCGACCACAATTATGGGGACTGGAGATATTTCAACCATGAAACTTAACGCTGCGGAGGCTACCGCCAAATTATCAGTGCCCATGCCTATAATTAGGCCTTTAATCTCTTTGTCCAAGGTTAATTTTTCTTCAATTTTTTGGGCAATTTTAGTAAGATTGGCAAACCGCAGATCGTCTGACCACATTTGAGAAATTAATTCTGATTCTATCCGAGCGATAGGGGATAATTCCGGAAATAGATTTATCAAATCTTTGGGAGAAAAGCTGGAGGTTACTCCCCCGGTGCGGTAGTCTACTTTAGAGGCTATCGTGCCCCCTGTATGCAGAATTAAGATTTTAGGTAAATTATTATTGGTCCTTATTTGTTGGATCGATTCGGATTTAGTTTCTTTAGGTTTAGATTTTTCTAAAACCACTATCTCCTTCACTTCTTTTTTAAATACTCCCAGATTATATCCGTTACTCATTTTTATAATAATTGTATCCTCCTTGGGGCTGGGAACTAGAATGCCTTCTATTGTTTCGCTAGAAGTGATTATTTTTACTTTATCTCCTGGAGTTGGCATTACTCAATTGAAATTAAGGAGCTTTATATAAATTATGCTTTATTTTGGCTAGTAGAAAAAAATATAAAACCAGCTATTCTATTACCACTTAATGCAATTAGCAACTTTTGGCGCGGGATGTTTCTGGGGAGTGCAAGACCAGTTTAACGCAGTTAAAGGAATAGTGAAAACTACCGTCGGCTATATGGGGGGGAAGACTAAAAATCCAACCTACGAGCAAGTCTGCACTGGGTCAACCGGCCATGTCGAAGTATGTCAAGTGGAATTTGATCCTAGGAAAGTTTCTTATGAGAAGTTATTAGATTTATTCTGGCAGGTTCATGATCCCACTCAATTGAACCGCCAAGGACCAGATGTAGGCCGCCAATATCGTTCAGTCATATTTTATCATACCGAAGAACAGCATCAATTGGCGAAGGAAAGTAAAAGTAAGATTCAGAAAAGTTATAAACCCAGAATAGCTACGACCATTGAACCAGCGGCTGCCTTCTATTTGGCGGAAGAATACCATCAGCATTACCGCCGGAAAACGGGGCGGAAAGTGTGTTAGAAAATTTAGTTTGAATATTGAGTAAGATGATGAGGTTATGTTAAAACTGAGGTTATGTTAAAACAAATTATTACTGCTTTAAGTGATAATCAATCTTATCCTCATCCGGTGGATAAGGTGGAAGTAATCCAGACTGCAACTTCAGTAGTTTTTTTAACCGGCCAACAAGTTTATAAGATCGGCAAACCAGTCAATTTTGGATTCTTAGATCTTTCAACTTTGGATAAAAGAAAACAAAACTGCCATAACGAAGTTCGGCTGAATAGTTTAGTTTCGCCGGAGATGTATTTGGGAGTTGTGCCTGTAATAAACCATAATGGATTCATCAGACTAAGCGGCGGAGAAAATACCACTGGAGAAATAGTAGAATATGCTACTAAGATGAAACAGTTATCTCAGGATAATATTCTGACTACGTTATTAAATCAAAATAAAGTCTCGCCGCAGCAGATAAAAAGATTGGCCCAGCAGATATTTAAGTTTCATTCTGAAGCTCAGAAGTCCGCGGAAATTTCCAAATTTGGGGAGTTGGAAACAGTGGCTGGCAATTGGGAAGAGCATTTTGAGCAGACTAAAGCGGCAGTGCCAGTGATGTTAAATCGGGAAGATTTTGAATTTATGGAGCAGAAAGTCCGTTCTTTCATCCAGGAAAATAAGAATTTGATTACTAACCGGATAATTAAAAATAATATTAGGCACGGACACGGTGACCTTCATTCTGGCAATATTTTTTTAGAAGGAAAAAAAATTACTCTTTTTGATCGTATTGTTTTCAATCAACGCTTTCCTTGTTCAGATGTTATTTCCGATTTGGCTTTCCTGGCTATGGATCTGGATTCGTTGGGGAAAGAGAATTTTTCCCATTTGTTAGTGGAAGAGTATCAGAAGTTAAGTCAGGATGAAGATATAGATAAATTGTTAAATTTCTATAAATGTTATCGAGCCTATATCCGGGCTAAAATAAATTGGTTCTTTTTTAATGAGGCTACTATTTCTGAAGCTGAAAAACTTAGTTGTAAAGAAACTTCTCAAAAATATTTTAACTTGGCTTTAAGTTATGCCCAATTATTTTAATTAATTTTTAACTAATATTTATTATTTTTTAAGGGTAGATAAGTACTCTCTTAACCGCTCTAGTATCTCTAATCTGTCCTGAGAGTAAGTCTGGGGTGAATTGTCATGATCTAACTGAAATCCACCACCATGGTCTCGTCCGCCTCCACCCTGACTTTTAGAAAATTGAATTATACTTGAACCTATTTTTCCTCCAGTGACCATTACTACATTAGGCCTTTGGGCATAAAATACAATACAGCAGTCTACTTTCTCCTCCACCGGATTTTTATTTTTAATTAATTGATCCTGCAGATGATCCAGGCCTGGTTTCATGTAGAGAATTCTATCCGAAAAAGCTGTAGCAACTACATAACCGTCCATCTCAACATATTCTAGGGATTGATCCATTTCCCTAATGGCCTTCTGCTTACATATTTGGAATTCTTGCACTATTTTTTTGTATTGGGGATTAAATCTGGGACTAGTTCTGATAGATTCAAACACTTTTTCTTCAGCTAAATCTACCACCAAGTCCTCCAGGTTAATTCCGGATAAAGTAATCTTGGACATGATATCCATTATACCTACCCCTAAAGAATACATCACTATATCTGTTTGGTTGTGAAAATCATGTACTTGTCCTATTTCGGATAAGAAAGACCCATAGTCATCCTCTGGATATTCTCTGGAAACTAATTTGGCAGCACAAAGGCCTTGACCTAACCTAACCTTCCAACAATATTCTTTTAGTAGGTCTTCGTTATCCCGGGAATCGTTATGGTGATCATACCAATTTAGAACATGGCCCTTACTGTTTAATTCTGCCAGGATTGGTTCGATGGAGTGATGATAAGAAAGATCTGCTACCTGGACCGTACCCGGAGAAAGGTTAACTAAACTTCGCAGATGTCCATTCACATCTCCATAATCTGCGTAAATGTGCCGGGTGTTTTTTTCGTTGCGCCGAAAGATGGCGTGGCACATTATTCCATCTGGATCTGCCCGATGGCCGACGATATAATTAATTGGAATCATTTTGAAGATCCTTAATTGCTTGTTTTATTTCTTCGCTGGGAGTAAATTTCTGGCTTGTTTTAACTTCTTCAGTGGGTATTGGCCTCTGAACCAGTTTAGGTTTATCCTCTTTTTTTAAATCTTCTGATTTAAATTTAACATTCCAGGTTTTATCTTTAATTTTGGCTTGAATGTCGTTTAAATCATAACCTGGTGGTTTAGGTTCCCATAACAGGCTATGCAGGTTATCATCCTGCATCCGGGGGAGTACATATACCCCCAAATTTCCTTCCGAGTTATCATCGGCCATTCCCGATTTAAGTATTAAATTTGTTCCTTGGGCGCCTAATCCTTCAAACACTAAGGTGGCAGCTAAAGACGCAGTGAAAAATAACTGAGCCGAATCTTCCGCGGACAATTTTTCTATATATTTCTCTTCCTGCTTGCTGTAAATTTCTATCTGCCCGGCCGCAATTCCTTTATTTGCAACTAGACATAACACTTTTTCATCTTCATAGATTATTTTTCCTTTAGAAACTGTAGTTTGCAAGAAACTGGGTCGTTCTCCCTTTCCCTGATGCCAAGATTCCGGATTTTGCTGGAAATGTTTCTGCATGATTAAAGGAAAATTTTTTTCCAAAATTTTCAATTTATTTTCATCTAATGAACTTTTACCGTTCCATAAAAAATTAAAAAATTTATCTCCTTCTTCCCGTGGAAACAGGTGAATCAGTAAATGGGCTGACCTTTGTCCGGCTACCCCGCCATTGGCGATAAATACATTAATCCCGGTGGAAATAAAGGCTTTTTTAACTGCTCCGCTTAATTGAGGCATAAGTCCAAAACAATGCTTAAATTCGTCGGGAGGAATATAGGGCAGGATAGGGTAATGTTCCTTAAGCAGCAGGACGGTGTGTCCTTTTATAGCTGGATAGATATCTAGAACTGCTAAACAGGACTCATCTTCAAATACTATTTTACTGTCAATTTCCTTGGACGCTATTTTACAAAAGACACATTGTTTCTTCTGTTCTTCCAGTTGAGCTTTTATTTCGGGCGAGAAATTCATTTTTTTAGGTTCATTTTTGGTTAGCCCTATAGTTACTAATAAGTACTAATAATACCCAAATATTTATAAACTATTTGTTGAAAAAAGATAGAATGACTTCCAGGCATATTGGTTATCAAGATATTATCTCCGCATATTCCTTGGATCATCTGGTTCAAATTTATTCCGAGCGGGGGCATTCTTTTAAGGATGAAAAAGATTTTCTTAGAAATTTAGATAAAAATTGGAACTCAGAAAGCAGAAGAATATTTGAGTCTCAGCCTGAAACAATCATCAAAGTTGACCGGCTGCCTTCGGTTGATGTTGTTGTAGATGGTGCAGTCTGCAATATTTATGGAATTATCCACAATGATTTTAGATTTAGTAACAAATACTTTAATATCGTGCGGGACACAATTGAATCTCAACCCAATCTTTTGTTTGAGCAAAATGTTGGTAAATTCCTTTTTCCTTTTGTAAATCCAACCTCCGGAATTGAAGTTCCAGATCATAGATTGCGTTCTAACTTTGATGAGGCTGGTTCTTTTTTTATGTCCGGGATTAGACAGAGTCTGATGGCTCAATTGCGGGTTATATCCTTACCGTTTTATCTAACCGCTCAAGTTACCGGGGCCTGGAAATATATTGCTCCAATAGTTCAAAGAATAAATGAGCGGCAGAAACAGATTAAACGGGATAAGACGTCTAAACATAACCTCAAAATATCCCTTTATTCAACTAAGATTGCCAATCTGACTTTGAGAGGTGAATATCCGGTTCTTAACTCTAAATTTGAGGGCATTTCTTATGAAAAAAATCGCTACACCCTCTATCCAACTTATATCTCTTTAGAATTGGCCCAAAGACCATCTAAACCAAGATATGTTGACTGTGCTAAACGTTCAGCTTACCTGGCCGAATTTCTTAGGGCTTGGAAGCCGGGGGAAGACAAGAGCATGGTGGTGGGCAGTGGGCATGTCATGGAAATAAAATATTTTTTAGAACAGGGCGTAAAGGATGCAGGAATAACTGATCTTGCTAACCAGCATCTAGATATTTTAACTAGTGATGCTGACAAGTATAAACGATTAATGCGCCCGCCTTTTAATAAGGCTATACTTAATCAACTCTTTTTTTATACTGGTTTTTTAATGCCTATCACTGCCGCTATCGGCGGGATGTACCTGCTATAATCTTTTAGAACTTTCTAGAAGCTGAGCTTTCCACTCGTGTATTCACGAGTGGTTAACATTATATTGAACATTTTCTGGAAAGCTCAGCGTCAGAAAACCGACCCGAGCGAAGCGAGTATGCAAGAAATGAGAAAACAATCTCATTTCTGCACAGAAATTAAATCGCAGTTTAATTTCTTGTGCCACCGGTCTATTGATCGGTGGTGGTCGGTTTTCTTTAACTTATTCATATTTTTATTTAAAAATTTAAGGTAGTTTTTTAAAGAAGTCATTGAATTTACAAAATATGAATGGTAATATTGACCTACGACTGGAACAGATACTAGCGACCGATTCAATAGAAGAATTAGAACAGCTAGCAACCGATAACGGGTATGATTATAAGGATGAAGAACAATTTTTGACAGATTTAGCACACCATTGGAAACAACTAAAGCAAGCCAATACGGCTGTCATCAAACAGATAATTACGGACGGCGAGCCCTTGCCAACCCGCGTTCCTTCCTTAGATGTAGTGGTCAATGGTAAAAATGTAAGTATTTATGGTGTTATCCACCACAGACTTGCTGGCAAGCATTATTTTGACATTGTTAGGGATACCGTTAACGAAAAGGAGAATTGGTTAATGGAAGACGCATTACCAAATATATTTTGAATAAAAAAAGAAGTAATTGAATTACCCGACTTAATGGCGACTGAAGCCGAGATAAAACAAAAGTATGCTATTAACATTGAGTCTTTAGTAGTGCTGCACCTTGGTTCACTGATTGGCGGTTTTCTATCGGGGGTAACTCTTCCTCTGCACGTTTATCTTAGATTTAGAAACGCTAAAAGAACTAGAACAATTTTAAATGAAATTGCAAAAATTAGCTTGTTTACTCCCAGATATGACACAATTATTCTAAATGAAAAATATGATAAAACATTTAACATAATGTTTGATCACCCATTTAACTTGCCAAGCTCCATATCTTTGGAATTAAAACAAGATTTAAATTTACCCCTAAATTCTGTGTTAGATCTTAGATCGGCTTATATGGCTGAATTCGCGAGGGAGTGGAAAAAGGAAGAAGACAGAAATATTTTAGTTGGTGCAGCGCATACTCCACAGATTAAATATTTCCTGGAAAAGGGAGTTAAGGACCAAAGAATTGTTGACCTAGCACATGAACACGCAGCTTTAGCCAAAGACGACTTGGATAAATTAGTTCATTATCATTCCAGTCCTACAATTAAATCAAATAAACTAAAGCAGGCATCGGCGAAAGCGACTTTTTATTCAGGCATGGGTATAAGTTTATATGGTGTGTACCAATTATTTTCTTAGAACTACTTCTTCTTATTCTTATCGACTTCTTTCGTTAATTTTAGCTTCTTAATTAATTCCTTGTAACGATTTCTGATAGTTACTTCTGTAACTCCAGCTACATCCGCCACTTCCCGCTGAGTTCGTTTCTCGCCGTGGATCAAAGAAGCTACATATAATGCTGCAGCGGCTATTCCAGTAGGCCCCCGTCCGGAAGTTAACTCAATATCTCTGGCCATTTCTAAAATCTCTACTGATTTAGACTGAGTTTCTGCACTTAACTTCAAGGCGGAAGCAAATCTAGGTATATAATCTGCCGGATTACTGGGCTTGATGCTTATACCTAATTCTCGGGTAACAAACCGGTAGGTCCGGCCAATTTCTTTCTTCTCGATACCGGAAGCTTCTCCCATCTCATCTAAGGTACGCGGGATTTCGTGCCTTCTACAAGCAGCATATAATGCTCCGGCAATAACTGATTCCATGGATCGTCCTCTAACTAGTCCTTTTTGCACTGCTAACCGGTAAACCCGGGCGGCCTCTTCTTCTACTGACCGAGGCAAACGTAAAAATGAACTAACTCGTTTTAATTCAGCTAAGGCTACTTTTAAGTTCCTTTCGATGGCCGTGCTTATCCGAATATTCCATTTACGTAACCGGAAAAATCTATCCCGTTCTTTATCTGAACCTAATTTATAAAAATCGGTAGTAGTACCTACTTCGGTACCTAAACCCTGATCAAATTGAGTCTGGCTGGAGGGAGCCCCGGTCCGTCTTTTTTGTCCGTCTCCGTCATCATCAAAATCCCGCCATTCCTGGGAGAAATCTACCATCCGGTCTTCAATAACCAATCCACAATCTCGACAAGTGGTTTCCCCTTTTTCCACATCTCTAAAAATATTCTTACTGCTGCATTCAGTACATTCCTTAATGGTCGTTTTTCGTATCATTGTGCCGTTCTCCCAGAATCAAACTAGCAATAGTTTTAAATATTCAAGTAAAATATACTTTATAAATGTTTCGGTATTTTAGGCACCGTTCTGAGATTCTTGGTCACTTCTTTAAATCAAAGAAAACAGTCTTTTGGCACTTTTTTTAGTCACTTTTAGGATAATTTAGTCCTAAATATCCTCAACACCTTAACATAAATGTTATTCAGTCCTCCCAGCCTAAATATGACCACTTCCTTAACCCCCGCCTTGGCCGCTGTTTCTAAATCATCCGTCAGTTTTTTGCTAGACAATAGGGGCTCATTTCCTCCAATACCCCGGGCAATGGTTCCATATGCCGCCAGGTAATTATCACCTAACTTTAATTTACCTCTTTTCAACTCTTGATTTAAAAATTCCGGACTGAAGTTATGCAGTGAATGATAAAACATCTTTATCACTTTCACTTTTTCCGATTGGTAATGCAGCCCCAGAAATTCAAACATCTTTTCTTGAATCTTTCCCTGAGGATAATATTCTGCTAGGTAAATCTTTCCGGGATAAGTTTGAATGAATTTTTTGATTAAAGACCTATTCCGGTAAAAATTGAATAACTGGGTCAAGTATAAGGTTGGATTCTTAGTGGTGGGAAGTTCTAAATCCAGCATTACTGAAGTGGACGTTTTTTTCAATTCGTTAAAAATTCTCTTTAGGGCTGCCCTTTGAGAAAAAGAAGAAATCCAGTACCCTTCTTTTAATTCTAATAAGGGCCAATAGATAAATTCAGTGATATTCTTATAGTTTAATTTTGACTGGATCAATTTAAATTGTCTCAAACTTTTGGCGGCAAGGTACAGTTTAGTTGGCCAGTTAACTAATTTTATTTTTTCGAGATTACTTTTAGTTGGAAATTCTTCAAAAAAACTGATTAGCATGGAACTGGTAGTATTTAGTGATTTAAATATTTTGTTGGAGTGGCGGATTAAAACAGGCTTTTATTCAATCCCCTCTAAAACAATCCTCTTTTCAAATCCTCCCCGTTCTTCCGCTTTCTTTTTACGCAGCAGTTCTAGGTCCTTATCATCTACTTTCTTAAGTTTAGCTAGGGCTTTAATTACTTCCAAGATATCAGCCAACTCTTCCTCCGATTCATCTTTTAGGAACTCCTCCACTTCTTCCTGCAATTTTTCTTTTAATTTTTGATGATACTCTTCTTCGGAAGCTATCCTAAAGATAGGAATAGACCCTTTACTTTGGATTATTTCGGGAATTCTGTCGCGGACGAGTTTGGGGTAAGGCATTTAGATCATTAAAATAGGACTAAATATTTATAAATATAACCTAAATTTTAGTCTTATGGAACAATATTTACTCTTATACTCTGGTCGTCACTTGGATGCGTTGTGTATCCGCTGGGTTAATGGTCCAGAAAATAAAGGTAATTGCCGGGTGGAAGCTATTTTAGGCAGCACTAATTTGGATGAACACCAAAATAGTACCTCTCGTATGGTATATTCTGATTCTAATCCTCTGACTCTAGATCTAGCTAGGACTTTTATTGCTCAAAATTCCCAGTTGTTAGGCAGCAATATTAATGATTGTGTGGGATTATATTTGAGAGCCCAAAATCAAGAAATAAATTTTGCAGAAGCGGTTAGGGTAAAATCTAAATAAATTTTAGTTATATAAAACTTTGGAAGTCAGCATATTTTTTCTTAACCTTCCCACATCCTTCTATAAACTTCATGCCCGTGCTTGGCAAAGTTTTCAAAATATCCTGTATACCATTGGTTGAGTGAAATTCCAGCTTTTTCAGACTCTTGGATATCCTCTATATTTTCAATTCCACCTGTTCTTATAACGTGAAATTCCTGTTCCGGCGGTCCGGCTTGAACATACTTCACCGCTCGACTGCATAAATCTAATGAAGATTCAGCCAACGGCCGGCCGCTTATTCCTCCACCAAAAGTTTGAGTAAAATAATCAAACAGTTTTCTTTCCTTAGGATTAATTTTTTCTCTTCTCTTCAAATAAGCGGTGGAAGTATTGCCAAAATTTACCCCGTCATAACCTAAATTAAACAGTGTATCCAAGATGAACGGAACTTGCTTTGGGTTAGTATCATTAGATATTTTTACCACTACCGGAAGTTTTCTGGTTCTTTGATTTAAGAACTGCCCCTTAACATACTTAAGCCTATTAACTAGGTCGTCATCCTGTGGTTTACCGTGAGAAGTATTTGGGCAGCTTTCATTAACTTCTAAAAAATCAACTCCTGCCTGATCATATAATTTTAGGCCTTTAACTAAATAATTTAATTTTTCTTCTCCTTGCAAATCCGGCGAGCCCATTATGCTCCAGCCGACAGGCGTTCCAGCAATTCTTTCTAGCTGTTTTGCTCGCTCTGAATTAACTTCATCCCCATCATTAGGCAAACCTAACCAATTGGAAGCGGCCTGGGATTTAGGATAAGGAACAAAGGGCAGATAGATACCTTCTTTTTCATTTCCAACCCGAGGATTCCAGGTTCCGGTTCCGCCTAAGTACGCTCCCGCACCCTGCCTAGCAACCATAGCATACCCTTCGCTGTTTTTGAACATTCCGGCGGAATTCATTATTGGCGAACGAAATTTTATTCCCCATAATTCTCTAGCCATATCTTCCGGTGGGTGATATTCAATTGTCGGAAAATCGTGTTTTAACTTTTCTAAGAACTCTAATCTTCCAGAAGAATATTTGGAAACTACGGTCGCAGGCGGTAGTTTAGTCAGCAGAGACCGGAGTCGGCTTTCCCACTTAGCTAAGGTGGAGGCTTTCATTTTTTCCACCCTAATTCTTGAGCCATGTTTTTATAGGGATCAAAAGGATAATCTGCTCTTCTATCTTTCAGCTGCCGGCGTGTTTTTTGGATATCAATCCCAAATCGTTCAGCAATATTATTAAATGTTAAATCTTCAATCAGTTTATCTGAGAAATCTTGCTGGCGCAAAAATTCTTCAAATATAGGCCACCAGGCCAGTCCAGGTATGCCTGACATATAAGGATTGGCCGTTTTATCACTTAAAGTATGAGGGGCATGATCGGTCTCGATCCAGTCAATTTTTCCTTCTTTTAGGTATTTAAAAACTTCTTCCCTCGACTCCGGCGATCTTAAGGGCGGATTCATTTTTAACAGCAGGCCGTTATCACCATACATCTGAGTCCAATCATAAATGAAATGATGCGGACAGATACCGGAAGAAACATCCAGGCCATTTTCTTTAGCCTCAACTACTAGCTCTACTGCGGTAGGGGAGGAGATATGGGCGATATGCAGCTTTCCTAGAAACCCAGTTTTTTTGGCCAAATCTAATTGGTCTATTACTGATTCAATTTCTGCTTTTTCTGGCCGGGCAAAACAATGAGTTATGGGGTGGTCAGGATTCCAGCGGTGATGATCCAACTGGCATTCTTTTTCACAGTGCACTGCTAGAACTCCGTCATAACCTTCCCGGGCTAAAGTTTCATAGACCATTTTCTGGTCTTGCTCGGTGATAACTCCCAAATTTCCTACCGAATGCCCGGCATATAACTTCATCCCGGCAACTGACTTAAATTCTCTATAGGCTTCAGCTGCCAATTTAACTTGTTCTGGGTCAGCAGTTAATCCCAGGTAAAGTCCATAGAAGACACCCGGAACATTAGCTTCTTTAGCTGCTTTCAATCGGTCTAGAACAACTTTCCGAGTAATGATTGGCGGATCGGTGTTAGGCATATCCAATATGGCATCTAATCCCGAATCAAAAGCCACTTCCAGTCCGTGTTTGATAGTTTCCTTATGCCGCTGATTAAAATCACGCAGATGAACATGAGAATCAATATACATTTATTTTGGAATAAGTTAAATGTTTAAATGAATTGTTGTAATAGAATTGTTGTAATAAGGGTGTATCAAATTTTTTTCTTAATTTCATCCCTAATTTTAAATAAAATCTCTGAAGAAATATTCCTATCTAAATCTATAAACAGCCCTTTAGGATTAGGATCAGCAAATTCAATTCCATAAAATTGTTTATTCTCTTTATGCCTAGGTACTAAATGAGCATGCAGATGCGGCCATAAATTTCCCAGAATAGCCACATTGGGCCGGCATTCTCCATATAGTTCCTTAACCGTTCTATGCCAGGAAGGAATGATCTTAAAAAATAATTCTTCTGTTTCGGCTGGATTAATATCTGTAACTATATCTGCTTCTGATCTTAAAGCGGAAGCATAACATCGGCCTAAATTTGGAAATTGTGATTCATGTAAATACAGAGCCCAATGTTGGAATTGTTTTATTAGCAGCTGATTGTAGTCCATTTTATTTTTAAAGTATTATACTCGACCATCTTTGCCGCTATAAAAAATTCTAGCTAGTTTTTTTATTTCTTGGCGGTGATCTGAATCCAGAAACCCTAAATTATCCCACTGACCAATGTTAAATTCAATTTCTTCTAGAGAGGTAGTTGAAGGAACCTTCTCTGCTAGCGTTATATGGTCAAAATGTTTATCTTTGACTATTTGAAAATTTTTAACCCCCCCATAAAAAACCTGTTGGGGAGAGATTAATTGACCGGCAAACGATCTTGGAGTGCCGCATTCTGAATTATTAGTGCAATAACCGCCCGCAGTTACTAAAGCCCCTCTAGTTCCCGGTATTCTGTCGCCTGACATGTAAATTAAAGCTAACTCCACTTTTTCTCCGTCTTTAGTTCCTTCTACTCTATGTAATAATCTAATTTCGTCCCAAGCTGGATCAAAGGGTAAACCAAGGTAATCAAGATGGTTGTTAATCAGTTCAATTAAGCTCCCAGTAATTAATTTTTTATCTGCAAGGGGTTCAATTTCTTTTAATTGGCTTCTGAGTTTAAGATAGGTATTAAAATGGCCGACATCTACTTTGCCAAATGTACTAACCATCATTTTCGTTGCAGCTCTTAATTTATTTTCAGCTGGTGGTTGGATTTTTAGGTTAATAACTTCGGGGAATCCTTCCAAAACTTGTTCAACTAATTCCTCTGCTAAGTTTTGTAAATTGCTCACTACCGTAACATTTAGGGTAGTAAACCCCTTCAGATTAGGCTTGGAGGTAAGATCATAAAAAGTCTCTTCAAATACTGGTCGTTTGCCGTAAGTTAAAGTCACATCCGCAAATTTAGAATTTTCCTTCACTAATGCTTTATGTCCTTCTATTCTAGGCGTGGTGATAACATAAGGGAAGGTTTTACCTGCTAACTTTTCTACTCGGCTTAATATTCCTTCAATGTTAAGATTCTCTGGAACTGCAACATAAGCCGCCTTTATACGATTTCCACTAATATTCGTTATTATTTGTGCCATAAATTATTTGGTCATTGAGTTAATTTTTAAATCTTCCGTAAGATAGGTGCTGTCCACAAATGTCTTCAATTATGGGCTGACCAGTAAGATAATACCCCGGGACGGATTTAGACAATTATTTAAACCGTTTATCATCAAAAATTACATCTTACTAACTTAAAAACAGAAAAAAAGAAACATTTATATACCTTAAAAAAATCATTTTAACTATGGATACAAGGGGTCAGCTGTTACAAATTGAGTTCAAGTACTTCTTTGTAGGATTAATTATTGGTCTGGTTTTAGCTTTAGTATACATTTATTTAGGCAACATTGGAACTGTACCTCAACTTTCTTTCATCTGTCCAGCGATTGCACCTTAATTTTCTTTAGGATTAAATGTTATATATCTACCAGTATAGAAAAAGTTATAATAGCTTAATCGTTTGAAAATAAGTTTAATTGAGGTGTTATTATGGATGTAGAACGAATTCAAAAAATAAATAATTTAGCTTTGGAATTGATGAAACAAGGTTTAGCTGCCAACCGGGAAGAAGCCGTTATTGATGCCGAAAAAGTCTTCCGAAATAAGGATAGTGAAGTTTATAGTTCTATGCGGGAAACCTTAGTTAAAGTGGAAGCAGCCAAGGAAGAAGCCCGTGAACCCAGGCGCACAGAAGGGAACATGGTCGGCAGTTTATCCGAAGACAAAATCGCTCAAATCTTAGAAAAAAATACTGCTTATTTAGTAAAAAAAATAACTGAATTTTCAGATAAAGTAGCGGCCTTGGAAAAAGAGCTGTCTTCCATCAAAACCAAGTTGACTTATCAAAGTCTGCCTACAGTAAACGACATCCGATCTAAGGGTGTATCGGTTCCTCCAGTTCAAGCTAAAGAGGATGCGCCCAGGTCCAGCCATCCTAGATCGGGAAATTATAATGAAAATGATGTTTCTATCGAAAAATTTTTTTATATGGGGAAATAAGCCCATTTTTTTTTTTCAATTTCTTACTGTTTCTAGATTTATATATTCTAGAACCCAAAGTTTTAAAAACATTCACCACTTTTAAATAGAAAATGGTTTCAAAAATAAATTATGTTATCTTAACTGCCCTATTAGTACTGCTAAGCGTAAGTTTAGTTTCAGCTGCTGTAACTGTAGAAACTGCCGATTTAAAGAAAGTAGTAAATTATGAAAGTCTGGAAGATAATGATGATGAGATGGCCGTAAGTTATTCTATTAGCCTTACCAACTCGGGGACTACTAATGAGAGCCTTAGCCTATCCTTGCAGAATTTAGCTGCCGGTTATGATTTAACTGTAACTCCTTCCATCCTCCAATTAGCAGCCGGAGTAAGCCAGGACATTACAGTTTCTGGAAATATACCAGTGGATGAGGATCAGGGAATTCATACTGTTGGAAAATTAAAAGTTACTTCTGCCAGCGGGGACGGTTTGTATGATCTGCAAACTGACGTTGAATCCATGGTGGATATTAAACGAATATATGTGTATGTCAATGGAAATCTGGAAGATAAGGTAACCAGCAGCCAGGATAAGGTCAAGGATCTTAAACCGGGTGATGAAATTGAATTAAGGTTTGAGATTGAGAATTTATTTGATAACAATTATGACGAAGGAGACTTGGAAGGAGAAATTACCCTAACTTTAGATGACAGCGATTTCGGCGATGACGAGATTGATGAAAGTGAAAATTTCGATCTTCAGGCTGGGGACAGCACCTCAGAGAAAGATCTAGTTTTTGCCTTCCAAATTCCGGAAGAAGCCGAAGAAGCGGATTACACTTTAGACCTAAAATTGGAAGCTGAAGACGGCAATACTGCTAGTTATGATTTAGATTGGGAAATGGATTTGGAAGTACAGCGGGAGAAGGATGACATTCGGGTAGCTGAATTGGAAGTTTATCCTTTGGAATTAAGCTGCACCCTGGATCAGGAGGTAAAAGTTTCGGTGAGGGTAGTTAATTATGGCAGTGACCGGCAGCGAGATTCAGCTTTGACGGTAGTGAATTCAGACTTAAGTTTGAACCAGAAGTTTGAGTTTGAATTGGAACGGGGTGATTCCAACAATAATTATTTCACTAAAGATTATTCCTTTACTATTGGTAAAGAGCTTAAAGTTGGGACTTATCCTATAACTGCTACGGCTTTCATTAATCATGATGAAGTCATGGATAAAGAAATTGTTCAATTAACTATCAAAAAATGTTTAGTAGTTGAACCGGCCGTGGAAGCAGAAGAGGTAGAAAATAACACCGGCAGTTCTGCTGATGGAATACCATCTTCTACTAGTGGAAAAAATACGGATAAAATATCTTCTTCGGCGGTTGTTAGAACCTTTGAAGATCCTTACACTTCCGAAGATGTGTTTATTGCTATCTTAGTAGCAGTATTTGTATTGGTACTAGCGATGATTGTAGTGTTTGCAATTATATTGCTGAGAAGGTAAGTTTAATACCCTTTTTTTTTATAATATATACTTTAATTTTTTAATAGAATTATATGAACCTTATTATTACCTTATTATTCAATACTCGATTTTTCTTTTCTTAAAACAATATCATTTGGAACTACTTTTTTTCTAGATTTTTTACCTCAATTTCAACTTCCTCATTAACTGCGGCTAGAATTATTAGATGTAATAACTGTTCTAACAGATTAACTTCAGAACTATCTATTCCTAAAAAATAAAGTATTTAATTTTACCCCGTATCAATCCGGGTATAACGCCGGTTGAAGGCCAGGCTTATGTACTCGTTTATGATGGCAATAACCATCCCTTTGGCATTCTCAGAACTATAAGCTAATACTTCACTTTCATTTAAAACACCCGTGGTATTTAATCAGGTTATCCGCGTGCCGGCATATTCTTCCTTAGTTAAAGTCGTATCTATACTAGCCGCCAAATCATAAATAACCGGATTATAACCTGATTCGCTAACTGAAAGTTCTCTGTTAACCCTTTTTTTATTAGGTGGTTAGGCCATATATAAGCCTTCCAGATTATTTTTTACAGTATTTCATAACTTAACACTTTTATCTAACCCTTTACAATACCAACTAACCAAAATAGAGCTCTCAGATAGGATGTTACAGTCGATAAAAGTATTTAAATGACTCGTCTCAGTAAACTGTACTTTTTTAACAATAAAAATTAAAATATTAGCGAGGAATAGAAAATGGCGATTAAGAAAATTTTGGTTTTAGCGGTTATGATAATGATTTTGGCAGTTTCAGCTGCAGCTGCTGATACTTTGTTTGAGGATGATTTTGAAAGCGGGACAATAGATCCCAGCAAATGGACTGTTGTGGACAGCCCGGCAATAACCAGCGACCCGGATTATGTTTACGCTGGGGCTTATTCAGTATTATTTAATGGCGGGAATAATCCCGATGACCAATTGATAAGCGTGGATATTGATTCCACTGGTATGAATGACATTTCAGTTTCTTATTACCGGATGATTGAAAGTTTAGAATCTGATAATGATTTTATGGTTGAGTATTCAGTTGATGGAGGAGATTCCTGGACGGTCATTGAAAATATTGATGGTAGTTTAGAATACAGTCAAATGACTGAAAATCTACCAGCAGAAGCTGAAAACAACCCTAATTTACAATTAAGGTTTAGAATAAATGCTGGAGAAGTAAATGGTGACTTTGCCGCCGTGGACAACGTCCTAGTAACCGGTGAACCCGGTGATTTCACTGCCCCGGAAATAACAGAACCTTGGAACAACCCCGAATATCCTACCACTTCTGACAACGTGCAAATTTGTGCTGATGTTACTGATGAATCTGGAATAAGCAGCGTTTCCCTGCACTGGGATAATGGTATTGATGAACCCGCAACTTTTGTAATGAATCCAACTACGGGTGATACTTATTGCCGATCCCTTTCTTCTGGAACGCTGGCAGCATTTGATGGCATGGAAGTAGTCTGTCAAGTTACCGCACTTGATACTAACGGCAACGAAGGATCCAGCGGTGAACCAACTGTATGTTATGTTTATGATGGAGCCGATCCAGTTCCTGGATTTGAATGTACTCCTACTGAAGGCAGTGAACCCTTGGAAGTAGTCTGTACCAGTACTTCTACTGATACGGTGGATGAATCTTTGACTAATGCTTGGTCTTTCCCCGGAGGAAACCCCAGTTCAACTACTGACGAGGTAGTTACAGTTGTATACACTAACAATGGAATGTATGATGTAAGTTTAACTGTAACCGATGACGCTGGCCATAGTGACTCTTTAACTCAAGAGGACTACATTAACGTATTAGACATTGGACCAGAGGCCTCCTTTACTGAAAGTGTCCATGAATTTGGAGAAACTGTTACCGTATTCTTTACTGACACTACCACTTCCTATGATGAATTAGTGAGCTGGATGTGGGACTTTGGTGACGGAGAAACTTCCACTGAACAAAATCCTTCCCACACTTATGCGGATGAAGGGGAATACACTGTTACTTTAACAGTTTACGATGTGGATGGCGATTTTGATACTGCCACTGACACCAAATATGTTTACAATGAAGCACCTACCATAAACGCTGGCGGCCCTTATTTCTGTAATGAAGCCAGTACAATTATGTTAAGTGCAACTGCAACTGACGTACCAGCAGATTACCCCCTAACGTACGCTTGGGATTTGGATGATGAAGAAGGGTATGAAACAATAGGACAATCTGTTATGTACCTCTGTGGCAACGGTGATGATAGTGTTTTGGTTGAGGTGCAAGTTACCGATAACGATGGTGACGCTGGATACGCTGAAGCAGCCGTGAACATTAACAACGTTGCACCTATGGCGTTCCTTTACGGACCTTTTAGCGCTGCTGCTGGTCAAGAAGTGTGCTTCGCACCTCAAGTAGCAGATGTAGAAGATCTGGAATTCAGCTACGCTTGGGATCTTGACAACGACGGCCAATTTGATGACTCGGAAAGTAATGTTGCCTGTACCTCCTACAGTGAGCAAGGCACCTACCCCATTGCAGTACGGGCCTTTGATGGAGACGACTGGAGTAATGATGCCGCTAGTACCGTAACCGTCTACAGTTTTGGTATTGAATTAGAACCAGGTTGGAATTTAATTTCCATTCCCTTAGTCCCTACTGATACTAATATTGAAGCCGTGTTAAATGAAGCCGATGTAGAAGTTGTCTGGGCTTACCAACACAACCCTGAAACTGGGGAAAATGAATGGTATAGCTATTCACCGGATGCTCCGGAAGAAGTTAATGACCTTGAAACAATGGTGCCAGGTTATGGGTACTATGTGTATGTTAGCGAGGAATATTTAGCTGATCTAAACTTGGGTTTATATAACAACGGGGATAAATATTACGAAATTGGCCAGCAGGGAATACCTATGCCTCCGCAAGTGACTTTAACTTCCGGCTGGAACTTGATTGGACACTTTGGTATGAACGAAGTTGCTAAATCTGAAGAGATTCAAGATTTAAGCGGCGGCAGTTTAACCGATTTGGCTGATTTAACCTTGTTAGGTCAAGCTGCTGGTCCAATAAATTACTTGGAACCGGGAGTAGGCTACTGGGTTTTCGTAACTGGTCAAGGCAGCTTATTGTATGCCCCATCGGAAGCGGATTACGCTGAAGATCAAGACTAAAGGTTCAAGAATAAAAGGTAAAACATTTTTCTTTCTTTTTTTTAATTTTTTTATTACATAAATCTTTTATAGTGTTTGTTTTCCTGGACTATATCTTTGGGGGTTAAAAATGAAAAAAATAATGTTCATACTTGCAATTTTTACAATTTTTCTGCTAAGCCTTAGTTCAGTCCGCGCATTTAATGTTCCGCAGAAGTTCTATGGGACTGTGGTTTATGAAGATGGTAATTTTGCACCTGATAGTACAATAATTACGGCGAAATTAAATGGGGCGGTGGCGGATGAAGCCACCGTGTCAGCGGGCAAGTATAGTTATGGAGATGATAAATTAGTAGTTCCCGATGATAGCAATACTGGCGGGACAGTTACTTTTTACATTGGCAATTTAAAATCTAATGAAGAATACATTTTTGAAAGTGGTGCGGTTACGGAGTTAAACCTTACTTTTCCGGGGAATTGCCCCGGAGAATGTACTAGTTCAGCCAGCGTTCCTGCGGGAGATTCATCCGGCGGTTCTTCAGGTGGTGATTCTAGTTCGTCTAGTTCCTCCGGCGGGGGTGGTGGAGGCGGATCTAGTGGTGGTTCCGGAGGCGGCGGTGGCAGTAGCAGTAGTGGTAGCAGTCTAACTAAAACTAATTCCGCTGACTCGGAAACCGTAGATACCGGATCTTCTAATAATCAGGAACTAGTCGGCACTACTAAATTAGCTTCCGAAAATTCTGCTGACACTACGGGTTTAGATACGGATGAAAGCGGCAACTTTTTAACCGGTGCAGGAGTGGTGGAAACTGGAGCCGAAAGCCAGGTTCAAACTATTTTGATAATAATAGGGGTCTTAATTCTGGTTGGAGCAGTGGGATACTATGCCCGTGTTAGAAAAATTAAAGCCAAGACTGTTCCAGAAACAGCCGCCGAGCCCCCCAAGTAATTAATAAGTTGGGAATGTCCTACCCTACGACTGTTAACTTTGCATGAAGTAAATTTCCCCACGTCCATACTTTAGTTGCCTGTTTCTCCAAAATTGCTGGCGTCACTTTTTTATGCAATTGGTGCATAAAATTCCAG
>Ga0209542_10001615_pt1 | contig 52365 bp, 42 predicted proteins | sample RifCSPhighO2_01_FD_184028 | JGI IMG/M metagenome (GOLD analysis project Ga0209542, IMG submission 184028) | Soil microbial communities from Rifle, Colorado - Rifle CSP2_plank highO2_0.1 (SPAdes) (version 2) | ecosystem: Environmental > Terrestrial > Deep subsurface > Rock core/Sediment ... | reverse complement strand
GAGGGGAAATCCCTGTGCCAGATCGAAGCGCATCTGGTGGCCGAATACGGAAAGCGTCCCGGTGCCCGTGCGGTCTTCTTTGCGCGTACCGTGCTGCATTACATGACGCATCAGGTCGAGGTACTGCTGCATAAACGTTTCCCCGGTCTACAGTGATAAATGATATTGAAGTTTAACCGCCAAGGCGCCAAGGCGCCAGAAAGGATAAGAAAATCTAAAAAACTTGGCGTTCTTGGCGTCTTGGCGGTTCTAAAATAAATATATGCATTGTTAATGTCGCGGTGGCGCGAACAGGCGCACGTGCCGGTATTTGAACAGCGGCAACAGCACCATGCCCGCGACGAAACCGCCGATGTGTGCGCCGAAGGCCACGCCGCCCTTGCCGGGGTCGGCGAGCGCCGAATTAATAAGTTGCAACACGAACCAGAAACCCAGCACCACCATGGCCGGCAGGTACATCGTGCGGGTGAAAAAGCCCATGGGGACCAGCACCAATACATGCGCGCGCGGATAGAGCAGCAAATATGCCCCAAGCACGCCGGAAATGGCGCCGCTCGCGCCGATCATGGGTATCGTGGAATCCGCGTTCGGCAGGGCCTGCGCGAACACGGCGGTGATGCCGCACAGCAGATAGAAGATCACGAAGCGCACATGGCCCATGGCGTCCTCGACGTTGTTGCCGAAGATCCAGAGATACAGCATGTTGCCGATCAAGTGCATCCAGCCGCCGTGCAGGAACATGGAGGTGAATACCGTCATGGTTGGCGGCACCAGCGCGAGTTCCGGCGGGAGTGATTGGCCGCCCAGCAGAGTGGCCGGGATCACGCCGAGACTGAGAACCGCGACCTCGAAACCGCGTGCGCCGAGCGACAGCTGCCACAGGAAAACCAGCGTGGCGAGCGCAATCACGGCGATCGTGATGTATGGTTTGATCGTGGTGGGATTGTCGTCGTGCAGCGGAATCATCGATTAGCGTTGCGTCATGATCGGGTGCGGGTCCTGGCGGTAGAAGCGCTGTAATTGCTTATACACCGCCGGATGATTTTCGTAAACGAGATACGGCGCGGTAAAAAAGGCCTCGCTCGTCACGGCGAAAAATTCCGCCGGGTCCTCGGCGGCGTAGGGGTCGATACGGCGGGCGCCTCGTGCGTCCGGTTCCGAGCATAACTGGCGGTAGGCGGCATGGAAGTCGTGCGCCCATGCGCGCGCGTCCATGTCCGGGTGCAGCGGCGGAAATCCGTTGGCATCGCCGTTGAGCAGGTCCAGCTTGTGCGCGCATTCGTGGATCACGAGGTCATGATCGGCGGGTGTTTCATCTTCCTCGCGCATGGCTTCCCATGACAGCACGATTGGACCCTGGGACAGGGACTGGCCGCAGAGATCCATGATTTCGCGGTGCACGACGCCATGTTCATCCATGTATTCGTCATGCACGCGGAAGTCGCCGGGATAAATCACGATCGAGCTCCAATCGGCATAGTAATCGAGTCCGAGATTGAGAATGGGAATGCCGGCATGCAGCGCGATGCGCGCGCGCATCGATTCGTTGACGGCGAATCCGGAAGTGCCCTCGAAGGATTTGGCGCGCAGAAGTTGTCTCGTGAGTTGGCGCAGCCGCGTCTGGTCGTTCTTCGGCATGGCACGCGCGTAGGGGGAGGTGCGCAGGGCCTTCGACCACAGGGCATCGGACAGGGCGTCACGATCGCTTCGCCAGCGGCGATAAAGTTTCTTGAGTTTGCCCGCCGTACGGACGCTGCGGCGCGGCGCGGATTTCCGGTTAGCGGCCACCGCTGAGAAGTTGGATGGCCAGTTTCTTGCCTTTTTCCACGGCGGGCTGGTCCAGCGGATTGATGCCGTACAGCAGAGCGGCGTATACCGTGGCGCGCTGGTAGAGGTCGATCAACTGGCCCAGCGCGTGGGCATCGAGCGTCGGCAGGCACAGGGTCATGTTCGGGTGGCCGGCCTCGGTGATCACCTGGCTGGTGGCCCGGAACTCGGCCTCGAGAACATCCTGCAGGCGTTTGCCTTCGAGATAGGGAAAGGATTTCCGGTCATCGCTGGAAAGCGGAATGAGTGGATTCTGCCGCCAGTGATCGATGGTCATGAAAGTGAAAATCTTGTCGCGGCGCGACTCGAGATACATTTGCAACTGGCTGTGCTGGTCCACCGTACCCAGCGCCGTTACCGGCAGCGTGCCGGCGGGCGGGTCGTCCCGTCGTCCGCCACGGCGCTTGCCGAGGGATTCCGCCCACAGCTGGCGGTACCAGTCGCCGAAGAGCTGCAACGGGTCGGCATAGGGCATCATGATCGAGACGCGCTTATTCTTGCGGGTGTCGAACAGATAGAACATGGCGGCCATTTCCAGCGCCGGATTGGTGCGAGGATTTTCGGCGGCGCAGCGCGCGGCATTGGCCGCGCTGCCGGCGAGCAGGCCGCGGATATCCACGCCCACCGCGGCCAGCGGCAGCAGGCCCACGGCGGTCAGCACGGAATAGCGCCCGCCCACCCGGGGTGGCACTGGCAGTGACGTAATTCCGTCGCGCCGGGCTACTTCGCGCAGCCATCCCTGCGCTGGATCGGTAATCAGCCACTGGTGTTGACGCGCCTCGTTCTTGCCGAGTTGCTGCTCCAGCCATTCGCGCACGATCAAATACTGGACGATCGTTTCAATCGTGCCGCCCGCTTTGCTGATGCAGATGACCGCCGTTTTTTCGGCGGACCGGTTCCGCCGCAGCGAGTCCAGGTGGCGCGGGTCGAGATTTTCCAGAAAATGCAGTCGGGGGCGGCGCGGGCCGGGCTCATCCGCGCCCAGCGCCTGATACACGGCCTTGGCACCGAGGCTGGACCCGCCGATGCCGATGACAGCGACATCTTCGAAATGGCGCATCTGTTCCGCCGCCGCTTCGATCTGCGGCAGCGATTCCGGCATGCTGTCGTGCAGGCTGAGGCAGGCGAACTCGGCATTCAGCCCACCCGCGGATTTATCGATGACAGTCTGATGAACGCGCCGGAACTCCGGCGCCAGCGCCTCGATCTCGGTCTTGTCTATGCCTTCGGCGCCGACCCCTTCCCGATACAGACGGGTAGTATCGATGTGCAGCAGTGGCGATGAGGAGGTGGGGCTGGCGGGTGAATTTTTGCTGTGTGGTACCACGGGCTATCTCGTCTGCATCGGGGGCTGACGTAATACTATCATTCTTTATTGTCGCGATACTCCGCGGCCTCCAGCGTGTTGAGCAGGAGCGTGGCCACAGTCACCGGTCCGACGCCGCCCGGTACCGGCGTGATCCATCCGGCGCGCTGCTTGGCAGTTTCAAATTCCACATCGCCGACCAGTTTTCCGTCGGGCAACCGGTTGATGCCGACGTCGATGACAATGGCGCCGGGCTTGATCCAGTCGCCCTTGACCATGCCAGGCTTACCGACGGCGACCACCAGCACGTCGGCGCGGGCGACATGCCCGGCCAGGTCCCGGGTGTAGTGGTGGCAGGTGGTGACGGTGCAACCGGCCAGCAGCAGCTCGAGCGACATGGGACGTCCGACGATATTGGAGGCGCCGACCACGACGGCCTCCTTGCCTTCCAGCGCCTCGCCGGTGGCCTGGAGCAGGCGCATGACGCCAAAGGGTGTGCACGGACGCAGGCGCGGGATGCGTTGCGCCAGCCGGCCGATGTTGTAAGGATGAAATCCGTCCACGTCCTTGGCGGGGCTGATACGTTCAATAATGATTGTCTGATCGATGTGCTTGGGCAGCGGCAGCTGCACCAGGATGCCATCCACATCCGGGTCCGTGTTCAGCTGGTTGATGTGAGACAGGATTTTTTCCTGGGAAATGTCCACCGGCAGGTCGTAATCAAAAGAGATAAACCCGGCTTCGGCACAGGCCTCGCGTTTATTGCGCACGTAAACCTCCGAGGCGGCTTCGTTGCCGACCTTGAGGACCGCGAGCCCGGGTGGTCGTTTGCCTGACGCGAGGCGGCGGTCAACCCGTTGTTTGATCTCAGCGCGCAGTTCTTGTGCGATTTTCTTTCCGTCGAGGATGCGTGCACTCATGGTTTTCAAGCCACGGCGCGGATGAATGCGCCCGGCGCATCATCGCATGCGCCACGGCGGTGCGCCAAGGCCCGCACCGAAACTGTGCGCGGCGATATAGCAATTATCTTGATCGACAAGTTTCGGTGCGGGCCCAAGCGTATAGTAAGATGTTTTTCGCCTATAATTCAGGCACGCCAGATTGACGGTCCCGGGAGCGGTGCGTATAGTTCCGGCCTCGCGCCGCCCGGTCAGTACCGATATTCGCGAGTGTTCGCTGATGTGGTTCGCGCGAGCGGCGCCTGGCGTGAGTACCGATCGGGGTATAGCGCAGCCTGGTAGCGCACCTGCTTTGGGAGCAGGGTGTCGGGGGTTCAAATCCCTCTACCCCGACCATTTTCAATTGCGCGTGGGTGATGCTTGGGATGTAATGTGCGGGCGTTTCTCTGGCGCCCGTAGCTCAGTTGGATAGAGCACCAGCCTTCTAAGCTGGCGGTCGCAGGTTCGACTCCTGCCGGGCGCGCCATTTCCAGAGTGGAGCAGGCTGTTTCTTCGCAGGTATAATATCCGGCGACGTTGATCACTTTATGGTGAGCGTAGCTCAGTTGGTTAGAGTCCCGGATTGTGATTCCGGTTGTCGTGGGTTCGAGTCCCATCGCTCACCCCAGTTTCTTTGGCCCGGGCCGTTAGCTCAGTTGGTAGAGCAGCTGACTCTTAATCAGCGGGTCGGTGGTTCGAGCCCACCACGGCCCACCATTTTTTGCACCGCTGGGTGTTTTTAAGAGAGAAAGTCACTTCCCTCCCGGCGGTTTCGCCTGCCTTCATCCCTGGTTTTACGGTGAGGCCTGTCTGGCCGGAGTCAGGCAGCTTGGCGCTATACTGTGCCCGGTATTGCTGCGAATGTGGCGGAACTGGTAGACGCGCTGGATTTAGGTTCCAGTGGGGCAACCCGTGGGAGTTCGAGTCTCTCCATTCGCACCATCTCGTTTTCTGCCTGAAAGCTGCCGGTTGTTGGCCTGCCCGCGGCAAATCGGTATGATTCCTCTCCAAAATACAGCCAGTTCAATATTTATCATTCATTGATTGTGGGGTTTTCCAATGCAAGTTTCGGTTGAAACCATCGGTACGCTCGGGAGGCGTTTGAAAGTGGCGGTGTCGGCGGATCAGGTAGAGAAGGAATTCAACGCCAGGCTTCAGCGCTTGTCCAAGCAGGTGAAGATGCCAGGCTTTCGTCCGGGCAAGGTGCCTCTCAAAATGGTGGAGGCCCAGTATGGCGGACGGCTGATGGACGAAGTGGTCGGCGAACTGATTCAGACCACGATGCACGAGGCCATCGGAAGTCAGGGCTTGCGTCCGGCCGGCGATCCGCAGGTGCAGCGCAAACCGGTCACGCGCGGTGAGCAGTTGGAATATACCGTCGAGTTTGAAATTTTCCCGGAGGTAAAGCGCTTTGATCTGGCGGGCGTGCGTATCGAGCGTCCGGCGGTAACGGTGAGCGAAGAAGACGTGAACCGTACCCTGGAGACTATTCGCAAACAGCGCGCCACCTGGAAGCAGGTTGACCGTGAGGCCCGTCTGGGCGATCGGCTCACCATTGATTTCGTCGGTCGCATCAATAGCAAGGAATTCGAGGGCGGCAAGGCCAATGCCTTTCAGTTGGTGCTCGGCAGCGGAACGCTGATCGAGGACATAGAGCATGGGCTTGTCGGTGCTAAAAGTGGCGAAATGAAACATGTGTCCGCCAGGTTTCCGACAGACTACAGGCATTCCATGCTGGCAGGACAGACAGCGGATTTTGATGTGAAGGTTAATGATGTGACCGAGGCGATATTTCCGGATCTGAACGAGACGTTTGCCAAGGATCTTGGGGTGAAAGAAGGTGGTCTGGATAAGCTTCGTTCCGACGTGAAATCCAATCTGGAGCGCGAAGCAGCCACCCGCGCCCGTGCCGTGATAAGGACGCGGGTACTCAAGTTGTTACTGGACGCGAATCCGGTTGAAGTGCCCCGCAGCCTGCTCGATGCCGAGATTCAACGCCTGAAGACCGCTGACATGTCAAGCGGGTTGAATGCGGGGGACGAGGCCGGCTATGAGAGGCGCGCCCGGAGCCGTGTCGCCCTGGGGTTGATACTGGGTGAATTCATCCGCAACCGCGGGCTGGTGCCTGATCCGGCGAGAGTACGCGCGCGGCTTGAGGAAATGGCGGCCGATTACGAGTCGCCTCAGGAATTTATCCAGTGGCATTATGCAAAACCGGAAAGACTGAGTGAAATCGAAGGCCTGGTCATGGAGGAAAAGGTGGTTGAAGACCTTCTGATTTCCGCTCAAATTACCGACAAGCCTGTGAGTTTTCAGGATCTATTGAAGATCGAGATTCTTGTTCATTAAAGTGGTTATATCCACCCAAAGAATGCCGATTAACGCAAGGAACCAGATAATGAAAGATACCGGACAGCATGGCAGTGCGCTGAATCCCCAGGCCCTTGGCCTGGTTCCCATGGTTATCGAGACCACGGGCCGCGGCGAGCGCGCCTACGATATTTATTCGCGGATGCTCAAGGAACGTGTGGTGTTTCTCGTCGGTCCCGTCGAGGACCATATGGCGAACCTCATTGTGGCGCAACTCCTGTTTCTGGAGTCCGAAAACGCGGATAAGGATATTCACCTTTATATCAACTCCCCGGGGGGCGCGGTGAACGCGGGCCTGGCGATTTACGACACCATGCAGTTCATCAAGCCGGACGTCAGCACCGTATGCATCGGCCAAGCCGCCAGCATGGGGGCGCTGATCCTCACGGGCGGAGCCAAGGGCAAACGCTTCGCATTACCGCATTCGCGCATGATGGTGCACCAGCCCATGGGCGGTTTTCAGGGCCAGGCCAGCGACATCGATATCCATGCGCGCGAGATTCTGCGTGTGCGTGAACGGCTGAATCAGATCATGGTCAAACATACCGGTCGCTCCATGGATCAAATCAAGGAGGATACCGACCGCGATTATTTCATGGACGGAGAGGAGGCCAAGGGTTTTGGCCTGATTGACACGGTTATTGAGAAGCGCAGCTAAAAAAACAGGTGCACTTTCCGCGGGATATGCTATAAATTTAAGGTATAGTGTTGGTAAAATAGGTGATGATTGCTTGCAAATGGCGGTGGAAACCCGCATCCTTTGCGGCAAAAGATCCTTAATCGATAGTGAGGTTTAAGGATGGCTGACAACAACCACACGGGCAGGGGCGATGGCAAGGGCGAAAAGCTCCTGTATTGTTCCTTTTGCGGCAAGAGCCAGCACGAGGTGCGCAAGCTTATTGCGGGGCCTTCCGTATTCGTTTGCGATGAGTGCGTGGAGTTGTGCAACGACATCATCCGCGAAGAGGTCCAGGAAGAGAAAAACGCCGCCAACGCCAAGAAAAAATTCCCCACCCCGCGCGAGATTCATCAGATTCTCGACGAGTACGTGATCGGCCAGACTGACGCCAAGAAAGTCCTGTCGGTCGCGGTCTATAACCACTACAAGCGCATCGAGCATGAAGGCAAGATCGGCGAGGTCGAGCTGTCCAAGAGCAATATCCTGCTCATCGGACCGACGGGTTCGGGCAAAACCCTGCTGGCCGAGACCCTGGCACGGTTGCTCAATGTGCCGTTCACGATTGCCGATGCCACGACCCTGACCGAAGCGGGCTATGTCGGCGAGGACGTCGAGAACATCATCCAGAAGCTCCTTCAGAAGTGTGACTACGACGTCGAGAAGGCGCAGAAGGGCATCGTCTACATCGACGAAATCGACAAGATTTCGCGCAAGTCGGAGAACCCCTCGATCACCCGCGACGTTTCAGGTGAGGGGGTGCAGCAGGCGCTGCTCAAGCTGATCGAAGGTACGATCGCCTCAGTGCCGCCGCAGGGCGGACGCAAGCATCCGCAGCAGGAGTTCCTGCAGGTGGACACGCGCAATATCCTTTTCATCTGCGGCGGGGCGTTCTCCGGGCTCGAGAAGGTGATTCAGAGCCGCAGCGAGAGAACCGGCATCGGTTTCCACGCCGAAATCCGCAGCAAGGCCAACGCCAGAAAGGCTGGCGAAATCCTGCGTATGATCGAACCCGAAGATCTCATCAAGTACGGCCTGATTCCGGAATTCGTCGGCCGTCTGCCGGTGGTGGCCGTCCTGGACGAACTCGATGAGCGTGCGCTGATGCAGATACTGACGGAACCCAAGAATGCCTTGGCGAAGCAGTATCAGAAATTGCTCAAGCTGGAAGGGGTTGATCTCGAAATTAGCGAAGACGCGTTGCTGGCTGTGGCCAAGCGTGCCATGGAGCGCAAAACCGGCGCACGCGGACTACGGTCCATCCTCGAGCGCGCGTTGCTCGATGTCATGTTCGATCTGCCGTCCACCGAAAACGTGAAAAAGGTGGTCATCGAATCCGGTGTCATCACGGAGGGCAGCAAGCCTGTGGTGATCTACGCCGAAAACGATGAACAGGACAAGCGGCGGGCATCGGTCAACCAGTAAGTGAAGCACCTGTCCCACATAAAGAACCCCGCCAAGCGCGGGGTTTCTTTTTTGCCCGCCTCATCCCCGAGACTCGCCCCTTGCGGGGCCAGCGTCGCCGCGCTCCGCTGTCCAAATTGCGTCCTCGGCTCCGTAACCGGTGCATCCCTGCACCACTCCTCGCTCCTGGCGATTTTGTGGACCAGCGCTGTTTGTAAGGTCATATGCGCCATTTGTCGCAGGCCTGATTGGAACACGCGGTTTTTGGAAAAAAATCCCCGGCGAATGATTGAAATCAGGGCATTTAGCCCCCAAACTTGAAGAAATCCACTCACTAACTGATTGAAGCGCAAATGCCAGAAACCAAACCAGCCGTGATAGTTCCAGGATCGGAGGCGAACATCCCCGTTCTTCCATTGCGCGATGTCGTCGTGTTTCCGCACATGGTTATCCCTCTGTTTGTAGGTCGGCGCAAGTCTATCCGCGCCCTTGAGCAGGCCATGGAGTCCGGCAAGCAGATCATGCTGGTGGCGCAAAAGAGCGCTTCGGATGACGATCCGACGACAGATAACATTCATAATATCGGAACGATTGCCAGCATCCTGCAGTTGTTGAAACTGCCGGATGGCACCGTCAAGGTGCTGGTCGAGGGTGAACGCCGCGCGGTTCTGCAAAAATATCTGGAAACGGAAGATTATTTTTCCGCGCAGGTAGCAATGCTCGAGGCCATGCCGCTTACGGACAAGGAAGGCGAGGCGCTCACACGCTCCGTCCTGAATGAATTTGACCAGTACGTCAAACTGAACATGAAGATTCCGCCCGAGATTCTTACCTCGCTCGCCGGGATCGACGATCCAGGCCGCCTGGCCGACACGGTGGCGGCGCATCTTTCCCTCAAGATCGAGGACAAGCAGCAGATCCTCGAGGTTCAGGATGTGCGTGGGCGGCTGGAAAAGATTCTTGGCGTGCTCGAGAGCGAGATTGACCTGCTTCAGGTCGAGAAACGTATTCGCGGACGCGTGAAGCGTCAGATGGAGAAGAGCCAGCGCGAGTATTATTTGAACGAGCAGATGAAGGCGATCCAGAAGGAACTGGGCGAGCTTGAAGAAGGCCCGAACGAGGCCGAGGAACTGGCGAAGAAGATCGAGAAGGCCGGCATGAGCAAGGAGGCCCGCGAGAAGGCTGAATCCGAGCTGAAGAAACTCAAGATGATGTCGCCGATGTCAGCCGAGGCCACCGTCGTGCGCAACTATATCGACTGGCTCGTGAACGTGCCGTGGAAGAAGCGCAGCAAGATCCAGAAGGACCTCACGAAGGCCGAGGAGATCCTGGAGGCCGATCACTACGGCCTCGAGAAGGTCAAGGAACGCATCCTCGAATACCTCGCCGTGCAGCAGCGTGTGGTCAAGCTCAAGGGTCCGATCCTGTGCCTGGTGGGACCGCCGGGCGTCGGCAAGACCTCGCTGGGGCAGTCCATCGCGCGCGCCACGAACCGCAAGTTCGTGCGCATGTCTCTGGGTGGCGTGCGCGACGAGGCCGAAATCCGCGGCCACCGTCGTACTTACATCGGCTCGCTGCCGGGCAAGATCATCCAGAACCTGTCGAAGGTGAAGGTGCGCAATCCGCTGTTCATGCTCGATGAGGTGGACAAAATGGCCATGGATTTCCGCGGCGATCCGTCATCCGCATTGCTGGAAGTGCTCGACCCGGAGCAGAACCATGCGTTCAGCGATCATTATCTCGAGGTCGATTACGATCTGTCCGATGTGATGTTCGTCGCCACGGCCAACACGTTGAATATTCCCCCCCCGTTGCTGGATCGCATGGAGGTCATCCGTCTCTCGGGTTATACCGAAGATGAAAAGGTGAACATCGCCATTCGTTATCTCATCCCCAAGCAGCTCAAGAACAACGGGCTCAAGGAAAAAGAACTGCACCTGTCGGAAAAGACCATTCGTGACATTGTCCGCTATTACACACGGGAAGCGGGCGTGCGCAATCTTGAGCGCGAGATCGCCAAGATCTGTCGCAAGGTGACCAAGGAGCTCCTGCTCAACAAGGACAAGGCGGAAAAGACGATTTCTGTCACGCCCAAGAGCCTGGAAAAATATCTGGGTGTGCAGCGTTTCCGCTACGGTACCGCCGAGCAGATCAACCAGGTCGGCCAGGTGACGGGGCTGGCGTGGACCGAGGTTGGTGGCGAATTGCTGACCATCGAGGCCACCATTCTGCCCGGCAAGGGCAAGCTGACCATTACCGGCAAGCTCGGCGATGTCATGCAGGAATCCATCCAGGCGGCCATGAGCGTGGTGCGCGCGCGCGCGACCAAGCTCGGCATCATGCCGGATTTTTACCAGAAGCATGATTTCCACGTGCACGTGCCCGAGGGGGCCACGCCCAAGGACGGTCCGAGCGCCGGCATCGCCATGTGCACGGCCATGGTCTCGGCGCTATCCAAGATTCCGGTGCGCGCCGAGGTTGCCATGACGGGTGAGATCACCTTGCGCGGCGAGGTCCTGCCTATTGGCGGGCTCAAGGAGAAGTTGCTGGCGGCGCATCGCGGCAACCTGAAGGTGGTGCTGATCCCGGAGGAGAACCGCAAGGACCTCACGGAGATCCCTAAAAACATCCGTGGCAGCCTCGACATCCGCCCGGTGCGGTGGATCGATCAGGTGCTGGAAGCGGCGCTCGAGCATATGCCCGAGCCTTTGGACGAGTCGAAGATTGCGGAGGCTGCCAAGCCTCCTGAAGCAATCGATTCCGTCAATCCGGTCCGGACACACTGACTGGCGAGGCGGCGTTGCTAATCGCCCTCAAGTGAGGGAGATGCTTTTGTTGTCTCTGGTGCCCGCGGCGCGGTGTTTTGATAAACCGCGCCGCGCATATCTTTCTTGACAAGATTTTTCCACGCTTGTATAAACCCTGCGACGCGTCTTGGTTTTTTCAGGCGCGCCGTTTGGTCTCAGCAGCAATGGCTTTTCGGGTATCCTGTTCACCACATCTAGCAAGGAGCTAACGTGAATAAAACCGATCTGATCGATAGAGTTTCTGTATCCACTGACCTCAACAAGGCCTCCGCCGCGCGCGCCGTGGAAGCAGTACTGGACATTATTGCCGGTACGCTGCGTGGGGGTGATTCCGTAACGCTTTCCGGTTTCGGCACGTTTTCCGTGAGCAACCGGTCTCAGCGTTCCGGGCGCAATCCGCGAACCGGAGAGATGATCACCATCCCGGCCTCCAAGGCACCCAAATTCAAGTCTGGCAAAGGCCTGAAGGATGCCCTAAACTAACGGCCCTTTTGGGGGTCGTTTCGCCTCCGGGTGCTTAGCTCAGTTGGTAGAGCGTCGCCCTTACAAGGCGAATGTCGGGGGTTCGAACCCCTCAGCACCCACCAAAGAGACCGGGAGCGGTAGTTCAGTTGGTTAGAATACCGGCCTGTCACGCCGGGGGTCGCGGGTTCGAGTCCCGTCCGCTCCGCCACTAAAAAATGCATCACGGGCGAGGCTGAATCCTCGCCCTTTCATTTTGGTTTTTTGTTCGCGCATCGAATTAATGCCCCGGCAAACCCTCGATAAAGTAGCCACCTCATGCTTTCCGAGATCCGTGATAAAACCCAGGGTATCTTCGCCACTTTCATCCTGGTAATGGTCATTGTTCCCTTTGCGCTGTGGGGAGTTAACTCCTATTTTGACACCGGCGGACAGATCAATGTCGCCAAGGTCGGTGGCGTTGAGATCAGCCAGAATGCTTACCGCAACGAAATTGACCGGCTGCGCGGGCGCATGGAACCCAAAACCCTGGACAACCCCCAGTTCAAGCAGACCGTCCTGAACAACCTGATCGAGCAGGCGTTGATCGTCCAGCAGGCCGAGGATCAGGGCTACCGTATCGGCAACGCACAATTGGCGGAAATTATCCGCCATCAGCCGAATTTCCAGCGCGATGGGAAGTTCGATCCGGCTCTATACGAAGTCTGGCTGCGCCGTGAAGGCATGAGCGCACAACAGTTTGAAGCCAGAGTGCGTGAAAATATTCTTATAACCCAGGTCCAGACCGGTATCAGTGAAAGTCTTATTATCACCCAGGCCGATATAGCCAATCTTGCACGCCTGTTAGCGCAGGAGCGGGAAGTTGCCTACGCCCTGATCGGCGCCGACACACTGATGGCAAAGACGGCGGTTAGTGGGCAGGACATTGAGCAATATTATTCCGCGCATCCCGAGATGTTTCAGTTCCCCGAGCAGGTGCGCGTCGAATATTTGCGGCTTTCCGCCGCTGACCTGGACCCAAAGCAGCCGCCGACGGAAGAGGAACTCAAAAAGGCCTATTCCGAGGAGGCTGCGCGTTATGTGGTGCCGGAAAAGCGCCGCGCCAGCCACATTCTGGTTTCCCTTCCCGCCGAGCCCACCGGGGACCAGGCCAAGGAGGCGCTCGCCAAAATCCAGGACATCGCCAAACAGGTGCGCGCCGGCGCCGACTTTGCGGGCTTGGCGAAGAAACATTCGGTGGACAGCGTGACGGCCGGTCAGGGCGGTGATCTTGGCGAAATCCGGCGCGGCGTGTTGCCGAAGGAGTTGGAAGACGCGCTATACGCCCTGAAGTCCGGTGAAGTCAGTCAACCGATACGCAGCACCTATGGCTATCACCTGGTGAAGTTGACCGCCCACACGCCGGAGAAGCGAAAATCTTTCGCCGACGTGCGCAAGGAATTGGTCGAAGCGGTGCGCCGCCGCCAGGGCGAGGAGCGGTTCTTCGACGTATCCGAGAAATTCCGGAATCTGGTTTATGAGCAACCGGACAGTCTTGCGCCCGCCGCCAAGGCGCTGGGGCTTGAAATCCGCAAGAGCGAATGGTTCACGCACGCCGGTGGCACCGGCATTGCCGCCCACCCCAAAGTGGTGCAGGCCGCCTTCGAGCCGGATGTGTTGAGCCAGGCGCGCAACAGCGATGCCATTGAAGTCAGCGCCGACACGCTCGTGGCCATACGTGTTGCCGATCGCCGTCCGTCCGGCCGCAAGCCGCTGGCGGAGGTGCGACCAGAGATTGAACGTGCACTGAAACAGGAGCGTGCTCTGCAACAGGCGCGCCAGCTGGGCGAGGAGGCGTTGCAGGAACTGCGCGCCAGAGGCTCGCTCGAAACGCTTGCCAGAAAACGCGGTTTCAAATATTTGCCACCGAGAACAGTGACACGCCGGCAAACCGCCGGTGTCGATCCGCGTATTGCGGCATCCGCTTTTCGCGCACCCCGGCCGGAAGGGGACAAACCGGTTCATGATCTGGTGGACCTGGGCGCCCAGGGTTACGCCGTGTTGGCGTTAAAGCGCGTGCGCGATGCATCGGGAAAACCGGATAACGGAATGTTGCAACAGGCGCGCGCGCTGCTCACGGCGCACCGTGGATCTGATTATTTTGCGAATTACCGTGCCGGGCTGCGGCAGAAGGCGGAGATTAAAACCTTTCCCGACCAGCTCTAACGGGGAGCCATCTCAAAAAAAGACAAAGCAACCGCAGATGAACGCGGATGATTAAGAAGATAAACGCAGATTAGTGATAGGAGTTATTTTTTATCTGCGTTCATCTTGAAAATAAATCTGCGTTGATCTGTGGATTAAAGTATTTTGAGATAATCTCTATTCGAGCAGCTTGCCGTAGTCGAGACCGATGGCCACGGTATTGAACCCGCCGTCCACGTAAGTGATCTCGCCGGTCACGCCGGAGGCGAGATCCGAGCACAGAAACGCCGCCACGTTCCCCACCTCATCGATGGTCACGCCGCGTCCGAGCGGCGCCATCTTGTCGTTGTAGTCCAGCAGTTTCTTGAAGTCGCTGATGCCGGCGGCCGCCAGCGTCCGGATCGGACCGGCGGAAATGGCATTGACGCGGATGCCCTCCGGGCCGAGCGCCTGCGCGAGATAACGTACATTGGCTTCCAGGCTCGCCTTGGCCAGCCCCATGACATTGTAGTTCGGCACCGAGCGCTCGGCGCCGATATAAGTCAGCGTCAGCAACGCGCCCTGACGGCCCTGCATCATGGCCCGGCCGGCCTTGGCCAGGGCGGTCAGGCTGTAGGAACTGATTTCGTGCGCGATGCGGAATCCCTCGCGCGTGGTGACGTCCGCGAAGTTTCCGGCCAGTTGCTCGCGCAACGCGAAAGCGACGGAGTGGACGATGATATCGAGCCCGTCCCAATAGTCGTCGAGATGCGAGAACACCGCCTCGATCTGCTCGTCGCTGGAAACATCGCAGGGGATCAGGATGTCGGACCTGGTCTGGGCCGCCAGTTTCTGGACGCGTTCCTTCAGCTTGTCGTTCTGGTAGGTGTAGGCGAGTTCGGCGCCTTCCCGGTGCATGGCTTTGGCGATGCCCCAGGCGATGGACCGGTCTCCGGCCACACCCACGATCAACGCCCGCTTGCCTGCCAGAAATCCCATTAATGTAGCCCTGCTCGCGGCGCTCGCTCGTCTTGCCCCATGACTGGTAGCCCTGCTCGCGGCGCTCGCTCGTCCTGCCGTATGACTGGTAGCCCTGCTTCGCTCGTCTTGCCGTTCATCACGTTCTCCAGCGGCTTATTGGTTCGAAATCAGGTCGCGCCTTCTTGTAGAGTGCGCCCCGAAACTATTTGCCGCTACAGTAGCGAAAATTCACCTTCGCGGGAAGAGGGACGGGGCGCAGGAATTTGATATATTGGCGAAGCGGTTGGCTCTCTTTTCCAGCACAATGGACATGATTGGAGGACGTAAACAGGAAGCATGAAACGCCCCGGCGCGACGCGCTCTGCCTTGTTGGCGCTTTCCTTGGTTTTCACCGCCAGTGCGGCCGCCTCCTGGAACAATCCCTATCCGGCGGCGGAGGCAAAAAGTAACATCCTCTATTCTGCCTTCCGCGAGCGCCCCAAGACCTTCGATCCCGCGCGCGCCTACAGCTCCAACGAGTATCTTTTCATCGCGCAGATCTACGAGCCGCCGTTTCAATATCACTATCTCAAGCGACCGTACATGCTGGTTCCTCTCACGGCGACCGCCGTGCCGACGCCGAGTTATTTCGACAAGCGCGGACGGCGGCTGCCGCAGAACACCCCCGCAGGAAGCATCGCTGACAGCGTGTACGAAATCCGCATCCGCCCCGGTATTTACTATCAGCCGCACCCGGCCTTCGCGCGCGCTGCCGACGGCCGGTATCTGTACCATGCCCTGAGCCCGTACGACCTCGCCGGAAGGTATGCCATCGGCGATTTCCCCCAAACCGCCACGCGCGAACTGGTCGCGGCCGACTACGTGTACCAGATCAAGCGCCTCGCGCACCCCAAGCTGCATTCGCCGATCCTGAGCGTCATGAACGAGTACATCGTGGGAATTCGCGATTACGCCGATGTGCTGAAAAAGGAGTACGAAAAAATCGCCGGCGGACGCGATACCGGTATTTATCTCGATCTCACCAAATTCCCGCTCGCCGGCGTCGAGGAAGTAGACCGCTATACCTATCGTGTGAAGATTCACGGCAAGTATCCGCAATTGCTCTACTGGATGGCCATGCCGTTTTTCGCCCCGATGCCGCCCGAGGCGGACCGGTTTTTCTCGCAGCCGGGCATGGCGGAGAAGAATCTCACGCTCGACTGGTACCCCGTCGGCAGCGGCGCCTACATGCTCACGCTCAACAATCCCAACCGCCAGATGGTGCTCGAACGCAACCCTAACTATCACGAGGAGCTTTATCCTGCCGAGGGCGAGCCGGAAGATGGCCCGGCCGGGTTGCTGGACGACGCCGGCAAGCACTTGCCCTTCATCGACAAGGTCGTATTCAGCCTCGACAAGGAAAGCATCCCGCGCTGGAACAAGTTTCTGCAAGGCTATTACGACCGGTCCGTGGTGTTGACGGAAGGCTTCGATCAGGCGATCCGCTTCACCGGCGAAGGCGATACCGAAGTCAGCGACGCGATGAAGCAGAAGGGCATACGACTCTTGACCGATGTCGCCGCCTCGACCTATTACCTCGGCTTCAACATGCTCGACCCGCTTGTCGGCGGTTATACCGAGCGCGCGCGCAAACTGCGCCAGGCCATTTCCGTCGCCATCGATTTCGAGGAACAGATTTCCATATTCGAAAACGGGCGCGGGATCGCGGCGCAGGGCCCGCTGGCGCCGGGTATCTTCGGTTACCGCGAGGGACGGGCCGGGATCAATCCGTACGTGTACGACTGGGTGGACGGCCGGCCGCGGCGCAAACCGATCGAATACGCCCGTCAGTTACTGGTCGAGGCGGGTTATCCCGGCGGCGTGGACCCCGCGTCGGGGAAGCCGCTGTCGATCAATTATGAAACCCCGGCCATCGGACCGGAAAGAAAGGCCCAGCTCGACTGGATGCTGAAGCAGTTCAACAAGCTGGGTGTCCAGCTGGTGGTGCGCGCCACCGACTACAACCGCTTTCAGGAGAAGATGCGCAAGGGCGATGCGCAGATCTTCGACTGGGGCTGGAACGCGGATTACCCCGACCCGGAAAATTTCCTGTTCCTGCTGTACGGACCGAACAAGAAGGTGGGACACGACGGCGAAAATGCCTCGAATTACGACAACCCGGAGTTCAACCGCCTGTTCGAGCGCATGAAGAACATGGAGAACACGCCCGAACGGGCGAGGATCATCGATCAAATGCTGGACATGGCGCGGCGCGATGTCCCCTGGATCTGGGGCATGCATCCGAAAAACTTCCTGCTCGAACATGCGTGGATGTACAACGCCAAGCTGAATCAGATGGCGAACAACACGCTCAAATACAGCCGGCTCGATCCCGTCCAGCGGGCGGAGCGGCGCACCGCCTGGAACCGCCCGGTGGCCTGGCCCATCGTGGCGGTACTGGGGACGCTGCTGGTGGGCGCGGTTCCGGCCGTGGTGGCCTACCGCAAGCGCGAACGTGGAGCGGCACGGTGATCGGTTACATCATTCGCCGCGTACTCTATGCCATCCCGATTTTGATCGGGGTGAATCTGCTCACCTTCGCGCTGTTTTTCTTCGTCAACAGCCCGGACGACATGGCGCGCCTTCATCTGGGCGTGAAGCGCGTCACGCCCGAAGCCATCGTCAAGTGGAAGGAAGACCGCGGTTACAACAAACCGTTGCTCTATAACGCCGCTAACGCCGGCGCCGATAAACTTACCGACACCATCTTCTTTCGCCATTCCGTGAAATTGTTCGCCTTCGATTTCGGCCGTTCCGATCAGGGCCGGGACATCGGCTATGACATCTACCAGCGCATGTGGCCGAGCCTGGCCATCGCCCTGCCGGTTTTTCTGGTCGGGATTCTGGTGCACATCACCTTTTCCATGTTGCTGGCGTTTTTCCGCGGAACGTATCTCGACACCGCCGGCGTGGTGCTGTGCGTGATCATGATGTCCATCTCGGCACTGTTTTATGTCATCCTCGGACAGTATCTGGTCAGCATGCTGCTGCGGCTGGTGCCGATCTCGGGCTATGACGTGGGCATGGAGGCCGTCAAATTTCTGATCCTTCCCGTCATTGTCGGCGTGGTGGGCGGCGTTGGCGCAAGCACGCGGCTGTATCGCACGTTTTTCCTGGAGGAGATTGGCAAGGATTACGTGCGCACCGCGCGCGCCAAGGGCCTGTCCGAGTTGCGCGTGTTGTTTCGCCACGTGCTCAAGAACGCCATGATCCCGATCCTCACCGGCGTGGTGGTTGTCATCCCGCTGCTTTTCACCGGCAGCCTCATCCTGGAATCGTTCTTCGCTGTTCCCGGTCTCGGCAGCTACACCATTGACGCCATCCACTCGCAGGATTTCGCCATCGTGCGCGCCATGGTTTTCCTCGGTTCGGTGCTGTACATCGCCGGCCTGATTTTGACGGACATTACTTACACGCTGGTGGACCCGCGCGTGCGGCTGGAATAAAAAATGGACAGGATTAACAGGATTTACAGGATTGAGAGCATAACATCATGCCTTTTCAGTTAGTTTTTCTCTTGACTGATGTATTGATCTACGTGCTGCTCGCGGCGCTGATCGCCTTCGGCCTTTATACCGCGCATCACGAACATCTGCGCGTGCCCTGGCGTCAGGTGGCGCGCCGGCCGATGGCGATGGCCTCCCTGGTTATCCTGCTGGTCTATGTGGCCGTGGGGCTGATGGATTCGGTGCACTACCGGCCATTGCTGGAGGGACAGAATCGGGGTGAGGCGGTCTATTCCAACGAGGTGCTGAGTCTGCTGGACAAGGCCACGAAGCCATTGCGGGCGCGCGCCGAGAAAACCTATTCCGCGCCGTTCGCGATGCAGGCGTACTCCATGGAAACCGCGGAATACCCGGACGGCCGACATGTACGTGAATATCCGCGCCTGCTCCATGGCGGTGCGCATGTGCAGGAGGCTGGTGAACGCGTCGGAGACATCATGTTGCGCGTCGGCGCCGCCACGCTGGCCGGGTTTGGGATCTGGCTGCTGATCGTCGCGAGCTTCCTGCTGTTCTGGCGCAGGCACGCAGAGTCATGGATGCTGACGATACGTCGGCTGGTGCGCGGAGAGGGCGATTTTCCCCGGCGCACTGTTCTGGTCACGGTGGGTGTTCTAATTGTTCTGACGGCGAACGCCGCTTACCTGTCACTCTACTATCACATCTTCGGCACCGATCAGGTCGGCCAGGATGTGTTTCATAAATCCCTGAAGAGTGTCCGCACCGGGCTGGTGATCGGCACGCTCACCACGCTGGTCATGCTGCCGTTCGCGGCGCTGTTCGGCATCATGGCCGGCTATTTCCGCGGCTGGGTGGACGACGTCATCCAGTATGTCTATACCACCCTGAGCTCGATCCCCGGCGTGCTGCTGATCGCCGCCGCTATTCTGAGCCTGCAAGTATATGTGGCCAACCATGCCGAGTTGTTCGATAGCGCCACGGCGCGTGCGGACATACGTCTGCTGATCCTGTGTCTGATTCTCGGCGTCACCAGCTGGACCAGCCTGTGCCGGCTGCTGCGCGGCGAGACGCTCAAGCTGCGCGAGGTGGACTACATCCAGGCCGCGCGCGCCCTGGGCGCGAGCCACGTGGCGGTTATGGCGCGGCATATCCTGCCCAACGTCATGCATATCATCCTTATCACGGTAGTGCTGGATTTCAGCGGGCTGGTGCTGGCCGAGGCGGTGCTCTCTTACGTGGGCGTGGGCGTGGACCCGACCATGGACAGCTGGGGCAATATGATTGTCAGCGCGCGCCTTGAAATGGCGCGCGAGCCGCTGGTGTGGTGGAGCCTGGCCTCCGCCTTCGTGTTCATGTTCGGCCTGGTGCTGGCTGCCAATCTGTTCTCCGACGCCGTGCGGGATGCGTTTGACCCGAGGTTACGTAAATGACACCGATCATCAATTTGAGTTGGATGGTCGAGCCGCCTTCGGCGGCGCATTACTTGCGGTTCCCCGCACCGCGGGCGGGTTTCTTTCTCTTGTCCGGCCAAGAGAAAGAAACCAAAGAGAAGGCCGCCCGGTCGCTTCGCCGCGTAAACCTCACGCGGTCCCCTGCGCGCCTCGCTTCAGCCGGGCGCTCGCCTAACTCGCCGGGCGCCCACAACGCGCCTCGGGCTCGATCAAAAGTCTCGCGACAACTCCCGGCCTTGCTCGGTGCTCGGCTCGCGACGACGGGGGTGCGAGCAACCCACCTCAGACCTTTATGCGGGAGCTGCTATGAAGGCTGAAGAAAAATTGCTCAAGGTCGAGGGCCTCAAAACCTGGTTCGACACGCCCGAGGGCACGGTGCGCGCGGTGGACGGTATTGACTTCGATATCGCCCCCGGCGAGACGCTGGCCTTGCTCGGCGAATCCGGCTGTGGCAAGTCCATTTCCGCGTTGTCGCTGCTGCAGCTGGTGCCGGAGCCGGCGGGGCGCATTGTCGCCGGGCACGCGCGCCTGCGTGGACAGGACGTGCTGGCGCTCCCCGAGCGCGACATGCGCGCCATCCGCGGCAAACGCATGGCCATGATCTTCCAGGAGCCGCAGACCTCGCTCAACCCGGTGCTGACGGTCGGCGAGCAGATCAGCGAGGCGATTCCGGAAGTGGGCAAATTCACACGCGCGCAAAGACGCGCCAGGGTCGCCGAACTGCTGCATGCCGTCGGCATTGCCGATGCCGCGCGGCGTTACGATGAGTACCCATTTCAACTTTCCGGCGGCATGAAACAGCGCGTCATGATTGCGATGGCGCTCGCCACCCAACCAGACCTGTTGATCGCCGACGAGCCGACCACGGCGCTCGACGTCACGATCCAGGCCCAGATTCTGGCGTTGCTCAAGGAACTTCAGAAAAAGACCGGCATGGCCATGCTGCTCATCACCCATGATCTCGGGGTGGTGGCCGAGATGGCGGACCGGGTGGCGGTGATGTATGCGGGACAGATCGTCGAGCTGGCGCCGCGCAAGAAGTTTTTCTCCGCGCCGCAGCATCCGTATTCACGCAAGCTGTTCCGCTCCGTCCCGGGGCGGATGCAGCGCGGCGCCGCGCTCGAGGTGATCAGCGGCAGCGTGCCGTCGCTGAAGCAGAAATTCCGCGGCTGCCGCTTTGCCGAGCGCTGCGACCGGGTCTGGGACCTGTGCCACCAGAAGCTGCCGGCCTGGATTGAACAGGATGAGCGGGGCGTGCGCTGTCATCTGTATGATGAGTCGGTTTCAGTGCCGGCTACGCCACCACCGTCGCGCCGGAAAGCCCGGAAAACCCCGCCCACACAGGCGGGCAAAGCCGGTGAGGCGTTGTTGCAGGTGCGCGATCTCAAGGTGCATTTCCCGATCCATAAAGGCGTGTTCCAGCGTGTGGTGGGCCAGGTGAAGGCGGTGGACGGGGTGTCGCTCGACATCGCGCGCGGGCGCACGCTCGCGCTGGTGGGGGAATCCGGCTGCGGCAAGACCACCGTCGGCAAGGGCATACTCCAGCTGGTGCCGCCCACGGGAGGCCAGGTCTTGTACAACAACCGTGAGCTGACGCAACTGAGAGGCGAGGAATTGCGCGCGTTGCGGCGTCACTTCCAGATCATCTTCCAGGACCCTTACGCCTCGCTCAATCCACGCATGCTCGTGGGTGAGATACTGGAGGAGGGCATGCGCGCCCAGAGGATAGGCGCCGGTCGTACGGAGCGTCAGGCCAGGGCGGCGGAGCTGCTGCAACAGGTGGGCCTGCCGCCGGATGCGCGCCAGCGCTATCCGCATGAATTCTCCGGCGGCCAGCGCCAACGCATCAGCCTCGCCCGGGCGCTGGCGGTCGAGCCGGAATTGATTGTCTGTGACGAGCCCACCAGTGCGCTCGATGTGTCGGTACAGGCGCAGGTGCTGAACCTGCTCAAGCGCCTGCAGGACGAGTTGGGGCTGAGTTACCTGTTTATCACGCACAACCTGTCCGTGGTGGAGTATCTGGCGCACGAGGTGGCGGTCATGTATCTCGGCCGCATCGTCGAGCGCGGGCCGGTGGACGAGGTGCTGGCAGGCCCCAAACATCCCTACACCGAGGCGCTGCTGTCGGCGGTGCCGGTGATCGATCCGCGCGAAAAGCGCACCATCATCCGGCTGCAAGGCGACATGCCGTCACCCAGCAACCCGCCCACGGGCTGCCATTTCCATCCGCGTTGTCCGCACGCGATGGACATCTGCCGCCGGGAATATCCCGCGACCACGCTGCTAAGCGACACGCATCAGACGCGGTGCCACCTGTTCAGTACGGAGAAGAAAGGGAACGACTGAGAATGGACAGGTTTTACAGGATTAACAAGGGAATCCCTGATTAATGAACTACTCAACGCAGAGGCGCAGAGACGCAGAGAAAATTGGGGGATATTCAACGAGAAAAATCTTTGCGTCCCTCTGCGCCCTCCGCGTCTCTGCGTTGAAAACTAATAAATCAGATTTTCCCAAGATTTTTTCTTGTTGTTAACAATTCTAAGTCTTGGCTGAGGCGTCGATCGAAGCCGTGGGCGCGCCGTTGGGCCAGATTTTCAGTTTCTGTCCCAGACGCAGGATGCCGTCCGCGCTGATGAAATTCCATTTGGCCAACTGATGCACCAGCACGTTGTAGCGCCGCGCGATGCTCGACAGGGTATCGCCGCGGCGCACGCGGTGAATGACGGTCTCGCCGCGCTTGGCTGTGTGTGCCTCGGCCGAGCGATAGCTGGTGCGCACCGCCGCCACCGTGATCGGGCGGGAAGAAACCGGAATGAGCAGATCCTGTCCGACACGCAGCAGGTTGCTGCGCAGGTTGTTGGCGGTGCGCAGCGTCTCGACGTCGAGTCCGTAACGCCGGCCGATCTCATGCAAGGTCTCGCCGCGCTTGACGGCATGATGCTGCCACAGGATTCTTTCGGCTTCCGGCAGATTGCTCAGCCCCTCGATCAGCGCCTCTTTCTTGTCGGCCGGTACCAGCAGGTGATGCGGACCATTCGGGTCAGTCGCCCAGCGCCGGTAACCGGGGTTGATATCTTGCAGGTCGTCCACCGACAGGTCCACGAGCTTGGCCACCACGCCGAGGTCCACCTGTGAGCCGGTCTCGACGCGCGCGAAATAGGGTTCGTTGGGGATATCGGCGAGCGTCACGCCATATTTGGCCGGGTCGGCGACAATGCTGGCCATGGCCATGAGCTTGGGCACGTAATGCTGGGTTTCGCGCCTTAGCTTGAGATACTGGTAATCCGTGGATTTTCCCTTGCGCTCGTTGTATTTCATCATGCGCCCGACCTTGCCTTCGCCCGCGTTATACGCGGCCAGGGCGAGATGCCAGTCGCCGTCAAAATCGTTGTAGAGCTTCTCGAGATAATCCAGCGCTGCCTGCGTGGAGGCCTGCACGTCGCGCCGGCCGTCGTACCACCAGTTGGCCTTCAGGCCGTACAAGCGGCCGGTGGACGGAATGAATTGCCACAGACCCGAGGCGCGGGCGCGTGAGTAGGCGTTCGCCTTGTAGGCGCTCTCGATGGCGGGCAGCAGCGCGATTTCCATCGGCATGCCGCGTTTTTCAACTTCCTCGACGATGTAATAGAGATAGAGCTTGGCGCGCTCCATCATGCGCTGCATGTATTCGGGATTGTTGGCGAACCAGCGCGCCTCGCGCTCCACCAGCGGGCTGTCGAGCGGTTCGATGGAAAATCCGGCGCGGATTCTGATCCAGATGTCGGAATGGTTTGTGGCCGTCGTTTCGTTGGCTGACTCAGCGGGCTTGTTGCTCTCCGCTTTGGGCGTTACCGCCGCGACCGGCGCGGGGGAGCCTTTGGAAACGGATTGAAAAGCCGATGCCGGCGCCGAATCCTCGGCGGTCTGAGCGGTCTCTTGGGAGGTTGTCGCACACCCGGCGGCGGCCAGGAGGAGCACAACGGACAGGACCTGATTCTTGATTCTTTTCCAATCCATGCGGGGCAATAGTATTTGTTGGAGAAATGAGCGTCAACCCGTTGAACTACATAATTAAGTAAAAGCGAATATCGGGATTTGTCCAGCGCGAGGGTAATCGGATTCGGTACTTCAGTCCGAAACAATATCTGCCGCTCATCCCCTGAAACCGTCCTTCCATCGGCGTACCACCGCGAACACCTCCACCTCGGAAGCCAGGGCACGACCCGCCTGTTTTTCCGCCACCCGGCGTACCTGGGCCTGTCCGGTACGCAAAAATGGGTTTATGCGCCGCTCCAGGCCGATGGTGGAGGGCAGGGTGGGAAGATTTTGTTTCCGCAGCGCGCGCGCCCGCTCGCGGTAGGCGCGGGTGTCGGCATTGTCCGGCTCGACGGCGAGCGCGAAGCGCAGATTGGCCTCGGTGTATTCGTGCCCGCAATACATACGGGTGGCCTCCGGCAGGGCCGCGAGCCGGGAAAGCGAGGCATGCATCTGTTCGGCGGTGCCCTCGAACAGCCGCCCGCAGCCGGCGGAGAACAGGGTATCGCCGCAGAACAGCAGGCCGCCGCAGACGAAGGCGATGTGACCGGCTGTGTGACCCGGGACATCGAGCACGTCGAATTCCAGGCCGAGTTCGGCAATATTAATATGATCGCCATCCTTGAGCCGGTGCGTGAGCGTGGGGATGCGCTCACGCGCGGGGCCGTACACCGGGATGGAATAATGTTTGAGCAAGTCCTCCACGCCGCCCACGTGATCGCCGTGATGATGGGTGCACAGGATGGCGGCAGGTTTGAGACGCTGCTTTTCGAGCGCCGCCAGCACCGGGTCGGCGTCGCCGGGATCGACGATGGCCACATGGCCCTGCGATTTCCCGCGGATCAGCCAGATATAGTTGTCCTCGAAGGCGCAGACGTGTAAAACATCGGTCATGCATCCAGTTTGAGATGCCGCAGGGAGGACGTCAATGAGGCAGCGCGATTCCTGTTCCATGAAGCGACAGCAACTGAGCCAGTGGTTCGATTCGCCGCTCGGACGGTCGTTGCAGGCGCACGAGGCGCATCATCTGCGCACGGTGCTGCCGAATCTGTACGGCACCGTGGCGGCCCAGCTCGGCCACATCGGCGAGCTCGATCTGATGGATTCCTGCATCGCCCCCACGCACATCCTGCTCGACGACCACGGCGGACCCGGTGTTTGCCGGGTGCGCAGCATTCCGGAAGAACTCCCGCTCGACACCAAGAGTACCGACGTTGTGATCTTGCCGCACACCCTCGATTTCTGCGACGACCCGCACCAGGTCCTGCGCGAGGTCAGCCGCGTGCTGCGCCCGGAAGGGCATGTCGTGATCCTGGGTTTCAATCCGATGAGCCTGTGGGGATTCCGCCGCCTGGTTGCGCGCCGCCCGCGCGTGGCACCCTGGTGCGGAAAGTTTTTCCGCCTGGCGCGCATCAAGGACTGGCTCGCGCTGCTCGACTTCGAGACCACGCATGGCACGATGCTCTATTACCGTCCGCCCTTGCGCAACGAGGGTTTCATGCAACGCCTGCACTTCCTCGACAAAATGGGCGACCGCTGGTGGCCGATGATGGCGGGGATATATCTGGTGGTGGCGAAGAAGCGCGTTGTCGGCGTCACGCCGCTGCCGCTCAGCTGGAAAACCAGACGCGCCATTGCCGCGGGCGCGACCCAACCCGCCGCGCGCGGCATGATCCTGCCGTTCCAGCGCCGGGGCGCCAAGTGACTAAAATTCTCACCGCAAAGGCGCAAAGAGCGCAAAGAATTCTTGAAATTTAAAAATGCTTTTCTTTGCGTCCTTCGCGTCTCTGCGGTGATTGGTCATTATGGATAAAATCACGATCTTCACTGACGGCGCCTGTCGCGGCAATCCCGGGCCCGGGGGCTGGGGCGCGATTCTGCGCAAGGACGACCACGAAAAGGAACTCTACGGCGCCGAGCGCGACACCACCAATAACCGCATGGAACTCATGGCCGCGATCCAGGCGCTCGAAGCGCTCAAGCGCCCCTGCGAGGTGATTCTCACCACCGATTCGCAATACGTCAAAAACGGCATCACCGAATGGCTCGCCAGCTGGAAGCGTCGCGGCTGGAAAACCGCGGGCAAGAAGCCGGTGAAAAACCAGGATTTATGGCAGCGTCTCGACGCAGCCGCGCACAAGCACAAGATTCACTGGAAGTGGATCAAGGGGCACAGCGGGCACCCAGAAAATGAGCGGGCGGATGAGTTGGCGAATCGGGCGATTGATCAGTTGATATCAGGGTAATTCACTTCGATTTTTTGGTACACGGAGAAATTCAATGAGACGCATGCAGGCTATAGTAGACAAGGCAATGAGCGAGGGTTATCTATTGATTCCTCATGAACTTGGAAATGAGATGAAGCATTCTGCTTGCGAAGCATATTTCGCGAAGTGCGCTGAAACGAGGCCATATGTTGTTGTAGCGCAAGCCGGCTCTTATGCAACAGTTACGATGGATACATGCTGTTTCGATATCGGTGATCTAGACGACCAGGCGTGTGTTGAGGCGCGTGCACTCTTCGTAAACATTGCTAAAGATCGACAATTTCTTTGTGGTCGCAACTATTTTGAGGTTAAGCGCGTTCCAGTGGAGCATGCCTCTACCCTGACTAAGGCATTGGTGAACGTTGCATTACGTGGCGTGGCTAGCCGAGGAGACAGACATTAAATGTCTTCACAGCATGGACTCGCGATAATCAATAGACAAATAGCATTATTGCAATAAGTGGGGGTCGCATGAGATTTCTTTTGCTGGCTTACAGCACATTCCTGTTGCTTGGGTGTAGTTCAATGCCAGTACAGGATAACGTCGATCAATGGTTGCAAGAAATACCATTCGGCAAGTCAAAAAATGAAACAGATAAATATTTTGCACTACGCAATACTGACTCAGGTTCCTGGACAGCAAAGATGATCAATAGCGAAGTTACAACTCAAGGAACAAGGCGTGTTTATCGTTACCAGTGGGTTTCACGGCATCCATTCTTTTATGACATTTATGAGGGCGAATACGATTTCATTTTTGTGGACGATAAACTCGTAAAATTTGAAAGAGTTGCTAAAAGCGAGAACAATTCTGTGCCACAGGATAAACAAGGTTTAGGTTTCTTGTGTAAAGATGCGATTGCAAGAGGGGATCGAGGAGCTATGTTGGTTCATTGTCAATAAGTTGTAGAATGATCACCCAAATGCACCAGATAATTCTCGACACAGCAACCACCGGCCTCAAGCCTTTCGAAGGCCACCGGATCGTTGGAATCGGCTGTAGGGGACCATATTCGCAGGCGGCTATTTTATTTGTTGGAAGGATGGGCTAGTCTTTTAGAAATTCGATTGTTAGGAGGCAGCCGACGATGAATACCGCGAAGAAAGAAGTAGAGTCGCTTCTCAAGAAGCTGCCCGATGATTGTTCTCTGGAAGACATTCAGTATCATCTCTACGTCATCGAAAAAATTCAGCGGGGAATCGAGGTGGCGGAAAAGAAGGGTGTGGTCTCGCAGGAAGAAGCAGAAAAACGCCTCGGAAAATGGGTCACAAAGTAGTCTGGTCGCCGGAGGCGCTTGACGACGTTGATGCCATTGCCAGTTATATCGCACGCGATTCGGCGTTTTACGCCGCTACTGTTGTTAATCGAATACTCGAAACTTCCCGCAGTCTCAATCAATTCCCGCAACTTGGCCGGATCGTGCCGGAACTCGGCCAAGATGATATCCGTGAACGTTTTGTTTACAGTTACCGCCTTGTTTATCGGGTGGCCCAAGACACCATTACGATTGTGGCCGTGATTCACGGTAAGCGTCTGTTTGATACGGTTGCAGACAGGATGGAGAAAGATAAATGACGCGTCAAATCATTCTCGATACAGAAACCACCGGCCTCGAACCTGCTGAAGGCCACCGGATCATTGAAATCGGCTGCGTGACGCTGATGTACTGGCGGCAAGCCGGTGCAAGCGGAAATTTGAGAGTTCGCTGGCTAATCAAGCTATAATTTCGAATGTCAGCAAGGATTTCGTTTATAGCTCAGCCCGGTTATGAAGCCAAAGATGACCAAAGCCGATGCGGTGGCATTCAGGGCGCGATGGACGGCCGTGAATGAGGCTGAACGCAAGGAGTTGCGTGCGACAACCATGCGTCGCAAGTTCAGGCAATTGGCGGCGCTGATGGCATCCGTTAATAAATTCGGTTGGGTGGAACCACTTGCGCAGGAAGAGTCCGGAGTCCGGATGCGGTGGAACCGGCTTAGAAAAGCCCCTCACCTTGCGTAAGAAAAAGGAACCCCTCGCTCCCCTGCTTGCTGCGTTAGGCGACCTCGTTGCTTGGTTGGAAGCCGCGCATATCTCCGGTGTAATTATTGGCGGTGTTGCAGCTTCGCTTCTCGGTCGCCCTCGCGTAACGCGGGATGTCGATGCCTTGGTGCTTGTTTCCGAGGAACGCTGGAAAGAATTCCTCAAGTTGGGAACGCGGCACGGTTTTCACCCCCGGCGAAAGGATGCGTTGGCGTTTGCACATAAAGCGCGCGTTCTCCTTGTTACTCATAAGCCTAGCAGTATTGATGCCGATATCGTGTTTGGCGCCTTGCCGTTTGAGGAAGAGGCCATCGCACGGGCATTGTGGATAGAGGTTGCGGGTGTCCGTGTGCCATTACCTGTTCCGGAAGATTTGGTTATCATGAAAGCCGTTGCCCACCGGCCGCGTGACATGGGAGATATTGAAGCCATATTGGACGCGCATCCGAAGCTCGATAGAAAACGAATACGCCGATGGGTGCGCGAATTCTCAAGTACCCTTGGGATGCCTGATATTCTGAAAGACCTGAATGCGGTATTGAAAAAAAGTAAGTGAGGAATGCACATATGCGGCAAATTATCCTCGACACCGAAACCACCGGCCTCGAACCTTCCGAGGGCCACCGGATTATTGAAATCGGCTGCGTGGAGCTGATCAACCGGCGGGCGAGCAGTAATCGCTATCAGCAGTACATCAACCCGGGGCGGGAGATCGACGCGGGGGCGATGGAGGTGCACGGGATTACGAATGAAATGGTGGCGGAGAAGCCGAAATTCGCCGATATCGCGCAAAGCCTGCTGGATTTCATTGAAGGCGCGGAGCTGATTATCCATAACGCGCCGTTCGATATGGGTTTCCTTAATAATGAACTGTCCCTGACGGCGAACGGCGGGAAGCCGGTGCGCATCGAGGAAATCTGTTCCGTGGTGGATACCCTGAAGCTCGCGCGCAGCATGCATCCGGGTCAGAAGAACGATCTGGATTCGCTGTGCCGGCGCTACAACGTGGACAATTCGCACCGCACGCTGCACGGCGCGCTGCTCGACGCCGAGATCCTGGCGGACGTGTATCTCGCCATGACCGGCGGCCAGACCGGCTTGTTCGAAGAGACGCACAGTCATCTGAGAAATGCCACGGCCACCAACGTCGTTGCGCCCTCGGATATCCGCCGCCTCGACCCGAACCGTCCGAAGCTGCCGGTGCTCGCCGCGAGCGCCGAAGAACTGGCCGCGCATCAGGCCTGGCTGGAGGAACTGGACAAGAAAAGCGGCGGCAAGTGTTTGTGGAAAATGCTGGAAACGGTAAGCACTTGATGCTTGTTGTCATTCCGGCGAAAGCCGGAATCCAGATGATTTAAAAAATACTACCTGGATGCCGGCTTCCGCCGGCATGACGGCAAGTTGGCTGACAATCTCGTCAGCCTGCGCTACTCTCAGACCCTCATGTCTTCATCCGTTGTTTCCGTTTCCCACATCAGCAAGCATTTCGGCAACCTCATTGCCGTCGATGACGTGAGCTTTGATGTTGTTCCGCAATCGACCACCGCGCTGCTCGGCGGCAACGGCGCCGGCAAGACCACGACGCTGTCCATGCTGCTCGGTCTGTTGCTGCCGACCGCGGGCAGTATTTCCGTGTTTGGCGTGGACATGCTGCGCGACCGTTACCGCGTCCTGCCGCGCCTGAACTTCTCCTCGCCCTATGTGGACCTGCCGCGCCGGCTCACGGTGCGCGAAAACCTCACGGTCTACGCGCGTCTATACGGGATCATCGATATCGGCGCACGCATCAATGCGCTCAGCGAGGAGCTTCAGATCGGGCGTTTCCTGAAGCGTCCCTACGGGCAACTGTCGGCGGGAGAGAAGACGCGCGTGGTGCTGGCCAAGGCCCTGTTGAACGAACCTGAATTATTGCTGCTCGACGAGCCGACCGCCTCGCTCGACCCCGACACCGCTGATTACGTGCGTGGGATGCTGGAGGCCTATCGCAAGCGCACTGGCACGACGATGTTACTGGCCTCGCACAACATGTCGGAGGTGGAACGGCTGTGTGATGACGTCATCATGCTGCGCGCCGGCAAGCTGGTGGACCGTGGCACGCCGGGGCAACTGCTGGCGCGCTACGGACGGCGGAACATGGAAGAGGTGTTCATCGACATCGCCCGCGAACGCCGGCTCGAACTTGCCCCGGATGACCAGCAGGCGGCGAAGCCATGAGCGTTATTGCACGTGAACATACCGGTTTTGTTCCCTCCCTGCGTCGGGTTTACGCGCTGGTGCTGCGGCACACCTACCTGCTGCGCAGCTCCGGACCGCGCATCCTGGAGCTCGTCTATTGGCCGACAGTGCAGATGATCCTGTGGGGTTTCATCACGGTATTTCTGGTTGGTCACAGTACGTGGATCGCGCAGGCCTCGGGCGTATTGCTCTCCGGGGTGTTGCTGTGGGACGTGTTGTTCCGCAGCCAGCTCGGGGTGTCGCTGGTGTTCATGGAGGAGATGTGGTCGCGCAATCTGGGACATTTGTTCGTGAGCCCGTTGCGGCCGTTCGAGCTGGGTTGTGCGCTGATCACCATGAGTCTGATCCGCACGCTGATCGGCGTCGGCGGCGCGGCGTTGATCGCCATTCCGCTGTTTCAGTATTCGATTTTCAGCCTGGGCCTGCCGCTGCTGGCGTTTTTCACCAATCTCATCGTCATGGGTTGGGCCATCGGGTTGCTGGTCTCGGGCATTGTGCTGCGTTACGGTCTCGGGGCCGAGAGCATGGCGTGGATCGCCATCTTTGCGGTGCAGCCCATCAGCGGCGTGTATTACCCGATCGAGACCTTGCCGGTGTGGCTGCAATACGTCGCGGCCATCCTGCCGTCGAGCCATGTGTTCGAGGGCATGCGATCGGTGTTGTTTGACCATACCTTCCGCGTGGATTTGCTGCTGCATGCGGTGCTGCTCAACGTGGCTTACCTCGCCGCTGGTTTCGTTTCGTTCCTCGCGTTCTTCAAGGTCGCGCGGGTGCGCGGTCAGTTGCTGCACGTCGGGGAATGATGACACCAGGGTGACGCCGGGTTAGCATTCCGGGGCTTTTATCATTAGAGTTTCTAAGGAAATGAATGGACAGGATTCACAGGATTCACGGTATTAACAAGATTTTTATTTCACAAGATTTTAAATCCTGTAAATTCTGTTAATCCTGTCTAATTTTCTTTTTTAGTTCTTAACCACGGGATCACACCATGCCTTATTTCGTCTTCCGGGTCTCAGCCGACAGGCAACTGAAACTCGTCAACACCTGCGAGAAATACAAGGAAGCGAAAGACCTCTGCCGCGAGTTGCGCAAGTCCGAGTCACCCGATAATCCCAACGGCATCCGCATGGCCTTCGCCGAGACTGAGGTCAAGGCCAAGCACCTGCTCGCTGAAAAGCGCCAGCCCAGTTCCCCGCTGGAGGAATGGGAGGCCTGATTTTCCCACCGAACGGCAGTAGTCCGTTGCGCTCGCTGCGAGCCACGGCGAAGCGAGGGCGAGTAGTCCGCGGTAGGCGCGGACTGGCGGGCGCAGCAGCCAGCCCATCGCGCCGTTAAGCCCATTATTGTGGGCGAGCGCGATTGTCCCCGAAGGGGACAGCTCGACCGCAGGGTGGCCGCGGCGTGCCGCAGGCGGAGCCGAAGGCACAACCATTGCGCCGTGTCCCGAAGGGGCGCGAGGGGGACTGGGAAGCCCCGTCGCCAAACTGAGGGCCGGCGCACACTGTTAAGTTGCGGTCTCATAATAATAGCCGCGCCCCTGACAAGGAGCCTTCTCCGCAGCCCGCGGCATTGTCATGCGGCTGCGTCACGTTCAACGCCAAACGAGCTTGGCGGCATTTTGGTGAAAAAAGGCGGCAGATGGTCAATAATGGAATGGTTATTTTGGCCAGCGGTGGCAAGGGGGAGTAGCTTGGATTACCCAATAACAAGGCACGGCAACGTCACAGTGGTTATGCTCAGCGGGGACGTGGACATGTACCGTACGCCCGATGCACGCCGGACCATTCTGGGTTGCATAACCGGGAAAAACACCGTATTGGTGGATCTATCCGCCGTAAACTATATCGATAGCTCCGGCGTGGCGAGCCTCGTCGAGGGCTATCAAGCCGCCCGTAAGCAAAATACCCTGTTCGCCCTAGTGGGGGTGAGCGCGATGGCGATGAACGTGCTCAGATTGGCAAACCTCGACAGGGTTTTTCCGATCCATGCCTCAGTGGAAGATTATCTGCACAGTGCCGACTGAAACTTCTGGTATCGCGCTGCGGCACGCAACGGAACAGTTCGGTCGTAGCGTCGTGGAGGGCGTGGCGTTTGTCGGTCGCGCGTTCGTGTTATTCATCGAATGCGTGTACTGGTTGATAGCAGATCCACGCTGGCTCAAGCCGGTATGGCGCGCCGCCGTCGCGTCGGAAATGATGAGCGTGGGAGTGAGCGCCGCGCCAGTCGCGGCGGTCATGGCGCTCTCCGCGGGCATCATGCTCTCGATCCAGGCCGTCTCGAGTCTCCAGGACTTTGGCGCGCAATCGCGCGCCGCCGCTGCTATCGCTGTGACGATGTTCCGCGAATTCGGCCCACTGATCACGGCATTTCTTTTCGCGGGGCGTTCCGCGTCGGCAGTCACGGTGCGGCTCGGCACGATGCAGATCTCGCAGGAAATCGACGCGCTGCGTGTAATGGGCATTAACCCGACACACCACCTTGTAACGCCAGTATTGATCGCCATGCTCGTCATGGTACCGTGTATGACTATTTTCATCGACATCCTCGCTGTACTGGGAGGAGGTATCTACTGTGCGTTCGACCTCGGTATGACGCTTTCGTCCTATGCACAGTACGCACTTGCCGCGCTCGTGCCATTTGATGCGATACAGGGGCTTATCAAGAGCGTCATGTTTGCCTTGCTCATAACCCTGATCAGCGCGACCTATGGCTTGTCTGTTCAAGGTGGTCCGGCGCAGGTGGGCGCCGCTACCACGCGTGCGGTAGTCACCGCCACGAGCGCGGTCGTTATCACGGATATGGTGGTTACGTTTTTGCTGGCGCGCTAGACATGCACGATTACACAAACCAGCCGCCAACACCGCAAGCAGCCGTTGAGGTCGATCATCTATACGCCCATTACGGGCCACGTGAGGTGCTGCACGATATCAATCTGACAATTGGACAGGGCGAGATTCACGTGATTATGGGCGGCAGTGGCTCGGGGAAAAGCACGTTGCTACGCCACATGCTGGGTCTGAACCGCCCCAGCGCAGGGCGCTTGAAACTACTAGGGCAGGACATGAATAACAGCGAAATATCTGCGCTACAGGAACTGCGGCGCAATATTGGAGTTCTATTCCAGGGCGGCGCAATGCTCGCTTCACTTACGGTGGCCGAAAACGTACAACTGCCGCTCCGTGAACACACCCGGCTCGATGAGAATACCATCCAGATCATGACCCGCATGAAACTGGGCGTGGTGAGCCTCCCGGGCTTCGAGAATTTCATGCCCGCCGAACTTTCAGGCGGGATGTTAAAGCGCGCGGCACTCGCGCGCGCGATCATCATGGACCCCAAAGTGCTGTTTTGCGACGAGCCCTCCGCTGGGCTTGATCCCGGCGTTGCCGCGGGCATCGACGAGTTGATTCTTCGTCTGCGCGATGCGATGCGTATGACAATCGTGGTGGTGAGTCATGATCTTGTCAGCGCATTTCGTATCGCCGATCGGCTCACCATGCTGGATCGCGGGCAGATTCTGATTACTGGCGCGCCGCAAGAGGTGCAAAGCTGCGAGCACGAGCGCGTACAACGGCTACTGAGGCGTGAGCATCAAGAAGATATACTCGACCCCGAAGCCTACCTGCAACAGCTTACGGAGACGATTGACTAATCGTGGGCGACCTCACACCTCCTTGGTCAAGCACCTATAATCTATGCGCAAAGAAAATATCAATTACTTCTTGGTTGGGGCATTCGTGCTGGGTACTATCGCCTTGTTGCTGGTTCTGCTGTTTATTATTGGGGGACGCAGCGGCGAGATGGATAGCTACCGGGCGGAATATGCCAACATAACCGGCATTTCGACGGGCAGCGCAGTTACCTATCAGGGCTATCCATTAGGCGAAGTGGGCGCCATCGAACCTGTACAGCGCGAGGGCAAGACTTATTACCGCGTGGAACTGCGCATCCGCGAGGGTTGGCGCATCCCGAACGACAGCGTGGCACGCATCGTCAGCACGGGACTGCTGGCCCAGGCGAGTATCGATATCCGGGAAGGAAAAAACGCGCAGGCACTCGCGCCAGGCGATTTGTTGCAGAGCGAAGCAGGCTATGACCTGCTTGCTGCGCTCGGCAAATTCGCTGCTCAGTTCGATACTCTCTCCGAGCAAGGTGTGCGGCCGTTGCTCGATAACATCAATCGGCGTGTCACCAGCCTGGGCGACACACTGCAACAAGCGTTGCCGGACGTTATCAAGCAAATCGAGCGCATGCTCGCTCGCGCCGAGCAGAGCGCTGACAGCCTGAACCTGGCCTTGAGCGGGGACAACCGCGTCCGCATTGATCGCGCGTTGGCGCATGCCGACGCCTCATTCACGACCCTGGTGCGCGTCACCGCCAACATGGAGCGCACGCAACGTCAGGTCGAGGCGCTGCTCGCGCGGTCGAACCGGATTGTCAACGACAACGAAACCGACGTGCGTGCGATGGTTACGCAATTGCGTGAAACCTTGGAACAGCTCACCCCGAATATCGAGACCGCCGTTTCCGATATGGAGAGCGCGAGCCGCAACATGAATGAGCTGAGCCGCGCCCTGCGGCGCAATCCTAGTCTGCTATTCAGCGCTTCGCCGCCGCGTGATGCCGGTTCGGAACCCGTATCCTCCGCGCCGTTTGAGCTTCATCAGGAGCACTGACCATGCGTCCATCCGCACTCTCCATGATGCTGGCAATCGGTATCTCCGGGTGCACGGCGCCGCCGCTGCCGGAAGATCACTTCTACCGTCTCGAACTCGGCGCGCCAGCTGCAATCCAGGGGCAGCTACGTATCGATGGCGCGCTGACAGTGCAACGCATCCGCATGGGTGGCATGTATGGCAAGCGCCCGCTGTTGTACAGTACCGCGCACGCGCCGACCGAGCTGCGCCAATATCACTATCACTACTGGGTGGACAACCCGGCGCGTCTGATACAGGAGCAACTATCGATGTATCTGCGCGGAGCAAATATCGCACGCGGCGTCGCAATGCCTGTCGCCGGCGCCACGGCGGACTATCAGGTCGATGGCACTGTACATCGCTTTGAGCAACAACTCGATGCGTCTGGTGCGCGCGTCATCGTTGAAATCGAACTCGTGTTATCTAAGAAAGCCGATACCGCCGCGCTCTTTGCCAAAACCTACCGCATGGACGTCAAGACCCGCGATGCCACAGCGCTTGCCGCGGCACAGGGACTTGGACAGGTGCTAACGCAATGTTTCGCCCAGTTCGTTATGGATCTGCGCAACACCGACTTCCATTGACCACAGCATTCCAGAATATCGAGTTACCCTGGATTGCCAGTTGGCTATCCGGCTCAATCCCAACCTGTCCCTATAGAGTTTGTTGGCTCTTTTACCCCTGTACGCGTCATGCAACTGGCCCTGCCGGTTAGGACAGAATTCCGTATCGATAAGGGAGGTTCTGCCTGTTGTGACGGCAGCGAATTGAAGCACACCGTTTCGGATGTCTGCCCGTCAAGCGATGTATGTGGTCGGCGTTGGTTGTAGTAAAGAGAAATAGGGCGTCAGGGATTGTTCCGCCTCTTGGATCGACCCATGCGCGTGAGAAAGACTTCTTCGTCCTTGACCGTCCTCTACTTTGCGCATCAAGGTAGTGCCACGTGACGTCTCTAAAAACTGCGCCGGCGGGGTGATAGGTAGCTCGGGGCTGGTCTATCATCGCTTTGAAGGAAGCCCGCCAGCTTTGGTGAGCGTGCTTTCTAAAAAATCGTTCTCTATCGCCAGTTGACCAATCTTGGCATGCAATTCCTTATATATATACGCTCGAATATATTCGAGGGGTCAGCCTGCCTGATTTCTCTGCTGCCGTGGCAGACACCTCCATGGCGCGATCGTGGAACTGCGTTTTCCACTGCGTGATCTGATCGGGATGCACATCGTATTGCCCGGCCAGCTCGGTGAAGCGGCTTACGGCCTTCGATCGCTGCGAACACTACCTTGCTGCCCTCCTTGGTTTTGATGCCCGACGGCGCCGTTCATTTAGAGCAGAAACTTCACTTCTCCACATATAGATTTGATTTTATTGAGGTATACCGATTAACAGTCTGGAGATTCATTGAGATAAATCTTTACGCATCGGCAAAGTGTGACATCGCTATTTGCTTGACGCATCGTCAGCGTTCTGATAAAGAATGCGCGATACATTACATATAAAATATAAAGGTTTGCCGAAAGGACGACGCAAAAGAATCAAGGCGTAAAGAATCAATAGGCGTGGAGTGGGTGGGAAGCGACGTCTCACGCACTCAAGTACGGACACAATAACAGGTACGATCGCCGGCTTTCCCGGTGTGCCGTGCGTACCATAAAAACAACAAGTCGCTGTACTACCCAGGAGGGGGGTTAACCATGGCCGTAATGGGTGAAGCGGGAACCGCCGCATCGCGGTGGCTGGATGTTGCCACTAAAAATACTTCCATATCCTTCTTTGGCCTGCCTGCATTTCTGCGACCGCCTCGCGACGGCTCCGGGGCGGCCCGTTCGGCGAACGGCGGGTTCAGGGCATGGTTTTGCACGCTGGCCTCGCTCTTCTTCCTGATGGCAGGTGGAGTGTCGGTGGCGGGGGAGACGAGCTCTTCCCGGCCCGCGCTGCCTGAAGCATCTCCCAAATCAGCTCCCACCACGCCAACCGCCGCGGCGCAGGCCCCCGTGGCCGACGCGTACGGGAAACTGCCGCTGCGCTTCGAGGCCAACCGTGGGCAGACGGACAAGCGCGTGCGTTTCCTCTCCCGCGGGCCGCAGCACACCCTGTTCCTCACTCCGACCGAAGCCGTGCTCGCGCTGGTCAAGCCGCGCAAGCCGCGCGATGCGGACGCCTCGCCCGGGCATGCCGCGCCGCAAGCCGCCGGCGCGGAGTCGGCCATCGTCCGCATGAGACTGGTCGGCGGCAACCGCTCCCCCCGGGTGGTCGGCGCGGAAGCGCTTCCGACCCTCAGCAACTATTACATCGGCAATGATCCGGCTAAGTGGCGCACCGGTATCCCGAACTACGCCCGTGTCGAGTACCAGGGCGTTTACCCCGGCATTGATCAGGTTTTCTACGGCAACGGACGGCAGCTCGAATACGACTTCGTGGTCGCGCCGGGCGCCGACCCGCAGGCGATCGTGCAGGAGTTCAAGGGCATTGACGGGCTCGAACTGGACGCGCGCGGCGACCTGATCCTGCGCGTCGCGGGCGGCGCGATTCACCAGGCGAAACCGCGCATCTATCAGCGCATCGGCGGCGAGGAAATCACCGTCGCCGGCGGCTACCGGCTGCTCGGGAAGAAAAGGATCGGATACGAAATCGCGGCCTATGACAGAAACGTCCCCTTGATCGTTGATCCGGTGTTGGTCTATTCGTTGGTCTATTCGACGTATCTGGGTGGCGGCAGTGACGAATATGCTAAGGGCATTGCCGTGGATTCTCTCGGTAGCGCCATCGTGACAGGTTATACCTATTCGACCGACTTCCCGACGGCTTTTCCCTTGTTCCCAACTATACAGGGAGGTTATGACGCTTTTGTCGCGAAGCTCACTCCGGACGGGACCGCGCTTGTTTACTCGACCTATCTGGGTTGCGCCGCAGACGAATTCGGAACGGGTATCGCCGTGGACAACATGGGCAACGCCTATGTGACCGGATTTACCAACTCGAACAATTGTCCGGCGCTGACCACCCTTCAGCCGATATACGGCGGCGGCTCATCGGACGCCTTCATCGCCAAATTCCAGCCGAACGGTTTGATAGTGTACGCCACCTATCTTGGTGGCAACGGTGCAGACGTTGCATACTCCATTGCCGTTGACAGCCTGGGCAATGCCTATGTGACGGGTTATACCGACTCAACCAACCTTGTCACGGTGAATGCGACTCAGGGGGCTCTTGCGGGGGGGCTTGATGCTTTTGTGGCGGTGCTTAACTCAACTGCAGACACGCTGACCTTCTCAACCTATCTGGGCGGGGCCGATAACGACTATGGCAGGGGCATTGCCGTGGATGGGAGCGGGCGCATCTATGTGACGGGGAGAACTGATTCGCTCAACTTCCCAACAACCTTGAACGCCTTGCAGCCCTCTCATGGATCGTGTGTCGGCTGCGATCCTTCCGGTTTTGCTGACGCCTTCATAACGCAATTTCCCCCCGGCGGTGGATTTCTTAGAAACTCCACATATCTGGGGGGTCAACGATTCGACGAGGGCACCGCCATTGCCGTTGAGCCCGGCAACCCCCCCGGCGGTCCTCACGTTGTCTACGTGACGGGGACGACCGCCTCATCTAATTTTCCGACCACCCTCGGTGCTTTCGACGCGAGTTACAATTTGGGGGCAGACGCCTTCGTGGTGAAATATGACTCATTCCCATCCACTGGCGTTCTCCTTTATTCCAGCTACCTCGGGGGCGGCGACCATGAAGAAGGGCTGGGCATCGCTGTAGACGGCGTATCCAACATATACATCACCGGTCATACCAGTTCGGCCAACTTTCCGACGGTGAATTCCCTCCAAGCCTTCGCCGGCCCGGCGGGTCCCTTTCAGGGTGATGTTTTCGTTTCGTTTATCAACAACGACTCTGTTCTCAGTTACTCCACCTTTCTTGGCGGAAGCGGGGTTGAATTCGGCAACGGCATCGCCGTGGACGGTTCAGGCAACGCCTATGTGGCCGGATATACGACGTCCGCGAATTTCCCCGTGGCGGGATCACCGTCTCCTTTTCAGACGGGTAACGCGGGGGGTTCCGACGCCTTCGTCGCCAAGCTGTCCCCTGCGGCTTCGGCGCCTCCGCCCCCCGATGCCGACGGCGACGGCGTGCCCGACGCCACCGACAACTGCCCGGCGGTCGCCAATCCCGACCAGCTCGACAGCAACGGCGACAACATCGGCGATGCCTGCCAGGATCAGGACGGCGACGGCGTGCTCGACCTCGCGGACAACTGCCCGGCGGTATTGAATCCGCTGCAGGCGGATTTCAACGGGAACGGCATCGGCGATGTCTGCGACGACAGCGACCTTGACGGCGTGCTGGACAACGTCGATGCCTGTCCGCTCGATTCGGAAAACGATATTGACGGCGACGGCCGCTGCGCCAATGTGGACAACTGCCCCACGATAACTAACCCGGATCAGCTCGACAGCGACGGTAACGGCGTGGGGAATGCCTGCGACCCGGCGTACGCCGGCGGCGCTCCCAAAAACACCTGCACCACCAACTGCACCACCGACAGCGACGGTGACGGCTTGGCCGATAATATTGACCCGTATCCGACCAATCCCGACTATGACGGCGATGGCGTCAAGGACGGCGCCGACAACTGCATCGCCATCGCCAACGCGGATCAGAAAAATACCGACGGCGACATCGCGGGCGACGCCTGCGACGCCGACGACGACAACGATACCGTGCTCGACGGCGCCGACAACTGCCCGCTGACGGCCAACGCCAGTCAGTCCAACATTGACGGCGATGCCACGGGCGATGCCTGCGACGCCGACGCCGATGGCGACAGCTTGTCGAGCACCGCGGAGGCGGCGCTCGGGACTTCGCCCACCAATCCCGACACCGACGGAGACGGGCTGCGGGATGACGTCGACCCCAATCCGCTGTTGCCGGCGGGCAGTTACGCGATCGTCTTCAAGATCCTTCAGGGCGTGACGGACGTGACCTCGACCTGGCTGCCCGCGCCGGGCGGCAGCGTTACCGTCGTGGCCGCGCTGAGAGACCCGAATGGCAGTCCGGTGAATTTCAGCGGAAATGTCACATTCACGCTATCGAGCACGGCCTACGCTGGACAGGCAACGAATGACACCGAGGTCTGCGTCAATGCGATCTGTGCCCCGGACTACAGTCTGGCGCCGACGCCGGGCACGACGACGCAGACCGTCGCGCCGGGCGTGGACGCGCGGGTTGTCCTGTACGCCTTCGATTACGGCGGTGAGGCCACGCTCACCGTCACGACCACGGCCGGCGGGCAGGCGGTCTCAGGGACGTTCAAGGGGCCGCTGGACTCCGATGGCGATTTCCTGCCCAATGCCTTCGAGCTCCTGTACCAGCTGCAGGGTTTCAATCCCGCCAACGCCCACTCATTCGACGCCCAGAAGCTCGATGGCGACATAGACCGGGACACGAGTCTCGGCAGCCAGGCCCTGGGCGACGGATTGTCGGCGTTCAAGGAGTACCGCGGCATCCTGTTCCAGGCGAACAATTGCAGCGGCGCGGCCGGTGCGCACGCGCGGCTGAGTCCGGTCAACAAGGACCTGTTCGTGCGCGGGGTCAACTTCGCCAACTCCTGTCCGGCGAGCACGGCGCTCGATGTCCTGCCGTTCTCCGTCGCCCCCAACAACGCGATCAGCCCCGGCGGCCAGTCGGCGTTCGCCGAGGCGGGCATCCAGTTGCACGATGTCACCGGCATGCTGTCGTTCTCGAACGCCACCGAGCCGCCGAATCTGGACATCCTGGCGGTTACCAACAACCTCACCGATACCTCGACCCTGGTGGGCGCGGCCACGCCGTACATCAACCAGAAGGCGTTCCGCAACTGGGAATGGGACGTCAAGGGGGCGAGCTACATCGGCACCCCCACGGATTACGCCATCTTTGTGGACGCGAGTAGCGTTACCCGGCGCGGCACCTTCACCTATCACCAGAACCTGATGCATTATGTATTTAACCGCCCGTATCTCGACGAAACTACGAACCCGCTCAATCCCGGTCATGTCGGCCTGCTCGATCCATCGAGCCGGGTCGAGGACTACCGTTTGGAGAACGGTGTCGGGCCGGAGACCTCCCAGGGAAAGACCGAGGACTTCCTGAGGAAAAACGGTCTTCTGGATGGCGACCGGATCGGAACCAGTTGGCAGAGTGTTTCGCTCGGCGCCGGACTCTACCGGGCCGGACACCAATTCAGCATCTTCGATGCCGACGGTGACGGCCGTGTCGAGCTGCCCCTGGTGGCCGATGCGCTGCTAGCCAATCTCAATCCAGCAACGCGCGATACGGGCGAATACCTGCCCGACGAGCTGCAGATCCATACGATCCTCCATGAAATGGGCCACGCCGCGGGAATCACGGACCACACGGCGGATTCGACCTGCTTGATGTACAACCCGAGCATCAACTGGACGCGGGCCGGCCATTTCGGCAGCACCGCTCGAAGCCAGCTCTACATCCACAACAAGACCGAGTTCTGAGGAGAATGGCCATGTCAGGCATGCGGCAAAAACTGTTCGGGCTGGCAAGCGTCTTCCTGTGCGCGTTCCTCGCGTTCGTATCGGGTTCGGCACTGGCCCAGTCCCCGGTCACAATCAACCTGCTGACGACAAAAACCAGCTACCTCGTGGGCGAGCCCGTCAAACTCGAGATTCGCGTGGCGAACGACAGTGGCGCCTCCGTCATCGCGCCGCTGGGATTCTTTGAACGGCGTTTCGATTTCGATCTCACCTTCATCGGCCCGGACCAGAAGGTTATCCGGTTCAGGAACCTCGGCGGCGGGGTTGAGCCCGGCCCGCCCTTTTACCTTCAGGGCAAGGAGGCGGTGGAAGTAGAAGTCATTCTGCCGCTCCCGGATGGGCAAGTATCGTATATCGTTGATGATGCCCGGATCAGCTACGACCTTTCCCAAACGGGTGCGTACCGGGCATTCGTCAGCGCGCCGCTCGTCACCTTCTCCAGCTTCCTTGTGGATCCCGACACGGGCAAGCGCTACGCCTTCCTCGACGATCCCGGTTACGCGTCATTCGATCCACTGCAGTCCAATGCCGTCGCGTTCGAAATCGTTCCGCTGCAAGCCCCCGTCACAGCCTCGCTGAAGGTCACGGCGAAAAAGATCACGACCGGTCCGGGAAGCAATCCCGGCACGAAGAAAACGCCCCTCGAGAACCTGCCGCTGCGCTTGTTCCGCAAGGCGGCGGTGGCGGCCCAGTTCCAGCCCGTCAACCACAAGACCTACGCGCTGGTGTGGGAGAATATCGCGCCGGTGGCCTCGACCACCACGGATGCGCAGGGCGCGGCGGTGTTCACGGGCATCGCCAGGGATGACTATGTCGTGATCGGGAGAAACGCGGGGTCGCCGGATTTCCAGTTCATCGGCTCGCCCATCGGGGCTGACGATACCGGTTGGCAGACGGGCAGTTTGCAAAAACACCTGGTGGTCATCGAAAAAGCGGATAAAACCCAGGTCCCGGCGAAAACCACGCGTCTTACCGGCTCCGAACTGCTGATCTTCGAGCCGGAATTCGTGTTGTGGGACAGCAGTCAGGAACTCTACCCGATTGTCTTCGAGTCGTCCGGCGACTGGGGCGTCAGCACGTCGGTGGCCCCGCCGGAAGGATTCGTGGCGGACTACTCAAGTCTGAATGCAACGGTGAGTTCGAGTACGCAGGCGGTACAGTTCACCGTGACCGATGTTGGTTCCCGCTGGGAAAACACGCAGGTCACCCACCGCGTCACGCACAAGGGCAAGAGCACGATTGTAAAGACATGGATCGGCGTGAAACTGTCGAAGGCGCTGGCGGCACAGAAAAATCTAGGCGTCTGGGGCCATGACAAGGATCCCGGCACATTCGTCGGCGGCAAGAAGCAGCCACCCAAGGAAAAATAACCCATGAAACACCATTGCCCAGGTTGGGGACCGCGGGTGCGCATGGCCGTCTTGCTGATGGCGGCCTGGATTTTGCCCTGGCATGTCTCGACCAGCCGCGCGGAAAGCGCCCAGGTGCTGCCGAAGGGGGTATCGTCGGCCAGCGCCACGTATTATCACTACTTCGACATTACCGAACGATACGACCCGAACGGCAAGGTCGAGGACATTGACGCGAACTACAACGCCAATCTTAACAGCACGGTGTTTCCGGCGCTGGCGCCCCTCGATCCGTTTTTTCCCGGCGTAGGGGCCAGCATCGGGCGTTCGGTGGTGGACTTCAGCTTCATCTACCGCTGGTGGGAATTCGGCTTCAATTATGGCGTCACGGACAGGTTATCCGTGGGCATCAATGTGCCTTACAACTGGACCGAAAACCGGGTTGAGGCCACGCTGGATACCTCGACGGCCAACGTTGGGAAAAATCCAGCGCTTGGCATCGTGCCTCTTGCTGTTCCAGGCGCCGTGCCGCTGACGACCGAGGATGTCCAGAGTCTTCTGGGGGCGGGGCTCGACGTGAATGGCGACGGCACCGTGGATGTCCCCGGTTTCGGCTACAAGCGCTTCGAGAGTTTCAAGGGTAACGGCGTGGGGGACATTGACCTGCTCGCCAAGTACAAATTCCACGAGGACAGCCAGTGGCGGCTGGCGTTCGGCGCCGGGGCGCGGCTTCCGACCGGCGAGGTGGACGACCCGGACGACCTCACCGATCTCGGATTCGGCGATGGCCAGACCGATCTGCTGTTCCGGTTTTTCGGCGATTACCGCCTGAGCGACAAGTGGTCCCTCAACGCGACGCTGCGATACGACTGGCAACTGGAGGACCATCAGACACTGCGCGTTCCCGCGAGCGCCAACCTGCCGATCACGGCGAACAAGGAGAACGTGGAGCGCGACTTGGGCGATGTGTTCGAAACCGAATTGACAGGCGCATATTCGTTTTCTCGCGAATGGGCGGGATCCCTGACTTATCGCTACACGACCAAGGGCAAGGACAAAGTCAGCGGGAGCATGGGCCTGGCCTACTCCGCGCTCGAGGATGAAACCGATATGAAAAGTCACGTCGGGCTCGTGGGGGTGACCTACTCCACGATCGGGAAGTTCCGGGACGGGCAGGCGCGCGTGCCGCTGCTCGCGGGCCTCTCCTATCGGAACCGGTTTGCCGGGGAAAACAACTCGACCAAATCCGAGTTTGTCTCCCTGACTCTGAGCATTTTCTTTTAGCCGTCGCGCGGTGGGGCATGAAGTCAAAAAAGTTTTGTTCAGCGGTGTTAACCAACTATCGTGGAGGTGCGTGATGAGTAGAGTCAAATTCAAAGTAAAACATCTGACCGCGGCCCTGGCGGCCCTGGCCTTGGGCGGTCTGGCCCAGGTCGCGGTAGGGGGGTTCTCGGGCGGCAGTGGGGAGGGCGTCGTGGCGTGTCCGGCTGGCGCGCCGGCCTATCAGCCGCCGCCGTACCAGGGAACGGTCATACTGCAAGCGGGATATGACGGAGTCGGCCAACCGGTTTTTCTGGTCTCAACCGACGGGTCCGTCGGGCAGTTCGGTCAATCGGGTTGCTCTTTAGCGGTTACGAACCTGGTCATCCCTTCAGGAGGGGTACCGCTGCAGGACGTGAAGGGCAACGATCTGCAGGGCCTGTGTCTCAGCATCGATAGCGGCAACTTTAATCCTGCCTCCTGCGGCTTGGGGGGGATTGTGCTTGAAATCATGGGTGTGGGAAGTCGGAAAACCGTCGGTAACGCCGTGACATTCGATGTCATACTGATGCCGCGACTTGGCCAGTAATTGGGGGATTATCACCACTCGATTTGCGGGAAGCGCGTCTCCCGCAAACCTGTCATGTTTATGGTGTCACCGATGGCGGATCGCTGCTCGTCCGAGGATTCGTTCCCGCGGGCGAGTGACTCGGCCGAACAGGCGGTTTGCGTGCGGACTGAGCACTTGGCCTCCGTAACTTAAGAGTACCTAAACAAAATGAGATGCGTCGCACCCTCTCCCCTTCCCTCCCCCTGGCAGGGGGAGGGTTAGGGTGGGGGTCGAGTGCCGGGTTCGATTCTTTTTGTTAGGCGCTCTTGGTTACCGAGCATGTCAGTGTCGTTGCGCGTACTGACAGCCGCGGGCATGGCGGGGGCGAGCGGCGCGCTGCTTGCCGCGAGTTTCGTTCCCTCCGCCGTACCGTGGCTCGCGTGGTGTGGATTGGTTCCCCTGCTCGTGGTGCTGCGCGGGGCAGGTTCGCTGCGCGCTTTCTGCCTCGGGTTTCTCGCGGGCGCGGTTTTTGTCGGCCTGTCGCTGCGCTGGCTCCTGGTGGTGGCGCAGATGCCGGGCGCCGCCTTCGCGGTGCTCGTCTGTTACGGGGCCGCTTTTACCGGGCTGTTCGCGCTCTCCTATTCACTCGTCAGCCGGCGCACGAGATTGCCCCTGCTTGTGGCGGCGCCCTTGCTGTGGGTGGCTATCGAGTATCTGCGTGGAAATCTGGGTTTTCTCGCGGCGCCTTTTTGCCTCCTCGGATTCAGTCAGCACGCCGCGCTTCCCTTCGTGCAGCTTGCCTCCCTGACCTCGGTGTACGGTCTTTCCTTCATCCTCGTGCTGGTAAACGTGGCTCTGGCCGAAGCATACCTATGGGCGGCCGACACGTATCGTCACGGAATGCGCGGCGCCGCCGGCAGAATATGGCTCGTGGCGATGGCCGCGGCGCTGGCCGGTTCGGTGGTGCTCGCCGCCTGGGGATGGGGCCGGTCTCAGATCGAGGCCGTGGCCCGTGCTGACGGCGCCTTGCTCAAGGTGGCGCTAGTGCAGGGCAATATCCCGCAGGACGAGAAATGGGATGTGCGGCTCCGCCGCCGGATTCAGGGGCGCTACGAGGCTTTGACGCTGGACGCCGCGCTTCAGGGCCCGGACCTGATCGCCTGGCCGGAGAGCGCCACGACCGGCTATTTCAATACCGATCGCGAAATCGCCGGCTTTGTCACCGGCCTTGCCCGCCGGACGAAAATACCGATTCTCCTCGGCAGCGCCACTCATGAGAAGATAGTGCGCGGCGAACGCAGGGAGCAGCGGATGTTGAACAGCGCTTTTCTGGTGAATGGCGAGGGGAGGGTCCTGTCTTCCTACGACAAGATCCGCCTGCTGCCATTTGCCGAATATCTGCCGCTGCCGCAAATTCCCTGGCCGCGCTGGCTGGTACCGCGCGCGGGCCGCTTCGCCCCCGGCATGAAGCGCGTGATCTTTGAACTGCCGCGGGGCCGCTTCGGAGTCGTTATCTGCTGGGAGGTATTCTTCCCGGACCTGTTTCGCCGGTTCGTCGGTGACGGGGCGCAATTCATGATCAACCTCACGAACGAGGCCTGGTTTTCCGGCAGCGCGGCCTCGGAGCAGTTGTTGGCGATGAGCATATTCCGCGCGGTGGAAAACCGCGTGTCCCTGCTGCGCGTGGCGAACACCGGCATCACCGGAATCATTGACCCGGCGGGGCGGGTCCGCGCCCGGTTGGCCGATGGGTCTGGCAATACCCTGATCGCGGGCACGCTGGTCGTTTCCGTGCCCCGGGCGGCGGCGCCCAGCTTCTATACCCGATATGGCGATCTGTTCGCCCTCACGTGCGCGCTGGCGGCTTCCATCGCCGTGGCCCTAGCTTTGGTCTCCCGGCGGGGAAGCGCGCCCGCGCGGAATACGGTTTGGCCATGACGCCGAATGCTTCCCCGAGCGCGCAATTGACCACTGCCGGGACCCCGGAACTCGAATGGCGCTTGAGTGTCCGGTTGCTGCGCACCGGTGCGTGGCAAGTACTCGGTTTCGCGTCGCTGATCGCGTTCTTCAGCGCCCTCGCTCTCCTGTATTTCCTCAACCTCGCCCGCTGGAGCCAGGGACCCGACTTCGGCTGGTCGGTGATCTTTGACCTCGATCGGACGATGATCTCGCAGGTGCACGGCGAGGCCGATAAGGCGGGTTTGCGCGTGGGCGACCGCATCGTCACGATCAACGGCCTGAAGATCGCGCGTTATAGTGATTTGCAGCGCGTGCTGGAGCGCGGCGTGCCGGGAGAGAATATCTATACTGTTGACCGCGCGGGAGAGTCGGTCACCGTCACGGTTCCCAACCGTTCCGCCGGATGGCCGCGCGCATTCGAGAGATTCGGGCTCACTTGGACGCTGTCCGTGGGATTTTTTGTCATGGGCGCCGTGGCCTATGCCATGAAGCCCGGGACCGCGGCATCCTGGGCGTTTCTGATTGCGGCGTTTCACGCCGCGCTCTGGATCATGTTCTCCTTCACCAGTCGCCTGTCGCCCGCGTGGCTTTCGGCCGCGCTGGTTTATGCCTGGGCCTTCCTTCCCGCAGCCGTTTTGCATCTGGCCCAGGCATTTCCGGTGGAGCGGGCGTGGTTCGGGAACCGCCGCATGGGGATGTGGCTGCCTTACCTGCTGTCCGCCGGGCTGCTGGCCGCGATGTTGTTTCACTCCGCCCACTATGCCGATGTTCCAAAAGGATTGCAGGTCGCGGCGTACTTCTATTGGATCGCGGCGCTCGCGGTTTTCCTGGTATCGACCGTCATGGCGAGCGTGTCCTCGTCCGACCCCTTGGCGCGTGCCCGCTCCCGGATCGTGTTGCTCGGCACGGCGGTTGCGAGCCTGGTGCCGGCCGCGGACCTGATCGCGGGGATGTCAGGTTACGCCGATCCGATTTCGCGTCCGACGATCAATCTTGTCTTTTTCGTTTTTTTCCCCCTCTCCATCGCCTATACCATCATTCGTCACAACCTGTTCGATGTCGATGTCTATATCAGGCGCGCCGTCGGTTACGGCCTGATGACCGCCATTGTCGCCACGGGATATTTAACGCTCCAAGGCGCCTTCAGCGCCCTCTGGCTCGGCGGCACCGGCGGCACAGCCGTGGACGGGATGTATCCGGTGGTGTTCGCGCTCCTTGTGGTTTTTTTGTTCAATCCGCTGAATCGCCGGATTCAGGCGATGGTCGATCGCCTGTTCTTTCGCGGCGGCGTGGATTACAAGCGCGCGGTCAGCGAGATCAGCCAGGGGCTGGCCTCGCTGCTGACGTTGCCGGAAGTGATCTCCCGGCTGCTGTCATCCGTCAGCGTGCATGTGGCGGTCGAGGGCGCCGGCCTGATCCTGCTGAATCCGGGCGAGTCCTGTCAGTCGTTCTTCAGCACCGGGCGCGCGGGCGCGGTAGAGGACAAATCGGCCAGCGTGTGCCTGTCCGCCGGGGATGCATTGCTCACGCTGGTGGCCAGAGAGCGGCAGCCGATTACTCTGGCGGATCTTATCGAGGCGCCGCGCTTCCGGACGGCGCGCGATTCCTGCCTGCCGACGATGCTGGATCTCGGAGCGGCGCTGGTCCTGCCACTGGTGTACAAGGACAGGGCCACGGCGGTGCTGACAGTGGGCCGCAAGAAATCCGGACAGTTGTACACGCGCGAAGAAGTGGATTTCCTGAGGACACTCGCGAGTCAGGGCGCCGTGACCATCGAGAACGCCAAGATGGCCGAGGCGCTGGTGGAACAGGAGCGCATGCGCCGGGAGTTAGAGCTGGCGCGCGAGATCCAGACCAGCCTGTTGCCCAAGCCGCGCGAAGCGGGCTTTCCGGTGGTCGGCATCAACCGCCCGGCCATGGAGGTTTCCGGCGATTTTTATGACTACTTCGAGCTGCCGGACGGGCGCATCGGCTTTGCTCTGGGCGATGTGTCGGGCAAAGGCCTGAACGCGGCGCTGCTCACGGCCAAGACCAGCAGCCTGTTTCACTGCCTGGCAAAAGAGCATCATAGCCCCGGCAAACTGCTCGCGATGGTCAATAACGAAGTCTGCGAAAATGTCACGCGCGGCATGTTCGTCACCATGGTGGGCGGGTTCTACGATCCCGCTACGGGCCGCGTGACGCTCGCCAACGCCGGCCACCAGCCGCCGCTGTACCGCGCGGCGGACGGCCGCTATACGGAAATTGCCACCGAGGCGCCGCCGCTCGGCATCCTGCCGCATATCGAGTTTGCGGAGACCGAGCTCGTTCTGAACGGCGGTGGACTTTACATGTTCACCGATGGGTTAACCGAGTGCTGGGTCGCGCGCGAGCAGCCGCTTGAAACGGCTGGCGTGCAGCGGCTCATCGACGAGTTGCACCACCTGCCCGCGACGCAGCGCCTCGACACGCTGGTCGGACGGGTACTCGATGCCAATAGCGGCGTGTCGGCGCATCAGAACGACGACCTCACCCTGTTAATCGTCGAGGCCGCCGGGTCGTAGCTGTCACGCCAGTTTTTTTGTCATCTCGAACAGATTGCCGACCCCATCGGGTGGCGGCAGGAAGCGCGCCTCGTCCATGACCTCGTTGATCAGGTGCACGCCGAGGCCGCCGGGGCGGATGTCTTCCAGGGCACGCGAGCGCACGGTCGCGGGATCGACGGCCGGCGCGAAGTCGCGCACGCGCACCACCAGCCGGCCATGCTTGTTGAGCAGCTCGACGGAGATCTCGCCGCTGGGGTCGTTGCGGTAAGCGTGCTGTATGACGTTCATGCACGCCTCGTTGACAGCGAGTACCACCTTGCCCGCTGTCTCGTCGCTGCCGCCGCACAGCAGTGCAACGTCATGCACCACGCTGCGCAGCAGCTTAAGCCGGCTCGCCTGCGCGGGAAAGCGCAGCTCGATCATCCGTTCTCCCGTGTCCATATCGGCTTACCCTCTGTGCTCGATTAGCAGCAACGTGGTGTCATCGTGCAGAGGCGCTCGCCGCCACTGACGTTACCTGCCATAGCGTTAACGCGCTCTGCCGGCGGTAATGCCGCGAACTGCGTTATCGGCGCCATCACGCCCTGTGGCTCCAGCCGCTGGTTGTGTTGCGTAAACACCTCGATTATATAGCCACGCCCAACACTAATGGTGGGCGATGCAGGGTTTGAACCTGCGACCCCTGCCGTGTGAAGGCAGTGCTCTACCGCTGAGCTAATCGCCCCGGTGGGGAAAACGAGCGCGGAAGTTTACTGCCTGCGGGGAACAAGCGTCAATTCAGCTGAAATCGACGCCGATTTTCTTTACCATAGGCATCCGTTTCCAACCATATATTATTCCCGTGACCATCCGCACCCGATTTGCCCCCAGCCCGACCGGCTATCTGCACGTGGGTGGCGCGCGCACCGCGCTGTTTTCCTGGCTCTATGCGCGCAAGCATGGCGGTACTTTCATCCTGCGCATCGAGGACACCGATCTGGAACGTTCCACCGCCGAGTCGGTGGACGCCATCCTGCAAGGCATGACCTGGCTCGGCCTGGAATACGACGAGGGGCCGTTTTTCCAGACGCACCGCTTCCCGCGCTACAAGGAAGTCATCCAGCAAATGCTCAAGGAAGGGCAGGCTTATCATTGTTACTGTTCGAAAGAGCGCCTGGAGCAACTGCGCGCCGAGCAAATGGTGCGCAAGGAAAAGCCGCGTTACGACGGGAAATGCCGCCACGGGGTGGCCCACCCGCCGGCGGATGTGTCACCGGTCGTGCGCTTCAAGAATCCGCTCGACGGGGCGGTGGTGGTCGAGGATCTGGTTCGTGGACGCGTGATATTCCAGAACAGTGAACTGGATGATCTTATCATTGCGCGTGGCGACGGTTCGCCGACCTACAATTTCACTGTGGTGGTGGACGACATGGATATGCGTATCACGCATGTCATCCGCGGCGACGATCACCTGAACAACACCCCGCGCCAGATGAACATGCTGAAGGCGCTCAATGTCACGCCCCCGGTGTATGCGCACGTGCCCATGATCCTGGGCCCGGACGGGGCCAGGCTCTCCAAGCGCCACGGCGCCGTGAGTGTCATGCAGTATCGGGATGACGGTTATCTGCCCGAAGCGCTGCTCAACTACCTCGCGCGCCTCGGCTGGTCGCATGGCGATCAGGAGGTGTTTTCCATCGACGAGATGATCAAGCTGTTTGATGTCACGAACGTCCACAGCTCGGCCGCGGCATTCAACCCCGAAAAGCTGACCTGGCTGAACCAGCACTATATTAAGAACAGCGATCCCCGGCATGTGGCGCATCATCTGAGTCATCATTTGGGCAAGCTCGGCATTGATCCTACCGCCGGGCCGGATCTGGTGGAAGTCGTGAAGGCGCAGCGCGAGCGCGCCAAGACGCTGGCCGAGATGGCCGTCAACAGTGCGTTTTTCTACCAGGATATCGGTGAATACGATATCAAGGATGCGGCGACGCATTTGAAGCCGGAGGCTCAAAAGCCGCTTATCGAATTGCGCGCACGCCTGGCGGCATTGCCGGCATGGGATGCCCCGTCAATTCACAATGCGGTCACTGGCGTTGCCGAGGCGCAGGGGCTCAAGCTCGGCAAGATCGCGCAACCTCTGCGCGTGGCTGTCGCCGGTCGCGCTGTTTCACCGCCGATCGATGTGACGCTGACGCTTCTTGGGCGCGAGAAAACGCTTGCACGGCTCGACGCGGCGCTGGAACACATAAGGAAACAAGCGGTTACGGCTTGACCCATCGCCGCATGGGCATGTAAAGTACCGCGCCTTGTAAGGGGCTATAGCTCAGCTGGGAGAGCGCTTGCATGGCATGCAAGAGGTCGCCGGTTCGATCCCGGCTAGCTCCACCATTTTTTCGTGAGCGGTAATCGGTGACTCGTGATCGGTAATCCGAAAGGGACACGAGTGACCGGGTACTGACGGCGATTCGCGAGTCACGGTTCTCGAATCACGGCTCACGGCAGTTCTGTCCCCATCGTCTAGAGGCCTAGGACACTGCCCTTTCACGGCGGCGACAGGGGTTCGAATCCCCTTGGGGACGCCAATGCAAACAGAAAGGCCCCGCCTTTGAGCGGGGCCTTTCTGTTTGCGTCGCGTATGCGACGGGATTCGAACCCTCGGGTTCGACCAGGATCGCCGGGAGCGATCCGGGACAGCGGAGCGTAGCGACGCTGGCCGCGAAGCGGCGAGGCCCAGGGATGGGCTGAGCAATCCCCTTGGGGACGCCAAACTAAATGGGCCGGCATGAAGCCGGCCCATTTAGTTTGGGTTACTTCCTCAGTAACTGATGATGATGTCCTCCCGTGCTGGCGGGCATCGATCAGTTCAAGTATGAGAATCAGGCAGGTCGTCGCCCTTCCTGCAGGTAGAGTTGCATGGCTTCATGGGTGCTGATATCGAGTTCACGGAACTTGATTGCTGTGCCTTCCTGAGTGATGCGCGCCACCCGTGCCGGCAAGCGATAAGACATTCTGCCCTTCGTGGACGGCAATGAGATGGTCAATTCGATCTCCACGCCGCG
>Ga0209542_10001613_pt1 | contig 52394 bp, 61 predicted proteins | sample RifCSPhighO2_01_FD_184028 | JGI IMG/M metagenome (GOLD analysis project Ga0209542, IMG submission 184028) | Soil microbial communities from Rifle, Colorado - Rifle CSP2_plank highO2_0.1 (SPAdes) (version 2) | ecosystem: Environmental > Terrestrial > Deep subsurface > Rock core/Sediment ... | reverse complement strand
CGCAGTCGCGTGTGGTATGTTCACACGCAATGGAGTTTATTCCGTCAAAAAAGATTCTTGAGAAGTATGCTGACGTGTTGGTCAACTTCGCTTTGAATAGCGGGAAGGGCATACGAAAAGGGGACGTGGTGCGTGTCTCGGCGCACGAGTCGGCGAAACCGTTATTCCACGCCGTGTGTAACGCGATTGTGGACTCCGGGGGTCACGTAATCTCCCATTACTTGCCGGATGAGACAAGGCATTCCAGTACAAGTAGGCATTTTTTTGAATGCGCGCGCGAACACCAAATTGATTTTTTTCCGACCAAGCATTTGCGGGGCCTCGCGCAACAGATAGACCACACCATTTCTATCATTTCAGACACGGACCCCGCGCTCTTGCGTGGCATCAATCCGAAGCGGATTATGCGTCATGGCGTGGCGCATAAGAAATTTCGCGATTGGCTAGTAGAGAAAGAACGGAAAGGGCAATTCACGTGGACGCTTGGGTTATACGGCACGCCCAGAATGGCGAAAGAGGCGGGAATGACCATTCGGCAATATTGGGAGCAGATTGTGAGGGCGTGTTTTTTGAATGAAAAAAATCCTATTGTGAAATGGAAATCTATCTGTAAGCGCCTCGAGATTGATAGAAGGAAGTTAAACGCGCTTGCTCCGCGAACCGAGAAGTTGCACATCAAAGGAAAGGATGTTGATTTGTGGGTTACGTTCGGGAAACAACGCCAATGGCTTGGAGGAAGTGGCAGGAATATCCCAAGCTTTGAGTTATTTACATCTCCAGATAAGAGGGGCACTGAAGGATGGGTGCGTTTCAACCAGCCCTTGTACCGGTATGGCAATAAAATAACCGGCATCGAGCTGTGGTTTAAGAATGGGCGCGTGGTCAAAAGCAAAGCGAAACAAAATGAGAAAGTTTTGCAGGCGATGATTGCAACCCCGGGGGCGGACATGATCGGTGAATTTTCTTTGACCGACAGGCGATTTTCATACATCACCAAGTTTATGGCAGACACGCTGTATGACGAGAATATGGGAGGACCTGAAGGTAACACGCACATCGCGCTTGGCATGTCCTACAAGGAGGCTTTTAGTGGAGATGTCACCAAGCTTTCAAATAAACAAGCCATCGCACTCGGGTTCAATGATTCTTCCGTGCATACGGATATTGTGTCCACAACGAAACGCACGGTTACGGCGCACATGATTGACGGCACAAAACGGGTTATCTACAGAAACGGGATGTTCGTGCTTTAATTCAAAGGTATGGCAAAAACAATCTATCTCGTTCGGCACGGCGAGAGCGAACATAACGCCGGTGAAATATGGCAGGAAGGTGATTCGCCCTTAACTGAACGGGGGAAGGCGCAGGCGCGCCTTGTTGGGGAGAGGTGTCTTCAGTTGGACATAGATGTTGTCGTTGCGAGCAGTCTCGTGCGTGCGAAAGAAACTGCCTCAATCATAAACGAGCGTATTAAAAAGTCGGTAGAATATAATGATCTCTTTATTGAACGACGGCACCACACTGAATTTATAGGGAAGAGAAAAGACGATCCTAAGGTACGACGCATGGAACGATTTCTTCTTGAGAAGCTTAGCACTCCTGGATTTCGGTATGCAGATGAGGAAAATGGTGAAGATCTCCAGGCGCGCGCGGGGAATGCTCTCGCGTATCTTGAGACACACACTCAAGACAATATTTTGATTGTTACCCACTCAATGTTTTTGCGCGCACTTGCGGCAAGGGTTCTTTTTGGCAGTGCGGTGTCTGGACATGAAATCGCACACTGTATGCGTGTTTTGAAAATGGCAAATACAGGCATTTCAATATTCCGTTATGATTCAAATGATTCGTTAAGCGATTGGCGTCTTGTTGTGTGGAATGACCACGCGCACCTCGGTTAAACATGTTTCTGGCTATTGCTACTCAGGAATGAGTGTAGTAATAGATAGCATCACCGCGCTTCCAATCAGAAAGGCACACACATGGACGCCAAATCGTCCGTGTTCTTTAATGCATGACAGTGCGTTGGGGATTAAATCTCTAAAGATGACCGACAAAAAGCCACCCGCCGCAGCTCCGGAGAGGACTGTGAGTAATAGTCCAAACGAAGAGAGGGTAAGGGTTAATGCGACGCCAACCAAGATGCTCGAAGACGACAAAAAATTAAGCGCGAGTGCGCGCTGGTTTGAATATCCTGCCTGTTTCAGGATGAAGAATTCAGAAATTTCTTGTACGAGCTCGTGAAGCATGATGCCGACCGTTGCGGCAATGCCAATCGATACATCTACTAGAAAAGCGGGCACGATGAGAAACCCGTCGCCGATATTGTGTATTGCGTCACTGATTAAAACTCTTCTCCCGTCTACTGCCGTGTGTTCGTGGGGAGATGCTTCGTGGTGGTGGTGCGCGTGAGGAATTATCCTATGGAGTATTTCAAGAAGAAGCACTCCGGCGATGATTGATCCTACAACCAAGAGCGTGGAGGCGCTCTCGAGGAGTGCTTCTCTGATAAGGTGATACGCAAGGACGCCGAGTACTCCAGCAGAAAATGTGGCGAGGTAGGAGGTGTATCGCGGCATCCATGTGTGGAGTATGTTTGCTGTGAACACGACTCCCGAGAGAGACATGAGCATAATTGCGAAAGATGCGAGCACAATATACAGCGTCATTGGTGCCACTATACCACGAGCGCCATAGGCGCTCGTGGTATTATTTATTGTATGTCTGAAGCCGATATTCGCTCCGAAAGAATGAAGAAGTTAAAAATGCTTAAGGCTACAGGAATGGCTGCGTACCCCGCACACTCGGAATGCACCATATGGAATGCTGATTTCATCGCACGATTCGATGCCTTGGTGCAAAGTCGCAAGGAGGAGACCGTCGCGGGGCGCGTTATGTCGGTGCGTGGGCAGGGTGGCATCATGTTTGCGGATGTGTTTGATGGAACTGGGCGTCTGCAGGTAGTGATACAAAAAGAAGAATTAGATAAAGAGGCGTTCGTTCTTTTCAGAGACGCTGTGGACTCAGGTGATTTTATTCAGTGTAGCGGGGTCGCGTATCAAACAAAGCGTGGAGAAAAATCAATGCTCGCTAGAACATGGACAATGCTTGCAAAATCCCTCCTGCCAATCCCGGGCGAATGGTTTGGACTAAAAGACGAAGAAAAAATTCTGCGTGAGCGGTATCTTGATATGTTGATGAATCCGGAAGTGCGTGCGATGTTTGAACGGCGCGCGAAATTTTGGCAAGCGATTCGGGGATTTTATCTCACGCGCGGATTTCTTGAGGTTGAGACTCCTGTTCTTGAAAATTCTCCGGGCGGGGCAGATGCGCGCCCCTTTAAGACACACCACAACGCGCTCAATAGTGACGTGTACTTGCGCATATCGGCGGGAGAATTGTGGCAGAAACGGCTTCTTGTCGCTGGTTTTCCAAAAGTGTTTGAAATTGGCCGCATTTTCAGAAACGAAGGTCAGTCGCGCGAACATCTGCAAGATTACACCCAGCTTGAAAGTTATGAAGCATATGCGGATGTGAATGATGGAATGAAATTTGTGCAGGAACTCTATCGTCACGTTGTGAAAGAGGTGTACGGACAATATACGTTCACCATGGGGGCACACAGAGTGGATTTCGCGGAAGAATGGCCGATACTTGATTTTTCAGAACTTATACAGAAACACTATGGGGTGCATCCACTTGAGTCGTTGGAAGAAGAGTTGAAAAATGTAGTGAAAAAAGAGGGTGCCGCGCCGGAAGACGCTCAAAACCGTGTCCGCGCACTGGATTATCTATGGAAACAGGTGCGCAAAACAATAGCGGGCCCCGCATTTTTGGTAGGGGTCCCAGTTGAGCTAGAGCCGCTCGCGAAACGCTCTTCCACAAACGAGAGTGTTGTGGAGCGTGTGCAAATACTTCTCGCGGGCTCCGAGGTGGGCAAGGGATTTAGTGAATTGAATGACCCGATAGACCAGCGCGCTCGATTTGAGGCACAACAGGCGCTACGAGACGCGGGGGATGATGAGGCGCAGAGATTGGATGAGGAATATATCCGCGCCATGGAGTATGGAATGCCCCCCGCGTTTGGTTTTGGTGTCTCCGAACGCCTGTTCGCCTTTCTTGAAAATAAACCAGTTCACGAAACACAACTGTTTCCCCTTTTGCGACCCAAAGTATGATGCGTACTATTTCTGGTCACACATATATATAGACCAATGGTTCGGTATATAAAACTAGAAAATATATCCGTATAGTGTATGTGTAGAAGATGGTTCGATATATCGAACTAAAAAATGTATTCGTATGGTGTCCTAAAAAGTAGTTCGATATATCGAACTAATTCATCCTGTTTAATTTTTAATCACCAGGGAGCAAAAGTTTTCTGCGTGTTTTTATGTCTCCCAGTCGTCTTCTGCTTGATGGACCAGCGCGAGACGGTAGTGGACCGGTCAGAAGAAGCTCAAGTGTAGTAAAAAATGCACCCCACCCGACCTGTTTTTTAAAGACCCGTTGGATCGGTTTAAAGAAATCAGCGTCATATTTTTTATGAAGTCTCAAAATTGTTGACCTGCTTACGTTGAGTCGTGTTTCTATTTCTTCATACCCCCTATCGCGTTCAAGCATGGCAATAACCGTAAGTCTTTTTGCAAGCATAATTTTTTCTGTAGGAGTCAGAAGTGTCTGTAACACGCCACGGCGATCGATGATGTGCGGGGACGTGATTGAGTCCATGAAAGTTTTTACAATTCGCTCCATTATTTTGGCGGGTAATGGGTGTTTTGATATATGTGTCATAGGGTAAGAAGTATATAACAAACAGTTCGATATATCGAACTAAAAAATGTATTCGTATGGTGTCCTAAAAAGTAGTTCGATATATCGAACTAATCCTCATGGGTGAGTTCAGCACAGTGGGTTCTGTACAGGGAGCGTGCTTGCTTGTTTTTGGTATACTCTGCGCATGAAGCGTGCGGAATTTGAAAAATTTGTGGGAGAAGGGTTTGAGCGTCTTCCAGAGTGGGTACGGGAGAAAATAAAGAATGTGGCACTTTTGATAGAGCGGGAACCGTCACTAAAAGATAGGGAAGAACAGGGGTTGGGAAGCGATGAAACTCTTCTCGGTTTATACAAAGGAATTCCGTTATCGGCACGCGGGCAAGAGTATGGCGTTGGAATGACAATGCCGGACACTATTACACTCTATCAGCGCTCAATAGAAGAGGTGGCGCTTGAAGATGGTAAAGATATTCGGGATGTGGTGGCGGACACAGTGTGGCACGAAGTTGCACACCATTTCGGCATTGACGAAGGGGAGGTGCGTCACAGGGAAGATGAGCGCGGAATTGGGGATTTTAGAATGAAATGATATATACTGAACGGAATGGCGTTATTGTCTGAAACTTTGCGAGAACGAGGGTACGTGTATCAGCACTCAAGTGAAAAACTTGAGGAGATTACTGATGGACCAAAGCGCACGCTCTATCTCGGAATTGACCCCTCGGCGGATTCCTTGCAAGTGGGTCAGCTTTTGGGTTTTCTCGTTTTACGCAGATTTTTAGAAGATGGGCACAGGGTCATACTGGTTATGGGCGGTGGCACGGGCATGATTGGGGACCCCGGTGGCAGAGTTTCCGAGCGGGTTCTTTTGGATGCGAAAACAGTACAGCAGAATGTGGAGAAGATTATCGAACAAGTGAAGCGTTTGTTTGGTTCTGGAGATTTTACGCTAGTAGACAACGCCGAATGGCTCGGAGCACTGCGAATGATAGATTTTTTGCGCGATGTCGGAAAACATTTTTCGGTAAACACGATGCTCCAGAGAGATTTTGTGAAGGAACGCATAGAGAATGTTGAGCAAGGCATTTCGTATACGGAATTTTCATACGCGCTTTTGCAAGCATACGATTATTTCTATCTTCATGAACATGAACACTGCGACGTGCAAGTCGGAGGGAGCGACCAATGGGGCAACATTGTCTCTGGCGTTGATTTTATTCGTCGCAAAACAGGGGATACCGTGTACGCCCTCACGTGGCCGCTTCTTATTAACAAGGCAACAGGTAAGAAATTTGGAAAAAGTGAGGAGGGAACAATCTGGCTTGATCCTAAAAAAACGTCCGTTTTTGATTTCTATCAATTTTGGCTTGGGGTGGAAGATGAAGTTGTTGAAGGATATTTGCTCGCGCTCACGATGCTTCCTAAGATTGAAATTGAGGCGGCACTGGAATTGCACAAACGAGATCCAAAAGAGAGACATGCGCAGCAGTTGCTTGCGCGCGAAGTTACAACATTGACGCATGGAGCCGAAGAGGCAGTGAGAGTTGAGGCGGTGTCACAGGTACTGTTTGGAGATACTCCGATATCTGGGCTTTCTGATGAGGCAGTACAGGGACTTCGGGAAGCGGCTCCCGTATGTGATAGCAGAGAGGGCGTATCTATTGTTGACGCCCTTGTGCAATCTGGACTTGCGTCTTCAAAACGAGAGGCGCGCGAGTTTATTTCTAAAAACGCAGTGGAATTAAACGGAGTTTCAGTGTCGGATCCGGAACATATTCTTACCGTTGAAGATTTTAACAGAAATACGGCGCTCCTGAAGCGCGGCAAGCGCTCCGTGTGCGTGTTAGTCAAAAAGTAGAAACGTTGCCACGGCGCTTAAAATAAATCATTTTGGCAACGTTTATCCTGAGCGAAGTCGAAGGATAAAAAGTGTCATGGGGCGTAGAGATTGTAAAATGGACAAGCAAAAACGGAAAATTGCTGAATATTATGACATCACCCTACCGTATTACAGGCGTTTCTGGCATAGAGATTCAGAGAGTCACGCGCTACATTATGGCTTTTGGGATAAAGACACAAAAACTGTAAAGGATGCTTTGCTAAACGAAAATCAGTTTTTGGCAGAAATAGCAGGAATAACGGCTGGAATAAAGGTGCTGGATGCAGGATGTGGAATTGGTGGAAGCGCAATATGGCTGGTAAAGAATAAAGGAGCCAATGTAGTGGGGATTACCCTGAGCGAACGGCAAGTAGAAAAAGCAAAGGAACTCGCGGTGGAGAATAGCGTAAGCGATAAAACAGAATTTCGCCTAAAAGATTTTACCGACACAGGATTTCCGGATAATTCATTTGATGTAGTATGGGCAATTGAAAGCGTATGCCACGCCGAGGATAAGAAAGTTTTTCTACGAGAAGCGTACCGAATACTTAGGAAGGGTGGGAAACTGGTAGTAGCCGACGGGTTTTTGTGGAGAAAACCTCAATCCGAAATAGAAGAAAATATATATAAGGATTTTCTTGAGGGTCTCGTATTGCCAAACTTGTTGAACGTAGACCAATTCAGGGAAGATGTGAGAGCGGCGGGATTCAGAGATATGAAATTCTGGGATAAAACAAAAGAGATAGAACCATCATCGAAAATTCTTTATAGAAGAGTCAAGTGGTTCTATCCAATAGCAAGGCTTCTAAATTTCCTAAGGATCATTCCAGATCTGCTGATAAAAAACAGTAAATCGGGGTTAGCACAGCGGAAATTGGTAAAATGCGGATTGGGTGGGTATGGGGTATTTTATGGAGAAAAATAGCCGCATGACATTTTCTATATTTCTATAAATCCGGTGGTGTCGTAGCATAGAAAACGCCTTAAAATAAAGAAAATCCCTGCGAAGGGTTATTAAAAAAGCAAAAGTGTCATAGGCATGGTGAAAAGAGTAGACACGATGGGCATAGTACATACACTCGGTTTTTTGGTACAGTAGGCACGTGAACTTCAAACTCACATCCGACTATACGCCCGCAGGGGACCAGCCACATGCAATCAAGGCGCTCGTGGCGGGTCTTAAGGCGGGCCTACGAGACCAAGTGCTTCTTGGGGTGACCGGCTCCGGAAAGACTTTCACGATGGCGAATGTGATTGCGAAATGGGGCAAGCCGACCCTTGTCATCGCTCACAATAAGACGCTTGCGGCGCAACTTGCGTCCGAGTACCGTGATTTTTTTCCACACAACGCGGTGCACTACTTCGTTTCATACTACGACTATTACCAACCGGAGGCGTATATGCCTGTCACTGATACGTACATAGAAAAAGAAGCGCAAATCAATGAAGACATAGAACGTCTGCGACACGCGGCAACGCAAGCTCTCCTCACGCGCGAGGATGTCATTATTGTGGCATCGGTGTCGTGTATATATGGCCTCGGCTCTCCCCGCGAGTACGAAAAAGTGAACCTTAAAATTACGAAGGGTGAAAAAGTGACGCGCGCGACACTTACGCGCCGTCTTGTCGCCCTCTACTTTGAGCGTACGACAGGGGACTTGTCTCCGGGGACATTTCGCGCGCTCGGTAGTCGTATAGATGTTATGCCAGCAAGCGAACGGGTCATATACAGGGTAGATTTGGCAAAGGGAGTTATTGGAACAATAGAAGAGATACATGCGATTACCCGAAAAATAGAACAGAAACATACATCATTATTTCTATTTCCCGCGAAACATTATGTAACTCCGCAAGACGTGCAAGATGCCGCGGTTGCGGACATTGAACTTGAGCTTGCTCGGCAATTAAAAACGTTTGACGCGTCTGGAAAAATTTTGGAGCGGGAGCGTTTAAAACGCCGAACACGCCAAGACATCGCGATGATTCGTGAGTTTGGGTACTGCAATGGCATTGAAAATTATTCACGGCATTTTGACCGCAGAAAAGAGGGCGAGCCACCCTACACGCTCCTCTCGTATTTTCCAAAAGGGTTTCTGACGATTATTGATGAATCGCACGTTACGATGCCACAAATTGCGGGTATGTATGCGGGTGACCGCGCGCGCAAAAACACCCTCGTTGAACATGGATTTCGTCTTCCGAGCGCTCGTGACAATCGGCCTCTTATGATTGAAGAGTTTGAACAGCGCGTGGGGCCTCGCATATACACGAGCGCGACACCGGCTTCCTACGAACTTTCAAGAGATAAAAACCCGATTGAGCAGGTCATTCGTCCGACCGGACTGGTGGACCCGGATATAGAGGTGCGGCCGATTGTTGGAAGGGGGGAGTATGCGGGTCAGGTGAAAGATTTTATTAGGGAGGCGGAGGTTGTAACGAAACGGGGCGCTCGCTCTATGGTAACGGTTTTAACGAAGAAAATGGCGGAGGATTTGACGCAGTTTCTTGTCGGGCGAGGCGTTCGTGCGCGATACGTGCACAGCGATGTGTTGACCATTGAACGTATTGAGATTCTTACTGATTTTCGTAAAGGAAAGTTTGATGTGCTTGTGGGAGTCAACCTTTTGCGTGAGGGGTTGGATTTGCCCGAAGTTGAGCTCGTCGGCATATTGGATGCGGATAAAGAAGGATTTTTGCGGAGTGAGACATCACTTATTCAAACTATTGGGCGCGCGGCGCGTAATGTTCGTGGGCGTGTCATTTTGTACGCAGACAACACAACGGGTTCTATGGAGCGCGCAATTGGGGAAACACACCGTCGCCGAAAGATTCAAGAGGCATACAACAAAAAGCATGGAATAACGCCGAAAACCGTACAGAAAAAAATTCACGACATTTTGGGCGACATTGAACGTTCCAGAAAGCGCGCTGTGTCGGAGCTCACGAATTTGGATATATCGGCGTACGGAGGGGATACGGCAAAGCTCTTGAAAGAGAAGCGGCGTCAGATGCATGAAGCGGCGGATCGGCTTGATTTTGAAACGGCGGCGTTGATTCGCGATGAAGTTCGCACATTGGAGGAAAAATCAGGAAGAAAAAAGAAAGCTTGACTTATTTATATATTCATATATAATATAAATTGGCGAAAGTGGACTGTGGGGAGAGGGCGATGACCAAACATGAATTGGATACATTGCGGAAACGGTACATGGGTTCAACACCCCTGGCCGTGATTATATTTCGGCGCTGCGACAGTGGGTGTAGAGAGTTTTTCTTCTCCACGGCACGCTGTCAGCCGAATGTGCCGGAGGGGTTTGTTCCGATGCTATTCGATTTGCCGCACACGGTGGTTGCACGACCAGCGGTTCCAGACGGAATCGTGAAGAACCCGGCGCAGGTAGTCGCTGTGTACCAGGATGGAATAGCGGAAGAAATTCCGAACCCAAACCCGGCGTACCAGCCGATGTTTCCCGTCTAGAGTCTAACGGAATAGGGGTCGCGTGCCAAAGGCGCGCGACCCCAATCTTTTGTATATAATTCGAATGTGGACATACAAGAACACATACCACTCTCACACCTAACCACGTTTCAGATTGATGGCTCTGCGCGTTATTACACTGAAGTGACAACGGAAGAAGATATGGTGGAGGCGCTTTCGCATGCACGTGCACATGGGCTACGGCATGTCATTCTGGCGGGTGGCAGTAATGTGCTTGTGCCCGACGAAGGAATTGACGCCTTGGTGATACGAATCGTCGGTGAACACTTCGAAATACACAACACGACGCTTATAGCAGATGCGGGGTGTACTTTATTTGGACTCATACAATCATCGGGGAAGAGTGGACTTGGCGGGTGGGAAAAACTCGCTGGCATCCCGGGCACCATTGGGGGCGCCACACGAGGGAACGCGGGCGCGTTTGGGCCTGAAATTAAAGATTTTGTAACAAGGGTGCGAGCGTTGCACGCGAAAACGCTTGAGGTGCGAGAATTTTCAAACGCGGAGTGCGACTTTTCATACAGACACAGTTTTTTTAAAGATACTCCGGAGTGGGTGCTTGTTCGTGTGGCCCTTCAACTCCAGAATATACAACCGGAAGAAAGTGCTCGGATTGCGATCGAAACCGTTGCCGAGCGTGAGAAACGTCACATTCAGAATGTGAAAGCCGCGGGCTCGTATTTTATGAATCCTGTGGCGCCGAAAGAAGTGCAAGAAATGTTTGAAAAAGAAAAGGGGGTGACATCGCGCGGAGGGCGCGTGCCCGCAGGGTGGCTCATTGAGAAAGCGGGCATGAAAGGAGCCCGCGTTGGCGGAGCTATCGCTTCTCTCCAACATCCGAATTACATTGTGAATGCCGAGAATGCCACTGCCTCCGATGTGCGCCTTCTTGCCGAAAAAATTAAAAAGGCAGTGAAAGCGATGTTTGCTATTCAGCTTCAAGAAGAAGCGGTGGTATTGGAATCCAAGTAATGGTAGAGTGCCCTCTACCAACCCCCCAGCGTGAGCGCGAGGGTTTGTTTGTGGTATGCCCGAATCAAAAAATAAAGACGCGGGAAAAATAATCATTAAGGGTGCCCGCACTCACAATTTAAAGAATATTTCCGTTGAAATGCCGCGTAATACAATGATTGTGTGTACGGGCTTGTCTGGCAGTGGAAAGTCATCCTTGGCATTTGACACTATTTTTGCCGAAGGCCAGAGGAAGTATGTTGAGTCGCTTTCCGCATATGCGAGGCAATTTTTACGCCAAATGCAAAAGCCGGATGTGGATGAAATAAGCGGACTGTCTCCCGCCATCTCCATTGACCAGAAAAGTCGTTCAAATAATCCGCGCTCCACGGTCGCAACCATCACAGAGATATACGATTATCTGCGTGTGCTCTACGCGCGCATTGGACGGCCGCACTGTCTTATCTGCGACAGGGAAGTGCGCAAACTTTCGAATGAAGAAATTTTGGAAACAGTGTTTAGTATTGTTGAAAAAGCACTTAAGGGCTCTACTGCTACAAGCAGAAAATTGCTCGCGCGCGTGAGTACGGCGCGTATTCGTATCAGTGCTCCCGTGGTTGTGGGGCGCAAGGGGGAGTATTACCAATTGCTCTACGACATGCTGAATAAAGGTTTTGAAAAAGCAATTATTGATGGGGAAGACAAATCTTTGCGCGAGCGCATTGAGTTGAAAAAACATTTTAAGCATTCCATAGATATTGTGGTAGATGAACTATATGCCTCCGAATTCAAAGATGACCCGAAAGCCGCGCGCGAGCGGGCTTCGGAGGCGATTGAGCGCGCGCTCCACGAGTCGGGTGGGCTCATACGGATTACTGACCCCGAGGGCTCCTCTCACATGGTGTCTGCAAAATTCATGTGCGCGCATGACGGGTTTTCGTTTCCCGAAGTTGAGCCGCGTCTGTTCTCATTCAATTCGCCATACGGCGCGTGCCCGGAGTGTAAGGGGCTCGGCACGAAGTATTTTTTCAGCGATGAAGTGTGTCCTGTCTGTAATGGCGCGCGATTGCGGAATGAGGCGCTCAATGTGCGCCTCGGAAAAAAGAATAACGGAGAAGGAAAGGCGCCCGGACATAATATCGTTCAGGTGTCTTCTATGTCCATTTCGGACGCCATGGATTTTTTCATTGAGTTGAAATTGACCAAAAAAGAAGAGGAAATTTCACGCGTTGTGGTGAAGGAAATTACAAATCGCCTTCAGTTTATGTTGAATGTCGGCATTGAATACTTAACATTGGATCGCAGAGCGAACACGCTTTCAGGCGGTGAGGGCCAGCGTATTCGCCTTGCCTCTCAGCTTGGAAGTGGTTTGGTGGGCGCTCTCTATGTGCTAGATGAGCCGACTATTGGTCTTCATCAAAAAGATAACGATAAACTCATCACAACCCTCAAAACACTGCGTGATTTGGGGAATACGGTGATTGTAGTTGAGCATGACGAGGATACGATTTTTGCATCCGACTACATTGTGGATTTGGGGCCTGGTGCAGGGAAGCACGGAGGCGCGATTGTGGCTTCTGGGTGGCTCGAAGATTTATTGACTGCAAAAACAAATAAAACAAATTCCCGCACGCTTGCATATTTGCGTGGAGAGGTGGAGATTGCGATACCGGACAAACGCCGCATGGCGGACAGGGGGAAAATAAAAATACGGGGTGCTTCAAAATTCAACTGCAAAAATCTCAATGTGGATATACCGCTTACAAAATTAGTGTGTATCAGCGGTGTGTCTGGGTCTGGAAAGTCAACATTTATGTACGAAATAGTGCACCGTAATTTGGAAGCGCGATTTGACAGGCGCTACCGAAGCGCGAAAACATTCAACTGTGCCGAATTTTCAGGAACGGAGTATCTGGGGCGCTCTATTTTGATAGACCAGTCTCCGATAGGCAGGACTCCGCGCTCAAATCCCGCTACCTATACAGGCAGTTGGACACACATACGTGACCTGTTCGCCATGTCGGAAGAGGCGCGAGCCCGCGGGTGGGGGCCGGGGCGCTTTTCATTCAACGTGAAAGGGGGCAGGTGCGAGGCGTGTCAGGGGAATGGCCTCATTGCGGTTGAGATGCATTTTTTGCCCACGGTATATGTGACGTGTGATGTGTGTATGGGCAAGCGATTTATGAAAGAGACACTCGATGTGAAATATAAGAAAAAGAGTATTTACGACATACTTTCCATGACCGTTGAGGAGGCGTTGAAATTTTTTGAAGATATTCCGGCAATTTCTGACCGATTGCAAACACTCTCCGATGTCGGGCTTGAATATTTGGAACTAGGGCAGAGTGCGACCACTTTGTCGGGTGGGGAAGCGCAGAGAGTGAAAGTTGCATCCGAATTATACAGACCACTCACGACACGCACCATGTACTTGCTTGATGAGCCGACCGTGGGCTTACATTACGACGATGTGAAAAAGCTCATCGACATTCTTCAGAAACTTGTAGAGAGGGGCAACACGGTCATGGTCATTGAGCACAACCTCGATGTGTTGAAGTGTGCGGATTACATTATTGATTTGGGGCCAGAGGGCGGTGAGAAAGGGGGGCGCGTCGTGGCGAAGGGGACTCCGGAGGAGGTTTCGAAGACTGAAGGATCACACACGGGGTACTACTTAAAGCGTGTTTTGAAAAAGAAAAAGTAACGCGCGACCATGACGCTAAAGCAATTCAAAACATATGCACTGCCGGACTCCCCGGGGGTGTATATGTTTTGCAATCGTTCTATTTTGTACATCGGGAAAGCGGCATCTTTGCGTGACAGGGTGCGGAGTTATTTTTCTTCAGACATAGGGGATGTGCGATCGGGCGCGATTGCTGGCATGGTAAAGAGTGCCACATCGCTCTCATGGAAAAAGACAGATTCCGTGCTCGAGGCGCTCATTCTTGAAGCGCACCTTATCAAGAAACATCAGCCACCGTTTAATGTGAACGAAAAAGATAATAAGAGTTGGAATTATGTTGCGCTCACGAAAGAAGATTTTCCCAAGGTGTTGATTGTGCGCGGCAGGGAATTGTTCGGAGAGTCTAAAAAGCAACGGTATGCAAAGGTTTTTGGGCCTTTTACGGAGAGTGCCCAACTTAAAGAAGCACTCAAAATAATTCGCAAAATTTTCCCTTACGCCGACACGTGTACGCCACGGGCGTACGGAGGGGGCGTTCCCTGTTTTGCTCGGCAGATACACCTGTGTCCTGGGGTGTGTACTGGAGAAATTACCAAGCAAGCATACGCAAAAACAATACGGAATATACGAGATATGTTTTCTGGTAATGGCAAAGGAGTACGACGACGGCTCGCGCGTGAAATGGTTGAGGCGTCAAAGACAGAAGATTTCGAGGGGGCAGAGGTTTTGAGAAAACAAATCGCGTCACTCAAACACATTCATGATGTTGCACTGTTAAAAGATGATGTTCGTCTGCTTGAAGAAGCGAACAGTGTTTTTCGTGTGGAGGCGTTTGATGTGGCACACACGTCAGGCACGAATGTTGTCGGGGCGCTTGCGGTTGTTGTTGGAGGAAGACAGCAGAAAAGTGAATACAGAAAATTTAAAATCAGAACGGCACATAATAATGATGTGCAGGCGTTATCTGAGGTTGTGTTGCGTCGTTTTCGTCACACAGAATGGCCACCCCCATCTTTGGTAGTTGTAGATGGTGGGGTGGCACAGATGAGAGTTGCGTCTAGAGCACTTTCGAGTGCTGGTCTTTCTGTTCCTGTTGTTGGGGTGGTAAAAAACGCATCACACAAGCCAGAAAAAATACTAGGGTCTCAAAGTATTATTTACAAACACGAACGAGACATTTTACTTGCCAATAGAGAGGCGCACAGGTTTGCCATTTCTTTCCACCGAGCGCGGCGAGGCAGATTTGTGGAGTGATATCCCGTTAAAAGTTACGAAAGTGTTGAGATTGTGTGAGTAGTGCGGACACGCAATGAATAGAACTGCTTCTGGCCGTACCGTGTACATCGGAAGCAAGCTTTCTACTTTTAACGGGATGATACAATGGGAGCATGGCTCGTACGGTTGTCGGCGTGCTTCGGGGTGGCATCTCGAACGAATATCCACTGTCCCTCAAAACGGGGGGAGCGATGCTTGCTGAACTTCCAGAACACCAATTTGAAACAAAAGATATTTTGATTGATAGGAATGGAATGTGGTACATGCGCGGTATGCCCACAGACCCTGCGCGTGCGTTTTCTCAAGTGGATGTTGTATTGAATGGATTGCACGGGGGGGTGGGAGAAGATGGAACGGTACAGCGACTTTTGGAACGCGCGAGCGTTCCTTACTACGGCTCCCGCGCGCTTGCGTCTGGACTCGCGTTAAATAAAATTCGCTCTCGCGAACTTCTTCAGCGTGGCGGTGTTCGTATGCCACGCGCAGTTTCTTTTACATCGAACAGTGAAATACCGACGGGGGATATGGCGCGCGCCGTGTTTCAGGAGTTTGGTCCGCCATACCTTGTGAAGCCATCAAGCGAGGGCGCTGGGTATGGCATTCATTACGCCTCGAACATTGTTGACTTACCCGATGCCATCGGAGATGTTCTTGATGCCTATGGGGCGGCGGTTATTGAAGAGTATGTCATTGGGGACGAGGCGTCCGTTGCGATACTTCAAGAGTTTCGGGGTGACGCTCTCTATGCTCTCCCGCCCGCGCATGTCATGGTGCCGAAAGGCGCCACGCACCTTACCTTTGACGCACACCATGCGGGTCTTCTTCGCCACGTGTGTCCGAGTCATTTTTCGCACAAAGAAAAGGAAGCACTTATTGATATTGCGCGCGCCGCGCACAAAGCGCTCGGTATGTCGCATGTGTCTCGGTCGGATATTATATTGACGGAGAATGGTCCGTACTTGCTCGAAATAAACGCGCTCCCGGGCTTATATCAGGGAGCGTCGTTGCCGCCAATGCTTGAATCAGTTGGCTCTTCCGTATCTCAATATTTGCAACATGTGGTGGCACTTGCGCGCCGGCGCGTGTATTAGCCCCGTTAGAAGTTACGAAAGTTTTGAAATGTGCGGGGAGGGTATACATCACCATCAGTGACGAGGTTATTTCGGAGTGTAGTTCGTAGATCGGAAGTAAGCTTCCTACTTCTAACGGGGTTCAAAATGCATACTGCGCGTGAGATGTAGAAATGCCTCATATTCGTTTTTATCTTGCGTGATGTGTTCCAATTCTTTTCGCATGATCTGTGAGCGTTCGTATGTCGCGCGCGCATTCGGTACATAGTTGCTAAATAGCGCGCGCAGTTTTTCCGCCTCGTCGTGCGTGATGTCGCCGTTCTTTTCAGAAAGGTGCATAATTTTTTCAAATCGAAGCGCTTGCCACACAATGAATCCTACCTGCCTATCAAGCCACAGTAGGAGGGCGCGTGTTACTTTTTCTCTATTTGCACGGCCGACAGCGTTTTGTTGCATGACCGAGCCCCATGTTTTTGGAGATTGTAGATTGACGTAGAGTTCCCGCATCTCATCGTCTCCCTCTTTGAAAAAGCGTTCCTTTGCGTCAATTCCTCCGCCCCCGAGGTCAGACAAAGCAACGGTGAGTACCTCATGTGGCACGGGTGTCCCTTGCTCCAGTGCTTGTTCTAGATGTGGTTGAAAAAAGTGGGGTCCCTTGATAACGCCTTTTGACCTGGAGTCCTCCACGAATTTTTTGAGCTCCTGATTTTTCATTGCTATCTCAAAGTACGGGTAGGACTCAAAAGGAGCTCCCGAAGAGTCAGCTCCTAAGTCAATGTTGGGGTATGTGGCGTCAATTGTCCACGTTGCGTTTCCGATGTCTTCAATGGAGAAAATTTCCTGTCCCGCTCGCGTGTTTGCTTTTCGCATGTCTTGCGCGAGAGCAATCGCACTTTTCGCCTCGTTTCCGTGGAGCCCCTTTGGAATATCTCCTACTCGTGCGCCACGGTGGCGACGAATTACTCCCAACAGTTTATCGGGGTCCGGTGTGTCGTATCCGATGACGAGGTCGTGGAAAGCAATTCCCATGCGAACAAGTAAATGCTCTTTAGGTGACAATCCCAAGATGGACGCGATTTTTTCTGCTCGCCCCTCGAGGGTGCGTGGGTGTTCTGACACATGGTATATCTTCGGGTCACGGCCCCCATGGTCGTGCTCTCGGCTCATCCGCTCATATCCACGTTCTATGATTTTTTTGGCCGTAGCTTCAAATATCGCCTCCGGCGTTTTTTTGGTTTCCATTTTTTCTAAACGCATCATTTTCCTATTCCACAGACCCAGGTACGTCTGACAAATACCCCTTTGAGTATTTTGCCGAACGTTCTTCAAAAGTTTGTTTCGTTATTTCCTGCATAACCGCGAGGTATATTTCTTTCGGCATTTTATGTGGAAGGGCGTCAAAAAAATCTGCTCGACTCGCTTGTTGCCCAACGAAAAGATTCTTTTCTGCTTGTATAAACTGAGCCGATGTTGCATTAGAGTCGAGACGAAAAAATTTCATAACGGCATCGGTATCCTTTTTCAATAATTCCGAAGGTTTTACTTTTTCTATTCTCGCTTTCTTTTCTGCACGGTCAAGTTTTGACATAATAATTGTATTACTAGTATTTGTATATGGTATTCTCTTGCACCCCATTCGTCCAGCGGGCCGTACAAAAAGATGTCCCCGCCGGTAGCGCCGGCGGGGGAGGGTTGGGGGGTTGGTTCGTCTTTCGTCTATTGATCCTGGGTTCGGAGTGGGAAGTAGATCCTCTCCCTCTTCGGCCCCATGACTGAGAATTCGTGCACGACCGCGCGCGTTGGCTTTTTTGTTTTCTTGTCGAGTTCACGCGTGGAACCTTCACTCTGAAAGGTTCGCGCGTCGAACCCGATGCCGACGAGGGCGGCTTTCAGCCTGTCCACCGACCGCGCGTTGTGCGCGGCGTTGAGCACGATTTGCTCGGCCTCTTCGTAGCTCATGTCGCGGATTGCCTTTTTCGCCGCCGGCGCTTTTTGCGGCGCCGCCTTCTTCTCGACTTTCGCGGGCGCGGGACTTTTCGCGTCCACGGGTTTGAACTTTTCCTTTCGACGCTTCGGGTCAGCGAAATCCCTGAACACTTTCGTGTCCCGCGGGATCTCTTGTCCCGTTTTTTCATTGACGAGGAGGACGGTCCCCTCGCTTAGAATTGTTGCCAGATAGGTGTTCGTCCCACGCTGGAACTTTTGCGCCATAGCGCTTCTCCTTCGATGGTTCGGGGTCGACCACTCGACCCACTGCAAAGCATTGTATCACTTATATACAAATTTGTCAACTTTATTTTAGAAAAAGTGCGCCCCCAATCGCGCTACGATTGGGGGCTAAAAATCAGGGTTTTTCGCGGGACGATTCAATGGCACACGCGGGGTCATGCCACATTCCGCGCTTCATTGCTTTTGCATCTGCCTGTGCATCTTTCAGGCGCTTGCGGTGTTCGTACGGGCCCTTGAATGTATATTCACGCGCCAGACCATCGCGGATGAGTTTCTCGTTGTAGAGGTCTCCTTTTTCGTCGTACACATACACGAGCGCGCGCTCATAGCGGTCGCGTTTTACCGGAGGCCAGTCGGGCGCGATGAACTGAACGCGCACCGTTTTTCCTTGGAGTTTTTTTGTTTCCGCGCTCGCCTTGTCACCGAAGCACTGGGCGCTTTTGCGTTTGTCCACGGTTTCAGGAGTGTCTACTCCCATGAGCCGTACCTTCACGCGCTTGCCTTCCAATACGACAAACATCGTGTCGCCGTCCGTTACTTCATCAACGAGGAGGCGCGCGTCGTATGGCGTTATCTGTTGTTTCTCGTTCTTGCCTTGCATTCCATATGCAAAACCAAGTCCAAGTCCCACTAGTCCCACAAGAACATAGGGGATTGCGCCCAAAGCTTTACTTGTCATTTCTCACTCCCACCTTCTCCAATGTTCCACACGCATAATGCCACAAAAAAAGAAAACAGCAACTAATGGGCGAAACATAAAGGACTGTCCTTTATGTTTTTTGAGCCACGGCAGAGAGGAAAAGAGGGAACTCTTTTCGGGCATGGTCTTCAGCTGACGCTCGCCCTCCCGCCTTACTTTTTTTGTGTGAACTCCATTCCTCAAGGCGCGTCAATACAAACCCGGTGTTGCCCAAGAGCTTCATATATACCTGGAGAGGATGATGGAACGAATAGGTTAGCACTCTTTTTTCTCCTTTGGCGGATTCTCCGGGGTGCATATCTATACCGTCTTTACTTTCGGTTAGGTATCCATCGAGTCGGCGATACTGCGTCTGTGTTGGTTCATCAAATCCCCACGACGAGCGTTTTGGTATGCGGAAACAAGGATGATTGATGACGAAAATGAACGTTCCTCCCGGTTTCAAAATTCGGTGTACTTCTCGCATTCCGTGTTCCAAGTGTTCTATATTTTGCAACGCTAATACAGAAAACGCTTTGTCGCACGACGCTGTTTTTGCGAAAGAGAGATTTTCAATGGGAGCGACAACAAATCTTGTGTCTGGAGATAGATTTTGTGCGATTTCAATAAGCTCTGGCGAAATGTCTGCTCCGGCAATGTCTGCGCCCGTATCTTTGAGGGCTCGTGTAAAAAATCCCTCCCCGCAGGCGACATCAAGCACACGCTCTCCCTTTTGTAGATTGAGGAGCCGTTTCAGGTTCGGAAGGATGACCTGTTCGTGGTATGTATTTCCTGATGAAAGGTGCTCGTGGTACCAATCAGAAACCTTGCCCCACGATGTTGTTTTCTTCTGCATGCGCCTGTAGCGTAGCATATGAATATAAAAAAGGAGAGGCCGTTCCGCGAGCTTTGCGGGAACGGCCTCAATTTCGTGGGCGTCATTTGTCGAATAGCCCCACTGCGGTTATTCCTGTAAATATGACGGTACATAGCAACACGTTGAACCAGAACCTACCCGCATATCCCGGTAAGATTTTGGTACACTTGCCTGTGTCTAAGTAATTCAACGTTGCGCCGAAAGTCATGAAAGCTCCAATGGCGACCAGCGCGAGAATTAATTCATTGTTCATCCTCGTTCTCCTTTCAGGATTTCGTCGAAGCGGTTGACGCAAGTGCAATGGCAACATTTGCCGCATGCATCTTGAGCAATGCAAGGTCGACTCGTCCCGTTTTGGGGTCTGTCGATTCTGCAACTGCCGCTCGCGCATAGGCAAGGGGAGGTGTTTGCATGCAGAGCTCAAGCGCTCGTGCTTCCGTGATGCCTTCCTCAACCACTTCCTCGCCGTTGTTTTCGCCGGCTTTCATCCATGTATTGAAGTAGGCCCTTGAGGGGAAGTTTGTCCACGTGACGATGCCAGCGTGACTGCCGGCTACTTGTCGTAACGCTACAATATAAGTCATCGGTTCCTCCTTAAGCCGTTTTGGTTGTTACGCGATTCTGATCGCGTCGCGTGCGACGTTCTGCATGAACATTGGATCTCGATTCGGAAGGGCTTTCTGCATGTCCTCGAGTTTTGTCCGCCAATCCGGCGGAAACAAGAACAGGTCGAGGGCATTGTGTCCCACGAGCGCTTGTGCCGAGTGGTACAGAGATAGGAAGTTGTTGGGAGAATCATCGGTGTAGGCCTCGAGGGTTTCCTCGATTGCTTCCAAGCGCAAGCGCTTGTGATGATAGACCTCAGCGAACGGGTCTCGTTGTGCTGAATGTTCAGCCACTCTCCGCATTCTATTTTCGAACTCCTCAATCAACCGATTTAAACACTGGACGAAGTCGTTCGCGCGTGTCTCGTCGGTGATGAGGATGAGGTCGAGATCGTTGCCAAGGCCACATCGTGCGACGCTTCCAAACAGAAGCACTTCCTGCACGTGTGGGTGGCGACGAAAGATGTGCGCGATGTTGTGCGCTTTCGCGCTATCCACGCAGGATAGTACAGTTGTGGGGTACACGACCCCTCGTTTTTGTGTCAGCATCGATTCCTCCTTCGGATTTTTGAATTTCCAATGCCTGATTGACCAATGACCTTATATCACAGCATAAACAATATGTCAAGTGTACAAAAAGAAACCGCCGACCTTTTTGGTCTGGCGGTGGGGATTCTTTCACGCACCTCTTTGTCGGCGCGCTCCTTGTAAACGTTCTATTAGTTCTGCTTTGCTGAAGCTCAATTCATCCCAGGTTGCCTCGCCACTTTTGACCAAACTGAGAATATTGTCAGCGAACACCTCAATTTCATCAATGGAGTAGATGGGTCTCAGTATGCGACTGAAATCTATGATTGCCGCACGCTTTTTCTCCTGACGCTCTGTTTCCGTACCCATGGGTGTATCCTCCTTGCGCACGACCATTGGTATGCTAGGCATACTCTATAACGGAGTGAAGAGAATATCAATTTGTTCTACCAAGGTGTCACCTTGGTAGAACGGGGGGCGGCCGAGGAGGGTTCTTGGTTTGTGGACGTCCAACGTCCAAAGAGGCTGTCACCGGATTATTAGAAAAGTGGGTGGCAAGGATTTGAACTCAGGCGTATGTACAAAAAGAAGTCGCCATCCCCTAATCTGGAGTGGCGACACATTGTTTAGGTTTTTGAGAACACGACACCGAGCTCGTCTTCCATTCTCCGTACGAATTCTTGTCGTTTTTCTTTGCTCCACGAAGAGCCGTAGAAACCGGACACGGTTTGCATTGAGCCAAAAAGAGCGAGCGCGGCTTTGCCCTTGATGCCCGAGGGCGATGACGCTGAACGTAAGCCACCGAAGCATTCGCTTTCAACCAAGGCGCCCGTGCACTTACGATTGTGATACAAGTTGCCCGCCGGAATAATGCGAGTCATGGCAATCAGCACATCCATATCCTCTGTAAAGCAACTTCCCGTTAGCGCGAAGTTTGAAAGTTTGCACAATCGCTTCACGGCGGCCATGTCTGGAACCGAGACCATGGTTGTTACCGGTCCGAAAATTTCTGTGTTCATTAGTTTGACTGCCAGAGATTCTGATTCGTGAACCTCTTTTTCGGCGAACAGGATTCTGGGCAGTATGGCGTCCATCGTTTCGGAATGTTCAAACGTGAGTTTCGTGTATGATTGCGGGGACACCACTTTGGAGTCGGTGAGCTCCACGATGGTTTTCAAGATGCGTTCACCTGCCTCCATCGTGATGACGGGACCGAGGTCTGCTCCCTCAAGAACATTCCCGAACCGCACATTGCTAACCTCTCGCTTCATGTGTTCCATGAACGTATCTTTTGCCTGCTCATGCACCATGATGACGCGGGCAGAGGAGCATTTTTGTCCGCTTCGCCCAACGAAACTCTTTACGCATTCTTTTGCGGCATAGGCGAGGTCGGTGTCTTTCCATACGACGACGATATTCACTCCGCTTGTTTCCTCAGAGCCGAATCGAAGCGGCGCTTTCCCAACGAATCCATTCCGAAGCACACACCTGTGTTTTTCTTTGATTTGTCGAAGGGCTTCCGAGCTACCGGTAAATGAAACGCCGGCAATGTCGGGGGAGGCAAGAAGCCTATCCACTATTTCTGCTCCACCGGGCGCGTAGTTCACGACACCCCTGTGGTCAATACCCATCCTTTCAAAAGCGATTTTGATGCTTTCGTATACGAGATATCCGCAGAGCGAAGATTTGTCTGACGATTTTTCAATGAACGCGTTGCCCATGGCGAGTGCCTTGCACGCCATGTCCATAGGGATTGCTCCGGGGAAGTTGAACGGGCAGATGTTGAGGAAGATACCGTGTGGTACGTATGACTTTCCGTTGTGCTGTCCTGACCCCGAGGAAGACGGAGAGAGTTTTTCTCCATGAAGTTCTTCTAAGTACATGGCGACTGCAAGCGGAAAATCAACTTCCTCGTCAGTTTCGCCAACTGCCTCCGCCAAGCTTTGTCCCGTTTCGTATTGCTTTGCCGCGACCAGAAGCCAGAATCTTTCTTCAACTACTTCCGATATGGTGCGCAACAACTGTACACGCTTCCTCCACGATGTGATTTCCGCGAAACGAAGTCCCGCTTTGCGCACGTCTTTCAAGATGGGGGGCAGGTTAATTTCACCCACACGAAACAGGGGGAACCGCCCCACGGTCATCTCTCTATTGAATGGGGCGTGTGTTGCATAGTACGTTGAGCCCGCGGGATGAAGATTGTGTCCATTGAAGACCCACGGGAAACATCTACCAAGATACAATTTCAAGAAATCATCTCTGCCTCTGTGCACCATTTCTTGCACGTTCGGGTCAGCGATATTCGGGTATACTTTGCTGCTGAAGCGTTTGTTCAATTCCACTCGCAATGTCATTCTCATTCTCCTTTTCCAGAGTCCGAAGTAAAAGTATCATAGTTCCCCAGTTGAAACAAATACACGAATGCGATTTTGTATTAAAAATTCCCCCCTGTTTAATGGAGGGGGTGAAACAGATTAGTGCCAGTATTTCTCCTGTGGTACTAAAGGGCACCGGATTAATCTTTGCCTTTCGAGCCGCGCTTTTTCTGCCCTAAGGCACTTGAAGCATAGGCCAAAAAGTCTGCCACCATGTCCTTCACCGCCCAGGAGTGCTGGGCATGCAAAACATATTTCTTTGCGTGGGTATGCCGTTGGCGTGTGATTTCGTTCAAATTTTTCCATTCTCTCTTCGAGTGTTCCCGTGTTTCCGAGCAGTTGCTGTGTCTTGCTTTTACGCACGACGAGCGTAGGGAACGTGAAGTATGTGGTCGGACCCGGCGGGGTATAGTATATTGCCGGAACACGGTATTGTTTTGGCGCAGTTTTTGTTTCGTGTATGCTTACTGCGTGCATTTCATGCGTCATGGCCTACTCCTTTCTTGTAGTTGTTGATACCGAAGTAACTGTATTCCCCCCAAAGGATACTTGTCAAGACCCCAGGCACAAATACAAGTTTTTTCATAAGAAAAGTCGCCCGAGGATATCGGGCGAGTAACGAAATGTTTTAGTGCTTTTTAGATTCAGCCAGAGTTATTGTGATGGTGCACGCGAGCGTTTCTACGTCTGTGCTGGAATCCCAGGTTACAATGAACCCAAGTTTTTCAATCTCGGTTCGCAACGCCACCATTTCCGCAATTCGTGCGTCCTCTGGCGGTTCAGGAAAATACAACTCCATCTTTTTTTTCAGTTGAACCGCAAGTTTTTCCGCTTGTGTTTTGCGTTCTGCAAAGCTTTGTCTGTTCATACAACCCTCCGAAGCTGCATCCCCAGTAACACTATCATAAAAAGTGCCCCGCACAGATGTGCGGGGCGATTCATGCATCTATTAATCGTTGCGGAGTTGTTGGCGATGTTGTATGGCAAAACGAAGGAGATTCAATGCCTGAACCCACGCCACCCACCACGGAACGAAATCATGTCTCTCGTCGCAGTGCGAACACAGTAGGTATTGTCGTTCAATGTGGCCGTGCGGATAATCTTTTGCATAGTGGCTACACGCATCACACCAAAATAGGTAGAAGGGGAGTTTTCCGCTCCAACCCTCCCGCTGTTCATGACCGATGTATACTTTCTTTCCCCTGCGTCGCATCAGAAATGTCTGGACGGGGTTTATTTTCTTGGCAGCTTCTCGTGCTTCGGTCGCGAAAGCGAAATTCATCGGATATCTCCCATGTTTCAACTGCAACACCAAAAATAACACAAAGCATCGTTTTGTAAAGGTTTTGCATAAAAAGAAAAGCCGCCCCCTCGTGTTTAGATGAAAGTTTGGCTTTCTGTCTCGGGCGGGAGCGGGTTAATCAAATGTATTGTCGCACTCATAGCAGTAGAACGTATTGCCGATGTGGCTGGAAGCCACGCTGTCGTTCACCCCACAGCAAGGACAGTCTGGGTATTCCTTGAACTCTAAATCTTGCTCGGGTTGTAGTTCCCGAAGCACCTCTTGCTCGGTGGTCGCGCGGGCACTAGCCCACCGAGAGAAATCTCTCGTTTTCTGCCAAATGGGCCCTGCTTCTCTGTCTGCGATATCGAGTGCTCGTGTGCCAAGATCGTTTGTGTGATGAAGTGGCATCACCATTTGCGTCCTTCGGCGCTCAATTTAACCGCAATAATTATACGCAAGATGCATCCTTTTGTCAAGCATTCTCCCAATCGGCTACTACTGTTCGCGTTTTGCTCGAGCCCTGTCGATGTCGGTCAAATACTGTTTGCGAAGGCGCACGGAGCTTGGCGTTATTTCCAAATATTCGTCTTTTGCCATAACCTCAAGCCCGCTTTCAATCGTGAGTTCGTGTATTGGCACAAGGTGGATTGCCTCATCTGAAGAAGATGCGCGCACATTCGTGAGATTTTTATTTTTTGTTGGATTGACGGTCATTTCTTCGCCTTTGGATGTGTCGCCAATCACCATTCCTTCATACACCTCGGTACCGGGTTTGATGTAGAGTACTCCACGTTCCTGCAGATTCCACAATGAGTATCCGAGCGCCTTGCCAGCCATCATAGATATCATGGAACCGGTTGGGCGTTTTCTAATGTCTCCCGCATACGATTTGAATCCTATGACGCGCGCGGCGATGATGCCTTCGCCTTTCGTGTCTATGACGAATTGGTTGCGATATCCGAGGAGTCCACGTGTCGGGCCTTCAAAGATGAGTCGCAAAATGTCAGCGTGTGGAATGACATTCATCATCACAAATCCGCGTGTACCGAGTCGTTCAATAACCACGCCCTGATACTCGTTTGGAATATCAATGACGACTTCTTCAAACGGCTCAACGAGCTCTCCCTGTTCATTTTTTCGCACGATAACTTGCGGTTGAGAGACCTGCATTTCATATCCTTCGCGGCGCATATTTTCAAGAAGTATTGCGATGTGCAGTTCGCCTCTGCCGGAAACCTTGAATCCATCAGTCGCGGATTCGCTTCCGGAAAAATCTACGCGCAACCCCACATTTACTTCAAGTTCGCGCTCCAATCGCTCGCGGATTTGGCGTGAGGTAACGAATTTTCCTTCTCGTCCGCCGAACGGGGAATTATTTACAAGAAAATTGAGAGTGATAGTTGGCTCATCAATTGCAATTTCTGGGAGTGACTCGGCGCCCTCTTCGCTTGAGACTGTCTCACCTATGTCAATGTCTGGCAGACCCGCGATGAGCGCGATATCTCCGGCGCCTGCTTCTGTGGCTTCTTTTCTTCGCAATCCCTCAAACGTAAACACTTTCGTTATTTTTCCAGCGCGCGACTTTCCCTCCGATTTTTTTACAAAAACGGACATACCGGGCTTCACGGAGCCCTCGTATATGCGCACGACAGCGAGACGGCCGAGGAAATTATCGTATGCCAAATTGAATGGCTGTAGTCGGAGCGGAGAGTCAGAGGGCGCGCGAGAGGCGACAGGCACCTTTTCAAGTATCACATCAAGAAGGGGACTAAGGTTTGTGGATTCGTCAGAGAGATTCCGTTTAGCGATTCCTTGTTTCCCGATTGTGTAGACGACAGGGAAGTCGGATTGCTCTTTTGAAGCACCAAGTTCAAGAAAAAGTTCTAATACTTGTTCCTCGCATTTTGCAGGGTCTGCCGCCGGCTTGTCTATTTTATTAATGACGACGATTGGTCGGAGGCCGAGCTCCAGAGATTTTTTGAGAACGAAACGCGTTTGTGGCATGGGACCTTCTTGCGCGTCCACCACAAGGAGCACCGAATCAATAGAACGAAGCACGCGTTCCACCTCACTTCCGAAATCCGCGTGTCCGGGAGTGTCAACGATATTTATTTTCGTTCCTTTGTATACTACTGCCGCATTTTTGGCGTAGATGGTAATACCACGCTCTAGTTCAAGCGCGTTTGAATCCATAGAAACCCCCTCTTCCGCCGCCCCCGTCTCGCGGAGTATGGCGTCAGTAAGCGTAGTTTTCCCATGATCTACATGGGCTATGATGGCTATGTTTCTAATCTCCATACGTATAGTGTGCGACCTGCCCCGTTAGAACGCGTACTCGCGTTTCTAATGGGGTTATTGCGATGTTTCTGATTTCCATATAATTACAATGCAAAAGCCGGGCCTTTCCCGACTCAACGTCTGTACAGTACCACAAGAAAGCCATTTTTACAAAAAGTATTGCCAAATATATAAATATGTAGTATAATTTTACTAGTTATTGTGAGGTAATTCCGAAGACACGGGAGGGGCTAATGACACTCAATCGGGTTCAATCACTCGCCAGGCTTTCTTGGCTCTTTGATGAATTGGTAAAGACGGAACATCTGATTCTTTCCAAAGAAGGAATTGAGAGTGCGAGTTTGAGTCCGAGCGACAGGTGGGCTAGGGGAAAGTGTATTCCGGAAATTTCCACCTTGCTCTATGAGGAAATGGCGAGTACTGGAATTCCGTATGACGCGCTTGCGAGCATACCGGCTGGTGGGGATAGATATGTGGACCATATCGCCGACCTTGTATTAGAGCGAGAAGGAAAGCGTGTGCCACGCATCGTACTGAAGAAGGGGTACGATGGCCCATACAATGGAATTTCTATTGGTGGTGGAACGAAGCGCGCTGGTCTTCGCGTCATGGTGGTTGATGATTCCATATACACTGGGGCGATGTGCAGAAAAGTTGCCGCTGTGCTCGCGTCTCAAGGACACACAGTCTCTGCGTTTTTGTGCGCCGCTGACTTGGAGTACGAATATGCGAGAGGGATTTCTTCTCCAGTGGTGAGCGTGTTTAATACCGCGTCGCTCGCGCGAGTGCGGAGGATGAAATCCTAGGCACCTGTGGCGCAATCAGAAGAGAGTGCGGGTGAAAAAGAAATGTTCGGCTCTTCGCGCAAATTCGGCACGCATTGGTAATTGCTGTAACGACCCCGCGGGTGACTGTGGGGTTTTTCTTTTTTGTGTGTTCTCTATACTAGTGTTTTGCAAAACACTAGTATAGAAAATAAGGAGATGTCGTGAGGTGAGGCAAAAACGAAAAACCCTGCCATGGGCAGAGTTGTTCGAGTGAGACCTAGATTCTCTATCAATGATTGTTACGATTGCTCGTAGCATTCATCGAATTACTTTTTCCTTGCGGTAAAGCGTTCGATTATTAAGATCTCATTCATTACTATATGGCTCGTATTTTGTTCTTGCAACAGGGGGCTGTGGATAAAATTAAACAGAACGGCGTGTGGTTATGGTAGCAATTTTACCATCACGAATTCGATAGGATTACCACAATGACCAAAATTTCTTAAAAATCTTTGACAACCAACCAGTCCTCTCTTTTTTAAATGGCGCATTTTCTGCGCTTTCTTGATACGTGGAATACAGTAGGGGGTACGGTGAAGATGTCGCTGTTCGTGGCACAATTTTGGAGACGGCGCGTGTTTCTTTTGTCGTTTCTTGTTGTACATTTGTTACTTTTGCGGGGATGGGTAAGGGCTGGTTTATTTTGATTATTTTTGTCGGCAAGGATGGTGGATCATTATTTGGAAGAACGGTTGAAGAGTTTTTATCCTGATTCGTCTGATTAGCTTGAGGTTGTATCACATTCGGTATCGCAATAGTTACTGTTGGTGATACATCAACCGTTGTGGGTGTAATGATTGGTGGCGGGGGGGCATCAGTTACCGGGGGAGTAATGGTTACAGATGTAATTGGTGTTGGTACTATCACCTGGATTTCTTTTTGTGGTGGAGCCTGCACGTGCACTGTTGTGTTGCAATTTGAATTACCGCCAGGGCCCTCAACGAGAAGAGACACAGGTGTGTCTCCTAAAACTCCAGCAGTAACGGTCAGGGAGTTCGTACTTTGGTATACCCAATTTGTTGTTTTTGTCAGGGCTGTTTCACCGAACGTTGAAGCATTTGCATTTTGGCTAGTCCAAAAAAACGTCACCAATTCTCCGAGTGTGTATGCGGTTTTGTTAGTTGTAAGGGTGCACGTCGGAGGGGGCGAGGGGATGTACGGGGGGATTATTTTCAGTGTAATCGAGTTACTTCTAGGGCGGATGCCACTTTCAATCGCGTCACTTTCAACTTGAATGGAATGTGATCCAATGTCTGATTGAAATATAAAAGCTACGTCATTGTCCGCGCTGGACACTGGTGTTACGGTATTATTATCTACGACGACTGTCGGTATTGAACCAAATCCGAAGCCGTACAAATGAACAGTACTGCCATTTTCGAATTCAGTCGGATCTGCAAATAATGATGAACCGTAGGATGTTATATATGGTCCCGATGCCTTCACCGAAGAGACAAAAAGGGTGAAAGTTGAAAAAATAACCAGTGAAAGCAAAAGAAAAGATCGTGTTCCGCTCATCATTTCTATAGTATATACGATTGTGAGGGATGGCGAAAGTTTCAAAGCGCGGACACGTAATTGTTGTAAAAAATCACCCCCAACCTTATGGTGGGGGGTGATTGATGTTACTGTGTGAGGATAGAGCGCAAGAGTGGTATGTTTATTCCTGCGATGACCGTGAGCGCCAGAAGGACTCCTTGTATGTGTGCGAGTTCGCGATGACTGAAGAACATATCGCGGCCGTACATTCGGCGTGAGTAGCCGGCGACGACCGTGAAGCCCCAGAATATGATGAAGGCGACCCCGAACCCGATGTGAAGCACGAACGGGAAATCCCAGGTGAGGCCCCTCGTCTCCATAACCCACACGGTGTTGATGATGACGCTAAGGATGGCGAACACGCCGACACTCACGCCTTTCAGTATGTGCAGTGTTGTTCCTTTCGGACCAACGAATTGCCACAGGAAGAGGAAAACCGTACAAAGTGTTAGGCCTCGCACCAGTGTGTTCATTATTTTGTTACTCCAGTTTCGTACAATGCTGGATTAGCGCGAAGTTCATCACGCAATTTCATCCAGAGGCGACCCAGATGATTCTCGCCTTTCCAATCGGGACCTCGTCCCCAGAAATTGTCTTTTTGTGAGTCCTCGATGAGGAGAGCACTACCCGATTCCAACAATTTTCGTTGAATGTATGGGTGTTGCGTTAGTTTGGCACGCAAAATATTTTCCATATTGTCTAATCTGAAGACTTCCCAGTTGGCCATGAGTTTTGGAGCGCTAGCCCTCGCTAGCTTTTTTGCTTCGTGGGCCGAAGAGGTTGTTCGAATGGCGAACCGCATTTCCTTGTCCTTGAATTTTGCAGTTTGATATGCATGCTCGGCAGTTGGGTAGTGTTCACCGAACACATACACTGCAAACGAGGAAAAGTTGGATAAGAAATACCACGGTCCCTCGTAAAAGAGAACATCTTCTTCACAGGAGAGAAGTTTCAGCATCGTTGTTACTCCCTTTTTGTCCGTCCGCACCATACCACACATGTAAGGAAAGTTGAAGTTGTGGCAATTAAAATAAAGGGTATTAAACCCTGTGTTGGCTCCTCGCCTGCCTGCCGGCAAGAAAATGAGTGAAACGGAAAAATTCATTTTTCCATTTCCAAATGAACGCTGCCGGAAAGCTTTGCTTACATCGACGATAAAAACTCCACAGAGTGAATCTTGCGAGGTTTCGGAACTCTCTGATTTTGGTAAAGCCGTTGCACGTTGTCTCATTTTGGCGGATACTTACTAAATCGTAGTCGGTATCGGTGTAGTACTGTTTCGCGAGATGGGGAATTAACAGAGGACGAGTAGCACTATGATGTATAAGCACACGCTATGAATTTAAAGTCTACCAAGGGCGGCAAGCGAAACATTCGGCAAGAAACGCGTCTTACACGTCCTCCTCGTTTGGAGAGTAAGGTGAAGGAGGCTATGATGCAGCCCGTGCGGAAAAAGAAGCGGTTGCACACGGAGGTGTCGGGCGGCGTAAAGAAAATACAAGGGTACACTGAGAAACAGCGGAAGGATTATCACCTGAAAAGTAAGCGAAGATAAAACAATATAATATGATGAGCGGATTTTCTATGACTGGGGGAGGGTTTGGTGTTTTGATGGGGTTGATCATCTTTATCGACCTTGTTCTTGTTGGTGTGTGGTTGTGGCAACAAATTTCCAAAAAGTAACAGAGATGAAAAAGAGAGTGTGAAAAAACACAAACACCCGCTTAACGCGGGTGTTTGTGTTTCGCGTACAATTTACGCGCGGCTGACCTTGACCGCGTTCGGCCCCTTCGGGCTGTCCGCGACTTCAAAAGTCACTTTGTCTCCTTCGTGAAGCTCGGCAAACGTTACGCCGACGAGCTCGTTGGAGTGGAAAAAGAGGTCTTTTTCCTGCCCCTCTCGCTTGATAAAGCCGAAGCCTTTCTCAGTGAGACGAGCGATTGTTCCTTCTTGCATGATGTAAGAGGATAAGCGATTAAATCAATTACAGGATGCTGAGGATGGAGTTCGAACCGTTTCTCCCGGTTCAGCGCTGGATTGATGTCGTAAGAGTAGCATACCCATTATTTTTTGTCAACTGTTCGTTTCCGGGTAATGTCCGTACCCAAAACACTGATTACTTAATGGTCCAAAATTGGACGTCCGACGTCCAATTTTGGACCTGTTCGTAATACATATGAGAATTAAAAAAAGAAGCTACCCTGTGGTAGCTTCCAGCGTTTCGATTGCGCGACGGTATCTTTCTTGGCGCGCATTATTGTGTTCGTTTGGTGGCATCATTCTGGAAGGGTTCGTGTTGTCCCTCAAATCCGCTAGCTTCACTTTGCGGGCGAGCGGGGGACCTCGACGAATCCTTTGAATGAAAGCCGCGTAGTCAACTTCTTCGTGTGGAAGTTTTGTGAGGAACCCTAAGGCTTCCAGGACCTTTTCGCTGTATCCGAGTCTGCGCAGTTGTCCAAACGTGATACCGCAATCTTCCACGGTGTCATGTAGGACAGCAGTGATTCGTTCCTCATCCGTCTGTAGAGACGGATCGAGCATTACGCGCAAGGGATGTAAAAGGTAGCACACCCCGATCTTGTCGACCTGTCCTCTGTGAAGCGCTGCCGCCAATGCGACGGCATCTTCCAGTTTTGGTTTCCGCATCGGCCTCTCCCTCTCGTTTTGTTGATTTTATCCAATCGAAACAATACACCACGATATAAAAATGTCAAGTTTTTTCAGCGGAACTTTTATTTTTTTATCCAAAAATAATTTTCAGCACTTGTGTTTCGAGAAAAGTACGCGTCTGGTCCTCCAAAGTTTATGGTCGGATCAATTTGGCAGGCAACAGTGTCCCGCTCTTCTTCAGAAATGAGCAAGTCACTGGCAGTGATTCCATATTTTTTGTATTCATCTAAAACACTCTGCGTTGCGTGATTGAATGGGGCGTCAAGCGCTGGACGGTGTAACGGTCGCGTAAATTTTATAGCTATATCAAAGTTGCCGGTGGTGCCGTCGGGGCCGCGTTTTAGATTTGCAGTTCCAATCACATCACCAGCTTTGACACTCGAACCTTTTTTCAATCCCTGTTTCACATTAATGTGAAAGAACACAAAATGCCACTGGCGCGGGCTGATACTGTGCGGCGTGAGCCAAATTTGCTGGTCGCCTGGTCCACCCAAGTCGTCATCAATAACAGAAATGGTGCCGTCAAAAGGCGCAAAGGCAGACACCTGATCATCGGTGCCCTGAAATTTCTGTTTTACCATCACGTAGTGCTTCATGGAACGGGGAGTTTTTTCTTTTTCTCCGGACATGGTCGGGGCGCGAAAATCATGTCCCATGCAGCTACGGTACTTAGAAAACCCCTCAATTTGTGTGAGGTCAAGCGGGTTTGTGGTAATGAAGGGGCGAGTGGCTTCTTCGCCGTTCACCTCGCCCGCAAACCAAACCGACATCCCGCCAAAACCGAGCACGGCTACACCGACAAGCGTGAGGATTATTTTTTTAGCCCTGACCATGCATCAGATCATACCACCATTATCGTGGGAGAATTTCGTATCTAGTTTCTCGGTTCTCCTGGTTTGGCGCCTTTAAAGCAGTGGACTGAAAGGCATTGGAGCGGGGGCTTCGGTCGCTACAGACAGCAGTGCCGTCTTTGCAACTATAAAGAAAAGAGCGCCCGCCGGTCGAAAACCGGGGGCGCCGTATTACAGTATTGCGAATAGCCTATGGCAGAACTTTCGTGATCTTATTGGCGAGATCGACCGCCTTCTGCTGCTGGTCTGGCTGCCAGATTGGCAAACTGCCGCGCCAACCGTTCTTCTGCGAAGAGCAGATCACGATGAGGAACGTGGGCGTCGCCCTGGCGTTCTCGTCGCCGTCCCAGTCGCGCTGTAGTTCGCCGGAGAACATGCTGCCCTTGGAAGACCATGTGTCCCGCGGTTTGCCCTGCGTGTACTTCATGCGGCGTTCAACACGTCCGGGTTGGATCCGAACCTCGAGCCCATCCTTGTTCTGCAGAACGAAAGTCGGGTTACTGTCGTCGTCTTTGACCAACATGGCCGCGGCGACTTCCTTGCCGGTGATCTTCTTCGTGTCCAGCACCATGTCCAACTTGCGAAGCACCGGCTCAAAGTCAAACTCGAAACGGTTGCCCGACAAGGGCTTTGCCTCGACCTCGACAGAACATGACTGCAACGTGCGGGGAATGCCGAAGTGTTCGGCAAGTTCTTGCTCCGGTTTGTTGCCGACGTAGGCGGCGTTGAGACCGATGCCGTACATGTCCTGCTCACGATCGAGCACTTCGATGTAGACGCTCGTCTTGAAGAACGGGGTGCCCATGCCGTCGTAGTCGTAGTCCTTGCTGAACTTCGTCCGTGTCTTGAGACTTTCTTTGGCCTCTTTCAGCAGGTTGTCGACCAGTTTGCTACGACCGCCGACCATTGCGCCACCAAGAAGAAACATGCCAACAGCCAGTCCACCGTTGGAGCCATGGCTCTTGCCGAGGGCGTCGGCGGTCACTTGCTCGGTCGCTTTCGCGCCTCGCGTGAAGCCGTTGGCAAACGCATTCAATGCTTTGGTGACGCTGTCCCACCCCTTCAAGGGGATGAGGCGCCGGTTTTCTTGCGTCAAAATCTGAACGATCTTCATTTGCTCAGTCCTTCCCGTTGCCGTTGCCACCTAAATTAACTTGAACCATAATACAGATAATACTAAAAAAGTCAAGCTCCTGGGGTAATGTTTCAGGCGCGCCCCATAGGGTTCCCCTTGAGAGTTTTTCGCTTGCCTATTCGAAGCCGAAAGGCGAAGGGGGTTTTTTCGTTTTCTATCCTCGTTTCTCCGCGTTTCATGCGTTGGTCTAACAAAGAGAAGACCGCCCGAGGGAGGTCTTCCTTGGGGCGGTGTTATGCCACCTCTTCATAGTGGTAGACATAGTGGGCGACATCGTTCATGTCGTCGTAGTTGCAATAACCATTGCGACCGAGGGCGTCGATGATGTTTGTTCCCTCAATCGTTTGCGGTTCTTTTTGGTATTGACGGTAGATCCTAAATTTCTTCATTTCAGTACCTCGCTGTTTATGCTTCGGAAAGAGTCCATACGTGACCGGGGTCCGCGATGAAGGTCTGGACCACACACGTTCCTGCATCGTTTCCATTTCCAGTTATTGTTCGTACGATCCAACCCCCATGTACTCTGAGGCGGTCAGACCTGTAGAGGTGTGTCGGCGCCTCTCCAGCGATGGAAATTTTTTGCCACATTGCCTTACTCCGTCTTTGTTCGTTTCCTGTTTCCAACGTCACTATATATTAATATATAAAAAAGTCAAGGCATCCCGTAATGGTTCAATAGCTTGGCATCACCCTGTATGAAATACTATTTTTTTAGCTTTTACCACGAATGTAAGTATATCAGCCCTACAATACAACGACCGTGTTGTGTACCAGTCATTTGAGAGTATAGAAACAAAAAGTGCGACAATGCGTCGCACTTACTGTGGTTATGGTTAAACAAGACTAGTCCTCAGTAGCCACAACTGTTCTTTCCATTGTCTGAAGAGTTGTGGCTGGTAATCTTCCGGAACAAAAATCCTGTCTTTTGGATTAATAATTGAAGCTTGTTGTTGTGGGTCTGGTTCAAACGGGGACAAAGCTGAATGAGCAAGCTCAATTACTTTCTTGTTTTTTTCGAATAATTCATCAAAGAGCCGTCCAACAGATTTTATACCGCCTAATCCAATTTCGCTCCAATAGATTATCGGCGGTGTTTCTACATCTGTTGCCCTTGTAATTAGAGGGTGCAGATCCGAAAAGTGTTCGGAAACGACCTTCATAAACTTGTCTATTGTGGGTTGATGGCACGCACCACCTGCGCAATTGCCCCACACGTGAGGTTCACAAACAATTCCTCTTTTCTCTTCACTCACGCGCAGACGGAAACGCACGTCAAGCTGTGGGTAAGTCTCGGTTCTTTTCCACGCCCAACAATCGGACTCAAACATTTCAGCTCCCTGTTGGTCTGAATGTCCATTCAAATACTGCATCTCATCGTGAGGCGGTTTTGTTCCTGTATCGAACGTGAATCCATGCCTGTTAAGTGCAATAATGAAAGCCGTGTCCAAATTGAATGTTCCCACGGGTTCAGAATCAAACTGGGGGTAACACGTGTCCATTCTCGGCTTGTTTGAAAGAGTCAGCTTTCTTAATTTTGCTGCTTTCCTGATGAGAAGTGACTCCTCGATAGAAGTAATGGGAGATTGAGAATTCATCACGTATTCCTTTTCGGTAGTGAAGAACTGACAGTACTGTAAACTTGACGATATCGCCTTGTCAAGCTCTCGCAATGTTTCAGGCGCGCCCCATAGGGTTCCCCTTGAGAGTTTTTCTTAATGTAATGCAAGTTATAATAAAAGATAACAAATGAGTAAATTATTTATTGCTTCGTTGATTGTGGTGGCCGTCACGGCTGGGCTTTTGTTCGGCCGGTTTGAGGAAAAAATCCCCTGCGTTCTTACTCAAAAGCCACCGGAATTTAAACATGAAAAATATTATACTGGAGTGCTTTTGGACGCGCATGTGCATATGCCAGTTTCTTCAGGTATCGTAAGTGCCATTGGAAAAAGGATAGGATTCCCGGGCATGACGTCTTTTGGTGGAAAACTAACGGTAGATAGCCTCAACTGTCTTTTAAAGAGCGAGGGCATTACTAAAACCATCGGTTTTTTCATGCCCACTACATTTTCTTTGGGAGCGGAAATTTCAACTGTTAAGAAGGCGGAAAAAAAGTATCCCGGAGCATTCGCACCATTTTTGATGCCAGCGCCCTATCAAGCACTTCGCATTTCGTTACAAGATGTTCGTAACACGTTGGATAACAATAAAGATCTTTTTAGGGGCATTGGAGAGATTAAGGTGATGGATGGGACTCGTCTGGATAACCCCTATTTTTTAGAAATGTTTGAGCTTGCAAGCGAGTATGACCTCCTGCTCATGATGCATCCGTTTCCTGGTGATGCAGCGCTGGTTAAAAAAATAGTGGGACAGTATCCGCATGTTAGATTTTTATTACATGGGGGCCACGACAGCGAATGGATAACAGACGTGATGCGGGAGCACGACAATGTCTATTATTCACTCGATGGAGACATTGCTTCATTGTATGGTTGGAATCGCCAACACGATACCAAAGAGCCAACCAAGGAGGAGTGGCTTTCTCACGTGAGGGAGAACTTTGACTCTATGCTTGCTGAAGAACTGCGTTTTTGGAAACCGCGCATTGAGGCGTATCCGAATCGGTTTATGTGGGGGACTGACCGCTGGTATGCGTGGCATTTTGATCGCGAAGTCGGAGACTTGTTGGAAGAATACGGCAGGAGCTTTATTGTAAGACTATCACCATCTGTTCAGGAAAGATTCGCTCACGAAAACGCGGAAAAGTTTTTGAAAAATTAATTCTGGCTCCGCGGCCTGGACTCGAGGAAAGGGTACCTGACACCATTTCACCCCATTCTTAAGGTACAATTCATACATGTCATTTTTTGAAACGATGGTTGCAAAAATATTCTCGCTTGTTTCCGGAGTCATTCTCGCTATCACCGGGAGTTTTGGTATGCAGCAAACGATAAACGTGGATACGGCGGCACAGGTGCAAGTAACACCCATGGAAATACCTGAGCTTCAAATTGGAAATAATCTCGAACCCGCAACGAAAACACCAAAATCGAGAACAAAAGAAAAAATTAGTGCACGTGATGCCGAGCGTGGGATGGATGCGCCGTTTGACATACCCTTTGCAGATTCTTCATCTGCTGCACAAAATCGACCGGGGTGGGAGATACTTAGCGAAAAGGAACAGGCGCAGCTCCCAGAGTGTAGGGGTGATCTTATGACTGTCTCGCCTGTCCCCCTCGATTCCATCGTGGCAATAGAGCCTATTGGGTCGACAAATCCTCCCGAACACACACTTGCAAGCATCAGCTCCGATACCTACATCGCCGTGCCGGGACAGGGGACAACTGCCACAACGCCGCTCGTTGCACCGGGCGACATGTGGATAATATTGCTGCACCCACGCTATGGCGTGACACAAGATCCCGAAGATCACGTTATCAAGTATGCGTTCTGCAAAGACATATATGGTGTTGTGGATCATGTAAAGAGCTTTTCACCAGAGATGCAGCGGATCGTCGAGACGCATGAATGCTCCTATCCGAGCAATACATCAGAGGAGAAGAACTGCCCCATACTCCTTCTCGAGCGTGTGGTGGCAGGGACGCCACTCGGCACGGTTGGGAGGATGCAGGGTAATTTCAATTTCGGCACCTGGGATCTGCGCGTGACGCACAAATTCATCAGCTCCTGGCGGCATGGCCATCTTACGAAACATTCAACATGCCCCTTTGATTACTTTTCTTCTCCGCTCAAGGAGCAACTGATGGCGAAACTGGAAAAAACGGCTGCTGGCGCGTGTGGTACTGTCGAGCACGACGTTGCCGGTACTTTAGCGGGTGATTGGTTTGTTGGCGATGCAACACCCATGAGACATGAAGATTGGGGTAAGATGCTGCACTTCGGCTCGAGCAATATGCTGTCGGGCCAATCTGTGATCTCGATAAGCGGTATGTTCGTGGAACAACCCACGAAATGGGTATTTACCGCGAATGCCTTCGGGGATATCAATAGAGAATTTAAAGAAGTCACCCCGGGTTCGATATATTGCTATGACAATGACGGCAATCACCAGCATAGGAACTATGAGAGAGGAGTGCGCAGCGGAAAGATCATCGTGCAGATGACAAGCGCCACAGAGCTTCAAATAGAGCATCAGGATGGTCTTTGCCAAGGCACGAATTGGGGATTCAAGAAATCGACGCGCTATCAGCGGTAAGGAAAGTGGAAGCGACAATACACCACTGATGAGTGTTTGTTTATTTCACTCGACTATAGTGTCCCATGTCCGAGCCCTGCCTGCGGGTAGGTAGGCGAGGAGAGCGAACCCTCTCATCTTCAAAAAATGAGTTCGTATTATCTTCTCTGGCTCCCCGAAATGGACGAGTTTAGAACCGCAGATTGGAAGCGTATTCAGGATGAGTTTCGGCTTCTATGCACATCTCATCCAGCGTTCACCCTCTTACTTTAACGGTTGAAGTTTAGCAACTCGTTTGTACCAGCCATGCAACTCTTCTTTATATTCGGAAGTAAAGGGATTATTTTCCGCTACCTCGATAATTTTCTCCAGATATTCTTTTTGCTTTTGAGGAGAACGAGGATTGTTAGTATTGTCAGTAGCGACATATGTAAATGCATCTAGTGCAAGAATGTCTTGCTTTGTGTAATACTTCGGGACCCCCTCTCTCTTGTCTAACTTTTTTTCGTCCGTCTCGGAAATCTCGTACACTATTCCTTGAACGAACTTGCTCGGCTTTTCGCTGATGGAAGCGACACCGCGGGCGTTTATGAAAAACTCGTAGTTTGAAAGTACCGCTACCCCTATCTTTTTCGCATCAGGTGCACGCTCTGGTTCAGCCATTTGTTCCTCACTCATATTGGAGCCGTAAGCAAAGTACCGTTTCATTTTACTGTTGAATTGAACGAGACGTCAGATACCCTCCTCCCTTCGATGGAAGGCATAAAGTTGAAGTGTAACACATTGTAAAGTATTGTATTGCTCAATGAATGGGCACAATTCTAAGGAAGAGCAGAAAATGCGTCGATATCTTGAGGACCTAATCCGTAATAGGAATTTCTTGAGACTTATAAAAAAGATGCGTAGAACGGATAAGCACAGACCATCCACAGGTGGATACTATACATGGACCACCGAAGAGCAGAAGTACCACGATTACGTTAATCGTGAGCTCTCAGACATCATCGGAGGCTATGAAAGACTTCGGAGACGATGTTTAAGATTATATAAGAAGGAGAGGCATTTTAAGTACAAAGAAATTATTGCAGAATTATTTGGGCTGGATTTATATCTTATAGCACTTACTGAGGCCAAGGTTAGTGGTGATTCAAAAAAGTTAGAACACGCAGAATTGTTTGCAGACATGTATATGTGCAGGATTGAAAGCACTTACGAGGAACTACATCCATTCAACCGAGGAGAAGAAATCATTTACTTAAATATAAGAAGACAAATAGCTCGCATGGCGTTCCCTGTGGCTGTATACATTCATCCTAGGGCCTCAAAACGCGATGTTTTACACTTTATTGAAAAAAGATGGCCATGGATAGAAAGCGAATTACGGTCGCCCGATGCACCAAAAGCGTTACGGGTTCGCGCAAGAAAGCATAAACAGGAAGTACTTGATTTTATATGGCTCAATAGAGACTTGCCAGCAAAAGAAATAAAAAAGAGACTGGACGGTGTATTTCCAGAAAATGGCTTAGTTTACTATGAATTTTCAAAAATTATTCAGCAAGAATCTAAGCGCAGATTTGGATATTTAACGTAGTACGTTTGTTTCCTATTTTGAATTAGCGCATACACGTAACCTGATGCTTATACCATCAGGTTTTTTTATGTTGTCAGAACAGGATACAAGTGAAGAGAAAAAGTTTAACCGTAAAAGTTACGAGGAGATTTTCGGTGACTTTGAGGCTCGGAGCAACCTTGTTGGATTGTATGACCTGGCGCTGAAAGTCGCCAAACGAAACCCAGAGCTGTGGGCGAAGATAAACGGCACAAACATATGATTGATACCGTTATACTTTGTATTCCGAAAAATAAGGTGCACATGACTGACATGAGTGCTCATGGTGTGTCTGGATGGGACTTGCAGTCTCGTACCAGCGTATATAGCAAATTTGTAAAAAATCCGTCGCGCAAAGACACGGAAAGTGGTTTGTATTTTCCGCGGCTCACAGGGTTTAGACGCAAGAACGGAACACTTGAATGGGACGCTACTGTAAAGATTGAATTTTCTGCTCCGAAACTTATTTATCAAAACAACGTTGATGAGCTTACGGACGAGCAGTTTGGGGCAGTCGCCAGAGCGTTGCAGGACCGAATGGGAAAAATGGGTGTGCGGGTTGCTATAGCGGACATTGAAGCGGCAGACGTTACGGCCGTGCACTACTCCAAAAATATACTGCTTGCTAACGGATTTACCTCGCAGTATGTGATTGGAGAGCTGAACAAGATAAATCTCAATAAGCGTTTTGACCTTACGCGAGCGCGGTATATCAATGACGGGCAGAGTTTGTACGCATATACCGAAATGCACTCGCTGGTGGTGTACGACAAGATTGCAGACCTCATTCGCGGCAAGAAGCGAGCCATAGATAGAGAGCAGACCGCGGAGCAGTTAAGCTTGTTTGGGCCGCTCGCAAAAAGACCAGAGCCGTTAGAGATTTTGCGCTTTGAAGTGCGACTATGTAAAAAACGAAAGCTCAACTCACTATTTAAGAAGCTCGGATTTGCGGAAAAACCTTCATTCAAAGATGTATTTGCAAGCCAGAAAAGCGAGGCAGTTCTCATGTATTATTGGGATACTATGCTAAACGGAAATATGTGTATGCTCTTTGCGCATTCACTCACACACAAGGAATTGCTAAAGCAGATACTCCTGACGAACAGGAAGATAAAAGCGAAAGATGCCGTTTATCTCACAGGACTTGTGATGCTTTTGCAAGACGGGAACGGTGCTCGCGAGCTTCGTACTGCACTGTCCAAACACGCAAACAGCAGAACATGGTATCGCATAGCCGCGGACGCAAGGGAAATAGGTGCGGCGTTGAGCAATCTAAAACCGAGGGAGTGGCACGGGCAGGTACAGCGAGCTCTCAAGAGTTATAAACCTCTCCACACCGCCGATTTGCCATGTAAAGAATTGTAAAGTATCATTATGAACATCATGCAAGACAGAGAGTTTTATACGGCACAGGAGCTGGCCGATAAGCTCCAAGTGAACATAATGACCATATACCGCTACATAAAAGCGAAGCGGCTCAAAGCATACAAAATCGGCAAAGAATTTCGGATAGACAAAGCCGAGTTCGGGGCGTTTCTAAAGAGAGTAAGCACTAAATAGCTATGACCGAAAAAGAACGACTACAACAAAAAGAAAATCACATTCTTAAACTTGAGAAAGAGGTTGAAAAGTGGAAAAAGGCTGTCAAAACTCAACGCTATGGTTTAGTGTGGCTTGATGTGCCTGAGGCATTTGAAGATGATGTTGAAAATAAGTTGCCAATACTTGAAGAGGTGCCTAAAAAGGCAATTAAAAATAAAGACGAAAAGCCAACTCATTTACTTATTGAGGGCGATAACTATCACGCCCTTACCTGTCTGAACTATACGCATAAAGAAAAGATTGATGTTATTTATATTGACCCCCCTTACAACACTGGTACCGATGGTTTTAGATATAAAGATAAAAGAATACTAGACCAATTCCCAGATGGTACTGAGGTGCCAAAAGACCACGCATTTAGGCACGGCTATTGGCTTTCTTTTATGAAAAAGAGATTGGAGCTTTCAAAAGATTTATTAAAGGATAAAGGAATTATATTTATAAGTATTGATGATAATGAACACGCCCAACTTAGGTTACTGTGCGACTCAATTTTCTACGAAACTAATTTCATCGGCACTATTACTTGGGAAAAAAGAACAAAGGCACAAAATACAGAAACAGCTAAAGAGATGCTTCAATCTAAAACGGAGTACATTTTGGTTTATAGGAAAGGTACAGATAAAGCAAAGTTTAATCTTGAAGTTGGAGGTGAAAAAATATACGACCAAGAAGATGAACAGGGCTTGTATAGATTAAAAAAAGTAGAGGAGATGTCTGCTCTAGGGATAAGAGGAAGAGAGACAATGATTTTTCCTATTGAAGGAGTAATGCCCCGAAAAGGTTTCCAGTGGAAAATCGGGAAAGACCAAATTGCGAAATATAAAAATAACGAAGGTTTGCTAATTATTGATGGAAAACCATACCTTAAAATAAGACCAGAAGAAGAAACCAGTGAAAAGTTCATTCCATTCTGGTCTCATTTTTTTGATAAGGATACTTACGGAACTTCAGAAAAAGGAAAGTCAGAATTAACTGACATTCTTGGTACAAATGAACACGAGTTTGAGACAGTAAAACCTGTAAATCTTATAAAAAAATTGCTCTTTCATATAAATAAAAAGGACTGCACAGTATTAGATTTTTTTGCAGGTTCTGGAACAACTGGACACGCGGTGATGGAATTGAACAAAAGAGATAAGGGTACTCGGCAAGTTATCCTTGTTACAAGCGATGAAAATAAAATAATGAAAGACATTTGTTATCCCAGAATAAAAAGGGTTATTTCTGGGTACGATGACGTTGAGGGTCTTGGTAACTCTTTCAAATACTACAAGACCTCATTTGTGGGTAAGCACAATATTCTTGATGCTGATGATAAAGACAAAATCCAACTCGCCCATCATGCAGGCGAAATGCTTGCAATAGCAGAGAACACCCTTGAGCAAGTAAAGAAGAATGACCATTGGCAGGTGTTTGAAAATAGGGACAGAATGACCGCTGTGTATTTCAGAGAAGAGCAAGACCAACTTGACGTGTTCGTTAAGGAGGTTTTGTCTCTAAAGAAACCAGTAACGGTATATATGTTCAGTTGGGAAGAAAAGATTGAAATTGCTGACTTTGAGGATGATAAAAATATCTCTCTTAAGACCATACCTCAACCAATACTTGAGATATACAAACAGATATACAACATTATTTAATTATGAGTACTTTTAATCCATCAAAGTTTCAAAAAGATGCCCTAGTCAATCTAACAGAAATGTTTGTTTCGGTATGGAAAAAAGAAGGTAGGCAATTGCCGATTGTATTCAAATCACCAACTGGAAGCGGTAAAACTTTTATGACATCACTTCTTATTCGTGGGCTTAATCATTTGCCACAATGGAAAGAAGACAAAGCATTCATTTGGATTACTTTCAGTGATGACTTGGCCATGCAAAGCAAGGATAAGTTTCTTGAGTACTTTGAGAATATGCTTGAAAACCGAACTTTGACAGTTGCCGATATAAATCAAGGCAAACTCAACCAAAATGATATTTTATTTTTGAACTGGCAAAAAATTACTGCAAAAAGTGCAGAAACAAGATTGCTTCGCCGTCCTAATGATGAGGAATGGCGAAAAGAACAAGGTAAATACTTTGAAGATGTAATCGAGCAAACTCACTCTGACGGCAGACAGATTATCTTGGTAATTGATGAGGCTCACAAAAACAAAGATACAAAACTCGCAAAAGATATTATTGATAAAATTGACCCTAAGATAATTCTTCATATTACCGCAACACCAAACGAAGCAGACGAATTAACCGCTCGTCGTCTTGGCAGTTACTATGAAGTCCCACGAAAAGAAGTTGTTGAGCAGGGCTTAATTAAGGAGGCGATAGTTACCCAAACAATAGAAGATTTTAAGGGTATGTCTGGTAAAGACCTTGATAAAGTTTTGCTTGAAAATGGAATAAAAAAACGAGAAGAATTAAAAGCAGAACTCAGAGCACTTGGAAAAGACATAAATCCTTTGATGTTAATACAGATACCGAATGACGATAATAAGTTAATTGAAAAAGGTGAACAGACAAAAGAAGTAATCGTTACAGATTATCTTCTTAGAATGAAAGTGCCTGAGGGTAAGATTGCAAAATGGTCTAAAGCCGAAGATAAGCCAAAAGGATTAGAAGATAATAACGATGACCACGATTTTCTAATTTTCAAACAAACCGCTGGTACTGGTTGGGATTGTCCTCGTGCATCAGTGCTCGTGATGTTTAGAGAAATACAATCAAACACTTTTTACACTCAAACAGTTGGGCGTATTTTAAGAATGCCTGAACCTCAAGCCAGAGAAGATTACAAAAATAATCCAAAACTTCGTCTTGGTTATCTATATACAAACCACAAACGTAAGGAAGTAGTAATACCAGACCAAAATCCTGCTAATAAACCCCTCACAGAGTTTGCCCACAGAAAGAAAGGTATAAAAAATATAGAGTTGCCGTCCGATTATATTTCACGCCTAGATTACGGCGACATTCGTGTGTCTTCAAAGTTTCAAGAGGTATTTAGAACAGAGTTAAATAAACATTTTGGAATTACAAATGGTGATATTCTCGGAAAAGCAGAAGCTAAGTTAGAAAAGGTAGGTTTAGACCTTAGTGATACTTTGGTAAATGAAGTTATTGCAAATGCTCGCTTTGAGGATTACGACAATCTAGCTTTTGATTTCAGGAAAAAGGGCAATGATTTCTCTCTTGAGATGTCAGTTAGTGATATTGAAAAGACCTTTAATTATCTCTGTTATCAACTCTTGAAAGAGCAAGAAGATGATAGAGCTAAATACTCAAATGTTGCTCGCTCTTGGTCGGTACTAAAGCAAGCACTCCGTGTCTGGTTTAAGATGGTTCTACCCGATGACCATATTCACTGGTACAAGGTATTTATTAAAGATGTCCGCAAGGGTACTGAAAGCAAGTTTCGTCCAGCGATAACCAAAGCACTTAGGGCTTATAAACCGATTTCAGACAAGTTGCTTACTGAAAAGAAAAAGAAGGTGGAAGAAAAAGAAGCATACACCTTTACGATACAAGAAGAGTATCAATATCCCGAAGATTACAAGGTCGTACCTCAAAAGCTAAACGTATTGGATAAGTTCTACCTGCCCGAAGATTACAATGGGCGCAAAAATGAAGTCGCTTTTGTTGAGTATTTGGAAAAAAAGAAAGGGGGGATTGATTGGTGGTTCAAAAATGGTAATCAGGGTAAGAGCTATCTTGGAATTAAATATACAAACTCGTCTACAAAAGATGATGACCTGTTTTATCCTGACTGGATTATTCGTTTCTCCAATGGTCGTATAGGCATTTTTGATACCAAAAAAGGTGATACTGCTACAAGCACTGAAACAGCAGACAAAGCTAGAGCATTGCAACAAAAACTGAAAGGTTTTGGTAAAAAGTTTATAGGCGGTATTGCCGTACAAGAAGCAGAGCTTTGGTATTACAACAATCGTCCTAAATACTCATTTAAGGACGGGCAATCGGTAAACGACAGCAAGGACTGGAAACCATTTGAAGATTTATTTTAAGAATTATGAAAGCAATAATCCTTGCCAGAGTGTCCACGGAAGAGCAGAGGGAAGCGGGAAACTCGCTTCCAGCGCAAATTGAACGGTTAAAACGATACTGCGAGCGCAAAGAGTTTCAAATTATTCACGAATACAGCTTTGATGAAAGTGCATACAAGACAAGGCGTGATGAGTTTGACGCATTGCTTGAGGAGGCAGAAAAAATGGCCCAAAAAGAGAAAGTTGCCGTTTGCTTTGATAAGGTAGACCGTCTCTCAAGAAGTGTATTTGATAAACGCGTTGCTCGGCTTTATGAGCTAGCGGTTGAGGACAAGATTGAACTCCACTTTGTGTCAGACGGGCAGGTAATCAGTAGCAAAATGTCGGCTGTTGAGAAGTTTCAGTTTGGCATGAGTTTGGGGCTTGCGAAGTACTATTCAGATGCCATAAGCGACAATACGCGCAGAGCTTTTGAGCAAAAACGTAGGGTTGGGGAGTGGACTGGACCCGTACGCATTGGTTACAAACACATTCCGCTTGATATAGAAAAAAGAACCAGAAAGGACATAGAGGTTGACCCAGAAAGGGCACCATTAGTTCAGAGACTGTTTGAACTTTATGCAACAAGTAACTACTCAATCACGAAGTTGTGGCGTGAAGCTAACAGGATGGGTTTGCGAGGACTGAAGGGACAGAAACTCTCGCGCAGTAACATTGAGCGTATTTTGAAAGATACATTTTATTATGGCGTAGCGTATTCTCCGAAGTACAATCTTCATTACCCACATCGCTACCAAGCTATCATTACAAAAGAGCTGTTTGACCGCTGTCAGGCAGTTCTCGCAGGTAGACGAAAGATGCCGTCGCAAGTGGATGCCAAACCGTTTATATTTCGTGGGCTTCTTCCTTGTAAGCGCTGTGGATGCCTATATTCATTTGAGCTCAAAAAGAAACCCAGCGGCAAGGTATATATTATCGGCTCCTGCACCAATGCTAAGGGTATATGCAAAAAGGAATATGTGAACGAGAACAACCTCCTGAAGCCCGTACAAGAGGTTTTTGAGGCATTTGAGAGCATCCCACGGGAAGTGCAGGACAGACTGGTAAATGAGCTCCGTGCGCTCAATGAAGGGCAAGCAGCGTTCCACGACAAAGCAATAGCTCGGATACGGGCTGAATACGATAGGGTAGAGACACGCAAGAGAAACCTTTTGGATATACGGTTGGACATGAGTATTACTAAGGACGAGTATGACAAAAAACTGCAAGAGCTATCTGACGAACAGCACCGCCTCAATATTGAATTGGAAGAGTACACGAAAGCTGACCACCAGTACCATATCCACGTAAATACAGTGTTAAATCTCTCTCGCAACATGCGCGAGATATTTGAGAGTTCTGAACCAGCCGAAAAACGGCAGTTTCTGGGATTGCTACTTCAGAACCCGACTGTATCTGGAAAAAAGCTACAGTTTACCTTGCGAAAACCGTTTGATACGGTACTCCAATTAGCACATCATCCCAACGAGCTCCCCGGGTAGGATTCGAACCTACGACCAACTCGTTACACATATCCCACAGTTGTCCTATGGGGGTGGACTATATCATCATCGGATCTCGATGCGAGGTGCTTCGTCCCGCCGCGGGCGGGGCTACTCCCTTACGGGATAGTCTCTGAACCTTTCCTTCGATTTCTCTCAGGACTCGGCTGCTGATTACCCTCGTCTGTATCGTTAGGGCTTCCAGTACCGCAAGTGCTCTCGCACTTAGGGCATTCACGATTTTGTGACCGTAAGGACAAAATCGGAAACAATTCTCCTCGTTTTCATTCCTGAATTCCTTCAGGATGCTGCAACGTATCACAGCGAGCTGCGCTACCACTGCGCCACCGGGGAATACTACCGTTGAAATTCAACGGCTCTAGGCAGTATATCTGAGGGAGAGATAATTTCCAGCGGTAGATGTTAGCTACTCCACACAGGTATTGCGTCTCATTTTTTTATAATTTGTTTCGGAATTTTCACAATTCCACCATGTACTTCCCTGTGACAAGTCGCACACAACAAAACACATTTGTCCGCTTCATTTTTTGTTTTTTCCCACGACCGAGTAAGGCCTCTTGTGGAAAGTCCAAACGATTTTGGAGAATCACCCGTGTGATGCAAATCAAATGCACCAAAGTAACGCGCGTAACCGCATACAATACACTTGCCGCCTTTATACTCAATGACCATTGCTTTTAGTTTCCGTCGTCTTTTGGTGACAGCTTGTATCATATATGCCGCCCTGTCGGCATATGTTCTTTTTTCTTTACGTTTTGTTGTGGTAGACACACAAGTATTATACCATCAGGTAAAGGTACGCGAGAGGCTTGCCCCAGCGCTTTAGATGAACTCGCTTTGCTCGTACTCAATACGGGGCAAGCCCCGTAGCTTTTACCCTTCTCGCTCCTCGGCTCGGAAATGAAAGAGCAAAGCCCTTTCATTTCGCTCGCTCTACGTCGCGAGTAAAAAAAGAAAGAACCGGTTGGTGCTGTCGCGATTTCGCGCCATACACCAACCGGCCTTGTCGCGCAACGTAGCGGATCGCGCGTTCGGGATGTTGTCCGTGTCACGTACCCATGATCGGGCGCCTGCAGGCGTTTGTGACATCGGGAACTTCCCAAGGATTCGACCTGTAGTTGACCTGTCAAGGGTCAGTCAAATCCTTCTGTCGGTACAAGAACACGTGGTGTTATGAGCACCAGGTCACACTGCGCCGAGACAGACAAAACTAACTGACTTGAATTATATACCACCAACAACAAAAAGTCAACCCCCCGCATATAGTGAGCGGGGGGCACCGTATTTTCACACTTTCTTTTTCGGGGGTGTGGGTAGGGGGGCAAGCTTTTTCAGTTTTCCCTTTCTTACACGTTCCTCGAGAGACAGGAAGAAATCTTTTATCAAGGGCGGTGTCGCTATTTTTGGTGAGTGCATGTTTAAACGCCACACTGTTTTCCAATCAACATCGTATATATCTGACTCAACGACAACCATGTCGCCATCCATATCAAGAATTTTTGTCAGTTCCTCGTACCATTTTCTAGCATCTCCCTCAGTTCTGAAAGGACCGACAACCATTGCTTTTTCTCGGTACGTCTTTGCTGTTTCCCACTTCCTGAACTTAAGTCTGAGACACTTCGATGCGATTGCTACCACGTCTCCCATGGAACCCTCTGCTGTGCGTGTATAGAAATTCTGAATCCAGTATATGCCACAGGCGGGTAGTGTGGTACTACTTAATACACATATGGGTATGGTCTTATACGTTAGAACTGGCTGTCCGTATTGTGCGAAGGTGCTCGCCGTTTCAGGTGGGCTTGGGCTGGAGCTCACTGTGCGGAATATCGCGGATCCTGAGGTTGAAAAAGAGCTCGTGGTTAGGGGCGGAAAGCGGCAAGCGCCGTATCTGTGGAACGAAGCGACGAGCTCTGGTATGTATGAATCGGATGCGATAGTCGCTCATCTCAAAGCCGTGTATGGTTGAAGGAAAACTCATTCATGTGCGTGTTGTTCCTGACGCAAAGAAGGAATCGTTGGTTGAAAGTATGCCGAGTGTGTTTGAAATATCCGTGCGAGAAAAGCCAGAGAGGAATGCGGCAAACATGCGCGTTCGAGAACTCATCGCGCGTCAATTTGGTGTCTCCGTGAAGTCTGTCTCAATTCGCACGGGTCATCGCAGTTCCAATAAAATGCTCAAAGTGGTACAGTAAGGAATTATGCAACTCCGCATTAAGGCAACTGACTACCAATTGACCCCAGAGACCGAGGCGTATGTGAATACGCGCGCGCAAACGCTTGAGCGTTTGCTCGGCGAACATGCCGCAGTAACACGCATTGAAATTGAGGTGGGGAAGGACGCGGGAAAATCTCGACACGGGGCGAACATGTATTTTGCTGAAATCCGTGTTCTGTCTCCTGGGGGGACGGCAGTGTACGCGCGCAATAATTCTGAAAGTATCAATGGCGCCATAGACGATGTAAAAGAAGAAGTGGAGCGTCAGCTTCGCAAGCAAAAATCTTTTTCAATGCATTACCTCCGCAAAAGCGGAGCACTCCTGAAGCGCCTCATGCGTTTTGGCGATGAGGAGGTATGACAAGCGTGTCGGACAAATTTGAAGAGTACAGTATAAAACGGTATCGGTTTTGGACTGTATACGTTGCTGAAAACCAGCAGTACCTTGGTCGTGCGGTTATCTGGCTTACTCGTGAGGGGGATATGCAGAGACTCTCAAGTTTGACCTCCGAAGAGCGCGCGGAGTTGTGGGATATTGTGTTGCCAGAATATGAAAGTGCGGTGGCAAAACTGTGGGCGCCAGATCATATGAATTACGCGTGGCTTGGAAATTATTTTCCCGCACACAAAGGACATGGGCACATGCATGTAATTCCACGGTATGCCTCGTCTCGCGTATTTCAAGGGAATACGTTTGTTGATGCGGAGTGGGGGAATATGTATGGACGAACGCCAGGGGATTCTCCAAAAGAAGTTGTTGTCGCGGTGCGTGATGCTCTTAGGGCAGAGATGAATTAAAGCAGGGGGATGGCGCCGGAGCGTACGAATTCCGCGTAACCCATTTCCTTTTTCCCCTCCGGTATGATGCGGTCAATTTCAAAAGAGCCATCTTGTGCTATGTGTGCCTCAAGAATATTCACTCGTATTTTTTTGCCTCCACGTTCAAAAAACACATACGTTCCCGGCCACCCCTCATACGCGCGTACTTTTCTAAGATTGAGCTCTGGATTTCCAGAGAGAGAGAGGAGCCCGTCTTCTTTTTTTATTTTCTCGCAGTATGTGGCGATATTGTGATTTTGCACTTGTGGCTCAATGTCACCCCCGATCCATGCGGGAATAATTTCTGCTAAAAGTTTGCCCCCTTCGCGCGCAAGCGTTTCTTCAAGAACACGCGAGCGCGGAGGAAACTCGCCTTTTGGCGCACGAATTTTTCTTTGCGCGATAATGGGGCCGTGGTCCACATGCTCATCCATGAGCATGATGGTAACTCCGTATTCTGTGTCACCGCGGAGGATTGTGGTTCTAATAGGGGACGCGCCCCGCAGGCGCGGCAGGAGCGATGGGTGCACATTCAATGTGCCGTGCTTTGGCATATCCAAAAGTTCTTTTGGAAGGATTTTCCCATAGGAAGCAACAACGAATAGTTTATAGCTTTTAGCTTTTAGCTTAGAGTAAAATTCAGAGTCAAGTGCGGTTGGTTGAAGACAGCGGGTGTGGTGTGTGTCGGCCCACATTTTTTCTGGCGGAGGCACTTTTTTTCCGCGCTCAATCTTGTCTCGCCCCGCAACAATCAAGGATGGAGTATATCCAGCGCTATGTAGTGCTTCAAGCACAGGGAGAGCGAGCGGGGCAGTGCCAAAAAAGGCGATGTTCAGATCATTCTTGTCTGTTTTTATTTTTATCTTTTTCATGCAATCGTACAATGAGCGACCTACGAGGTCGCTCATTTGGCGTTTCCGTCTGTGTTTTCATGGCGGGGCTTATCTTCAAATAGTTTGACGGCTTTGTCTATATAGAGAATGCCGTCAAGGTGATCCATTTCGTGTTGAAAAATATGTGCGAGAAAACCAGATGCGCCACGGGTGAATTTTTTTCCGTGCTCGTCGTATGCTTCTATGGTTGCTTTTTCTGCCCGAGGAACCTCTCCCCACAGTGTGCGTATTGAAAGACACCCTTCGTGCTTGTTCTTTTTTCCACGGGAGAGCTTTTTTAATTTTGGATTGATGTATATCTGGTCTGGAGGCAGAGGTTTTTCTTTGGTGTCTTCTGTCGCATCCGCTTCACCTTCTTTTTTTTCTCGGTTTAAAAACACGCGCCCGGAGACGATAAAAAGACGGAGTGATTCACCCACTTGTGGAGATGCAAGCGCCACGCCATAGGGCTCACGCGCGAGGAGTCTTTTCATATCAGATATGAGTGTGCGCACGGAAGAGCCCCCGATGTTTTTGAGGGGGATGTTCTTGGCGACGAGGCGCAAGGTCGGGTTATTTTTGTCTATAATAGAACGCATAGGGACTAGTATACTATTCTGTATGAATCCCGTTAGAGGCTACAAAAGTTGGTATACCTATGTTCTCCAGAGTCTCAAAGACGGAAGACATATACAGGGTCTACGAATGACTTACGGAAGTGTTTCAGGCAACACAACTATGGCAAAACGAGCTCTACCAAGGGGCGTCGGCCATTGGAATTGATATACTATGAAATGTGTAAGAACGAAGGTGACGCACGGTCGAGAGAATTATTTCTTAAATCTGGCATGGGTAAGCGCTATCTCAAGAATCGCCTGAAACGCTTCCTGCCTCTAACGGGATGAAACATATAAGCAAAGAGCTTTTTCGGACACTTTCAAGAACAAAAGCCACGGAGAGGGGAGAGCTTATGAAATACTTTTGTGAACGATTGAATGGTGCGAGGCGCACAGACGGATTTCCGCCACTTGGGCTTCCTCGCATGGGGCACATGCTCGCGAGTATCCCGACAAAAGATCTTTACTATATAAAAAGTGAATGTGATCACGCGGATAATTTTTCCAAACGATTCTGGTATCTATTAGACCCAAAGAAGTATGAAGACAAAAATAAAGCACGCACTGCGAAGAAATCAAAATTGAAATGAGTCCCGCCCCAAAAAAGAAACGTCCGCTTGGCGCGGACGCTTGATCCAACTTTCTTTTTCTACTTGCCATCCCCGCTCATGAGAGCGATGGCTTCTTCCCGAGAAAACCCGGCGCCGACTAGGGCGTCATGGGTTTCCTTCACTTTTTGTGCCCGCAGGTGGGCACGTGTGTCCTCTGGTTGCTCGGAATCCAATCCGAGCATTCGCACGATACGGTTTGCCATCCTGTTGTATCCTTTTAAAAAGAGGATGCCGGCAGGCACGTCACGATCGGGGGGACAATCG
>Ga0209542_10001612_pt1 | contig 52415 bp, 66 predicted proteins | sample RifCSPhighO2_01_FD_184028 | JGI IMG/M metagenome (GOLD analysis project Ga0209542, IMG submission 184028) | Soil microbial communities from Rifle, Colorado - Rifle CSP2_plank highO2_0.1 (SPAdes) (version 2) | ecosystem: Environmental > Terrestrial > Deep subsurface > Rock core/Sediment ... | reverse complement strand
TCACAAACCTAGTCCAGTAATCGAACTAGTAAAAGAGCCCCGAGGAGTACAGTGTGCCTACAGGCACGATCCCCAGCCTCGTGATAGCTTTAGGGAACTAAGTTCCCGGGGCTAAATTGCTTAAGCAATTTAGCCCATAGTTTTCCACATTCATACCTAACAACTATATCAAACTATATCATCTCAACCTAGAAATACCCCTCTACCCTGCTAGATAGGTTCCAGAAAAAGCAATCCCAAAAATTATAAATCCAATACCCAAATACTCCCACATTAGCCGATTGCCAAACCTACCTCGTAAATAGCTAGTAGACAACCCAAGCAGAACATAGGTCAATGAGGACAATGTAAGAGACCAAATGATTGTCACCATAGGCCAAAATGATAATACCAAGGCTATTTCACCCAAGCATAGAGCCAGTATTAGACTATAGGCTATAGTATTAAACTTGAGCCTCTCCTCCATCTCCAGCGACCACAGGATATGTAATATCAAGGGAAAACTGATTCCAAAAACCAGTAATCCATTGATAAAAAACAGTAAATTAAAGGCAAAGGCCACATTAAACAGAAAAAATGAGGTTATCAGAGTAAACAAGAAAGCTACAGTTGAAGCTGCTCGATATAGCGGAATTGTCCTAACCGCAGCCACATTAAAGACGTTCTGGGATAGAAGCAACAGATAAAAAGATAGGCCAAAAATAATCGCTACCGGTAGCCGCGTTAGCCACCTGACTGGCAGCAAGAAATAAAAGCTGGCCACGGCTAGTGTAAAAAGAGTTGGTAAAATTAACAGCAAGACGGCCTTGAGTCTATCAATACCCTCTTGCAGCGCCCACAGAGAAACCAAATAAGTTAACACAGAAAGTCCCAGTAAAAATCGGAATCTCAAGTTAAAATCAACCAGTTGTGTTGATAAAAGCCCTGCTGTTACCACCACTGTGGCCACAATTATTTTTTGTCTTTTGTTTAAACCTAGATTCATGATAGATAACTAGCTAACTGGCGAATTGGCTAACTAGTTCGCTAATCCGCTGATTCGCTAGAGCGCTTACTTTGCTACTAATTTCAGTACATGTGTGATGGCTATCGCCACGGCATCAATGGCATCATCGCCGTGACCCCCTTTCCACTTAACTTTCAACTCCCGATACTTCTCCCCCTTTTCCCCCAAGAATTTGCGCACCCCTTCATGGACTAATTTCTTATCTGCTCTACCCGCTCCCGCAATCATTAATTTAACCTGAGGACCAGTGTATTCATGAATAGGTACAGCATGTAATCCGGCAGATAGCATGATTACTCCTCTGGCCTGACCAACTGCCATAGCGGTCCTGTGATTCACCCCAAAAAAAAGCAGCTCTATCGCGATCAGATCTGGCTTAAATTTGACAATAATACCCTCCAAGCCGCGGTGCAGCTGCATCAGTCGTTTAGTCATCAGATCATCCTTGGATGTTGAGATATTACCATAATCTACTAGTACAATATCATAGGCAAACTCCCGACTCATGATATCGTCCGGCACATCAATCACCCCAAACCCAGTGGTTGCCGTCCCCGGGTCAATACCAAGTATTCTCATTGGTTCTTCTCCAATGCTAACTTTCTTAAGGTGGTCAAAAGCGCCTCCCCCTCAGCTAGTTTAATTCTTGGATATAATGTTTCGACAGTATCTCCTGGAATAACTTCTATGATTCTTCTTACCAAAACCGGCCCAAAATCAGGCTCCTCAGTAGCAATATGAACTGTAGCACCAGCATACTTACCTCCTAGGAAATTTACAACAGCTTTATCTTTTAGCAATCCCTGATTCCAAGGAGCCTCTGTGCCATCTGGAAAAATAAATGGTTCGTCTCTGTTATCTGGTACTAATCCTGGGTGAATATTCAAAAGTGATCCATGAAGTTTTTCAAAAAAAGGTCTAGTTAAAATAGTAGAAAAGCCATCCATTATCGCCACATCTATGTCCCATTCATTTAACATTTCTACTAACTCTCCACTATATGTATCTCTTGAAACTGCTGATTTCCTATCTTGAAGCACCATTACGTCATACAATAAATTATAACGCTTGATTAATTCCCAAGTTATAACTGGAATATCAGGATGATCACTTAGCACTATGGCAATCTGCGCTTCTAATTCCCCACTCTTGGTTGCCTCAAAAACCGATTTAAAAGTATTGCCAGTTCCATGATGGGAAACTAAAAAACCTAAGTTTAATGGATTTTCTTTACTCATTTAATTGGATTCCCGCCTCCGCGGGAATGACGGTTAGAAAATAACCTTACAATATTCCCTCTGCTATGTCAAAATTGGTGAAGACTTTTTGAATATCGTCTGACTCCTCTAGTTTTTCAGCAAAAGCCATTACCTTCGCTGCTACCTCTTTACTAGTTATTTCTTGCATAGTTACTGGTTTCATAATTTGATCTTGGAACTCAATTTCATATCCAGCGTCAGCTATAGCATGTCCTATAGTATTTATACCAGTAGGCTCAGTATAGATTAAAAACTTCTTGATTCCCTCTTCCTCATAATCCTCAATATCTGCTGCTCCTAAATCAATTAACTCTAACATCTCCTCGTCTTTTCCCTCTTCACTTTGCACTTTTCCCTTAACTCTTATCTCCCCTTTCTTCTCAAATAAATAAGCTATTGATCCCTGATTACCTAAATTACCGCCATTTCTTTCAAACAGGTTTTTAATCTCTTGGTTGGTCCGCAGCCGATTGTCTGTTACCCCTTCTGCGATAAATGCCACATGTCCTGGGCCAAAGCCCTCATAAACCACCTCTTCTAAACCCTCTTTACCCTTCCCCAAACCTTTTTCAATTGCACGGGAGATATTATCTTTGGGCATATTAACGGCTCTGGCGCCGTCGATCGCTACCCGTAGTCTCGGATTAGAAGCCGGATCTCCTCCCCCACCTAGTTTTACAGCAATGGTAATAACATTGGATATTTTAGTAAAAGCCTGACCCCTTTTAGCATCAGTCAACCCCTTCTGCCTCTTAATCGTACTCCACTTAGAATGTCCCGACATGGGTTAAATATAGCCCAAAATGATTCTTTTTTCAAGCATTCTGAATTCATAAATGTCCTATAATTGAAAATTACTCGGTAATTTGCTAAAATCTGGCAATGCTAGAAAATCAAATTTCAGATAGGTTGAATAATTTTGGATCCAAGGTTTCAGTTGCGATTACAAGTAATTTAATTGCTGATTTTTCTCATCGGTATTCATTGCATGGCATAGAGTTATTGAGTTCATATGGTAAAGATTTTATAGGGCCACTATTATACTGGGGTAGTCTACAACTAGTGTCTATCATCCACCCTAGATTCTACGAGTGGTCAAAATCACCAAAAGCACTTATTCCATACTCTATTTTTGCATTGGGAATAGAAACACACCAATATTTCAATAGAGACATAGCCGCAACAATTGCAAATGGACCCAGGTACGACCCATGGGATTTTGTGGCGTTTGGAGCTGGTACTGCGTTTGCCATGGCAGTCAATAAATACATCTTACAAAGAAAGTAACCTAAACTAAAGTTCTTTTGACCGAAGGAATTGCAAAACGTTGACAAGTTGGGGGGTTAACTTTATACTTGACACTCGATGGATGATTCTCTCTCCTTAAGTCTTCACCAGCAAGCGATCCAAGCTGCATTAGGTTGTAATTGGGATGAGGCTCTTAAACTCAATGAACAAATAATTGAACAGGATCCCGGAAATATCGATGCCCTAAACCGCCAAGCCCATGCCTATTTCGAGCTTGGTAATCTAATTCAAGCGAAAAGATATTATAGTGACGTGTTAAAGTTTGATGCTTATAATCCTATCGCTGCCAAAAACTTAAAAATTATCCAGGTTTTTAAAAATGGCGTTAAACCGGGCAATGGTGCAATCAAAAAAAACCCTCCTGTCTCCCCTTCCTTATTTCTGCAGGAACCCGGCAGAACTAAGATTGTCAGTTTACTAAAGGTCGCCGAACCCCAAAAGCTATCAATGGCTTATTGCGGGATGTTAGTTGAACTCAGCTTAAAAAACCGCGGCGTATCAGTCTGTGACAGTGAGGGAAGTTATCTGGGCGTTTTACCTGATGATCTTGCCCACCAAGTTATTCGATTAATTAAAGGTGGTAATAAATATGAGGCCTATATCAAATCCATTAAAGTTAATGGTCTAGCAATTATGATCAAAGAAATATTCAGAAGTAAGAAGTTTAAAAACCAACCATCATTTTTGGAATCAGCCGGAGCGCTGCCCCCAATAGAAGTAGTTTCAGCCTTAAATTCCAAAGAAATCATTGAGGACGACCAGACACCGCTTGAAGAAGACGAATCCTGAAATCTTAACTCTTACCCAAAAGTTTAAGTATTTGTTCAGAGGTTAGTAGCAGCGGCTTTTGCGAAAGCACTGATAATACCCTTTTAGTATATTGCCGGTAAATTTGTTCAGAACTTAAAGGCTTGGGGACTTTGACTACCTGAGCAAGTTTTTGTAAACTGCTGCTAAGTTCTTTTTGGCGAGCTGGATCATTAACCACCAAAACTACCCTAATTTGAGCTTGCCAACTAACTTGATTTTGAAGTATCAATTGCCACCAGAGCTGTTCATCAGTTAAAAACTGTGGCAGAGCCGAAAAAGGGCTGTCTGTGAGCTCTAAACCCCCATTTTTGATCCCCATCTCCCAAGCTAGTTTCGGGGTGGGTACGCCGGTATAATCTTCCAGCTCTAAAAGGTTAAGCTCCGCAAAGCTTTCTAGAACTTGCTTAGGACCAAAGATTACCAATGCCGACTGGGCACCTTTAAAAAGTCTTTCAAAACTAACTACTTCTCCCTGAGCTTTATTTCCTATATCTGAGATTAAATCAGTAGTCAAAGCTACCGGGTTCTGGATAAGATATACTCCATTTTTTCCAATGCTCGGAACTTCCTGGAAATCTTGCATCGAACGGTAAGCCAGAATAAATGAGATTGCTACGATAATTAGAAATAATCCCAAAAAAATAATCATCTGTTAAAATCTCTACCTAGGACTATATTTATTTGGGCACGGAAATCTGAAGAGTTTGCTGGTATGTTATCACAACTTTGCCCTGAACAAAATACCTGCTTCAACCGCTTTTTAGTATAGCCCTCTTTTCCGGTAATGAAGGTACTCGGAACGGATCCCTCAAAACTACTCTGAATAATAACATTACCGCCCATATTAGAAATCATCCTGGCTACCTGAGACGCTAAGCCAGGCTTATCCGTACCATTAAATACAGCTATAGTGACTTGCTCTTTTACTATTTGGCTATCTGAAAAGTTTTGTGCAACGATATTATCCAGTCGCATTGGGTCAGCGATATCATTTTCAAAAACTTCCAGTTCTGCTAAATTGATACTTCCAACTTTATCAAACCTCACCTTTGACAAACCGAGACCAAGCCTGATTAGTTCCACTGGTGACAGATCAGTTTGGATATTAGACAGGAGATCTTTTATTCCTAATAAACTTCTAAAATCGTTGACAATTTCTTTTGTTGTTTTATCACCGGATTGGATATAACCATCAATCGGCAATCCCAATAGATGACTGATTGATTGGCTCAGCAACCGGGAACCCTTTGGGGGATTCTCACTTTGGCCAAGATCATAAATAGCTCTAGTCTGCCAACTTCCAAAACCACCCGGCACCTCTGTGTACACTTCACCTGGGATATCAACTACCATCACCTCTTCTTGGCTAGGGTCAAAGCTAAGCACGGAGGTAGTGGTTGACTTGATGACTAAATTTATTCTGGATTCACCATTCCAACTATACTGCTTTGGCGTTTGAGAAATAGGCTGAAATAGATTTTGAGTAAATTTAACTAAGTTACCAATTATCAAAACTGAGACCACTAAGGCTAATACAATAATGGCTAGTTTGGTTCTTTTTTCACTTTTGGTGCGCAGGTGTGCGGCTTTCCAGCTTTTATGGGCAGATTTTTTATTCATGGCTCGAACTATATCTAATTATAAAATAGTATAGCAAACAACACAAGCGCTATTGACCATTCAACTTTAATGAGTTAAACTTGCCCTACTAATTCATAAATTAGTTATTGAGAGGAGGTGACACAAATATGCAACCAGATGATACAACAACACAAACAGATCCAAATGCAGTAACTCCTATGGGAGATACTCCAGTTACAACTGATCCAAATGCAGTTCCAGGAGCTCCTGTAACTCCTCCAGCAGCACCTATGCCAGGAGCTGAAGGTTCGGAAGAAGCACCTGCTGATATGCCAGCAGCAGAAACACCAGCAGAGGAAACTCCAGCTGTTTAAGAATAAAAGCAAGAATTGTTAAAGGGTTGTAGTTTAAAGAGTTAACTCACTGCAACCCTTTAAGATTCGAAGAATCGCAAGCTCTGCTTAACCTAACCACGACGTTTTTAGATAGTTTAGTTTTTTATTTCCAATCGCTTCCCTAATTTCTTCCATTAGATTATTAATAAAGTAGAGATTGTGAATTGTGGACAGCTGGTGGTACAACAGTTCTCGAGACAAAAACAAATGCCTAAGATAGGCTCTAGAAAAATTTTGACAGGTATAACAAGCACAATTTTGATCAATTGGCTTTGGGTCACTAAAATATTTGGCCTGGGAGATCGATAGAATAAAGTGATTTTTCAGGTTGCCACCAGATTCAGGAGAAATATATAAGGATCCGTTTCTGGCCCGTCTTGTTGGCGCCACACAGTCAAACAGATCTATCCCCCGCAAACTACCTTCAATCAAATCCTCTGGCTCACCAATCCCCAACAAGTGTCTCGGCTTTTCATCAGAAATATTTGCGACTGTCCATTCAACAACCTGGTACAATGTTTTCCGGTCTTTGTGGGCTCCTCCTAAAGCAATGCCATCAAAATTTTGGTCAGTAAATTTGGCACTTCGGATCCTTAAATCCTCAAAAATCCCTCCATGAGTTACCCCAAAAAGTAGCTGCTTAGCCACACCAGGCGAGGCCTGGGTGCGTAATGCTTCTAGGCTTCGAACTCCCCACCTTTCTGTTAATTCCAGACTTTTAAGAGTTTCTTCATATGAATATTTTGGAGATTCTAAATCATCAAAAGCAATTATCAGATCAGCCCCTAATTGGTTTTGAATTTTCATGGAACTCTCTGGAGATAAAAACTGCTTCGAACCATCAAGATGAGATTGAAAATATACTCCTTCTTCTGTGATTTTGTTTAACCTAGGTTTTTGTTGAATGTCCATCTCGGAGGTGTCCATTGAATTTTCTCTTAAAAGTTTTCCGACATTTTGTTCGAGTGCAATCCCCAATGAGAAAACTTGGAAACCACCAGAGTCAGTCATAATTGGCTTATCCCAACCCATAAACTGATGTAGTCCACCTAGTTTTTGGATTAAATCAGCTCCCGGACGCAGCATTAAATGATAGGTATTAGCTAAAACCATCTGGATACCAATTTCATCTAAATCTTTTGGTGAAACTGACTTAACCGTCGCTAAAGTTCCAACCGGACTAAAATTGGGGGTTTGGATTACCCCATGTGAAGTTTGCAACCTACCAACTCTGGCCCGCCCATCTTTATGTAATATTTTGAAAGAATTCATTTCTTTCTTGAACGCTCGATGAGTGTGGGGTAAGAAATTAGAACTATAGCTAACAAAAATATTGAGCCAGCAATATAGAAAGCTTCTAATGGACCAATTACAATATTCATCGTTTAGTTCCTCTCATTAAATGCAAACTCGTCACAAGCGATGTAATTGCACCTATTAAACCCAATACTATATTAAATGGATCAACATTGTCAACGTTTGAAAAAATTGGAGCCAGCACACTTCCTAAAAAGACTAATGAGGTATTTCCGGTAATTTCTGATAATCTATTCAGCTGCTGATTATTTAATCTGAGCATGCTATTCCCAAGCTAGAGTTTTGCGGACTAGTTTCTCCATCTCAATTTTGGCTCTGTTTTTAAAGAAATCATCCCTATTTAGGTTATCCTTCAGCTTTTCTGCCAGCAAATCTCCGGCTATTACATCTGGAATAATTACATAGTCCGCTCCAGTTCCATAGAGTAGCTGAGCATCTTGAATACTTTCTGCCCTAACAATTACAGGTATATAAATTTTTCTGGACTTTAATTCTTCCAACAGCAGCTGATTGCCTTCTAGATCTTGGGCTGTCGAGATGACGATCTTGGCCTGATCCAGCTTAAGATCATCTAACATATCCGGGTCTGCCATATCACCATAAACCGCATTCACACCAGCGCTGAGCAACTTATCAACATGCCGGGGGTTAAAATCTAACACCACATGAGAGATACCCTCTTTCTTAAAGAATTTGACTAACTCCCCACCAACCCGATGACCGCCAATTACTACCACATGATCAACTAACTCAGTTTTACCTTTTTTGCCTTCAAGGAAATGGTTAGAATTCCTTTCAAAAAAAGATAAAAATTTGTCCAGCTTCTTGCTGATTTTGTTTGAATGAGTAATCATGACTGAGGCCAAAACCATCGAGATTACCCCGCTTAAAGCGATCGCAGTTAAAGCTGCCCCAGAAACTGCTCCTAGTTTAAGTCCCACTAAAATAATTATTAGTGAAAACTCAGAGATATGGGTTAGCGTCAGGGCCGTTTGAAACATAGTGTGTTTTCTAAATCCAAAAGCGCCCAAAATTAGCAAGAAAATGATTGGCTTAACCAATAAGGTGTAAAGCGTAAAAAAGATCACCAAGGGATAAATTTTACCTAAGTCAGCAAAGTTGACTTGGGTGCCTAAATAAACAAAAAAGAGCGTCACAAAAAAATCCCGCAAGGGTTTAATCCGGCCTTGAATTTGAAAATGAAAAGGGCTGGAGGCTAAAGTAATTCCTGCTAAAAAAGCGCCGATGACCACGGAAAATCCTAGAAATATGGCAAAGGAGACATAGATAAAACACCAAGCTAAGGCAGTAATAAAAAGCAGTTCAGACTGTTTAGAAACAGCCTTAAAAACAGAAGGTAAGATATGTTTAGTTAGTACTAGCGCCAAAACAAAGAGTAAAATTGCTTTAACTATTAGCGTTAAAAGTGGAAAAGCCTGTTGGTAGCCGAATCCAAAAATCGAACTGGAAACTGTCAAGAAAACCAATATTATCACCGCCAAAAGATCTTCTAGAAGCAAAATCCCAATTGCTAACTTTCCATAAAGCGCGGTCAGATCTTTTTTGTCCAGTAGTAACTTGATAACTAAAATTGTTGAAGAAAAAGATAACCCAAGACCCAAATACCAACTTTCAACTGCCCCAAATCCAAACAATCTAGCCACACTAGAACCTAAAATTGTAGTAATAATAATTTGGAGGGTACCGGCAGTTAGAATTGGTTTACCTAAATTCTTAATCTCCCTGATATCTAATTCCATGCCAACTAAAAATAAAACAAAAGCGATGCCTATTTCAGGTAAGAAGTGCAAAACCTCTGAGGTTCTGGCATCAAAAACAGCTGTTGTGGCGATTACTAGTCCACCCAATAAATAGGCAATGATTAGGGGTAGCTTAAATTTAGTTGTCACAAAACCTAAAACAGACACCAAACCCAATATTATGGCTAGTTGTATAAAAATGTTATCCATAATTCCTTAAATTCTAAATCCTAATATCGAAACTCTAAACAAATTCTAAATTTAAATTTTCAAATATTTCAAATTTTGATCTATTATTATTGTTTAGTATTTAGGATTTAGTGCTTAGAATTTCTAAGCATTGTTGCAAGTCTTCTGGTAGCTTACTTTCCACTTCCATCCACTCCCCTGTCCCCGGATGATTAAAGCCTAGCTTAGCGGCATGCAAGAACTGTCTAGGGCACCACCTCTTATCTAACCGTGACATCTTTCTGCCCACATACTTCTCGTCACCAACAATCGGAAAACCGATATGCTTTAAATGTACCCTAATTTGATGAGTCCGTCCAGTGAGAGGATGACATGAAAGCAGAGTAAAGAGTTCGTAGTTCATAGTTCTGAGTTTTTTTAATTGAATTTTAGAATAATCAGGGAATATTTTTTCTATGAACTCATCACTCATAACTAATAACTTCTCAGGTTCATATTCCGTAGCCGCTTCCTTAGCCCCTTCCAAAACAATAAACTTCTCCCGATCTCTTGGGTTTCTACCAATCGCTCCTTCAACTTTACCGGATTTCTCAACCACCCCATGAACCAAACAAATATATTCTTTCTTAGTCACTCGACCGGCAAATTGAGCCTGTAAATTTTCTAAAGCCGCTTGGGTTTTAGCCACCAATAGAGCTCCTGAAGTGTCTTTATCGAGGCGGTGGACAATCCCTTGACGTTCTAGACCACTACTTTCCCCACGAAGCTCTAGCCATTCTTCAATGGTACCTGTTGTCTGAGTTTCTGATTTATCCACCACCATACCTGGGGGTTTATCTAAAATTAGGATCTCTGAATCTTCATATAAAATTCGAGGGGGCATGCTTTAGGCTTTTTCTAAGTAGGAATGAATTTCTGTCAGCACCTGATCTGGATTCATGGCAGATTTAACTAAATAACCGGCCGCACCCAAATCCAAACATTGTTTAATAATGGCATCCTGTCCTAAATTAGTCAGAATCACAATTACTCCAATTGAACTGGGTGAAACTTTAACTTTGACCTCCTTTAAAATCTGCAGACCATCTCTTTTGGGTAACATTAGATCAAGTAGCAGCAACCCCCAACCTCCAGATAGCGCCTTGGTTAATCCAATTTCTCCATCAGCAGCTACATCAACATTATAACCTTCAGACTGGAGCAAGTCTTGGTAAAACTCCCTTAAGAATTGGTCATCTTCAACAATAAGAATCTTTTTTTTAATGTCCATCTAAAAAAGCCTGCTTTCCTTTTTTCTTCGTAAAAAGGTTAAAATTTTCTTTTTTACATCCATAAGGTAATATTAGAGTGACTAGAGTCAAGAGTCAAGAGTCAAGATATTTGCACTAGAATCTTTATAATGCTACTGGCTCCAGCCCCTTAGCTTCACCGTCCCTAGCTTTGATAGTTAAGTTAGCCGATTTGTTTAAGACTTCCTGCGTAGCTATCATTAGGGAAAAGGTAAATACGGAACCTTTGTTGACTCCCTCAGAGTTAACCCACAATCGACCGGACATCAGCTCCACTAATCTTTTCGAAATAAAAAGGCCCAATCCTGTTCCACCATTGGTGCCCATAGCTAAATACGAGCTATCTAGCCGGCTAAATTTCTGGAAAAGCTTTCCTTGCTCCTCCTTCGAAATGCCTACCCCATTGTCCTTAATGCTTACATCGACCATTTTACCATCAGTAAAAAAACTGACTGTCACAGCTCCGCCAGGGTGCGTAAATTTTAAGGAATTACCAATTAAATTAAGCAATACTTGATGGATTTTGTCTATATCAGCAAAAACTTGGGGAGGTTTATTATCCAGCACAAACAACTGAACCTGGTTTTCTTGAGCTTTTGGCTTTACTTCATCAACTACTTCTTTTACCAACTTGGCAATGTCAAAATTACTTGGTTTAATTTCAATTCTACCGGATTCAATCCTGGAAACATTTAACATATCATTTACCAAACCAATCAGCCTTTCAGTAGAGAGATAGGCTCTGGTCAGATATCTTCCGGTTCTATCCGGCAGTTTATCCATACTTTTGTAAATAACCATATATAAATAGGAGCTAATAGCAGTCAATGGTGTCCGCAATTCATGAGAAGCCAAAGACACAAACTCATCCTTAAGTCGGTCAAGTTCCCGGAGTTTATTATTAGCTACCTGTAAATCTGCTGTGGTTTGTTTTAATCTAGAATATAAGGTTGCATTATCTAAGGTAATACCCACAACATCAAAGAGTTCTTCAATACTCTCAGTTTCATAGGAAAACAGTTTACTTTCTGATTTATCAATGCTAACAATCATTACCCCGATTACCTTTCCTCTGGCCTTAATTGGATATACCAGAGAGGTAGTTACTCCAACAGTTTCTTGAATTCTTTTGGACATCTGCTTATCTATAACTGGAACAAATAGATCATGCAGATCATGAGTAATCTTTCTCTGGTTGGTTTTGATAGCCTGAATTGACAAATTTTGGTCAGCACTTAAAGGGATTTCTAGCTGATCATAGGGCATTGGCAATGAATTCTTAGCTTTAATACCCTGTGCGGTGTTGGACATAGCAACCCTACGAAGTACTCCTCTGGATTCATCAATCAGAGCCAGTACTCCATTATTAAAACCTAGCTCAAAAGCGATAGCGTCTGTCACTTTCTGGGAAACCTCTTTAAAATCAGTTGAAGAAGCAATCATAACTTCATCTAATTTTCGCAGTACTGATAGCCTTTTGTTTCTCTCCTCTAAATTGTGAGTTCTCTGAATAAAAAATCTGAGTATAAAAAGAAAGAAGAATGTAAAACTAATTGATATTGTGATTAAAGCAAAAACTAACATCAACTAAAAGTATATCTCTTTTAATCATTTTCTGGTATGGCTTAAATTTTCTGAGATTAAAAGCCCAGGAATATATTTTTTTAAAGTTAGTATACTGACACTTCCCAGTCGCAGCAGCTTAGGTCGACTACCGGTAAAACTGACCACAGAGCATGACGTACCGTAGCGCACTTTTTTTAAGGATTTGGCTTCTGGATGGGTCACAATAGCTTCAAGTTTACTACCAAAATCCTCAATTACCTGATCAGATTCTTTAATAGTTAGTGTGTTCTCACCTCTTAGGTTAAGTGAGGTACCAGCAAAGATTAAATTCTTACCATTTCTTCTTAAATTTCTAACTGCTGACAAAAGTTTTGAATAGTTTTTATCTGCCATATGACCAGCTACCCAAATCGTTTTACCGTTGGCAGTAATAAAAGTGACTGACTTTGGAGCTTTCTCATTAGCGACTAACTCTACTGCTAATGGAAATTTCTGAAATAGAAACTCCAGATAGTCTCTGCTACTAAGCTTCATTTCTGATGCAGCATATTTTAATCCGGGATTTTTTAAGAAGTCAGCAAATTCTTCAGCTTCTTCAATTGCTCCTGGGGATGCAAAAACTTGATCATCAGGGCGTTTTTTGAGAATATTTAATCTTTTCACAGCTTCTGGATCAGCAGCATTACAAGCTAAAAAGTACAGGTGATGACCCCAAATTGCACCAACTATTCCCCCTTCAAGCATAATGTTAGCTACAGTGTGTTCGTAATTTGGATCTGTAATCGAGATTAACTTAGCTTTGGCCATTTTTTTACCTTACTGAACTCTTTGATATATACTTTGCCATAAGTATCTTGTTGCATGTTCGGAATCTTTAATAGAGTTTGGGTGAATAATATGTATTAGACTCAATAATTTAAACCTTTGACCATAAAGCTCTCTCATTTCATCTTCAGTGTGATGTTGGTTAAACATTCCTTTATAATTTGGCTTGGCATGTGGATGATCTAAGTTTGGTAAATAGTGATATTCTCTAGATCTCGGCGAACCATCTGAATTACAAATTGGCTCCCCATAAAATTCTACATCACTAGCCGAAAAATCAACAGACAATAGTAACCCACTTGGTACCATCTTATCAAATAACATATCGGAAAAATTCACCCGCTCTTCGTTGGTAAAATGCGTCCCAGCTACGCAGATACTGGTAGCAGAAGTCACTGAATTGTCAAGTACAGGAATCTCTACCCTGGCATCAGCTTTTAGGAAAGTGATTTTGTCAGATACTCCCGCTTCGCTTGCCAAAAGCTTTGCTTGAGGCAGGGCTATATTGAGTGGATCAATATCAAAAGCCACCATTGGATCTAAACCAGCCACTAACATTTTTATAGCTTTTTCTCCGTTATCAGTACCAATATCAAGATGAAATCCAACAGGAAAGCGTTGCTTAATCAAACTCAAGTATATTCTAAAATTTGCAGGTAAATCTTGCTGAACCCAAGAAGCATTTTTACCCTTACTTTCTAAAGCAGCTTTTCTGGTCAATGCATACGACATATTTGGATCAACAACTTCAACCATATTTAAACCCATTTAGAAAGTATAACATTTCTTAATCTAAAAGTCAAATACTATGGGTTTATACTGATAGGTGTTGACAAACCAAAGAGTTTATGACCATGATTATCATATCTAAGGGGGTGATGAAAATGCAATTACTGTGGTATTTTCTAGCAGGTTTTTCTGCTTTTAACGCTATCCCCCATTTAGTTAAAGGGATTACCGGGCAAAAACACATGACCCCATTTGCGGTAATATCTTCACCAGTTTTGAATGTATCTTGGGCATTTGGTAATATTTTATTTGCCCTATTTTTCTTTGGGCTGGCTAGCGGAAACGGGATGTTGGTTTTACCTTGGAATGCCGGGCTTGGTGATTTGAATTTAATAGTCTTTTTAGGTGGAGGTTTTGTTTGTGCAGCTTACCTAGCTAATTTTTGGAGCAATCCAAAAGCCAGACTACCTTGGCAGAAGTAGTTAGTCTAATAGCTCAATTCCATCGGTAGGATGAATCCAGACTTGGACAGTACGGTTTCTTATGGGATTTTTACCTTTGCCATCACGACCATCAAATTCAAAGATAGCAATTTGTTGGTATTTTCCCAGTTCCAACTGGCCATCTTGAATAGCAGCTACCACACTAGGATGGGAAAAAAGTAATGACCGAATATGTCTGCCAGCGTTATAATCTTCATCTGTTTCATCAGCAGGCTTGAGCGGTGAATCCTGGCAACGGTGTTTGTAATCACAGGTCGGGTGTGGGTAATCACTTTCCTCACACCAGGTTGAGCGTTTATCTTCATGGACCATATTCAAAGTGTGATGAACAATGTCTTCCAATAAATTTGGCTCAGCAATTTCGTTGATTACTATGCCCAGAGTGGTATGTTTGGAAACCACAAAAACAAAGCCACTCTCTACTTTGGCTTTCTTGATGGCAACTCTCACCTCCGGGGTAATATCCCGAAGGTAAGTAGTTTCAGTTGAAGGAAATTTAATCTCTTTTAAAAAAGTTTTCATATCTGTCTATCAATTAAGAATTTTGACAACTTTAGAAGTTTAGCTTTCTTTTCCCCGTCAGTCAACTGTGGCTCAAGCTTTCCCCAAGCCCCTTCAAAAAGTTTTTTCATGATAATCCGAGATTTTTCAATACCTTGACCAGCTTGAATTAGATTTATAGCCTCTGCAATCAGTTTTTTGTCAGTAGTATGAAATAACAAGATTTCATTTAACCTAGCTGATTTTTCCTTCGAGAGATTTCCAAATGATAAAATAACCGGCAAACTAATCTTACCTTCTGTAATATCATCACCGATCCCCTTTCCAGTCGAGAGATCATTTTCTGTAATATTTAAGATATCATCTAGGATCTGGAAAACTACCCCTAAACTCTCACCTAACCCACCAATTGCCTTCACTAATTTATCATCTGCTCCCCCAACTATCGCTGCAATCCGAGAAAGCATGCGAGAAAGTCCACCTGTTTTAAAGGCGCACATCTGTAGATATTGGCTCTCAGTAATCTTAAAACTATCTACCAACCCCCGATGCCAAGCAATATCAGTTCCCTGGCCTAGATGCAGTTTAACTATTTCATCTATATATGTTTGGTAAATTTTGACTTTTATCTCACTATCAAATTGGTACTGATCTAAAACTTTCATCGGCAAGAAATAAATCATATTACCAGCATTAATGGCGATATCCTGACCATAAATAAGATGCACAGTTTCTTTTCCTCTTCTCGATTTACTCAAATCTTCAATATCATCTATAACTAAGCTGCCATTATGGATTAGTTCAAAAACCGAGGCTAAATCAACATACTCATCAGGATCTTTTCCAAACAGGTCTATGATTGTTAAAAACAGAATCGGCCGCCAGCGCTTCCCTCCTCGATCTAAAAGATCCCAAATCGGCTCATTAATGGCTTTATTAATAGCCCCAAGATCCAAATCATAATTAGTTTTTCCAATAGTTGCTTCCAAACTCACTTTGGTAAATTTTCGAGGGAGAATTTTTTCTAACGACTGATTTATTTGGTCTAAATACTGATCCATCGCCATAGGATTTTAACACAAAGCTGTTATACAAGATAAAACCCTTAATCTCTAAAATCAAATACTCGGGGCTGGATCTTATCTGCAAAGAAGTCTGGTTCTTTTGCTACTTCAACGACTCTTTGTGTATACCCAAATGAGGCTAACCTTTCCATAGCGAGATTAGGTTGTTCTATCGGCACAGATGCACCACCTGATACAGCAACCTTGTTTACCCCGGTAACCATTTTTTCTGTTACCATATCTCCGGTTTCTAATAGATGTGTTTTGACACCCGCTGCTAGACCGATATTAACTAGCTCTTTAGTATTTGAACTAATAGTTGACCCAAATACTAGCAACAGTTCAGGTTTTTCAGACAGCACTGCTCTTAACGCATTTTGACGATTGTAGGTTGCAAAACAGATTCCAGCCCGATTAGGTGTAACAGCTGATGGAATTCTTTCTTTGATCTTAGAAACCATCATCATAGCATCAAAAACATTCATCGTAGTTTGAGAGTCAATAGCATAGTAGCTTCCTTTTTCTTCTGTTAATTCCTCAATTGGTACTTCATGAGGAACTACTGTTAAGTATTCTCTAAATTGTTCGATTACGCCCTTAACTTCACGATGTTCCAGATCAGGTTTGCAAACATAAAGCAACCTTGGATTCAGCCTACGGCTGGTTGCTTCTATCATTGCACTGGTAAATCTTTCATAAACCCTCTCCACTAATGGACAGGAGAAATCTCTCACTAAAACTTTTCTGTCTCTTAAAATTTTAAGCTCTGCATCTGAACCATCATGAGCAGTTCGGTAAGCGATTTTGCCCACTGGTACATCTTCTGGTCTCTCTACTGAGATACCTCCTCTTTGCTTTAGATCCCTCACAATTAAGTGATTATTGACCATATTGCCACCGATAATATAGGCTTCCTTATCTTCCTCCAAGCTGTCTCTTGCACTAAACCAAGTATAATTTACCCCCGCACAAACACCAAGTGGGTAGGCTTTGATAGCAACTTTTTCTCCGTACTCTCTCATCTCTTAAAGATTTTACCATAAGCTAGTAAAATATGATATATTTGACTCTCTATGAATAAAAACAGGATTCCTGAATCGGCTAAACAAGTTGAGAAGAGAAAAGTTGAGCATCTAAAGATTCAATTAACTCAAGGTGTGGAATATAAAAATAAAACTACCCTATTTGAGGATGTTTTTCTATTTCATAATGCTCTACCAGAAATTGATCGCAGCGAGGTTGATACTTCAACAGTTTTTCTAGGCAAAAAATTATCCGCTCCGTATATGGTTTCGGCAATCACCGGCGGAGCTAAACTGGCTGCTACTATTAATAGGAATAATGCCAAAGCTTGTCAGGAATTAGGTTTGGCAATGGGATTTGGCAGCATGAAAGCTATGATAGTTGAGCCAAGTTTAACTTATTCTTACCAAGTCAGAGATGTGGCTCCGGATATATTATTGGTAGGCAACATTGGAGCCAATGATCTAATCCATTTCTCACCTAAAGTCTTGAAAGAAATGATGAAAAAAGTTGGAATTGATATCTTGGCTGTACATTTAAATCCAGCTCAGGAATTGGTCCAAAAAGAGGGCCAAGCTAGTTTCAAGGGAGTTTTTGAGTTAATCAGAAGATATTCGCAGGAGCTACCAATATATGTGAAAGAATGTGGCCAAGGAATCTCGTTTGAAGTAGCTAAGAAACTATCGGAAGCTAATATTAAAGCAATTGATGTGGGTGGGGCTGGAGGTACTAGTTGGATTGGAATTGAATATTTAAGACGCGGTTTAAAAGATGGAATTTTTTGGGATTGGGGCATTCCAACAGCTTTATCTATTATTGAAACAAAAAAATCTACTAAGTTACCAATTATTGCAACTGGGGGCATTCGCTCGGGTGAAGATGTTGTAAAAGCGTTGGTTTTAGGAGCTAATATTGGCTCAGCTGCCCTCCCCTCCTTAAAAACTGCTAATTTAAATCATCAAGCTAGCCTTGAATATTTAACTCAAATAGTTAAAGAGATTGGGGATGTCATGTTTCTAGTTGGAGCCAAAAATGTTAAGGAGTTACCCAGAGTTAGATATAAATTAACTGGAAGATTAAAAGAACTATCTTAAATGAACGGAGAATTTGGGGAGCCACCTCAGAGCAGCTTCAGCTTTTTCAGCAATGCCATCCCACCACTGAGGATTATTTCTGCGTTCTAAAATTGTATTGACCCTCTCATCAACTTGCTGTGGGGATAAACAGTTTGGTAAGAGTTTTTCACCTTTAAATCCCTGGTGATCAACCCACGGTGAATCAATATCATCTCCGCGCATTCTTTGGGCAACTTTAACATGGTCCTCATGCATTAATCCCTGTGCCTGTTCATAATAACCCGGTTTCTCTACGCTAATTCTGGCTAAAGCTGTGCGCATTTCTGGATCAGTATCCATTCTAGCTTCATTTTGAGGAATACCCGCTAAAAAGTAGCCGATTGTTTGAGCATTAGCACCTTCTTCAAAATTACCCCTGGGATCTGCTGAAAAAACTCCAAAAGCTAATTCTCCACCTGTGCCCGAACACGGTGCATTGTTTAGTTGAACCAGTAGAGGTATCGGAATTAAAAATGGTAAAAATAACCACCACCTGCTATCTCTTCTCATCTCTCTAGGTATGTTTAAAACTAAGCCACTTTGAGCAAGATTTTCTCCGTTTAGCCAATTTCTAATAATTGTATCTTTAAACATCTGGTTTTGATCATTAAAGAAAGCGTCAGCTTGAATTTGATCATGCCTTATATCTTTTTCCCCATCAAGATATGGTGTACTTTGAGAAAAAAGCACATCTCTTCTTCTACGAAGATCCTGTAGCCTAGTGAATGTTGGGAGAGCACTTCTTTCTTCCCTGTTAATCTGGCTACTCAGAAAGCGGATTAAAGGTTCAGTCCGTACTCCGCTAGTTAAAATTACTCTAGAATCGCCTTCACCGGCCGGGTAAATATATCTTTGTAATCTAATCTCATATGGTAGCAACTCTCGATCTGCAATTGTAATTGAATTAAACTGGCCTTCATGATAAGCAGTGATAGCATCATTCTGTACTGGCAGTAGTGGATAACCGTTGGCAAGCTGATCTTGCAAATCCCTAACATGATTAGCTATTAGTAGATTTCTATGGCTGAATCTGACAATTTCTCCATCAACTAGTGTCCTAAAATCTCGCATTAAATTAGCTTCAAAAGTAGTAGGGGTTTGACCGGCATTTATTTTGGTGACTATATTACCCAGCCCACCAAATTCTCCGTTATCATACCTTATTTGAAGGCCGTCTCTGACACGCATGAATTCCAAGAAAGTCTGGTTGTAAGTATTTAAGGTCTCTCGCCTATCAGGACGAAAGCTGATTAAGTATTCAGCTAAGGGTGGATTTGCAGTTTTATCGAACACTTGCTCTGGAATTCTATCTATCATAGAGAATAATGTTACACTATAAGATGAAAAATGTCAAGGAAGGTGTTACTTCTTGAGCTTTTTACTGCAGGAGAGGCAGAGAGTAGCTGTAGGCATAGCCTCCAAACGAGCTGGTTCAATTTGTTTACCACAGTTTTCACATTTACCATATTTCCCAGAGCGCAAATTAGCCAAAGCTTTTTTTGTTCTACTTAAAACCATCTGGAGGTTATCCTTGACCGCTACAGCCCGACCATGTACATCCGCTAGCCATGAATCATTACCTGGCTCAGAGCTTTCAGCCAGTCCATCAGCCTTAACTGGGTCATCTTTATCGATCGATTTAATCTCTTCCTCGATCTCTTTTTCTTGTCTTTGTAGGATATTTTTTATCTTTTCAAATGTTTTTTGGGGTAGGTCTAACACCAAGCCTCCTTAATGCAAGCCTTAACTTGCTTCTCCCATTATACCAGCTTCTTTTCACATCTTCTAGTGTAACTCGATCGTCCCTCAAAGCTGTAAGTTCCCTTACAGACACGGTCTTTAGTTCATGAAGAGTCTTTTTAAAACTTTTTTTGGAGGCTTTAAAATAGATAAAAATTCCTAAAATTAAGGTGCTGAGAGCCAGAATATGGCTATCAAAACTACTAACCCTAAAAAAATCAGTTATTGATTTTGTTAAGCCAATTGAAATTAAACCTATGCTTAAGATTTTGCCTGGAAAATGGAATTTTAAAGATTTTGGCCAGAGCTTTAGTAAGATCACCAAAAAAATAGCCGCTTCAAAAAGCTGAATTGGAAACCTTTTCCCTAAGATCCCAGCCATATTGACTCCGAAAAAATTGCTCGGATTTCCAACTCCACAACCTCCAAGTAAGCAACCAATGTCCCCTAATATTAGTCCCCCCAAAAGCCCAATGACTGCCAGGTCGGCTATTTGGAGAAAATCCATCTTAAATCTCTTAGTAAAATAGAGTAAGGTGAGCCAGCCACCAAGCAGCCCTCCCCAGAATGATAACCCCGGGTAACCGGTAATTAAAAAGATCCGGGACAAGCTCGGAGCAAAATAATCAAAATTTAGGCTTACAAAAAAAAGCCTAGCCCCAATAAGCGAACCAAAAAAGGTAAGTAGAACCAGATCTAGAATTTTTTCCTCATTTAAATCCCAAGCTCGTGCCAGTCTCCAAACCAGAAATGTAGCTAGTAGAAAGGCCAGTGCCAGAAAAAGCCCAAATGACGAGACTGGAATCTTGCCAATTGAGAATAGGATCGGAAACATACCTAAAGGTTATCATAACTGCGCCCGCGCTGCAAATTTGTATTCCTTGACAAGAAGTAGTACACTTGTTAATTAGACATGACCGCAACCGCACATGCATTAGTTGGGGGTGCTATCGCCGCCTCAATTCCAGACCCAGTATTGGGTCTTTCTTTAGCATTCGCTTCACATCCGCTCTTAGACATGATCCCGCATTGGGATTTAGGACTTGGCTGGAGGCTTAAAAATAAATTCACCCTCTTTTTAGAATCCTCGCTTGATCTTTTGCTAGGCATTGGCCTAGCTTTTCTTTTGTTTGGAGGCTCAGTTAACCCTATATATTTCTTTGCTTGTATCTTTGCTTCTGAGATCTGGGATATCTTAATGATGCCCTATCTACTTTTTAATTGGAAATTTTTTCCATTTTCGACAGTTTATAAATTTCAACATGGAATTCAAAAAAATGTCCGTTTACCTTGGGGAATCCTAACTCAGGCTGCCACAGTTTATGCTACAGTCCTAATCCTGCGCTTCGCCCACTTTGCCCTCGCTACATAAAATCCAATATAATTTCTAATTTCTAAGTACTCTAATTAACCTAAAAAAATCACAATATGCGATTTAATCCTATTTAACCTTAATAAAAATCGAATTAAATATTAAGTTCAATTCCTTTGCTTCTTGCCATAGAATATCCCCTTCTTCATTTATACTAGGTACAGCAACTATTATCATTTTGATAAAGTGTTTTGATTCTCTGGACTCTTTTTTGCAAATACCAATCTTATGTTTAAAATCTGCCTTACTTTCTGCATCATCAGCTTCACTATAATTTGCTCCTACACTTGTACCACATCTAACAAGTTGTATTACTAACGGATCTGTTATCGGACCACGAGGAATCTTTTTACAAAATCTAATAATGTTTTCACCAAATTTGGAAGTTCTTTCGATTAAATCATACTTCTTGGGGCTTATTTCATTAGGCATTATTTAGATCAATTAGAAATTAGGTAATTAGAAATTTATTTTACCCTTTCAACATATTCGCCGTTTCGGGTATCAATCTTGACTTTTTCGCCGACTTTCATAAACATTGGGACTTTTACAACTAGTCCATTGTCCAGCGTCGCTTCTTTATAAACATTAGAAACAGTATTACCCTTTTCTCCTGGTCCAGTTTCAGAAATTTCATAAGTTAAACTTAGAGGTAGTTCCATGCCAAGTGGCTCGCCGTCTCCAATAATTAGGTTTATTTCTAAGCCATCTTTTAAGAATTTAGCTGAATCGCCTCCAACTGAAAGAGGCAAGGCAAACTGTTCAAAACTAACTGGGTCCATGAAGTTTAGATTTTCACCGTCGCCGTAAAGAAACTGGGCTTTTTTCTTTTGAACATTAGCTTCTTCTACCCGAGCTCCGGTAATAAATGATTTTTCAGTAGTAGCTCCAGTTTTTAGGTTGCGGACTTTTAAACGGATAGTCCCAGATCCACGTCCAGTTTTATTGTGTTCATAAGTAAGCACCTGCAAAAGCTGTCCATCATCTTTAAAAACAGCTCCATTACGTAATTCTGTTACATTTAAAGCCATATTAGGGAATTTTACCTCATTTGAGGCTAAGATTCAAGATCAAGTGGGAATCCAGGTTTATCCTGAGGTCTTAACAAATTATCAATTTCTCCAAAAAGAAATGTTAGACTGTCAGCCTTTGCTTTTTGTCTCTGATCTTTTAAAGCTTTGGCAATACTCAAAGCTTGTTTAATAGCTTCTTCAATCTCGGGAACTTGATTGGGATCCTCATTTATAGCTGTTCTAAGTGCTTGGAAATAGTTATTATGAACTGTGGAAAGTAATCCGATGACATTTCCTACAGAGCTTTGTCCTAATTCAGCATATGGTTCTTCTGAAGGAGACAACTTTTCTCTATATAACCATTCGGCCATTTCATTAATAGGTCTGGTTTTAATAATTCTACCATTTACGAAAAGAACTAGGTGTTCGGTTTGGTTTGTATTGAGTGGCAATATGTAGCCAACTAATTGATTTGAATCTTTTTGCCTAATAGCTCTACCATATTGATTGTAATCAAGTTCATCAATCCTTTTAACCATTTCTGGATTAGTTCCGTCTGGGTTACCCAGTTGTTCAAAAAATCGATTATCATCTTCTATCATATTTGTGTATTATAGGGTATAAAAACCAGAAAGTCAACTGGATTCGAGGAATTATATTGAAGATTCCAAAACATTTAGTGTCTCAACATCTTGATAAAAGATTGCTTTTTCTTGCCGTGCTGCAATTTCTTTAACAGCAAAATCAATACGGTCTCCTAATACATATCCTGGTCTTCCGTGAAGCAAAACAAGAGCAACTAACGCACCTGCAGAACCAAAGGCCACTTCAGGAGAACCACTCATACCTCCTAGAGTAAAAGTTAACACTAGCCCCATTGCTTCTAACTGATTTACTCTTTGGTTTATACTAAGGATTTTCCTACTTCTATTTAACTCCTTCAAAAGATTAGCCGGCTCCAAATCCGTAACTTGTTTTTCCCATTTTGATTGATCCAGCTGGTATAAGTCTTTAATATTTCCAACAACTTCTTTTAAGCTCATATTCTTAATTATACACCCCTTTACAAGTTAGTTGGATCCATACCTACCTAGAAATGACAAGATTTGCTTACTGTCTCTTTTTAGCCAGTTGGCATTAGAATAAATTTGTTCTAAAACTTGTTTAATTGCCCTCTGAGCTTCTGGGGCTGGGTTTTGCTTGAAGAATTTTTCCAGTTCAACTGCATTTTCTTTAGTAGTAAAAACAGCGGCTGATTGGATTAATCTAGGAATTAGGAAATGTCCCCCGGAATATCTTTCTTTTAAGACTTTCCAGTTCTTTTGGACAAACTCCCAAGTTATGTCCTTTCCTTTGGGATTTCTCCAAACTGAGCCTAGAACAAAGATGGCATCTTGAGAACGGACATCTTTTGATAAAGCAAAATCTAAGGTCTTTTTGAGTAAAGTTTTGCTTTTAAATAAAGACAGCGCTCGAGCTATTCGATCTCTTTCTTGCTGCAAGGTCTCCTTTTTATAGAGAGCTAAGAGTTGGCTATATTCCTTCTCTCCTCCATTCTCAGCCACCAAGTTATAGACAACACCTCTTAAATCTGAACTTATTGCGTCATTCCCGTGCAGACGGGAATCCAAATTCGAATCATCGGGTGGGGTTTTTAATTGGATTCCCTCCTTCGAGGGGATGACAGTTTGGATATATTTATCAAATAACAATTGGGCTTTTTTAATGGTCTCCTGGTCACCGTAGCTACCAAAACTGTAAAGTGCGAGGGCCCTTAGCAAACTATCCGTATGTCCTTCACCCTCGACCTTCTCCCAACCCACTTTGCCCGCAATATCAGCAAAAATAGTCCGAGCATATTTTTCAAAATCCTCAAAATAAGGCTCCTCACTAATTAAATTAGCTACCTTATTTAGCTTTCCAGCTAATTCTAACCAAACTGTGTAGTTATCCTCTGCTTTGTAATTCAAAGCTAGTTTGAGTGCTTCATCTGTACTGTTAAATCCAGCTTCAGATAGATCAAACCCGTCTCTGATTAAACCAAACCGATCAAGCGGCCCCAGCGCTCCTTCCTCCAAAGCTTGCCCAAGTTTTAGAAGCAGCTCTTTTGAATAATCTACCCTAATAAAACTTGTTTCACCGAAATTTAACTTTACCCAACTCTCACCCCCTGGAATAGTCAATGTTTTCTTATCCATCAAAAACTCTGACCCATCAACTCCTAACCCATTACTCATAACTTTCAAAGGTATGCTCCAGATGGTTTTATCATTACTTTTTTTACTCGAAATTGGACTTGAAAAATACCTTTTTTGTGTTAACTCGAATTTTTCCCTTTTGCCTTTTGCCTTTACACTTATTAAAGGATAACCCGGCTTACTTGTCCAATTGTGCATAATTTTAGCTACATTTTGACCACTGACCTCCTCTAAAGCATTCCACAAATCCTCAGTCTTAGCATTGGCATATTGATGCCTTTTTAAATAATGTCTGAGGCCATCGCGGAAAACTTTTTGCCCCAGAAATTCTGCCAACATCCGGATGATACTAGATCCCTTAGAGTAACTAACCGCATCAAATATTTCAGAGATCTCATCTGGATGAACCACTTCAATCTCAACCGGATGAGTATTAGCTAGTCCATCTAGCTCCAAAGCGCGGCCGTGATCTTCAGTTAAAAACTGTGTCCACATCTGCCACTCCGGAAAAATATGATCAACAGCCAGGTACTCAATATAGCTAGCAAAACCTTCATTTAGCCACAAATGAGTCCACCATTCCATAGTTACCAGATTCCCAAACCATTGGTGGGCTAGTTCATGGGCAATCACCACTGCTACCTGTTGGCGATTAGCTGAAGATGATTTTTCTGGGTCAATCAAGAGTGCCGTTTCACGATAAGTCACCGCCCCCCAATTTTCCATGGCGCCGGCACTAAAATCTGGGATAGCAATTAAATCTAAAACCGGCAGCGGATATTTTATCCCAAAATAGTTCTCATAAAAATCCAAACATTTGACGGCCACTTCCAAAGCAAATTCTGCTTGTTTTAGTTTGCCAGGAGTAGTAAAAATCCGCACCAACACACCATTTTTGCTGTTAGCTTCTATATATTCCAGGTCTCCAATAATAAAGGCCAGGAGATAAGTAGACATTTTTGGCGTTGGCGCAAATTTAACTACTTTAAACTCGCCTTCGTGTTCAGAAACTATCTCTGGCAAGGTATTAGAGATCGCCTCCATCTCTGAGGGTACAATCAGAGAAATATCAAAAATACATTTCTGAGAGGGTTCATCAAAACAGGGAAAAGCGCGGCGTGCGTCTGTACTCTCAAACTGAGTGGTCGCTAAAAACTTCTCTACTCCATCAATTTCAAACTTACTTCTATAAAAACCCTTGAGATTATCAGCCAAAAGCCCCTTAAACTTTATAGACAATTTTCCCTTGCCGGCAGGCAGGCTTTTCAAGAATTTAAAGCTAACAGTTTCAGCTTTTTCGTTGTAAACTACAGTTCCAGATTCACTGGATTTTCCCCTAACATAGTCGGCCTGTTCAATTTCTAGTCTAACAGAATGCAGTGTAATTTCCTTTGTGGATTTCACTAGTGTAAGCTCAATTGTTTCTTCACCACTAAATGTAAAACCACTAAAGTTTGGCTTTAACCTCAGCTCATAATGAGCTGGGCTAATATTATCTGATAACCGAACGCTACTGGTTGACATAGTAGTATTTATACCTGATTTAAGGTTATAATTCAACCATGGATGAAACTCAACGAGATCATGAACAAGCAATTAATCCAGAATGGGCTGAAAAAATTAGATCTAATTTGGAAGATGCTTTAACCGAAGAGATGTATCCTTTCTTCGATAAACTGGTCAATATCTCACCCGCTGCTCTCACTTATGATGAAGATCCTCGAACTTTTAACCAAGCCACTCCGGCGGAACGAGCCTTTTTAGTACGGATCCTTTTTGAGACAGTTGGATTTAATCCTGTCATTGCTGATTTAGAAAGAACTTACAAATTCCAATCGCCAGATCCTTCTATTTGGCAAGGCGAGGCCGATGTCAGAGTATACAAAACAACTAGGCATAGCCAACATCAATATTTTCATGAAATTCATTTTCCTGACGGCAGAGTTGAGTATGCCATTGCTCCTCTAGATAAAAATATTTAATCTTTATATGTTTGGCTTTTTTTCTGCAAACAAAAATGCAAAGTCTGGTGACCAATCTTGATGTAACCAATCTTCTACAAACCTTCTATCTTTTTGGGCTTCGTAAATAATTGTCTGCGACAGACGATCATAGCTGGTCACTTGACCAGTAAACATTAGAGCTATCTTGAAACTTCTATTGTGTAAGTCATCTTTTGAAACCTGTTCTACAAACGCTTTAAATTCTGCTGAAGTTAATCCGTGGAGATTTTTGGCTCGGACAAAGTCTAGAATATCAAGACAATATGCCACAGAATTGAAGGAAACGAGATGTAATGTGCTGCTGCCTTCATTTACGGATACCTCAAATTTATTTTGTCCACCAATCTTATGCGGCCCGTGATCCCAGTCTTCACCACCCGCTTTGATTTTTTCAATAATCTCAGTTGACATATTAGTCCGAATTAAATCATAGTCACTAATTAAAGTCAACTCATTACGGCAATGAACTAACCTGCAGCAAGTTGACAATTCTATTGCCCTTATTATCTCCGATCGAAAGTTTTGGAGGCAATACCCACATCATCTGTGACTAAAACCATTGCCCAATCCTCTATTCCTAATTCTTTAATAAATCTTCTAATTGGTTCAGCGATATCCTTTTTAGAAACCCAGGTACTTTTTTGCCAGCTAACTAGTCCCCATTGTTTTAATCTTTCTCTAAAAGCATCTCTTACTCTGCGGTGCTTTTCTGGAATATCAAAGATCACCACTCTGAATTTACCATCCCAATCGTCTTCCTTAAATGCTTCAAGAACCTCAAGCTCCTCTTTCCCAACTTCAGTTAACCTTAGTAAAATTCTACCCTCATGTTTGGATTTCTCAATAAAACCATCTCTGCTCAAACGATGAACTGCATGGTATAAAGAGTACTTTTGAATATTTGGAAAGGTATAAATACTGCGATGCCTATTTTCAGCTATATCATAAATTGTGATACCTACATCAGTAGCTTTTTCTAATGATTTCAGCAATAAAAGCTTGGTCTCAGTTGGCCTACTCATTGACTCTATTATCTACGATCGAAGGGAATGGAGTCAATAGGCTCAAATTTGAAAGGAGTTTGTTACATTTGAATCTTGGAATTGGTATAATAATCTAGCTTGCCGAGGTGGCAGTTTGGCCAGGTGGTGGAATGGTAGACACGAAGGTCTCAAAAACCTTTGAGAGCAATCTCATGAGGGTTCGACTCCCTCTCTGGCCACAGATAAAACTTTAATAGAATAGGACTAATGCGCACCTTGAATTTAAGCTGAGGGTCGTCGATTAAAAGTGACTGCCGGTCTAGAAATAGCAACCTTTACTAATTGCCCAATTCTACTATGCTCTAATAAATCATTTTTACTAGCTCCATCTTTAAATATGTCTACTTGACTTTTATCGAAGCTCGTAATATTATTGAGCGCACCTATTTTACGTTTAAGCTGGAAATCTTCCCTATAAAGCTGCGGGTTTTCTCTTGCCTTCTCTTTATCTATGTCTACTATACTCAGATCTTTACCTTTTAGAAGTCTGTCTTGTAGCACTCTTGCTAAAGCCATCGTTACCCTAACATCACCACCTAATAGTCTATCTATTACTTCTGGTCTAATAGAATCACCCATATCTCTAGCTTCTTGTTCAGATTGGGGATACTCTGGCATACCTAAGCCTACCATCCTGGGATCAAGAGCGACTAATTCCCCGCTTTTTGCAAATCTGACGAGATCCGGAGCAACTAAACCCAATTCAGACATGTTGCTTCCATCTATTAATTTCTGTAATCCAGAGTCCGGAGGAATCAATACTTTGTTTGCCGCCGATTCTACGGGTACCCCAAATTCCGAAGACGAGCCACTTTTTGCACCTCTCTTAAACTTATCAAGGAAAGCCCACCTTTTATGAATCTCTGGTTTAGTTACAACACCTGCATTAGTTTCAGTTATATCATCAGCCATACTTCTTCAAATTTAGCTCTTTTGCGAGTACTTTGTCAAGTAACTTGAGAATCGCTCAAAACATCAGTAGTGAATCTTGGGCAATGGTAATCATCTCCATTTTGGCCACCCCCATCATGATATTCCATTTTTTACTAGACAAGTTAAACAACCATCGCTCTTCTAGATTTAAATAAGAAGTAGCCGACGGCGCCGAAAGTTACCAAAGGTGAGAGCCAATGTGGAATATGGAAACCAAAGCTATCTAAAATCATAATTGTTCCCAGACATAAAATCGAATACATCGCTCCATTTTTGAGATAGATATATTTCTTAATTCGATCAATATTGCTCATGGTTAGTTGGCGCAAAACAATCGCTCCAATTCCATTACCAATTAAAATTAGCGGCACTGACAGCGTAAAGGCAAAAGCCCCCAAGACTCCATCGATTGAAAAAGTAGCATCAATTACCTCCAAATAAAGCACTTTACTTAGATCTGACCTCGCTGAGTTTTTTAAACTAGCTTCAGCCATCTCAGCATTTTGCCTGAAACCATGGATGATAAAAAAAGCAGTTGAACCAACCACTGCCCCAAAAGCCAACATTGGATTAATCTGGAGAGCAAACCAAACTATTACCGCCAGTAAAACTGAGATAACTGCATAAAACCAAACGCCAAACTTTTGAAAAAGCCGCTCTCCTTTGATGCCATAATTTTTATCCTCTAAAAATAGCCAGTGGAAAAATAGAAAAACCAAGAAAATTCCACCACCAATCAAAAGAATTGGGGCTGAAGTTTCGATGGCCTCTGCTACTTTAGGATCATTACTAAAGGTAGCTGTTAAGGCTCCAATTGGCCCCAAACTCGGCAGAGTGGCCCAAACTATTAACCATGGTAGTAATCCCCTAACAATAAAAACTGCAAATAAGAGCCCCCAAAACAAGAAGAACTTGCGCATCTTCTGACCCATGGTCGAAAGAACCTCGGCATTAATAATGGCGTTATCCACTGAAGATATCACCTCAAAAAGCACCAACCCAGAGATAGTTAAAATAATTGGAAGTAGTTCCATATACTAGATTATACTTAGAGTCTATTTACAATTAAAGTGGTAGATGTTAAAGTGGTTTTATGTCTACTCAAGATGAATTATTAGAAGCAATCGGCAAACTATTTCGTCCTATCAAAGAAGCTGTTGAAATAACTAAAGCCCAAGTTTCCATGCTTAAAAATAAGCAAGAAGTAATTTATATGCGAATGCATTCGTTACAAGACCAACAAACAGTCTTAAATGATAAATTTGATGATTTAGATGAAAAGGTGACTGGATTGGAGAAAAAAATGGCCACTAAAGATGATCTAAAGAGTTTGGCTACTAAAAAAGATCTTGCCAGATTAGAAGGTAAAGTTGATTATCTTAAGGGAGGGATTCAATTCTTAATGAAAAATGCTGAAGACGAAGGCGATCTAACTGAAAAGAGATTAAAAAGAGTTGCAGATAAATTAAATTTACCGGCTATTAGTTAGGCTGCTGCGGCTGTGGCTTTGCCTTCATCTTTTCCTACCGAAACTGGGGCTTTTCTGGCTTTTTCCATGCCATAAAACTTAACCCTGTCTGGCCTAAAGATTAAGGGGATTTCCCCGGTGGCACCGTTTCGGTGTTTTTGAATATCGAGCGTCACTTGTTCCCGCTTTTCGGCATCTTCGTTGTAGATAAACATGACTACATCGGCATCTTGTTCAATAGCTCCACTTTCCCGAAGATCAGCCAGTTGAGGTTTACGGGTACCACGAGCTTCCACAGAACGATTAAGCTGGGACAATGCAAACACTGGCACCTTTAACTCACGGGCGAGGTTTTTGAGCTGTTGGGAGATCTCTGAAACCACTTGAACCCGATTTTCTAAATTCCGTCCTTGAATTAACTGTAAATAGTCCACTACAATAAGCTTTAAACCATGTTCCATCTGAAGCCTCCTAGCTTTTGTCCGCATCTCTGAGATAGACATACCTGGAGTATCATCAATAAATAGTGGAGCTTCAGCCAGCTCCCCCATCGCTACACTCAGTCGGTCAAAATCTTTTTCATCAAGCCGGCCGGTTTTTAGCTTCCAAGCATCAATATCAGCTTGACCAACAAGCAAACGGTCAACCAACTCTTCTTGGCTCATCTCCAGGGAAAAAATGGCCACCGGTAACCCTTCGTGTACGGCCACATGTTGGGCCACGTTAAGGGCAAAGCTAGTCTTACCCATCCCAGGCCTGGCCGCAAAGATAATTAAGTTCGAATCCTGCATCCCAGCTAGCTTACTATCCAAATCTCGGAAGCCCGTTGGTACACCCCGAAGTTTGCCAGAGTTTTTTTGGAGATCATCTAGCCGATCAAAACTTTGAGTTAAAGCATCTTTGATGGGGATAAAATCCCGTTGGACGTGCTGCTGGCTTAAGGAAAAAATTCCGGATTCAGCAGCTTCCAGCAGATCCATTACTTCTCCGCCCTCGTCATAGGCTTGTTCAATTAGTTTTGTGGCCTGAGAAATTAACGCCCTTTTGATTGAGTGCTCCTTGATAATTCGGGCATAATGCTCGATATGAGCTGAGGTCGGCACCGAATTCACCAATGTCGTCAGGTAAGCAGAACCTCCAACTTTATCATAAGTACCTTGGGCCTTGAGTTCAGCTGTTAGAGTCACCAGATCAATTGGTTCTCGTTTTTCAAACAAGATTAACATGGCGGCATAAATCTGGCCATGAGTATCAGTTCGGTAAAAATTTGAGGAGTGCAGGATTTCAGCAATCCGGATAATTGCATCACGATCAATAAGCAGAGCTCCGAGAAGGGATTGTTCAGCTTCTATATTTTGAGGAGGAAGTTTTGGTATATTGGCCATAAATTTAAAGCTCTAAATCCTAATTTCTAAATTCTAAATAAATTCTAATTATCCAAATACAAATGTTAGAAACTTTAATAATTTGAATTTGTGATTTGTTTCGGATTTAGTGTTTCGATATTAGAATTTACGTTTTACTAAGTAAGACAACTTCTGTTTCTTCTGGTAGCTTATCCTTGGTAATAGTTAGTTTGGGAACTGGCACAACACTTTCTGTTCCCATCTCCTTTAAAAACTTATCAACTGGGTCAAGCGGAAATTTCAATCCCTCTACTCCACCGTAATGCATCGGGATGACAATTTTAGGCTCAAGTTGAGAAATAATGCCAGTTGCTCCTTTGGCATCTATAGTATAAACGGAACCAACCGGCACCAGCAATATATCTACATTATCAATCTCCTGAATTTGGGCTTCAGTTAGCTCAGTTTGACCCAAATCACCTAAGTGAACAACCCTCACCCCATCAATAATGACATTAAACATGATATTTAACCCCCGTTCGGTTCCCCCACTATTGTCATGAAAAGAGTTGACCCCGGTAATCACCACACCTTTAGATTCGTACTCTCCCGGACCATTAAAAACTTTAGGATCGCCGATGATGGCTTTAATATTGTTGTGATCCTGATGATCATGAGTTTTTAGAACAATATTAGCCTCAGCATCTTTGGGAAATTTAAGGCCAGTAAAATCAGGATCAAACGGGTCAATAATGACCGTAGCGTTTTTGCCTTTTAGTTTAAAAAATGATTGTCCGTACCAATAGATATCCATAATTATCAGTATCTGCCATCCTATCAGAAAACTCTATCGCAAACAATATGTTAAAATTGGGAAGATCATGGGTAGAATACTTTCACCGTTAGCTTTTATTATCTCAGCAAGCTTGATTTTACTACTGGGACTGGGTGTTTTAGGAGGGCTTTATTATGTAGTAAATTCCCAAACTAGTCCAGTCTCTCCGATCGGATCCTACCAACAACCGGTTACCAGCCAGCCAAGTGCATTAAACTTAGACATCACTAGCCCCGATGATAGCATTGTGGTGTTTGAAAAGCAGATCTTAGTCTCCGGTAAAACTGCCCCAAATTCCCAAATTCTAATTAGTTCGGAAAGTACAGACGCTGTTGTTAATTCTAAAAAAGATGGTACTTTTTCAAATCTTACTAGTTTGGGAGTTGGAAACAATCAAATTAATATCACGGTTTTTGATGCCAGCGGAGATGAAAAACAAGCTTCAAGAACCGTTTTCTACTCAAAGGAGGAACTATGAATTTCAAATGTCAAATTTCAAATGTCAAATTTCAAATACTTATTGTAATTACACTTTTCACTTTTCACTTTTCACTTTTCACTTTTTCTTATGCTGCTGAGGCTACACCGTCCTCAGGCCCAGTTGAGGAGGCGAGTATCAAGTCCAAACTTGACCAGCTAAAAGCTGAGATTGCTTCCAAGGCCGCGAAGATAAAACAGGAAGTCTCTAAGGAGCTTCAAGATCGGGTCTTTATTGGAAATATCCAGTCAATTTCTACTCTCAGTCTTGATCTAATGACTAAAGATGGACCAAAAAAGATCACCTTAAATATAGATACTGCCTATGAAAACTTAAATCCCAAATCAAAATCCTTGAATTTTGGAGGCTTAAAAAAAGAAGCTACTATTGCTGCTTTAGGAGATATTGATGACATGGGCAATCTCGTAGCCAAGAAAATTGTGTTACTGCCGACGAGTCCTGCTCCAGCAAAAACCCATCTCTGGGGTGAGATTAAGGCAATCTCTAAACAGACACTAACTATTGAAGTGAAGAATTCTGAGAAAAAAGTAGTTTTAACGGATAAAGACACAGATATCCAAAAAAATGGTTTGGGAGCCCTAATTACTGCAATTGAACCTGGAGAAAAAGTAATAGTCTCTGGAATGACTAAAAATGACCAACTCACCGCCAGCCTAATTTATGTAATCACTAGTTCTTCTGACCCTTCCCCTGTGCCTTCACCCTCCCCAACCCCAAAAAATAACTAGTCTTCAAATTCACCATTCAGAATTTTTTCCTTAACGAAATCCAACTTTCCTAATGCTCCTTCTGTTATTGGCTGAAAAGTCTCTAGGATATTCGGTGAACCAAAACTACTGGGTGGTGGTGTTAGCTCATACTGGGTAGGAAGTTCTTTCAAGTATACAGTTTCTCTCATTTTCTCACCTTGGATATTGACATCACCTGGAAGTGCTATTTTCCACCACTCTAAATGCTCAAAACCCCTTCCGTGGTTAGAGATAAAAAGATAAATACTTTCTGTATCACAGTAACCACCATCAAATTTAAACTTAGGGCTATCAATTGAATTAGGGAATAGATCAAGCACTATCCATCGCTCTCCATCTTCTGATTTAAAAGTTTCCGGGGAGTAACTAAATTCTTCTACTGGACAGTTTATCTCCTGTATATGAAGCCTTACACTGGTGAATAATGAGCTTGGTTCATCGTTACAATCAAAGAGAAAATATCTTTCTCTATCCACACTTTCACTATCTTCTTCGGGCACTTCATATCCCATTTTACCCACTATTTGAGACCAAATCAGATATTTCTGTTTTAGAAAATCTCTCCGGATTTCTTCACCTAAATCTATTTTCGGACTATCATCTTTATTTAACTGCTCAAAATCTCTATCTGGACTCATATTAGATGCTATTTTACACCCACTATAGGTTTACTGTCAATACAGTCTGGGTTAATTTCTTTTGGAAGTTCTTTTAGAATGACTTACTATTAAAAGCAAAAAAAGGATCACAATTATTACAAAAAGGGCATTACTTCCTAGAAATTCAAATAGATTATTCATCAATCCCCTTCTTAATTCCTGGAATTCCCAGAATGTAGGCCATTACAATTAGCGCTACTAGCATAATTACATTGATAGCCATCATGTAGAACTCTGTAATACTCATTTTTTACGTTTCTTTTTGATTTGCAACAAGACTAAAGAAGTATATGTCAAAAGTATAGCATAAACAATACCTATTGAAAATATAATAAAATCATACTTAGTTACAAGTGGTAGCGTAAAAGAAATTAAAAATAACCCTTTTGCACCAGCCATAAAAAGCTCAGATAATTTTTCTAATTGTTTCTGATTAAACTCCAGCATTTATTTTAAAAGCTCTTTAGGAAAATGATTGGGGAGTTCTTCTTTTAGTACATCCAACTCCCTGAGGTTATTAACTGTCCCTCTATAGGAACCTTGATAGCCAAAGATTCGACCTTTAGAAACTAGATCTGGAAAAATAAAATCTTCATGGTCACCTTTATCTGGAAAAAGTTCAATACATTTTCTATCAAAAAGATAGACTCCGGCATTTATCCAATTTGGTAGGGTTGGTTTTTCCCTAAAGGCAGTGACTTTCCCAGAATCATCAATTTCCACAATTCCAAACGGGCTAATTAGGTGAACCATAAAAATAGTGGTCATGGCACTGTTATCTTGATGCAACTTAATCATCGGTTCCAAAGACTCAGCTATCACCTCGTCACCATTAGATCCATAAATTAGCTCAACATCTTCTGGGATTAATTTTAGGGCATTTTTAAAAGCCCCACCTCTACCCAACGGTTCGTTCTCTACAACATACTCAATTTTTAAACCCCACTTTGAACCATCTTTAAAGTAATTTTTTATAACTTCGCTTTTATAGCCGCAAGAAAAAACAATATGTTCAACTCCCTGACTTTTGAGAAGTAATACCTGATATTCAACCAGAGGCCTTCCTAAAACATCAATCATTGGCTTTGGCACTTTATCTGTTAAAGGCCTTAGCCTCTCCCCTTTTCCACCTGCCAATATAATTGCATGTTTAACCATAAATTGATTATACAACAAACTAATTTTGTGGGATATGCTGTCCACCTGGGGGGTGGAATAGGTTTGCACCTAGGGATTTTATTACTTCCAACCCAAGGGTGGAATTGTATTGACACCTACGGAAATTGTCTAAGATGATGGTGGAGGGATGACACAAATGTATACAATCCGGATTAGCAATGACTATTGTATGCCTATTAACTGCTTCTGAGGTTTGCTATGAGGATTTAGAATTTTCAATGGCTTCAAATCCTTTTGCTTTTGAATCAATCGAGGTTTATCCCAACCTAGTAATACCAAATCCTCAACTGTTATTGTTCGCTCTAGCAACCTTGATAATCGGGTGATATTTCCAATAAATACTGGCAGTTTTCTTTCTTGCCAATCAACTTCATTAGCATCTGCTCCAAATATAATTCCTTGTAAGAACCAGGTAACGGCTACATTTACTCCGGATGGAGTCTTGTATCTGCGTAGTTGTCTTCTAGAATTCGAACCATCTTCAAGGCTAAATTCTAACCAGGAAGGATCTCTCAGACAGGCTATTGCCCTGACATGACGAGTTATGCTCCAATATTGATAATTTTGAGGATCAAGGCCGCTTCTCTCCATTAAACCTAGACTTGCTTGTAATCCAGCTTCATCATCATGCAGACCAATGGCAGTATTTATTTCTTTATCTGTTAACTCTTTCTCTCTAATCATATTTGCATTTTACAATATTATAGGTTGATTGTCAAGCCTGAATTTTTATGAGATAATTACTGTATGAAACAGGTTGTGCAGGCGGTTAAAGGTACGCGGGATTTTTATCCGGAAGAGATGGCTTTTCGGAGATGGCTCTACGCTAAAATTCAGCAAGTTTCTGAGAGGTTTGGTTACCAGGAATTTGATGGCCCAATTATTGAATATATTGATCTTTATTCTGATAAAACCTCTGAAGAAATTCTAAAAGACCAAGCTTTTTCATTGCAAGACAGGGATGGCCGGACTATTTTACTTCGTCCAGAGATTACTCCAACTTTTGCCAGAATGGTAGCCCAAAAATCTGGCAGTTTAATTAAACCAATCCGTTGGTACTCATATGGCAGAGGTTACCGCTACGAACAACCTCAAAAAGGTCGTGGTCGAGAGTTTTTTCAATGGGAAATTAATATCCTCGGACCAGAAACCCCGGAGGCAGATGCAGAAATCATTGCTATTGCAGTTCATTTTTTTAAGGAATTAAATTTAACCCCAGAGGAAGTTGTTATTAAAGTCAATGATCGGGGTTTGCTTGAACAAACTATTGAAGAGAATAAGATTCCAGCCGAAAAATTTACTACCCTGCTTCGCCTAATCGATCGCAAAGAAAAAATTGGCCCAATTCAGTTTAATCAAACCCTAAAAGAAGAGGGCTTAGACCAAAAACAAATTGATGGTTTGAATTCATATCTGTCTAGCAAAGATTACACAAAATCAGATTGGTTAAGTAAGGTTTTCAAATGCTTGGAAAAATATCCCGGGGTTATGGATTATATAGAATTTGATCCCACTATTGCCAGAGGGTTTGACTACTACACTAGGACAGTTTTTGAGGCTTGGGACCGCTCTGGAGGGCTTAGAAGATCACTGTTTGGTGGTGGCAGGTTTGATAATTTAACAGAAACTCTTGGTGGTGAGAGAATTCCAGGGGTTGGTATGGCGCCTGGAGATATGCCAATTGAAGAAATCTTAAAACAGTTTAAAAAAATTCCAGATTTAAAACCAGAAACTGCCAAAGTTTTAGTAACGGTTTTTAATGCAGAATTGATGGAAAATAGTTTAGCAGTAGCTTCTCTTTTGCGTTCAAAGAATATAAACACAGAACTTTGGTTGGAAGATTCAAAGCTGGATAAACAGTTAAAATACGCTGACCAAAAAGGCATTCCCTATGCCATCATCATCGGCCCAGACGAAGCTACTCAGGATAAAGTTGTGCTAAAAGACCTGACAAAACAGTCTCAAGAATCTCTTACTCTGGAAGAAATAATACCAATATTATTGTAACAAATAATTTATTGGAAAACCTATCCTCTTGGTCTTGCTAGTAATATGTTTAGACAATCTGGTTCTATGGTATGAATCAGCAAAAAAGAACCTGGATTAGGAGGCAAATTACCCTCCCGACCACATTGAACAACTATATCTTGCATTAGTTGTCTGACCTCTTTTCGATTATAATCAATTGAGGTAGAAGAATCCGGACTCGATATTTTACTCGGTCTTAAAACTAGATCTTTTGGAGTATATTGAAGAGCTTTTAACCCAGCAATATCTCGATACTCACTATCAGAAATATAATTTACTCTTTTATTTTCTTGGTCATCCTGGGTAATCATACCGCCAACTGTAAGTACAACAGCAGCGAACGCTAGACCCATTGCGCCATAAGCGGCACGCTCCATTAAAAGATGGTGTGCCTTAATAAAATTCTTTGAAAGCTCCGAATTTTCAACTCTTCTTTCTGACATAATTATTTTATTCTAAACCTATAATTTAGTCTGTGTCAATAACTCTTTTACTTGACTGCTAGAGATAAAACTGTCATCCTTATACTAAGGTACCAAAGGGTTTTAAGAATAAAATTCTTGCGACCTTCGGTCTAAAGATATCAAATGTATCAAATTTTTTGCCTTTGATACTTTTGGTACTTTTCCCACCTTTGATACTTTTATACAGATGTCATCTAACATTCTTAAATCTCCGTGGCCTTATGTCGCTCTCTTTTTAGCACATGCAATTTGGGGGGCAAATTTTGTGGTGGCTAAGGTTACTTTGCAGGAGTTTCCTATTTATTCTCTGGCTTTTTTAAGATTTGCACTGGCTGTTTTACTGCTACTGCCCTTTTTCATAATACATAGCAAAAAAGCTGTCAAAATTAAATTAAAAGATCTACCTAAATTTGTAGCAGTGGGCATCTTTATGGTCACCCTCAATATTGCTCTATTTTATATTGGTATCGAGAAAACTACCGCCACCCAAGCCGCTACACTAACACTTTTAATACCAATTTTAGCGGTTTTAGCTGGCTGGTGGTTTTTAAAAGAAAAAGTCTTTTTTGTGAATTTGCTGGGAATTGGACTAAGCCTCTTGGGAGGATTATTTATAATTGGTCTACCTCAAATATTCTTGGGTAATTTTCAAGAACAGGCCTTTTTGGGAAATGTGTTGATTATTTTAAGCGCAATCTCTTGGGTAATAGGAGCTATTTTCTCCAGAGAATTGCTAAGAAATTACCCTTCGCTAACCGTTACTACTGTAGCTTTTACAGTTGGGATAATTACTTTTTTTGTACCAGCTTTGCTTGAATATCTAAAAAATCCTGGCTGGCCATCCCAGGTATCCGCACTAGGAATCATGGGGCTACTTTATATTACCCTGCTGTCCTCTATTTCAGCCTATTTCCTATTTGAATGGGGTTTGGCGAAAACCTCAGTCACTATCGCCGATTTGTTCCAATATATTGAGCCAGTAGTAGCTGTTGGCGTGGCTATTTTAGTCTTAGGTGAGCTATTAACTTTTTCCATGGTGGTTGGAATAGTTATAATTGCACTCGGAGTTTACTGGGGAACTTTTGCCAGAACCGAAGGCGTCCACCTCCACCCAAAGACACACAGAGTATAACTCAAATAGTTTTGACTTTTGATATTTGAGTTTTGAGTTCATTATTGTTATAATTAACCTATGAAAGCTGATATACATCCAATTTGGTTTAATGATACTAAAGTCACTTGTGCCTGTGGCAATGTTTTTAATACCGGTTCAACACTAGAGAATATCCGTGTAGAAATTTGCAGTAAATGTCACCCTTTTTATACTGGAACTCAAAAGTTTGTGGATACTTTGGGTCAAGTCGAAAGGTTCCAAAAGAAAACTGAGGAAGCTAAAGTTAAACAGGTTGAGAGAATTCAAATTCTGGAAGCTAGAAAAGCCAGAGTCGCTGATAAAAAGTCTGATAAACCAACCCTCCGCGATCTTCTACTGAACGCCCGCAAAAGTGCAGCAAACTAGATAGCCCTTTGTCATTCCGAGCGTAGTCGAGGAATCTATTTTTTAACAGATTGCCACGTCACTTCGTTCCTCGCAATGACAATCATTATGGATTACTATTTACAACAACAACTGGCCGAAATAGATCAAAAGATTGCTGAAAACCAAGAGCTTTTAGAAGAGCCTGAATTTGCTGAGCTAGCCAGGCAAGAAATTGAGATTCTGGAAACCCAAAAGCAAGAGTTAGAAAATTCAGCAGCTACTCCCATGTCAACCTCTGAGGTTGAACAGGCAAGAACCTCCGAGGTTATCCCAATTGGCGTGAATCCTAACCTAGCAATTATGGAAATCCGCAGTGCTGCTGGAGGAGATGAAGCTGGACTATTTGCTGAAGATCTGCTGCGAATGTACACCCGATTTGCTGATAGTAAAAAATGGCGGGTTGAGGAATTGGATAAAATGGTCATTAAAATCTCCGGAAAAGGGGCTTTTTTGGCTTTAAAATATGAATCCGGTGTCCACCGGGTTCAAAGAGTGCCTAAGACAGAATCAGCCGGCAGAATCCATACCAGTACCGCGACCGTAGCTGTTTTACCTGAAGTTTCTGAAACAGAGGTGGTTATCAACCCTGGGGATATTGAGTTTGAGGCTTTCAGGTCTGGCGGAGCTGGCGGCCAAAATGTCAATAAAGTTTCAACTGCCGTTAGGTTAAAACATCTCCCATCAGGCATTGTTGTCACTTGCCAAACGGAAAGGTCTCAACTGCAAAATCGGGAGAATGCCATGAATTTGCTTAGGGCTAAGCTTTGGGAAATTGAGCAAAGACGGGCAGTTGGCGATATTACTGAGCAAAGGTCCTCTCAGATTGGTACTGGCGACCGTTCAGAAAAGATTAGAACTTATAACTTCCCTCAAAATCGAGTCACTGACCACAGAATTGGCAAATCCTGGCAAAATTTGGAGAAGATTATGGACGGAGATTTAGATCCAGTCATAAAGGAGGTTAGCGGAATGTCATCCTGAGCGTAGGGAAGGATCTCCCACGAATGTGGGTTATTCTGAAACAAGTTCAGAGATTCCTCGTTTCACTCGGAATGACAGATGAAGAATGGTCCTGTAGTTAAATACATGTTAGGCGAAGAGCCTCCAGAAGAAAAGCCATCACAGTACTTAAAAGGATGGTGTGAATTTTACAAACTCAAATTTAAAGTAACTCCTGATGTACTAATCCCCCGCCCAGAAACTGAACTGCTGGTTGACGAAGTCATCCATTCTAAACTCATAACTCTAAACTCTAAACTCACCATCCTTGACCTTGGTACTGGTTCAGGCTGCATTGCCATCTCTATTGCTAAAAACTTGCCAAAAGCCAAACTTTTTGCCTTAGATATTTCATCAGCTGCACTTGAAATAGCTAAAATGAATGCCAAAACTCACCGAGTCCAAAATAGAATCTTCTTCCTAAAAAGCGATCTGCTGTCTTTTTACAGTAGCAAAGAGTTGACACAAAATGGACGGTCGTCTAATGTACGTCAACTAAATCCAGACATCATTGTAACCAATCTTCCGTACATCCCTACTTCAAAAATCCACTTATTGGATCATTCAGTTCGGGATTTTGAGCCTAGAATTGCTTTAGATGGCGGTCCAGATGGCTTTGAACTTTATCGGAAATTGTTTACCCAGATGAATGAAAAGAATGTTATCCCCAAGATTTTAATTGCAGAAATTGACTATAAACAAGGAGAAATTGCCCTTCAAGAAGCTAAAAAATACTTCCCAGAAGCTAAGGCAGAAATAAAAACCGACCTGAATAAAAACCAAAGAGTATTAATTATTAACTTCTAGATTTTGATACTAGGTTTAGAAAGTAAACCACTTATTAATCCTGGTGTACCGAGATCATAATGAATTCTTTTACGAGAGTATGCGATTTCAGGATTAGCAAATATGGCTTGAATATCAAGGGATTGGTATTCCTTTTCCTGAAGCTCCCTACCCTGGTACCAAAATGCCTGCTTCAGTTCTCGACTATTATCCCCCAAGGCTACTACCCGACCTTTTACTATGACTGCCAGTTTTCCACCAATATTAGCTTTTTTCAAGTCATCTCTAATAATATCAAATTGTTCTGAAATAGTTAAACCTTCTACAAAACGTTCCATAATTATGAGTGAATTTTACCACGAAGCCTTCCCAAAGTCAAAAACTAACATTACAAACTTACCAAATGGTATTTTTATAGACTTCAGTAATTTTCTTATCTTTAGTAATAAGTGGTACGCCCTGAAGCTGTGAAGTTGCTACAATGACTGCATCATGTGAATCCAAGCCTAGGTTACTATTCGTAACACTACCCAAAACAGGAATATCAAGTGTTAAAATCTTGATCCTACTATCTGCTATAATTCTCTTAACTATTTCTGGATAACTTACTAATAAATTCTGCTTTTTCATTAAACTGAATAATTCCAACAATACTATTGTAGGGATAATTATCTCATCAGCTTTATCTAAAATATTTTTTGCTTTATTACTTAGTTTTTTATCAGCGAGGACAAACCAGAAGAGCGCATGAGTATCAATTACAACCTTATTTGGTTCCATAAGGAAAAAGGCTTTTTTCTGCATCCCTAAAGTCTTTTTCGGTTATTTTGACTCCTTTTAAAAAACCATACAAACTATTGAATGGCTTCTTATCCATTTTCTTCTTGCTTTTAAGATTAACTTTATCCCAAATAACTTGTTGCATAAAATAATTATACCACAAAATACAAGCACTACTCACTAGGTAGCTCTTCTAGCGTGGCACCGAGCTCTAAAGTCTTAGTGTCACGCCAAACCTCTAGTTCCATTTTATTGCCAATAGCACTGTTTTTGATACTATCAGAAATGACACTTTCACCGTCGACTGCCTTACCATTAATCTTGGTAATGATATCCCCGGCTTTAACTCCAGCTTTATCTGCTGGCCCGGCCTCAACCACTTCCTGAACATAAGCCCCCTGAGGCACTTCATTCAAGATCGCCACATCTTTACTAATAAATCGGTACCTAACCCCTAAAAACGGTCGTGTCACTGAACCTTTGGTAACAAATTCATCAACTATTGATTTGACGGAGTTGATCGGAATGGCAAAACCAATGTTTTGGGCACCTTCGGTCGTCGCTACGTTAACCCCAATCACCTGCCCGGCTGAGTTAAGTAGTGGCCCACCGCTATTTCCGGGATTAATAGCCGCATCGGTTTGAATTAAATCATCAAGGGATTCCTGGGCCGAACCAAACTGGTTTCCGGCCACAACTTTTCTGCCTAAACCTGACACTACCCCGGTGGTGACGCTATTAGTAAACCTGCCTAGGGCATTCCCAATAGCAATGGCTGTTTGACCAACCTTTAACTGCGAGGAATCTCCGAGCTCCAGTGGTTTTAGATCCTTAGCATCAATTTGGACAATCGCCAAATCTAAAATCGGATCGCGATAAATCTTTTTTACCTCAAACTTTTGATTATCCTTAGTTACCACTGAATAGGTTCCTCCACTCTGAGATACGACATGCTTATTTGTAACAATAATGCCGTTATCCGAGACCACAAATCCAGTACCAATAGTACTATCTTGGGTTTTTGGTATGGCAAATGGGTCAAATGGGTTAACTACTCGCTGTGAGATCCCAATGGCAATCACTGATTCAGAGGTCTTTTCAACTACCGAGATGACAGCATTTTCCTCAGAGACTACAGTTCTAGTTTGCAAATTATTGGTTAAGGGAGTTATTTTCTTATTGAGTAAACCATTATTCTTTGCCTGATATAAGGCAGTTGCCGCTACAACTCCAAGAGCAGCGACCAGCAGTAAAGTTGAAAATTTTAATTTTGGCTTAGCAGGTTCCATCAAAGTAATTCTAGCGCTTTCTTCAGCTGTACATCTTCAGGTTTAGCGCTGGAAGTAGCTTCAGTTTTTGGCATTTCTATTAGTACGTCTGGTATTAAACCAGTCGTGTCATTAACCCAACGGCTAAGTGGAGTTAGCCATCTGGCTGTAGTAATATGTATACCGGTTCCTCCAGGTAAATCTTCTGTTTCCTGAACCGTGCCTTTACCAAATGACTTAGTCCCTACTAACTTGGCTCTTTTACGATCTTGTAACGCCCCAGCTACGATCTCTGAAGCTGAAGCTGAACCTTTATTAATTAAGACTACCAACGGTAATTTTAGCAACTTGCCTTGACGGTTTACCTTGTAGGTATACCTGGAACCATCCCCACTTTCCTGGATTAAGACTTCACCACCATCCAAAAATTCAGATGCTACATAGACTGCTCCGTCCAAGAAACCGCCGGGATCATTTCTTAGGTCAAGGATCACTCCAACCGGTGCCGCCGCCAAAACCTTTGAGACTGCTTCATTCCATTCTTCCTGAGTCTTCTCTCCAAATCGTGCCAATTTGATGACCGCTACCTGACGATTATTGACGTTCTCAAATTTGACAGTCACACTCTTTACAATAATCGTATCTCTAATTAACTTAATTTCTCTAGGCTCACTATCTCCTGGCGTAAAAATAGTTAAGGCGATAGGAGAGCCTTTGGGTCCGCGGATCAAGCTTACCGCCTCAGGCAAAGACAGATTTAATGTATCTTTCTCTTCAATTTTAACAATCACATCCTCAGGCTTAATACCAGCCCTATCCGCTGGAGTACCCTCCAGAGGGGCAACCACTGATAGGCGCTTATCCTTGTCAAAGCCAAGCTCAATTCCAACCCCACTAAAACTGCCTCCTAACTCTTCTTTTGTAGATTTTTGGGCTTCTGGTGGCAAAAAAACAGTGTAAGGATCACCCAGCGATGCCACCATCCCTTGAATTGCTCCGTAAAACATCTTTTCGGAATCAATGGCTGTTTTATCCCGATATTTCTTGGAGACTAAATCCCAAGTATCCCAAAAAAGTTTAAAATCTACTCCGATCTCTTTTGGCGGCTCCTTATTCTCTACTTTAATACTGGGCTGGTAATTTTTCCATTCAACATTAACATCCCGATGCCCCAATTGCCAACCAAGAGTGAAGGTCAAGAGTGCGATCAGGATAGTGAATAGATTTAGTTTTTGTAATATGTTTCTCATAATTTTCAATTTTCAATTCTCAATTTACAATGAATTTTCAATGATCATTGTGACATTGAATGAAAATTGCAAAATTGGTACCTGAAAATTTTTCAAATTGCTTCTACATTAGTATAAGGTACTCTTATTTTACGTGTTCTAGTCGCAATAGTCACTAGATAAGTTTGTATCCCTGACTCCAACTTTGTCGGTGTTTGATCAATATCCGTAACTAATCCCTGTTCCCCAAAATATGGTGTCGATACGACTCTAACCTGCAAATCTCTTTTTAATTCGAGTGCTTCCGGCTCCGCCACAACTTCTGTTTGTAAATCCAATGGCAGAGCTGTCTTTCTGACTTTACCCATGGTGCTTGATTCAAATGAGGGTAAGATTAACATTTTCCTATTCCCATCTAAGATTGCAAACTTATTTTGGTGGGCTATCAATACTTTGTAAATGTCCTCGCCAATAGGGATCGAACCAAAACCTTCACTAACCAAAAGCGATAATCCAACATCGGTACCGAGTTTCGATGTGGAGATTATCTCTCCACCGGATACACCTCGAAAATCTATGGCATTTATGCCACCAGTAATTATACCATGAACACCAAAATTTACAGACTGGATTAAAGCACTGTCATAAATTAAACCTCCGGCAACCACTATAGCACCTGCTAGATCTTTATCAATGCTTTCTTTGGTAACCAAAATCGACCTACCTCCAAGGAAATGCAGTAGTCCTTCCCTGGATTGCCCAGATCCCATTAACCCGTAAACTATTGTCGCCTGAGTTTTAATTAGTACCTCACCTCGCAGTTTATCTACTTTTTCTACAATACCATACACCGCTGCAGCCAGGTCAGACCGATGCTGTAAAAACTCTATTTTCAAGTTGCCTGCTTTATCATCATAAGTTCTTATTACTCCATCCGATGGGGCAATAATTACTTTTTCGCCGGAAAGTAGTCCGCCTTTTTTATACGCCAGCAGTTCACCCTTATAGATTTTCTGGCCGATTGGACGGTGTAAGTATTTAATAGCTTCAAGCGGTGGGACTGATAATAATTGCGCTAAACGTATCGATCTAAATCCCCCTGAAACGTTTCCTTGGCCCAAAATTTGACCGGGGGTAACTTCCTGGCCTTCTTTTACTAAAATCTGTCCCCGACCTGGAGTCATCCTTTTAATTATGATAATCCTATCATTATCAATTCTTTGCCTTTTGTTAACGAATAGATTCATAATTCTCCCGTTCGCCCATCTACCACCAAACCGAGTCTTCCACCTAATATCTCCAAAGTTGCTTCAGACTTATTATCAATTTTCCCAATATCAGATTTAAAGGTGATGTGGCAATGGTGGTTACACGGAATTATCGCCAAACCCCCCTTGTTAAAGGAATATTTTTTCTCTAGAACTAACATCTCAAAATTGTCTTTATCCTGATTAAATTCGATTTTTATAAAACTCCCTACAATTTCACGCTTACCTAAGACAATTTGGGCAATGCCTTTTGGGCTAAGTCCGTCCACAAAGGCTAAGGCCAGTTTATTTAAGTCAGGAAAACGGGTCATAAATTCGGCGGGGATAAAAATCTTTTTTTCTTTAGCACTATAGTAGTTGCTGGGACTGCGCCGGATTACCTCCCTAAGTATCGAAAGCTCAATATCTATATCTTCTTTTTTAATTGCCGCGACTTGGGGATATAGTAATAAATTTGCCAGCAAGTTTTCTATCAAGTGAGGTGGCTGAGGAACTAATCCTCTGGAGATATCATCAATTGGAATCTTATCTAGATTTTCGAATTTTTCAAATATTCCACTTACTTTGGACATACAACTCTAGTTTACACTAGAGAAATTTAAATATCTAATTTCTAATTTCAAATCAAACATAAATGACGAATTCTTAAAAAGGAACATATTTCAAATTTAGAATTAGAAATTATGATGAATTAAACGGTGAGGGTAAAAGGTATCAGTGCCAAATGTCTGGCTCTCTTAACTTCTCTAGCCAAAATCCTTTGGTGCTTGCTACAAACTCCTGATCGTAGCTTAGGCACGATTTTTGCTCTGCCAGAAGTAAACCGACGCAAACCGGCTGTATCTACATAACTAGGTACTGTTTTAGATTCACAGTACGCACACTTTTTTTTAATTTTGTCTACCATTGGCCTCGCGGACTTACTACTTGCCATAAGGGATAGTATACTATATTCATACGCTCAAATACAAGCGTAAATGAGAAAGTACCAAATGGGGTAAAAGTATCAAATGTATCAAACGGAAAAGACCTTTAGTACTTTTGGTACCTTTTTATCCTTTGATACCCTTAGAAGGGTAAATCTCCGTCTGGAACTTCTTCTTTTTGGGAGGGTTTTGGAGGTTTATTGTCTTCATCAGGTTTGGCTTCTTCGGGTACTGGAATTGCAACAGGTTCTTTAGTTGGTACTTTTTCTACAACTTGTGACTCGGAAGGCTCAGGGGTGATATCTTCATGATAACCCTCGTTAGCCCCTTTCGGAGTTAAAAGAATCATATCTTCTAAAACTATCTCCGTAGTTTGTCGACTCTGACCGTCGGCACCTTCCCAAGATCTAGTTTGCAGCCTACCGGAAACAAATGTGCGGTTACCTTTCTTGAGGAGTTGGCTACAAAGCTCAGCCAATTTATTCCAGGCCACAATCCGGTGAAAATCAACTTCTTCCTTCTTTTCACCATCCGTCATGTAGGTACGGTTAGTGGCCAATCCGAATGTGGCAACTGCAGCGCCGTTTGGAGTATACCTAAGTTCAGGATCCTTTGTTAAATTACCAATCAATTCTACCCGATTCCAAGATCTAGATGCCATTTTAATTTTTCTAATTAGATTTATCTAATTAGGTATGTTATTCTCAATTTTAAATTTTCAATCAAACTTTAATTTTCAATGTTTTAAACATTCAGTCATTAAAAATTCATTAGAAATTAGAAATTTAAAATTACGTTAACTTCTGACAAGAAGATAACGGATTATATCTTCTTCTACTTTTAAGTTTTTGTCAATAGTCTTTGCAATAGCTGGATCAGTTTGAAATTCAAAATGGATATAATAGCCTTTAGACTGTTTTTGTATTGGATAAGCTAAATCTCTAACCCCCCAAACATCTTCTTTGCCAATTTTACCGGTTTCACCAAGCATCTTTTTCTTCATAGCGGAAACTAGCTCCTCGCGAGCCTTTTCCTCTAAATCAGCTTTTAAAACCAAAGTTAATAAATATGAATTCACGAAGGTAATTGTACTAAATTCTAACGAGGAATGCAATTAAGAAACTAAAGCCCCAACTGTTTAATAATAATCCTGGCTCTTCTATTATTGAATAAACCCAGTGCTAAAACCGCACCTACAGTAAATAACATGATCCCTTCTGTGACTTGATTAGCTGGAATACTATGGTAGGCAGCCAGCGTACCCCATGGCTCACCCAACCTTGAACTATAAGCACTAATCGTCTCTGGCTTAGGTCTATTTATAAATCTGACAAATGTTGACGTACCTGTTATAACTAAGGCAGAACCACTAATAACTTCATCAATTTTAGTAATTTTCTTAAGTTCCCCACTTAATCGCTCTTTATTAATGTAGGACATTTTCTATATTTTATATGGATGGCTGGTCAATCTTCAACAGATTTGAGGCTACTTTTTCTTCATACAGAACCTGCAGCCTTGAGTTTAATCGATTACCCAACCTTAAATAAACCCCACTTGTTACCATAAAATGTAGCGCTATTAGCCCAAAATTTGACATCACCGATTGTAAATTAGGCTGAATTTCACCATAACCTGCATGAACAAAATAAATTGGAATATTGACCAAAAGCAGTCCAATACCAGTTTTATAAGTTCTCTCGATCTTTTTGTATTCTTCAGCTGCTGCTAAATCAGCTACTTCTGCTCTTGTTTCCTGTTCCATAATCTGCTAGTTTACTCGCACTACCCCAAAAATTCAATAACTACCTTGCTTCACAAGAAGTGATCCGATCGCAAGTAATTTTGAGATGAGTAATTAGTGAATTATTCTAATAGTTCTTGGGGGCTTTTCAGTCCGTAGCTGCTGATCAATAAACCGGGTTCTCCTATTATTAACAAAAGCCAAACTAGTCCAAAGAGCCATTGTTAGGCAGTATAAACCTAATGTTTCATTATTTGGATTCCCCTTAGTGACCAAATCCCCAACCGTAAGCAAACTCATACCTGCACCATCAAGTGTCATGAATTTCACAATATTCTCTCTTCTTTTTAACTCGCTTTTGAGTTCACCCCTAGTTTCAACTAACATATACCATATTATAGGATAATTAACTACAGAAGTCAACTCCCATTAAAAATTAAACTTCAAAAATAATTCGTTGACAAAATCGATACCGATCGGTACTGGTTTTGACACTAACCATTAGATTTCCTAGCTTTCAATCAAGATCCCAGCAGTCTTTGACATTTAGGCACAGTCAATATATAATCCGGCCATGGCTATTTATGAAAATGAGTTTTTTGATGGTAACTCTATACTTCCTTCAGAAACCAAAGAGGGAATTAAGGCTCTAGAACCTAAAATTAGAGAGTTAAGGGGGCTATTTTTTGAAGTATTTCCTTGGACCACTACCTTGGCAGACCAAGCAGATTTCGAATTCTATTTTGCCTATCAATTGTTGGGGTATGAAAACGATGAAGTGGATGATGATTATGACATACTTTTTAAAGATTCAGAAAAGATTTCACAGGAAAAAGTTGATATTCTAGTGGCAAGTTACAGGGAACACCTTGAAGGTTGGGGAAATATGATCAAACAATTAAGATGGTCTGAAAATCAAACTGAAGAAGTATTCGAAGACATCTGGCCAGAGATTGCTTCAACAATAATGGGAGCATATGAGAGAACCCAGGTTGATACTGGAAAAACTTTTGCAGAAATAGATGTTCGATATGCCGACCCTTACAGATTTGTGCATTGTATTGCTCCAGCACTACTGGTTAATGGATTTGAGATGATAGTTAGATCTCAAAATGAAACTCGATACGCAGACGCAATTTTTATTAGAGAAATAAAACAGGGCAATAACTTAGCCATATCTGAGGTCGAGAACATTTTGGCCCGCAATCCCCTCTCCTAGCTGCCGATTAAAAATTCGATAACGTCGCCGTCTTTAACCTCATATTCTTTACCTTCAGTTCTAATCCAACCCTTAGATTTGGCAGTGTTGTGTGAACCAGCTTCAATTAGCTTATCAAAATCAATTACTTGGGCCCGGATAAACTTTTTCTCAAAGTCAGTATGTATTACTCCTGCAGCTTGTGGAGCTTTCATGCCAGCTTTAATTGTCCAAGCTTTTACCTCTTTCTTACCTGCTGTTAAATATGAAATCAAACCTAAGAGTTCATAAGCCTTTTTAATTAATCTTTCCAGCCCGGTTTGCTCCAGTCCGACTGATTTGAGATATTCTTGACTCTCTTCCTCAGATAATTCCACTAACTCTTCTTCTAACTTGGCACAGATTCCTAGTTCATGGTCACTATGATACACTAGAGTATCATCACTAGATAACTTATTTTCATCTATATTGTAAACGTATAATATGGGTTTTGTACTTAGCAAGGGTAGCTGGACAAACCAGTCTCTTAGACGTTCATCTCCTATCTGATATTCTCCCAAAACATGTCCAGCATCTAGCTCACTTTTTAATTTGTTTAAAATCTCCAGCTTTTGAGCTTCTAATGCATCGTGGCTAACTTTTGTCTGCTTTTCCTGACCCATAATTAACTTTTCTAAAGTTTGCAAATCTGCCAGTCCCAATTCAGTTTCAATAGTTTGCCGATCGGCATCGGGATTTTCAGATCCGGCTCTTACAATATTTTCATCTTCAAAATCCCGCAACACATGGATAATGGCATCAACCTCCCTAATGTGGCTCAAGAATTGATTCCCTAATCCTTCACCAATACTAGCCCCCTTAACAAGCCCGGCAATATCTACAAATTCGACAACTGCTGGTACTAGTGGCGGCAGAAAATCCATTTTTTCTTCCACCTTTACTAACTCTGCCAATTTTTCCAACCGCCAATCTGGTACAGCCACTACCCCAATATTAGGTTCAACTGTAGCAAAGGGATAATTAGCAGAAAGAGCTACTCTTTTTTTAAGAAGTGCATTAAAAAGGGTACTTTTACCCACATTCGGCAAACCAATAATTCCAACTTTTAAACTCATACTGGATATTTTAGCAGAAAAACTCCGATTTTATTTAAAAGTATCACAGCTATCAAATGAACCTGAGTTGTAACCTTTATCAAACCAGGCTACTTGTTTCTATCGTAGTAACAACCTCTTGCTACGCTCGAGAACGTTGTCATTCATTTCTTTCATGATAAAAACCACTGCAGAGCTCTGGAAATTGACCATTATAGGTTTGTCCAACTTTTTCCCAGATAGCATTAATTCTAGCTAACGAATCGCTATAAAAATAAGTTAAGGGACAAAGCCTATCAAATACTGGAGTATCATAATCAAACTCCCAGTGTGTGCTGTAATATGTCCCTAAACCTCCAGGTTGTTCATATTTTCCACCTCTTCCTATTACATCACCTTGGTTTACCACCGTGCCAACATTTATGCTCGGTAAAGGTACTATTTCTCCATAGCGAATAGCATAAACCCCATTAACGATCTCTACATCATAAGTTTTCTCAGTCTCACCATGCCCTCCTGGTGGATGATCTTTGATCCTAGAAATTTGACCTGAGGCAACAGCTATTAAAGGTGCTGGGTGATGCCATCCAAAATCTAAACCTGGATGACCTCTAGGTGGTTTATGATGATCTATCTCCCCCATTGGATTAATAAAAATTAGGTCATCATCCTCTTTGTTAAAAGGCAAAGAAATAGTTATTCTCTCATGAGGAATTAAAGGCAAAAATCTAATAAAAAGTTGCCATGAAAAGAAAAGTAAGATAACAACAATTATTATTCCAACAACCTTTAAAATATTTAAAATCACTAACTTAACTGTACCACTTTTCTCAAAAATCCACCCACTTACAGAAAGTATTCATTAACTTGTACGATCGTCCAATTTAACAACAAACTATATCAACTTCCTAAGTAACTAGCTTCTACCTGGAATGTGGGAATGTATTTACAAATGGATAATTAGCAGAAAGAGCCACTCTTTTTTTCAAAAGAGCATTAAAAAGTGTACTTTTACCAACGTTAGGGAGTCATACTATACCTACTTTAAGTGACATAATTTAATCCTTTCTTTACCCTTAGTGAAGCGAAGGGCCACATTCGGCAATCCAACAATCCCTACTTTTAAAGACTACTGGATATTTTAGCATAAATAGGTACTAAATCTGGGATTATTTTGTATTATCCGTACTAGGAGTGAGACCGGTTAAGTGGAAGAGTTTGGCTAACTGCTTTCCGATCGCTTCCTCTGAAGTCTTCTCTCGAATACTACGCATAGTCGCCAATCCACTTTCCCACTCTTTGGAACCATAACTCTTTTTAATATGGTCAAGTAGTTTTAAAATTTTCTCCTCAGTGACTCTCCCTTTCAATAAATAGGGATAATCTTTCCCCAACCATTTAATTGCCTCTTTCTCAGAGGCCTGAATTAATACATTCGCACCGCAATGGGCAGCCGTAAAACCTTTTAAAAAAGGTTTATTTGGGTAAACATCTCGTTTTTGTCTGATTGCATAATGCAGATTATATTTTGGCAGCTCTTTAAACCAATCGTAATTCTGTGTGGTGGTGGAGACTGGAATGAAGTCAACTCGCCGTTTTATTTTGGGTGTGATTAGGGTATTTGCGAGCTCGCCAAAATAACCAACCTTAAGTTTTTTCGATTGAGCCGACCAATCAACAAATCTTATTCGGGGATCAACATGGTGATCAATTAAAATGATCCTTGCTGATTTAGGCAAGGAGCGCTTGTATTTCTGGTAAATAGACTCAGCAGCCGCGACCACAACATCGGCATATTTTATTTTATTGGCTGG